>Ga0209723_1001927_pt1 | contig 29900 bp, 25 predicted proteins | sample BiotimSIPDNA_2_FD_185750 | JGI IMG/M metagenome (GOLD analysis project Ga0209723, IMG submission 185750) | Anaerobic biogas reactor microbial communites from Washington, USA - Biogas_R2 time_0 SIP DNA (SPAdes) (version 2) | ecosystem: Engineered > Bioreactor > Anaerobic > Unclassified | place...
TCGACGTTGTCGAAGTCGATGGTCACGTTCATCGAACCCGGATAGGACGCGGCTGGTCTGACAGGTGCCGCTTCTTCCTGCCGGGGATTTCCCGATGAGGCGGCAGCCGCAGGAGCCGAAGAAGGTGGGGGCTCTCCGGCTGCTGGAGCGGCCAAAGAGAGCATCAGAAACATGGCCAGGTGCCGGGCCATATTTCTGATGGGTCTCTTTTCCTGTATCCCGTTGCCGCTCATCGGTTTTCTTCCTGGCTCTGCACGGTCTTGGGTTTAAAGCCGATCATATCCATGGCCGGCATTACCTCTTTCTGAACAGGGCCTTGATGGAGTGATCTGCGGTAACGTTGCTGAAGGTATAGGAGGTCAGTGCCCCCTTATCCACCCCGTCAACGGTCACCTTGGTTATTTTGTAACCGGTCTTGGGGGTTATGGAGTAGGACTGGGAGGCGCCTGAAGAGAGGCTGACGGTTCCCGAGGGGGAGATGGTGCCGCCGGATCCGGTAGATGCGGTAATGGTGTACTTTGCAACGGGCGCAAAGGTGGCCGAGATGGTGTGGTTCGCTGTGACATTGCTGAAGCTGTAGGAACCCGGTGCGCCAACATTGACGTCGTCGACCGATACACTGGAGATGGCGTAGCCGTCATAGGGGATGATGGTGTAGGCCTGGGAGGCTCCGGAAGAAAGGGTAATGGTTCCCGAAGGGGAGATGGTGCCGCCGGATCCGGGAGATGCGGTAATGGTGTACTGGGCAACGGCTTCGAAGGTGGCCGAGATGGTGTGATTCGCTGTGACATTGCTGAAGGTGTAGGAGGCCGGTGCGCCCACACTGACGCCGTCGACCGATACGCCGGAAATCGTGTAGCCGCTGGCCGGTGTCACGGTGAAGGTCTGGCTGGCGCCGGAAGAAATGGAAATCGCTCCGGACGGGGAGATGGTGCCGTTGGGGCCGCCGGACGCCGTCAGAGTATACGTCGTGACCGGAACATTGTAGCTTACTTCATTGGAATACTCGCTGTACAGGCCCGAGGTGTTGTAGGCCTTGGCCGCATAATAATAGGTTGCTCCCTCCTGAAGGCCGGAGATGTCGACGCTGTTCATGTTGCCGACATCCAGGGTTTCGGTATAGCTGCCGGAAGCAGTACCGGTGTATACGACATATCCAGCCAGGTCTGTTTCAGTATTTTTATCCCATGTCAACGTGATATTGGCCGCCGCATGGCCTGGAACGGGGCCGGCCAGGAACAGACAAAGAAACAAGACCGCGAAAAGACCGAGAAACGGGATTCGTGAAAAAACGCTCTGCTTGCCCGAAGGTTTATAAATCTTCTTCCTTTTCATGACAGGACTCCTTGATAAGTTTTTTGCCTTTTGACAACTTCCCCAAAAAGTCGGCAGAAGGCGCTGGACTTGATTAAGGGTCATCCTGCAAAATAAATACCGCCGGGATCATGACCCGGTCCGCCGGAAAAGGATCGGTATGTGATAAATCTCTGGTTAGGATTTTGAGGTGAGGGGATCCGGCCGACAATCTTCCAAGGGTGAGACGGGATCAATAACGAAATGCTTGAACGGTCCCGGAAGACATCGTTATGGCTCTGGGGATCGTTCCAAGTACAGGAGGGAATTTATTGGAAAGAAAATAGAAACTCGACATAGGAATCTCCCCTAACACCGGGAAGAAGGAACGTATTTGAGCTCTGCAACGTCAAATTCCCATTGACTTTAACCCCGGTAACTATGCAATAGGAGGCGGGGTTCATTTGGAAGCTGATACCGGATCCTGCCGTGAAATACTTACCGGAAGGATAAGAGGGCGTAATGGTACTGTATTTATTGAAGACGGAAGCATCTACATCTCTAATCATTGAACCCGTTCCGCAGCCTCTCAGCACAGTAGTGACCTTGTAGAGTGCAGGTGGAGCTTGGTAGCTGACCTCGTTGGAGAAATCGCTTTCCAAACCCGCCTCATTATAAGCCGTTGCGGCGTAGTAGTGCATGCTGTTATCACGGGAAACTGTAACGGCGCAGCTGTATGCGGTGCCGCTGCTGATAATCTTAATGGGGGTCGTTCCGTATTTTCCAGGGGACGTTCCACTGTAAATCTTATAACCTGTGATTTCGTTGCTCTCGTTTGGCGGGTCCCACATCAAGGTGATGGTTGTTGTGGTGATCGCTGTGTGGCCGGCGGCGGGCAGGAGAAGGAAAAAACAAAGAAAAGCTGAAGCGAATATAAAGCAGGAACTGACCGTGGTGAAGAAAGACGGCCTTGTCCTGTACATCTTAGTTATTTCTTTCATTACGTATCTCCATGTAACTCTTTTCAAATGCGGATCTTATCCTTCAGATCGCAAAGATAGAAAACTCTTATTTCAACTTTACGACCTTGTCAAGAAGCGATTCCAGTTGTCTGAACAAGGAGGAAAATGGTTTACATAAGGTTGGCGGAATCCAGGGATGGAGTATGAATGTCCGATAAAACGGTGAGGTGGTTCAAACTGCTGGTTTATCGGGCTGTTTGCGCAATGAATTCTGAGATTGCACCGAAATAAAGTTGAGGGTGGGCAAAGATGATCGTGTTGTGATCCGCATCCGGGATTGTCAGGAGCTGCTTTTCAGGGGATCCCAGGCCGTCATAAAGAGTTCGGGCTACGGAAAGAGGGACGATCGTGTCCTGCTCCCCGTGAATCACGAGAGCGGGCAGTGTGATGCTTCCGACCAGCGCCAGGGCGTCCTGCTCAATTTTTTCCAGGAGCCCTTTGTCCGGAAGCAGGAAGAGAAAGAAATTCCGCCAGACGGGAATGACACTGGTGAAGCCACTCTCAAGGATGATGCCGTTGATCTCACTAGGGTGGGATGCGGCAAGTTCAAGAGCGGAAAGGCTGCCCAGCGATCTTCCCATCAGCCAGAGCTTTCCGGCATACCCCCGCCGGGCAATTTCCTGGCGGAGCGAGGCAAAGACAGAATGGCAATCCTTCAGCATGCCTGTGAGAGAAGGAGATCCGGAACTCTGGCCGTAGCCGCGATAATCCACCACGGCCAGATTGATCTTCCGCTGCAGATAGTACGGCGCAATCTCGTCATAATCGCCGGCAATCTCGCCGTTGCCATGAAAATAAAGAATCCATGGATTGGAGGGCTCCATGGAAAAAAGGCGACAGGAGACAAAAATGCCATCGTCCACGGGAATCATGGCGTCAGAAGCGTAAGATGGGCAGGGATCGGCACTCCCCCGGGGATAAAAAATCAGGGACAATACGTCTGGATTCTTGTCAAATTCACTGTAATCTGGCATCTGCATCTCTATGAAACCGGCTTGGCGCGGATCGTTGTCCCTTTCCCGTGAAAAAAAAGGCGGAAGGGTGCGCTATTTTTTTGTCTTTTTAAGGCAGTCTTCCTTCCAGAGGCAGTCGTTCTCACACTCCTGCCTGGTTTGGAAGCAGGGTTCGTTTCCTTCCCTCACCTGGATATCCCGGATGAGTTCCTGCTTCGACCGGCCGACCTTTGTGTCAATCCCCCAATATTTCGCGATCTTCCTAATTTCCTGTATTTTCATTCCACTCTCTCCTGTTGATGGATTTCTGAAGTTATGAAAATCTGCAACGTCACGACCAATTCTGCCAGGAAACCAAAGGGCAACAACGGCCACATTCTTTCATTGCGATATAAGATATAGAAAACACAAAGGAGTGTCAAATGGAAAGTTCATCCCTGTGCCGGACCGGCCGCCGGGGCGCCTGTCTGATGAAAACATTTGACAACGGAACTCTGCCTTCGTATCTTAAAGTCTCATTGCGACACCGCATCGGGAAGGCAATCAACGTCTGCTGTGTTGCCGCGTGCTCCATGTTCTGCGGATGCCGGCGTCGCCTCCATCCTTGCCGGAGGAAACGATGCATTTTCCGCCTCTGGCCGGAGGAGAACCGGCATCCGGGGAAAAAGGGGGCAGGATGAGGGGATGAGAAGAGGGATTGGCTGGATGTTGATCGGGGTCATGAGCCTGGTTTGTCTAGGATTCCATGATCATGCCCTGTCCGCAACGAAAGGAGGGAGAGCGATGAAGATCTTCAGTTCCGCTTTCAAGGACGGCCAGAAGATTCCGTCAAAGTATACCTGTGACGGAGAGGATATTTCACCGCCTCTGGAATGGGAATCGGTTCCCGACGGAACACGGAGTTTATCCCTGATCTGCGATGATCCGGATGCCCCGATGGGGACCTGGGTGCACTGGGTTGTTTATGACATCCCGCCGGATGCGAGGAAGCTCGGAGAGAGCACCGCACCGGAGCGGGAATTTGCCAGCGGCATGCGGCAGGGAAAGAATGGATGGTCGAGAATTGGTTATGGAGGACCTTGCCCTCCCAGCGGCTCACACCGCTATTATTTCAAACTCTACGCGCTGGATGCGGAATCAGGCCTGAAGCCGGGCGCGACCAAGGAACAGTTGCTGCAGGCAATGAGGGGCCATGTCCTTGCCGAAACGCAGCTGATGGGAACCTATTCGAGGCAGAGATAGAAAAGAGGCGGTGAATGTCTCTTTCAGGCCGCAGAAATCGAAACGTGTAGCACGGCGGCAGGCTGTAACGCAAAGTGAATGACCTTACCACCATAAAAGAAAAAAGAAAGAAGATCTGCCTGTCCTGCGGGGAGACCATCGAACGGGGCAGGCGGAAGTATTGTTCTGTGGCGTGCCGGCAACGCTTGCGGGATAAGCTGGATCTGCGGACAGGCCTGGTTCAGGCCCTCAATGCCCAGTACGCGACCTTTTACTTTTCCGAACTGGCGGTCATGATGGACATGATCCCCTACAGCTCCCGGCAGATTTACAGCTTTTCATTCCCCCGCACCCTGGGTAAAACTCCCGCCGATGATTTCAGCCGGATGGCAGACCATCTGGGCGAGATATGGTGGGCGGAACAGAGGCGGACCAACAAAAAGTACCTGGCTTCGAAGCTCCTGCTGGACCGGGCCGTTCGGAACAGCGGTCCGGCTCTCTTTGTAAAGCCATATGAAGTCCGGACGCCGTCCATCCAGAAAAAGTCCCTTCTGCACCTCAAGCTGGATTCCAGGCAGCTCAGCAGCGGTGATCCCGAGCTGATCATTCGCAATGCCTACCGCCGGCAGGTTAAAATTCATCATCCCGATCTCGGGGGCGACGCGGAGATGTTCCGGAGAATACAGACAGCCTATGAATCGCTGATTCTCTGGGCTAAAAATCCAACCTTCGTCAAGCGCCGCGGTTTTCCGGACAAGTGGTTCTACGACGGGAGCACGAACAAGTGGCTGCAACCCATCTCCCTGTAATTCGAAAGGGGGTCTGCGCCACGGTTCTTTCATCCCGCGCGTAAGGAGACTCTTTTCTTCAAAATCCATTTCGAGGCCACAGCCAGCCCGCAGGCTTCCGCCCATCAGGCTCCCGTTTTTCTATTGACAGGGCAAATCGTTTTTTATATAGATAGCCTTCTACGTGAGAATCCTCTGTATAACTATTTGAATTTCTTGATGTATATCTGAGCTGATTGCCGTGTCACAAATGTGACGTGGGGATTCATTGAGTAATGAAGGGACAGCCATGAAACCCACGGGTACCCAAATCCTTGCAGAATTTTTTGATTGTTCTGTCAATATCCTGAACGATCCCGGTGCGCTGGAGACAATCCTCGCGGAAGGCATCGAAGCCTGCAATCTCGGGCTGGTCGGCATCAACAGCCACTGTTACGATCCTATCGGTGTTACCTCCATCGCCGTTATTCAAGAATCCCACGTTGCCATCCACACCTACCCGGAAGCCCGCCATGCCTCTGTGGACGTATTTACCTGCTCCCGGGTCAGCCACAAATCGATGGACCTGCTGCACTATCTCGAAGAGAAACTTCTGCCGGGGACCACGCGGGTCGTTGAGGTGTCCCGTGGAAATCCCATCGAGGTGGCCAGGACCAACTGGATCACCGATGATAACAGTTCGGCCGGTTTTGATGTGCGGTACCGCATCGATCGGGAACTGTATTCCGGGATTTCAAGGTACCAGGACATCAAGGTCATCGAAAACCAGGATTTCGGACGGATGCTCTTTCTTGACAACGATCTGCAGATTGCCGAACGGGATGCCCATCTCTACAACGAAGCCATGGTGAATCCTCTCCGGGAAAGAGGGGAAGGGTTCGCCTCCGTGGCGATTCTGGGAGGAGGCGACGGCGGCGTCCTTTATGACGTCTTGAAATTGAATCCAGGCCGCGTTTCTGTCATCGACATCGATGAAGAGGTCATCCACGTGGCGAAAACCTACCTCAGGAGCATCTGTCATTCCGCCTTCGAGGACGAAAGGGTCGAGATTGTCATCGGCGATGTGTTCGATTTCCTTGACGGAAGCCACTGCTTTGACGCCATGATCTACGACCTCACCATGCACCCGGAGTCCTTTATCGTCATGGACCGGAAAGCCTACCTGGACCAGCTCTTCACGAAGATGAAGGCGGATCTGAAACCCCGGGGAGTCCTTTCTCTCCAGTGCGCTTCCGAATATGACCACAGGACGATTGAACTGGTGGACAGTCTGCTCAAGCGGCATTTTGATTCCGTGAAACTGGCAAAGAAATTTATCCCCTCCTATGGCAGCATGTGGATGTTTGCCTCCTGCATCAAAGCCTGAAAAAGCTCGCACCTTTTCGAAAGCCGTCTATGAACAGGGAATTGGAGAGCCGCATTTCCTCTGCACCAAGAGCCCCCGGCGTCTATCTCATGAAGGATTCTTCCGGCAGAATCCTCTACGTGGGAAAGGCCAAGGATCTCAGAAGCCGGATCCGCGCCTACTTCGGCGGGACCGATTCCCGCGCGATGATTCCCTTCCTCGTTTCGCGGATTTCCGATCTCGAGTTTATCGTGACGGAAACGGAAAAAGAGGCCCTTCTTCTTGAAAACAACCTCATCAAGGAACACCGCCCCAGGTACAACGTCTATTTTCGCGACGACAAGGCCTATTTCAACATTCGTGTGGATCTGAACGAACCCTTCCCGCGTTTCCAGATGGTGCGGCGCCCCCGGAAGGATGGGGCGAAATATTTCGGACCATACCCTTCCAGCGCCTCGGCCCGTGAAACCCTCCAGTTCCTTCAGACCCTCTTTCCGCTCCGGACATGCCGGAATGGGGAGCTCAGCGGGCGCACCCGCCCCTGCCTCGAATACCAGATCCGGCGATGTCTTGCCCCCTGCGTCGGCCGCGTTCATCCTGAAGAGTATCTGCGACTGGTTCGCGATGGGATCGCCTTTCTCGATGGCTGCGGAAAAAGGCTCCTCGGCGAGCTGAAAGCGAGGATGATGAAGGCGGCACAGGAGCTGAATTTTGAAGAGGCGGCCCTGTTGCGTGACCGGATCGCAGCGATCGAAAGGACGCTGGAAAAGCAGCACATGGTCTCAAGGACGGCCAGGGATCAGGACATCTTCGGCCTTTACCGGGAAGGGGCGCTCATCCAGGTCTGCGTTCTCCTGATCCGCTCCGGGAAAATTCTGGGAAGCCAGCCCCTGCCGATGCTGAAATTTGAAGGCGAAACAAAGGACATGCTTTCTTCCCTTCTCATGCAGTATTACGATTCCACCGCGGAAATTCCCCGGGAAATTCTGATTCCCGATCTTTTTGAAGACCAGGAACTCATGAGGGAGTACCTTGAGGAAAAGCGGGGCAGGGCCTTGTCGCTTCTCGCTCCCCGCCGGGGCCGGAATCTGGAGTTACTCCGGATGGCCGGGCAGAATGCCGAGCACCGTCTGAAGATGGAGCGGAAGTCTCTGGAAGATCCCGCGGAGTCTCTTTCCCTGATGGCGGATAAACTGCAGCTTCGCCGCTTTCCAAAGAGGATCGAGGCCTTTGATATCTCCAACATCGGTGGCCGGCTGGCCGTTGCCTCCATGGTGACCTTTCTTGAAGGCCGACCCTGGAAATCGGGCTATCGGCGCTTCCGCATCCGCACGGTCGAAGGGGCTGATGATTACGCCATGATGTACGAGGCCCTGAAGAGAAGGTATTCAAAAGGGGAGAATCTGCCGGACCTGATCGTCGTGGACGGCGGGAAGGGTCAGCTTGCCGTGGCCCTTTCTGTGCTGAAGGACCTGTCTCTTCCGGGATTGGATGTCATCGGCCTGGCCAAGGAACGGGCCGAGGACCTGCCGCCGGGGGGGGGAGTCAACAGGAGTGAGGACAGGGTGTACCTCCCTCACAGGAAAGAGGCGCTGTACCTGAGCCGCTGGCCTTCAACCCTCTTCCTGCTCCAGCGCATCCGGGATGAAGCCCACCGCTTTGCCGTTTCCTATCATCGCCGTCTGAGGACGAAGCGTGACTTCCTGTCCCTGCTGGATGAAATACCGGGGGTGGGGGAAGTCCGCAAAAAGGCCCTTCTCCTGTCTTTCGGAGATCTTCAAACAATCAGGGAAGCTTCCGTCGACGAGTTGGCGGCCGTCAAGGGAATCGGCAGGGACTTGGCGGAAAAGATCTCTGCGTTTTTCCATGACGGGAAGGGCGAGGCGGCCGGGTGATCCGGGGAAAAGCGCTTAAGCATGGACTCAACATCCCGTTCATGCTATAGAAATGTTCAAAAAAACGAGGGAAACGGCATGAAGATACTGGGGCTTGTTGGGAGTGTTCGAAAGAGTGGCAATTCGGAAATTCTGACCAAGGAAGCGCTGATGGGGGCTGAAGAAGAGGGCGCCCAGGTCGAAATTCTGCGCCTGACCGATTATCGCGTGGAACCCTGCACGGGATGCGCTGCCTGCCTTCTTCAGGAAAGGGACTGCGTCATCAAGGACGATGCCAATTTTATTTTCGCCAAAATGGCCGAAAGCGACGGCATCATCGTAGGCGTTCCCTGCTATATCCTGGAGGCCACGGCCATTGTCAAACAGCTCATCGATCGCGGATTCGCCCCCATGCAGCAGAATACCCTCCGGGGAAAGGTGGGCGGCGTGATCGTGCCTTACGCCACCCGGGGCTGGACCCAGAACGCCTTTCAGCAGACCAACACCTGGATGCTTGCCATGGGGATCCACGTTGTCGATCAGCTGTTGATCCATGTTCAGGGTCTCAGTGAAGCGCCTCTGATCCAGGATGCCCTGGAGAAGTCCCGCAACCTGGGAAAGCAGGTCGTCCGGGCCATACAGACCGGCGATACCTCCTTCCAGGGGGAAGAAGGGATCTGCCCCATCTGCCATGACCGGAATATCCGGATCCTGAAGGACATGGAAACCGTCGAGTGCCCTGTCTGCGCGGTGAGGGGCAGCCTGAAAATCGAGGACGGCAAGATCAGTGTCGTCTTTACTCCCGAGGCCATTGCCAGGCACCGCTGGACCGTGGAAAACCTTCAGCGCCATTTCTCCTACCATCTGAAGCCGTCCAAGGATTTCTTCATCAAGACGAAGGAGCAGCGAAAGGAGATGGCCCAGAAATACAAGGATTATCTGAAGAAGTCCTGAAAAAGAGGATCGAGGAGGCGAACCATGCAATATCGAGTCAAGCTGAGATACTACCCCGGAGACGCCCTCCAGGCGATCCGGAAAGAGGACCTTCAGACCATTGCCGCCAAGTGGTCGCTGCAGGTGAATCTTGAGAACATTGAGGGGGAAATGACGCCCAAGGGAGAGAAAACCCTTGACAAGAATATCGAAAGCATCAGTCAGACCGTCATCTCCCTGGAAACCGATTCGGAGGATATCCTGAAAAATTCCCTCAGGGATGTGATCCGCAGGTACCGTTCGCCCCGCACGGTCTTTTCCCTCTGGGGCAGCAGCCAAGAGGGGGAAAAGGTCGCCTGGCGGGTGATCGAGGAACTGGACGGCTGGTGGTAGGGACGGCAAACCCAAAGGGCCATCAACTGCGGTTGCGCCGGCGGGAGCCGTACCATTCCATTCGGTCGAGCGCGAGCGCCGCAGCCTGGGGCGACGAGAGGACAATCGGGCTGTAGCGCCTGCCGAAATCGAACACCGAACCCCGAATCGGGGAGTCGGGCACGTTGAGGATCGGTTTGCCCGTCGACTCCATGAGCTCCGCCACGGACAGCAGGAATGAACTCTCCCAGGGGATGAGCCCGGCAAACTCGCCATCGGCGGTCATGGCGCGGTCATCTGTGGCGCTTGTGGGAACGCCCAGGAAGGAAAGCACGATGACCGCATCCACGGCGTCGCACTCGGCCACCGCCTTGATAACACGCGGGCCCACATCCCCCCCGGCGGAGGCCACCAGATCCAGCGGGTTCCGCCGGCTCCAGAACGGGGGAAGCATCGCATCGAGAGAGGCATAGAGCTGGGCGGGGAGTTCGGCCAGGTTCAATCCATGACGGGCGACTTCATCCGCCGCCATGACGCCGGCTCCGCCCCCCTGGGTCACCACCGCAATCCTCCGTCCCTCGGGCAGCGGCAGGCAGGCCAGGCAGCTTCCGAGATCAACCACCTCCTGCGCCGTGGTGCAGGTGACGACTCCCGCCTGCCGGGCGGCCGCCTCCCATACGGCCGCGGAACCGGCCAGGGCGCCGGTGTGAGATGCCGCCGCTTTGCCGCCGAATTCGGTCAGGCCGGCGCGCAGAACCACCACGGGCTTGACCGCTGAGGTGCGCCGGGCGACCTCCAGGAAGCGCCGTCCGTCGTCGATGCCCTCGACGTACATCATGATGCACGCCGTGTTGGGATCGTCGCGCAGGTATTCGAGAACGTCCACCGCGCCGATCTGGGCTTCATTCCCCACGCTGGCGAACTTGTCGATGCCGATGCCGCGGCGCTGGCAGTTGTTCGTCGTCATGACGCCGATGTTGCCCGACTGCGACACAAAGCTCAGCTTTCCCCTGGGCGGGTGAAGCGAGACAAAGCCCACGGCATGCAGTTGAACCTCGTTGGAGATCAGGCCCATGCAGTTCGGCCCCATGAGGGTGATCCCGCCCTCGCTGGCGATCCGGGCAATCTCCCGCTCCGCTTCGGCTCCTGAGGCCCCCGTTTCGGAAAATCCTGCGGCGATGAGGATCGCTGCCGGTATCCCTTTACGGGCGCACTGTTCCAGCATGGGGGCCCCCTGTTGGCTTCCAACGGCCAGCAGGGCCATGTCGGGAGCCTCTGGCAGAGCCTCCAGGCTCTCAGATGCCTGGAGACCGAAGAAAACGCCTCCCCGCGCATTGACGGGATACACCTTTCCCGAATAGCCTCCGTCCAGGATGTTGCGCAGGGCCGATCCGCCCCATTTCGTCACATCTTCCGATGCTCCCACGACGGCTATCGAACGGGGGGCGAGAAGCGCCCGCACATTGCTCTTGAATGTCCGCTGCCCCTGATCCGATGAAGGGGCCGGTGACAGGATGATCAGGGCATCGGCTGCGATCGGCTGATCGCCTTGCACGAGAACCGGGTTGGCATCGATCTCGGCGATTTCGGGATGATCCAGGGCCATTTGGCCGATCGCCCGGATCATCTTCGTGAGGGCCGCCCGGTCCACCGGGGGATAGCCGCGGAAGGAGCCGAGCAGGCGCCTGGCCCTGATCAGGTCCGGCAGTTCCGCCGCGTCCCGTTCGTCAACGGGTGCAATGGCCAGGACCACGTCGCCCAGGGCCTCCGTCAGTACGCCGCCCAGTCCGAAGGCCACAGCTGGTCCGAACACCGGGTCGCGCTTCATTCCAACCATCAATTCCCTGTTTCCGGCGATCATCTCTTCCACCAGCACCGCCTCGAGAGAGCCTGCCGCCCGCCCTGCCAGCAGGCTGTATGTCGCGGCGGCGGCCTCGGCCCCCTCGACGCCGAGCACCACGAGCCCGGCTTCGGTCTTGTGGTGAATCTCTGCGCCGATTCCTTTCATGACAAGCCTGCCCCCGCTCCGCCGGGCGGCGGCAGCGGCCTCCATCTCGCTTCTTACCAGCACGCCGGCTGGAACCGGGATGCCATAGGCCGCGAAGAGCGCCTTTGATTGCCATTCATCCAGGGCCGGTTTCCCTGAGGCCAGGGCTTCCTTGATCCATTGTGCGGCGGCAGCGCGGCCGTTTGTCTTCAGAGGTTGGTCCATGGCGTTTTCCTTCCCTAAAAGATGCCGAACAGGCAGGGTTTGATCCGGATCCCAAGATGCTCGCAGGCCGCGGAAACATCCATGGGAGGGATTTTTCTCTCTTCCGCGATGCGCCAGGCCTGGGCACAGGGCAGGCATCCATCCTGCAGGGACTTCCGAAGCTCCTCGGCAAGTTCCGGGGATACCGCTGGGGCGACTGAAACGGTTCTGTTTTCCGGGTGAATGCATCCCAAAAGCCCCAGCTGGCATGTGCCGAGACGGATTCCCATCTGGTCGAGCATGCACCCAACTGCCGATTCCGGCTCCCCAAGCCCGGCGGCGATCTGCATGGCCTCGGCGCAGCTTATCCGGCCGTTTTTGGCGAGGCGTGCAATGGCTTCTTCAAGAAGCGGGTTGTTTTCCTTTTCACCTTTCCCACCGGGATTGTTCATGCCTTTCCTCCTGTTTACCAAAAATATTGAAAACTTTGCACAACTCCAAAAGTTGGTTTTATAATTTCTGGTCAAACGACCAGCAGTATACTGCATTAACTATCCGATAATACTTGATCAGTTTTGATATTTCTGCTGGTTTTCCGGTTCAATTCAAGAGGATGAAGGAGACCGGCATGTCATTCAAGGAGTATGATTCTCACCCCTCGTTTTTCGATCCGGAACTGAAGCAATCCTTCGGAAATTAAAGAACACGGAAATTCCTCATTGAAGCAATGGATACCATCAACTGGAAACCCGTCAGCACAATCCTGACGGAACACGATCCGTGGCATGGATCGTCGGCCTCTTTCCGGCTCGGTTTGCCGGAGGGCCGAAACCGGGTCTTTCCTTAGGGGTGCGGAAACATATGCACCCGTTAAATTGTATGAATATCGAGAGGAGCGGACCGAACTGCTGCGGCTGGGAAATGAGATCAACCACAACGTCACCGATGTCATGCTGGTTGTCAAGCCGCAAACCTAAAATAGCAGCTCTCTTTATTTGAGGTTCGGGCCGCTTCCGGAAATAAGAGCCCCTTTTGGTTGATCCACAGACAGCAATCGAGGCAAGGAGCGACGCTGGTGAACTGTCAAGGATTCATTGATCGTTGTGATTCATAGCCTCCGGAGAACATTACACAGAAAGTCGAACCCAATCCTCTCTTGCTCGAGGCGAATTCGCTCCCCCCAATGGTTCCGGCGCAACTGGTTGTAAAGCGCGCTTTCCTCGGAGTTCAACCGCGCAAGGGTCCCTGTTTCAGGCTGCGTTTCAACTCCCCAGAGTGCCCTGTGGGCAAGGAGTGTCTGCTGATCCATGAGAAAAGAAACGGCATGAGGCAAGAACCCGCGCAATTGATTGAGAATGGCAAAGCCGTGAGTATCGATATCCCCCCAATAGTAGATTTCTTTTTCGTGCAGCCAGGGAGCGGCCGCGAGATTGTCAAACCCGTATCCCGCCCCAAAGATCACCATCGCATCAGAAATATCAGGGAAAGCCAGAAAGTTGATCTCATTTTCGGTGATAAACACTTTCGATACCGGCAAAACAAGTGAGGCGAAGGCTGACTGTGTCAGGGTGACATCCTGATCGGCTTCCACTGGCAGCAGGCGGACAGTCGAGTCTAGCAGCCGGAAACGCACCCGTGAAGGTTTATCCAGAAAACCATAACGGCGACAGAACCCGCCGATGCCCGTGTGAGTCCCATCAATAGAATCCTCCGGCATAACGAGATCGAGCAGTGCCGCCAGCACGCCGCGGTGCCCTTCGATCAACTTGGTATGGACACCCGGCAGGTCGATCTGACGCAGATAAATCGCGGGGCGAGGATGCTTAAGCAACAAAGCGACAATCTCCAATAGTCGCGGCCAGTCTTCGGCCAGTTCCAAGGCTCGCAGCGGGCGCCTTGTTAGCCAGGGGATCAATTCTGGCTGTTTGTCTCTGGTCAGTTCAATCAGCGCAGCAAACTGATCCGCTGCCCGGCGCTTGCCAAGCAGTCCGAGGGCGTCCGAAAGCCGGTCGATCCAAATCGCAGCCGGAATTTCATTGGTCCCAAGAATGCGGTGGTTGACACTTCGCCATTCAATACGATAGGGACCGGCGGCTGCGGACAACCCGGCGATCCAGTCACGCACCTCGGGGAACCGTTCGCTCAGTTCACGGGAGTCAGGGCCTTTGAGGGTCAGACGACGAGGGAAGAGCGACTCTCCGCCAGCCACGGAGGCGAGCAGCAAGCCGCGATCCCAAAGCTTCTGCACCTGAGTTTTGAGGTCAGCCGGGGTCGTCCACGTCATCCCTGCATCCTCTGTTTCTCGGCCCGGTACTCCTCAATGCTCAGGTTGCGCAGGACGGAGTTACGGCCGTCTTCATTGTGAACAAACCCGACACCGGCGACAAAAGGTTCAATAATATGGATTTTCTGCAACGGCGTGACGATCAGCAGTTGCAGATTGAGCTGCGCGAACAATCGTAAACCATATTGGGCTGATTCATCGGAACCGCGACCGAAAGCCTCGTCAATAACCACGAAACGGAAAGAACGCGAGCGCACCGCTCCCCATTCCAGGCCGAATTGATACGCCAGACTGGCGGCAAGTACGGTGTAGGCGAGCTTTTCTTTCTGGCCGCCCGATTTTCCGCCGGAATCCGCATAATGTTCATGCTCGGTGTCGTCCTCACGCCAGCGTTCACTGGCGGCAAACAAAAACCAATTGCGCACATCGGTTACCTTGGCCGTCCAGCGTCGATCCATATCCGAATGTTCATCCCGGCCTCGGAACCGCTCAATGATTCGCTTCACCTGAAGGAATTTTGCCTCCGAATATTGCGCATCCTCCGAGCCGGTGAGCGCTCCTTCGGTACAGGTGCGCAATTCGGTTTGGAAGTCGCGGATGTCGGCGTCGAGATTCATCTGTGCTTCGAGACTGATGTATCGGCCCGGGTTGTAATCAATCCGGGTGAGCGATTTGTTGATCTGATCGATGCGCTCTTTGATGGTTTCCCGTTCACGTGCCAATTGTGATTGAAAATTCGCCACCTCTCGGATGGTGTTCTCGTTCAGGAGTTCCTTGAAACGTCCTTCAAAACGGGGCAGGTCATCGGCCCGCAGTTGATTCAGCATCGACTGGTACTCAGGGGCTGCAGCCAGATTGGCATCGACATCCTTTGTCTCCAGATTCCACTTCCCTTTGTATTCGGTCATTGCCTTGACGATCTTTTCAGACAGACGCTTGATCTTCAAATCTTCGGCATCGATCCTGGCCTGCAGCCAGTCGCGCATGTCGCGCTCACGATTGTCGCAGGTTTCGACCGCCAGCACCTGACTGCCAAGCGCCTCCTCGCGCATCTCGTCCAACATGGAAAATCGCCGGACCCTGTCTTCCGTTGTTTCCGACAACAGGGCTTTTGCCTGTTGCTGCAGCTCTTGAGCGGCGCTGATTTTTTGCTCGGTTTTCGAGCGTTTGTCCTTCCGTTCATCAAGCTGACCCTCCGTTTCTTTCAACTCCTTTTCAAGCGCGGACAATTGCGCCGTAAGGGTCCTGAGCAGATCGGAGGCCGCTTCAAGCTCACGCTTCTCGGCTTCCAACCTGGCGATAACAACCGCCACGGGTTTCCAGTCGAGATCACGAAAGTCGGTGTATTCGCCCAGCTTCGAGAGGATCGAGAGCCGCTCCTTGAGGGCGGACTGTTCCTTCTGCAGCGTGCTGATGCGACCGGCAAGTTCAGCAAGGTGTGTTTCCTGCCGTTTGGCGTCTTTTTCCAACGCCGCGATTTTTTCGGCGTTGCTCCAGCCGAGGACATAACGCCGACGATCATCAAGCCGATGTCGGTCATCTTTTTCATGCCGCTCACCTGGTGCCTTGATCTGTCCTGCCCGCGTGATGGCCCGGGCTTCGCGGCGAAACTGTTCCTGAGACCGGCAGCAGGCCAGATCAAAGCGGTGAACCACCTCCCGTTCGATCCAGTCGTAAAAGGGCGAATCGGGCTTGACTTGAAGCTTGCGCACCAGGGAGTCGGAATGGAGCGACGGCAATTCGCCACGCATCCCCTCCCGCACCCGGAAATAAACCAACCGCCCGCGCAGGTGGGTTTGGTCAACCCACTGCGCCACCTTGACGTAATACCGATCCGGAACCAGCAGAGACAAGCCGAAGCCGTGGAGCAGCCTTTCGACGGCACCTTCCCAGTCACGCTCGTCCGCGCGCACCTGCAGCAATTCGCCGGCAAAGGGCATCTCTTCTTCGGCCAGATTCAGCGCCGAACAGAGTGAACGCCGCATGGCAATCTGTTTTTCGTCGATATTGCTGACCCTGGTTTTCAACCCCGTGATTTCAGCTTTCAACTGATCGTATTCAGCCCGCCCCTGGGCGAAGAAGACGCCTGCCTCATTAAGATCGTTCTGTGTACGAACTTCGCTTTCTTCTGTCGCTTCGCGCCAATTGGCGGTTTCAGACCGCTGCCGCAGAAATTCCTCCCCGGTTGCGGCGGGGTGTTGCTCTAAGGCGCGTACCAGCTCCTCATAGCGGGAGGCCTTCTGCTTCCGACGCTCCAGCTCATCCTGTTTTTGGAGGATTTCCCGACTGATGCTTTCGATACGGTCACCGCCATTTTCCGCAATGGTGCGGCGAAGCTCACGCTCCTGTCCCTGCTGGGCACAACGCTGCTCCTCCAGCCGCTCGATGGCGACTCGGTGCCGGGTCAACTCTTCATTCAGCGAGGTAAGACGCTTATCCAGAAGATCGAGTTTCAGGGTGGCGAACCAGGGGCGCAAGGCATCGCGGCAAGCCCGCAGATTATCCGCCGTTTGCGCCAACTCCCGATGCCGATCGCAATCGGCCACCAGAGGCTCCAGCATTTCGATCTGACGTTTGGCCTTGAGAACCGCCTCGTGAGCTCGATTGAGATCCTCGAAGTGGCCGATCAGGGCGGAGATACGCGGCGCGACATCAAAAGGCTCAAGCATGTGGCTGCGCACAAAGTCGGTCAGATTCCCGACCGATTTGAGCGAAACGGTTTGATGGAACAGATCCAATGCCTGTTCGTTATCGATGCCGAAACGACGGCGGAACCAAGAACCGTAGGGTGGAAAGCTGTCGAACAACTCGATACCGCTTGACCGCAGCTGTTTGCGAAGGCCGACCATCTCGCTGCCGAATCCGGAAAAATCAGCCGCAATGGATAAATCGCGTTCACAGGCCGCATACAGGCGTGCCGGTTGCGCGCCTGCTTCCTTCATCCAGAAAACCTGCGCCAGGGTGACGGTCTTGTTGTATCCGGCGTTGTGGAAAACGCCGAGGATCACCGAATAACTATTGAAGTCGCGCAGTGCGACCGGCTTGGCGCTGCCCAGGATTTCCTGCCGCTCCGATTTGTAATAGCCGAGCACATAGGACTTGAGCGAACGCTCGCGGCTGTCGGCTCCGGCCGCTTTGTTGTAAGCAACGCGATGACTCGGCACCAGTAAGGTAGTGACGGCATCGACCATGGTCGATTTTCCGGAACCGATATCCCCGGTGAGAAGGCTGTTTTTCCCGCCCAGGTGCAGCGTCCAGACCCGACCGTCAAAGGTTCCCCAGTTAAAAACCTCGAGCCGCTGCAGGCGAAATCCAGCCAGCCGGTCATCGGCCACAAACTCCAGTTCAAGCGCCTCAGCCATTCATCCCCTCCTGCCGTTGCGCAAGCTGCCGTCGATATTCCGCCAATCGTTCGTCAAAATCGGCGAGCCACTGCGCATCGACAAAGGCCTTGATAATGCGCCGCACTTCAATCATCTGACCTTGCCCACGCAGGCGGCGGACAAAACCAAGCTCGGCAATCTTGTTTAAGGTGGCATCGACCTGGTCGATGAGTTTCACCTCGTTGCTCCCCGCCGGCAGAAAAATCCGGATCAACTCCACCACCTCATCCCGGGAAAGAATCAGACGCGTGTCGCCGCCAGTGGCATCGAACTCGGCCAGCTTTTTCCGCAAGAGCGCGAGCAGCAAACTGACCGGATAGGAGAGCTGCCTCCGGGCAACCAGGCGCGGCATGACTGCCTGACCGTCCTCATCGTCATCCCGCCGGGAACGCAAAAAAGCGTAGCCTTCCGCCTCGTCGAGCATCAACTCCAGACCGAGGACGGCGACGTAATCCCGAACGCTTGCTTGCAGATTCAGCAGCAAGCCCCACAATCCCGGATTCTCCTCCTGATAGAGTACGCCCTTGAGCAGAGGCACAACCACGGACGATAGCTCGTGAGTCGGCTTGGCCGACTGGTTGGGGTTGGTATCGGCGACGTTCATCATCAATTCCTCAGCAAAATGATGCGCGGCAATGTCGCCCGGCGCATGACGCCAGTCTCCATCTGCCAGCTCACCTGCTCCTGCACCTCGTCGTCCACGGCCGTTTTTGGCCATTCGCCGGCTAGCTGCAGATAGGCAACCAGTTCGGCCAATCCGTGGCGCAGTGGGTGGCGGGTCACCACCTCGGCAAGGCTGATCTGGCTGCGACCCTGGAGTTCCTGTCGGATATTCCGGGTCAACTCGGCCCGGTCAACCACCACCTGCGCATAGAGAGCCGCCGTATCCACATCCGCATACCCTTCTTCCAGGGCCATCTCGGCAATGAGGGGTTTGATCGGCGGCCGGTAAAAAGGTCGCTCCAGGGGAAGTTCGATCGTTGCGGAGGTCTCGGCCAAGGGCATGAAATCTCCCGACGGCAACTCCCCGCGCAACGCCAGTGCGTGGTTTTCGATGCTGTGCAGGATGTCCATGATGCGGCGGTTTTCCAACCAGGCCTGATCGTCGAGAAACCTCCGTAGCTGCTCGGAAAGCCTGGCCACCGTTCGCTGGGTGTGCTCTCCTGCTTCCAGCCAGTCGTAATGCACACGCTGCAGACGGGTTTCAGGGCGCATGGCGAGGATCGGAGGAAGAGACAAAACCTGTTCCAGCAGGCGGCTCAACTCTTCCTGTCGGGACTGGGACATCAGAAAATCCCAGAAAGCGCGAAAGCTTTTCCCCTGATCGGAATCGGCAATGGCGTCGCGTTCTCTCATGATCTCTTCGAGCAGCGCCCCTTTGGCTCCCTCCCAAAGGGCAATGCGTTCGCGCACCCGCCGGTCGAGTGTGCGAAAATTGTGTTCCACCTCGCGAAAATCGGTCAGCAGCTCCCGCGCCAGTTGCAAAAACTGCTGAAAACGGTCCTTCAGAGCCGTGTCGTCCAAAAGCGGAATATCACCCGCCAGAATGCGGTCGATCTCCGCGTCGATATCGCTGCGGCGTTTTTGCAGTTCGGCGATTCTCACTTGCGGATCGGTCTGGCTCCCTTCGCTCATCTGTCGCAGCAGCTCGAACAAGGTAAGCAGGCGGGATTCCGTGCCGACAAAGGAGCGTTCTATCAGCCCTTCCAACCAGGCCAAGGCCTTTTCCGTCGCGGGAGTCAGGTCAAAGTGAGGTTCGTCCGCCCCTGGCGGATAGAATTTCCGCAGCCACCCTTTGTCGTTTTCGGCCCAATCGTTGAGGTAGCTTTGCGCGGTTCCGGGAAAGGTCTCGGCCCCCAGTTGCTCACGCAGGGCGAAGAGCTCGTCTTCCAATGCCTCGACCAGGTCTGCCTGAGACAAATTGCGGACATTGGGCACGATAAACACCCGGTACAGAAAACCGGCCACCAGCGGCGCGTGATGAGCGCACAGCAACCGCCACGCAGGGTGGTTCTGGCGGAGCAGATCTAATGTGGTGTAGTCCAGAGCCATATCCCCCCCGGGTTACCCGTCTCTGTTCTGCGCCAGCCACTGGCGGCCCTTGTCGGTCAGGCGGTATTTCTGCAGGCGGCTGTTGGGCTTGTCGGGGATGGTCATCTCGATCAGGTCGTCGGCCAGGGCCGGTTTGAGGTAGCGCTCGCGGAAAGATTTACGGTCCGAAAGGCCCAGGGCGGATTGCAGCGCCTCGCGGCCCATCTCTCCCTGGATCGCCGCCAGCAGTTCACCGACTTGGGGGGTGACTTGAGGGCTGACTTGGGGGGCGGAGCTGGTCACGGTATCCAGGATCATCCGCAGCATGAAGGTGATGAAGGGCGCGGAGTCGTTCTGGCGGGTGCTATCCTGCAGGGCCTGGTAATACTCGGCCTGATGCGCGAAGATCAGGCTTTCCATCGGGATGTCGGCGAACAGGGGATTCCAGCGGGCCAGAATCAGGTTCTGCCACAGCCGCCCCATGCGGCCGTTGCCGTCAGCGAAGGGGTGGATAAATTCGAACTCGTAGTGAAAGACCGAGCCGGCGATGAGCGGATGGGCGTCGGTGACGGCCAGCCAGCCGAACAGGTCACCCATCAGGTGTGGCACGCGGTCGGCGGGTGGGGCCATGTGGATCACCTGCTGACCCGCCATCACCCCCACTCCACGATGCCGATACCTGCCCGCCTCGTCGATCAGGCCCGACATCAGAATCCGGTGTGCCTCCAGCAGGTCCGTTTCCGCCTCGGGTGCCCAGGTGTCGAAGCGGTCGTAGGCGGCCAGGGCGTTCTTCACCTCCTGCACCTCGCGAGGCGGGGCGATGACCCGCTTGCCCTCCAAAATCGCGGTGATCTGCGCCTCGCTCAGGGTGTTGCCTTCGATGGCCAGCGAACCGTGGATGGTGCGGATGCGGTTGATGCGCCGCAGCCGCAAGACTTTCGCCTGATCGGTGAGCACGGTCAGCCGCCCGATGGCCTCGCTGATCGCGGCGACCCGGTTCAGGATCTCGGCGGTGATGGTGTAGGGCGGCTGGTAGGTGCTCATGCGGCGGCCTCTCCAGCGGTAAACAATGCCGACTCGAAAGCGGTCCAGGCGGATTTGCGGAGGGTGGCGGCTTCGGTGCGTTTGCTGTTAGCTGCAGCGATCTGGCTATTTAACCCGGAGAGAAGTTTCTCTTGCTCAGTGATTGAAACATCAGGGACTGGAAGTCCAGCCACCTCTTTGCTGTTGATCGATGCCAGATTTGTTGTGCGCTTGGCCTTGCTGCGAAAGTAGCCTTGTCCGCGGCCACTGTTGATCACAGCCAACACGAACTCGGGTAATAAGCGACTCCGATCAACCCGAACACGTAAGACATGGTTCTGATGAACGCAATCTTCGATCTCACCGCGCCAGATTGCCCCTCGCCCAACCAGATCGGGGCTGTTGCCTTCGCAAAGAAGAACATCCCCTACTTCCAGTCGTAGCTTTGGCATTTCTTCGTCAGGTACATTGATGTGCTTGATCTCCCGGAGATCCAGAACACCACGCTGAACATTGGCAACACGTAAATAGGGACGCGCATGTGTACCTGGCCTATTGGCAGGACACTTCTGAATGCCGTAGCTTACCTTTTCGAGCTGATCGAGGGGGATCATAGTTATGTCGGACTCGGTCTCAGTCTGTTGTTTAAGAGAACGAAGTATGCTGTCGTGACTCCACCGCTCCACATCCCTGAAACGCGCTAAAAACACAGGCCGGTCAGGCAGAGGGGGCGGCGGGACCACGCCCAGCGCCCTTTCGAAGGCCTGCCAGCCCGCCCGCTCGATGGTTCCTGTCTCCTGTTCCAGCGATTCGCGGATCTCCTTCAATCGTTTGGCGTCGCCCCAGTCGGTGGCCTTGGGAATCTCGTTGATGGCGATGAACTCGCCGGGTGCACCGGGGACGAGTTTGAAAATGGCGGTGTGGCGGATGTTGGTGGCGATAAAGAATTTGCATCCGGTAGCACGGGTGTAGGACTCGCCCTGGCAGTAGTCCCGCTCCTGAATCTCGATGGTGTCGGTTTTGCACTCGACCACCAGAGCCGGACTTCTGTTCGCGGTCTTGTCGTCCAATAATTGCCAAACCACGATATCGGTACGGGGGCTCTTATGCCCATGCTGTGTCCGGCGCTCCTGATCCATCTGCTCCAGAGAGTAACCATAATGCTCCACCAAGGCACGGATGAATTTCTGACGGACCCTCTCTTCGGGCTTGTTGGTGACGTCCCGCCATTCTTTACGTAACGGGATCCACAGCCAGGTTCCCTCCTTGTGCAGTTCATCGGCTGCAGGCGGAAAAGGCAGGCTCGATTGGTGTGTCAGTTTTTTCATCTTTGTTATTATCGTTCTACCCCCTTCCCAGTCGCATGCGCCCTCATCCACTGATCGATCTCTTCCCGGTCGAAACGCCACTGGTTGCCGATCTTGGAGGCAGGAACCTCGCCGCGCTGGGCCATACCGTAAAGCTTGATCCGGCTCATCTTGATGTAGCCCGCCAATTCCTCAATGGTCAGCCATTTGTCGATTTTATCCATGACCTCACCGTTCGGAAGAGATTCGTAGTGAAAGATTGATAAAGAAAGATAATCCTGGTCACCCATAAAGACAAGAAGAAAAAGGAAAACAGGCCAGTTGCGGGATTTTTCCGACACATCCCAACGCCACCCGGCAAGAAAACCCTCAGAAAGCCAGCACAAAAAATTCGACCGACACCCGACGCTTTTTCCGTCTCTCCGGTAAGTAAGGGCATAACCCAAAATGAGGAGTGACCGACCATGGATATCAACGACCTGTATGACGGAATCATGAAGAGTATCAACCAGTTTGCCGACTAGATCGCCGAGCAGCGGTTGCAGGCAAAGATGCAGGACACCGGACGAGGTCCGGAGAATGGGGGTAAGAATGCGGAGAATTTTGAGGCGAAAGAGAAGCGGGGTATGACCGATTTCCCCAAAAGGGAGAGATCGGGGCGGTAGCGCCGGAGCCCTGAAAGCGACTCAAGTCGCTGACAATACGCAAAAAAAACCCGTCCAGTAACCGGATGCGGCTAATGAACGGGTGTGTCTTGTGTCTCATGGTGGAGGGAACGCCGACCTACCGCAAAACAGCCTCAAAGCCCTCGCTCCTCGTAACTCCTTGATAATAAACGCCGAAGTCATATCCCACAGCCACTTCCCGGCAACCCGACCAGAGAAACAATTTTCTCCCCCGATTTCCCTGCACCGGACGAGGGTGACGGGTTTGCAGTAAAACCGAATACCTGACGTAGAGCCGCAACAACTTTGAATCCGGTTTTCGGACGCCGGTTCGGTTCCCAAAACGGGAATCGAATTGACCCAGGCATCACCCCTTCGGCGGATATGGATCATTCCCGTGGCTGTCCTTGTTCTGGATTTTCCCGTCCTTTCCGTGGATGTAGAACTCCGTGCCTTGGTTCTGGCTGATCTTGCGCCCGGCATCAACGGCCTCCTGCTTCTTATCGAAGTGGCCGCTGCTACGGGTCGCACCGTCTTTCTTGACGTCCCAGCCGCCATCGGCGTTCGGGACTACATGATGTGATCCTGGTTTCTTTGGCATAGTCGCCTCCTGTTTACATGGTTTCCATTGAGATGTCTGGCTAAGATTGAATCAGCATCCTCTCCTCAGCATGGTCAACACGCCACTCCTTGCCTCGGTCATCGGTCAGGATCACGGTGAAAATGGACCTGCCAATCGAGGCAGAACGGGCGTCCTCCGAATAGTCATCAATCCCGAAATGGGCAGAGAGAACCGCCGTAACCACAGTGCCAGGTGGTGCCAGTTGCTCGGCGTTTCGGAGGAGTGTTCTCTGACACATCCCGGCAAGAGTCCGGTTTCTCTCAATGTCGAATTCCGATGGTTCGATTCGCAGTTCCAGGAGGTCAATTGCCACCGTCGGCAACCGGTGCCGATACGCCAGCCAGGCATAATGCTGAGCCGAGCAGGCAAACATATGAGCGATGCCGCTGGCGAAGCTCTTGATATGTTTGCGCCCCAATTTTTTCTGTCCGAATGGTGTTTCTGCCGTTTCCACTGATCTCACTCCCCGCGCTTTGACTCAGCCAGACAGGTTCACTCCGGCTGCCAGGCGCAATCTGCCCAGTGCGCTTCGTAGCGTTTCACAAAGTCTTTCATCTCCCGGATGTTGGCGACAGGTTCGCGGCAGGCCCGGGCGCAGGTAGAAACGACATCCCGGTAGAACTCCGGAGCGACAGACGTGGTACCGGCATAATTCATAAGCAAGTCCGGAAGGCGCTCCGTGATTTTTGCTCCACGAGGTGCCATCACGATGCTCGGGGGCTCTCCATATGTGTTGATCAACACGTATCGCCAGCTTGGGTCTGCTGCTCCCTGGCGAGGGACAATCTCACAGGGGCATGTATCTCCGCCGCCGGAAATACCTTCATAGACTTCCTTGAGGGCCAGCGGTTTGTGGGCCACCAGGACATAAGGTCCGGCCTCTACATATCTGCCCATGCTTTCGTCGTATTCGATGCCGAGCAAGACTTCCAGGTCAAAACGCGCATGCCGGTCAAGGGACGCCTTCCCCGAGGTGAACCATTGAAGTTCCCGCAGGGTGATCCCGGCACACCTGGCAATCTCTGCAGGCGGGTTGGGCCAGCACGCCACAAGGTTCTTGGCGATTTCGGCCGCGTTGTCATAGTCACTGTCGGCCCAGAAATCATCATCCTCGACGATATCCTCCGCTGCCTTCTCACCTGTCAGTAGCCAGGTGCAGCCATCAAACCCATCGTGGTTGAAATATCGGGGCTGATCGGGCGGCAGAGAGGTCTCCCAGGATGACAGCCATGGACCGGGTTCCCAGTCGAGTCCACCCGCCACTGTTGGCACCGGCACTTGCGCCGGTAAGGTCAGCCACTGCTGGATTCTGTCTTCAACCTCGCGGCTGTTCACGCCTCTGTGACCATCCTTGACACGAAAATCGTGGTCAATTTGAGCGTACCGGCAAAGGGCCTGGATGGCCCCTGTAAGAGACCGGTCATTTCCGTCGTGCTTCCTCAGCAGCCACCGGCTGGAGTCCTGGGCTGAGCGCAGGGAAGCTGGAAGGGATTTCTCCTTGGCATCGGCGACCTCGATCTGGACTCCGATTTTTGCCATTTCCCCTACCAGTTCAGGGCTGGCCGTCGCGATGTGGCGGTTGACCCGCAGGATGTCCGGTCGACCGCGCAAGCCCTCGGCGTTACACCATGCATCCAAAAGAACATCCCGGAAGGGCCTGGGCTGATCGACTGGGGTAAAGGTCATCCACCGAATGGGCAACCCGGCAACGGTCAATCCATAGAGTATGAGCGGGCTGAGCCCGTACCGCTCTGCGTCCTTGATCTTGATCGGGTCTCGCACTGATACGATGCCATGCTCTGGATGGTGGAAAAGGAACTTGGCTATTGCAACGTAGAAATGATGCTCTCTTGGTGATGGCTGCGCCTGCTGATTCATGCTCCCTCCTGGGGAAATGCGAGTTTTCCCCGAGAACTATCGTAGGCTCCGCGCTCCCCCAGCAACCGGGCCAACAGCAGGGCGCGAGATAGTTCGGATCGATGATCTGGATTTCTACTGCAGGAGTTCATTCATCCTCTCCTGAAAATAGGCTGGGTATTTCTCCATCACCGCCCTGGCTCCATCCCGATCTTTTTTCAGCGCCTTCACGAGATCCTTTTTCTGAGTCGCTGCCAGGTTCAAGGATGCGGCAAGGTCCTGAGCGATGACGCGGTCCGAAAAGCCAAGTTCATAAAGGGCAATGGTGGTTTCGGTGGGCAGACCATATTTCAGGCGCTTTTGAAAAAGCTGCAGATGATTGATCAGGTCTCCGGTGCCGTCTTGGTCGAGGGTTTCGATGAATTCAGTCACAGCACCTACAACCAGCGCACCGTCATAAGCGAGCGTCCCTTCGCAGACGTCGACGACATGATCGATCTTGAACTCCCTCCGGCGGGTGCCCCATATCATCTTGGCTTTTCGCTTAAGGATGATTTTCAGGAGATCGCTGAAGGGCTTTCCACTGATCCACCCATGCGCGATTTCTTTTAGCACCTCTGGCTTATCGAACTTGGTGAATACGCCACCGTTGATATGCCGGGTAAGCAATGGCCAGGCAAGATCGAGAGCTTCTGTTTCATCAACAATCGAAAGCAGGCTGTCAGCGTTGGACTGAACCCATCCCTCGATGGCTTGGGCATCCTGAATTCCGTAAAGCGTCCTGCCGTAGATTTTGCGGCGAGCCGGATCTGTGATGTTTGCGGAGATGTTCCCAGCGAGAAGCTGAAACAACTCGCGGATATGCTTCTTTTTCTGATCATCAGCCAGGAAGAAAGCCAGCGTCCCTTCGGCCAGGCGGGTCACATCAGCTTCCGAAAGACCATCCTCCGATTCATCCCAATGGGATAACAGGAAGCTCTCGACGGCACAGATGAGGCTGATTCTCCAGGCGACTTGCCGCTCCACACCGTCTCGTGAGAAATTTTTGTCTCCATGTTGTGCGACTATCCCGGCAGCCAATTTGGCAACTTCAGCAGGATCGTCGATATAGGCCTTGGCAAAATCCAGAGCCTCCATGGTGATGGTGTATTTCTCGTCATCGCTCTTTATGGGGTCGAAGATCGATAGAAGATTGCTGATGCATGGCTCAGAATTGCGCGGCTCCAGAAGTTCTTTCACCTGATCCCAGCGCCATTTATCGTTACGCGCCTTTCGCTTGTCATAGATCACCGGATCGGCAAACAGGATGCTGCCTTCGGTATGCATCCCGGCTCGACCCGCTCGGCCAATGAGGTTGTGGAAATCGCGAACCTTGATGCGCTCCATGCCCTGGTAGACACTGGTCACGATGAGGTATCGAATCGGAAGGTTTACGCCCTGCGCCAAGGTAGAGGTGCAAACAACGAATCGCACAAGGTCGTCACGCATGGCATGCTCCACCGCCAGCCGGATACCATGCGGAGTATTGCCATGATGGGAGAAAATGCCATGTGCCGCGCTCTGGGACGCCGGAGCGTCAGCACCGAGATTCTCGACGTGCAGATGGGTCAGCCGCTCAACTTCCTGGGCGTCAGAAAAATCTGATGGTAAGGCCACGGGTGCGCCTCGCTCGATAATATCAACGGCCTTTTCGCAGACGCTGGCCGCTGTTGACTTCCTTCCGCAGAAAAGAGCGATGCTGCCATTCGGGACCAATTTCAGACCAAGGTAAAGTGCGATAGCCTGCCCATCGGTCTTTTCAGGAAAAAAACGGTCCGTCCTTTCCCGCTTTTTCCTCCCGAGATTGAATCTTTCAATCACCCTCGGAACGAAAAACTCACCTTGTTCAGCATCACGGCTGTCGACGTACTCGATTCTTCCCAACTGATCGAGCCAGCTCGCGAATCCGACCGACCTGAAAGTCGGAATCAGGGTTGTGCCTTCGACGACATTGGGCTCCCCGTTGAGCCATTCTCCAACAGCCTCGGCGTTGCTAATGACCGCTGAGATCAGCACCTTCTGAGTTCCTTCGGGAATCATGGAGCGCAGCGACGTCAGGAGCAGCTCGTATGTTATGCCTCGGGTGCCGCTGTCGAACTGGTGGCCTTCATCAAAAACCAGCAGGCCAATGTGGGCAGCCAGTTCCGGAGCGTGCCGAAGGACGTAGAGCAGCTTCTCGGGGGTTACGACCAGAATTTGTTGGTGCCCCAGGAGTTCGGCAATCTCGAAGTCGGTCTGTAGGGCATCGGACAATTCATCCACCTTGTTGGGTTCGTTGTGGAATGCCTCGACAAGGCTGTTCTTGATCTCATGGCACAGCGCCCTGAACGGGGCGATGATGATGGCCAGTGACACGCGCTCGGCCAGAAACGCGCTTCGAAGAATCAGTTCAGTTGCCTTCGTTTTGCCAGCGCTGGTGGGCATTTGAACGATGGAAGACTCGCCTTTAAGAACATCCGCCTTGCCCAAAAGGTGTTGGGCAGGCCACAGTTCCTTGATGAACGAATCCTTTTGCAGCGCGTGGAGCCATTTGTCGCGGGGCAGCCCGGAATATGACGGCAAAGCCTTCCAGGCAGAATTTTCGAGCTTTTTCCTCAGAACCGCCGCGATCACATCGCCAAACAGAAGCTGCCTGGGTGTACCGAATTCATAGACGGCGTCCCTCAGCTTCGTGGCGAGATCGAGAAGATTTTCTTCGCCATTTCCATCCTCGAAAAACTGGAGAATCCATTTTGAAATCCCGTCGATGAATCCACCGAATGGTCCCTCCGTTTCATCAAAATAGGTTCGCAGATCAGCCTGCAACAACCAGAGCAACAGGTCTTCCAAAGCATCGCCATCCAGATCCGGGCAGTCACCATCGATGCGCTTCGCCAATACCGAAGCGCTCCCAGGCAGATCGCACAGGTAATAGGAGGCGGAGCCCAGAAGCACGAGGTAGGGATCAAGTGTCTCGTTCAGCTTTGACTGGAGGTAGGAGTCGAAAAAGCGGGCGGAAAATAGCAGATTGGTTTTCAGCTCTGCGAGCGAATCGGGATCTGGCTCCTCCCGGTTGATGGCGGCGGCGAGGTCACCAAGCAGGCCAATCGAGAGGGTGAAGAGCTTGGCCGGATCTTGAGTGATTTTGATGTGGTGCTCTTCCGGAACACCGTACTCGAGCATCTTGGCCTTTGACCGAGTGACGCCAAGCAGGAGTTGGGATTTCTGTTCAGGCCTCATCCGCAGCCCTCCTGTAGAGCTCGTGGACGAGTGCCATCATCTGATCCCCTTTGATAACCACTAACGCAAGGTCACCTGAATGCGGATGAGAGGATGCATCGGTCGAGGATGTCAGGTGGCCGTCAAAAAGCGGATTCTCAAAGAGCGCGACTGCTCCATAAACTTCCTTGTATGGGTGATCTACTTCGTTCTGGAAACGCTCAATTTTTTCGGCATCATCGAGCTCATTCCGACCATGCAGCCTTTGCTTGATCGCATTTAAAGACTCCGCCTTTCGTGCTATGTCTTTTGCTGAGCCATCTACAGCATCTTGAAGTCTCGCCTTGGCTTTCTTTCCTGAGAATTGCGCCTTCGCTTCAAAGATCGCCAGCTTATCCTTCGAAGAGGCTTTGCCATCCTTGACGATATGAAAGCCGATGATGTCACTGCCTTTTGTCGACTCGTTCCGAATGGTTTTGTCACCATAGCGAGTACGTGGAACCCAATAGCCAAGCAGGTATTCAAGAAAATCGGCAACCAGCACTTCTCCAAAGTCGCCAGCGCGGATACTTGGTCCCGGTGCATCTTTTGGGGCCGGGAACTTTATGGTGTTGAGATACTCTCCGCGAGAGCACTTGTACCCTCTGCGCCAATAATCGATTTCGCTATCAAAGCAATAGTGATTCCGGAAGTGTTTCGCCCAGGCGGAGAGCACTGCCTCGTCGTTCTCATGACGGAACTCCCAGACCTCGACCTCCTTGCCGTCGGCAGTCTTCAGTCGTTCGCCGGTGTCGACGAGCCATTTAGTGTGTTCCGAAGTCCAGGGCATTTAACTGTTGTCCATCCTTGATTAGCCGCCAGCACCAAGCTTGTGCTTCACATCAACATCAAAGTTCTCGGCATTTATCTTTGATGTGAGACGGTCGTTATTCAAAACTCGAAGGACAGTTTCAATGTCGTCTTCGGTGACAAGTAGTTTTCCATCAGGTGAGTATTGGATTCCCCAGCCATCTTCTTCGCTTACCTTTCTCAGGTTGGCCAAAAAGTTGGGGTCTTTGTAGTAGCCCGCTTTTTTGACTTGGGACAGCCTTCTCAGGTGACGAAGATTATTCCCAACCAGATCGGAGACCGCAGCCGCATTTTCAAATAGCCCAAGTGAAGAGAACTCTTTGACGATTTCGTCACGGTTCCGCTCCATGCCTTCTCGAAAATTCAATGCGGTTTCGAAGTTCTTCTTGTCGGCGATAAAAATAATGCCGTCATAAGTGAAGAAGTCGACCTTGCCGTCAATACGGAAAATCTCCTGCTCACCAAGGTCTACCAGCATATTATTCTGAAACACCATATTGATTAGCTGCATCACCTTTTTGGTGGTCCACCCCTCCGAAACACGGCGAGCAGAAAATAGAGGAGGCTGATCCTTGATGTCCAGGCGAGCGATATAAAGCCACGAACCCAGCAGTGCTTCGTACTGGTCTACTGTCGGAGGGTCTTCATCA
>Ga0209723_1001929_pt1 | contig 29856 bp, 20 predicted proteins | sample BiotimSIPDNA_2_FD_185750 | JGI IMG/M metagenome (GOLD analysis project Ga0209723, IMG submission 185750) | Anaerobic biogas reactor microbial communites from Washington, USA - Biogas_R2 time_0 SIP DNA (SPAdes) (version 2) | ecosystem: Engineered > Bioreactor > Anaerobic > Unclassified | place...
TGGTGTCAACAATGTTGATGTTCTTTCACCCTACAACTACAAAGAATTTGAAAATCTTATTAAACAAAGGCTTTCAGAAGATTCTCTTTCGGTAATTATCGCCCGCGAACCATGCAGACTTGTGAAAAGAGATCGCAAACCTGCTCCGGAATACGATCAGAGCAAATGTAAAAAATGTGGGATATGTCTTTCCATAGACTGTCCTGGTATCAGTAAAACCGAAAACGGTTTCATTCAACTTAATACAGAACTTTGTACAGGATGTAATCTTTGTGTACATGTTTGTTCACCAAAAGCATTGAGGATTCATGAATAACAATAAAACTGTAAACATTCTCTTTTGTGGCACAGGTGGTCAGGGTGTCTTGAAGGCTTCGGAGATCTGCGGCATTGCAGCTATGAAAGCCGGATATAACGTTAAAAAGTCAGAAATTCATGGTATGGCTCAACGTGGCGGCTCTGTAGAATCACACCTGCGATTTGGTAAAAAAGTTCTTTCTCCGCTAATTAAGCCAAATGATGCTGATTTTCTGGTCTCTTTTGACACCGGTGAAGCCTTACGCATGAAAGCATTTCTGAAAAGTACCGGACTTGACTTCTCACAATTTTTAGGAGAAGTCAAAAATTTGAAACATCCAATTTACATTAATACATATTTTCTTGGTATACTCGCATCACAACTTCAAATAGATCAAAACCTCTGGATTGAAGCTTTATTATCTGTTTTGACCAGAGATCAGGACGGTAACAGGAAAGTCTTTGAAGAAGGTTTTATATTTGGAAAGAGTATAACATCAAAATAAATCACCAAATTTGTAATGGTTTTATAACGCTATCTGCTTCGCTGACAATGCCCGATAATCTATTGTGCCGTAAAAGCTGATTCAGCACACTATTAAAGTATGCTTACGACGGATTGAAAGCCCATTGTAGTTTTTATTATGTTTGCGGGATAAAATAATCAGTTAAACATGATGTTTACAGACACAAAACCGCATACTGCGATAATACTGCTTCCGCGAAGACATATCGTTAATTGTTTTTCAGATCGCTTCCCAGGTAAAACTTATTACATCATTAATTTTACTATATTTTCCGGCCAGCATAATCAGACGGTCCACGCCCATGGCGACTCCTGAACACGGTGGCATACCAGACTTTAATGCATCAATAAATTTCATATCTATTGGCAACGGCTTTTTCTTAAGGTTCTCACGTTTTCTATTTTCTTCTTTCAGTCTTCTCAAATTTTCTTCCGGATCTGTCAGTTCCTGGAAACCATTAGCAAGTTCAACTTTATTATAATAGACTTCAAATCGTTTTGCCAATCGTGAATCAGTTTCATCAAGTTGAGACAGTATCGCCTGTTGAGCTGGAAAATTATAAACCACACACAATGTATCATCCGGAAGCAAAGGCTCAATTATTTCAGACATTACAAACTGAAGAGCATCTGTAACCGTTTCCCATGTTATTGGGGTTAAAGATTTTGAACGACATAAGTCGGCAAGTTCAGAAAAATTGGTCTTTAGTGGGTCTATGCCGGTAAAGTCCTTGAATAATTGAATATATGACCATTTCTTTACTGTTTTTGAATCTGTAATCGCACTACACAGTTCAATAACTTCCTCTATTAGTTCGAACATGTCAAACTGGCGCCTGTACCATTCAAGTATTGTAAATTCCGGATTATGTATGCGTCCGAATTCTCCATTCCTGAAAACTTTACATATTTGATAAATGTCGGGAAACCCTTTTGCAAGCAGGCGTTTCATTCCGAATTCAGGTGACGAGTGCAGAAAAACCTGCTCACTTTCCACAGAGTCAATATGTCCATTAGGATGATAGCAGGATGTAAACAGATCCAGATGACAATCAACAGAACACCCTCTGGAAAGCAGCGGTGTTTCTACTTCAATAACTTGACGGATTCTGAAAAATTCTCTGATTTTTGACAGACAAGCAGCCCTGAAAACAGCTGCTTCAATCGTCAAATTACCTGTTTCACTCACAAATTTGTTCTCACACATGTCAAATAATCTTTTAACAACCATCCCTGGAAATTAAAATCAAATTGTACAATCTGTTAAATTCTCAGTTTGTTGAACGTTGCAAATATTCGCCGGTACGGGTATCTACCTTTATTTTCATGCCAATATCAATAAATGGCGGGACATTAATTTCAGCACCAGTTTCAAGAGTAGCTTTTTTAGTGACATTGGTTGCAGTATCTCCTTTTACAACAGGTTCTGTGTATGTTACTTCCAGATCCATAAATATAGGCGGTGTAACTGAGATCACTCTTTCTCCCCAGAATTGCACTTCACATTCGGTATTTTCAAGAAGCCATTTTCTTTCCTCTTCAATATTCTCCTTAGGAATTTCTACCTGTTCATAATTTTTAACATCCATAAATGTATAGTTCTGGCCATCATTATACAGATATTGCATTGTTGCTGATGATATTTCTGCCTCCTGTAACGATTCTCCAGATTTGAATGTCTTGTCCAGTGTTCGTCCTGTAAGAAGATTTTTCAACCTAACTCTATTAAAAGCCTGGCCTTTTCCCGGTTTTACAAAATCGTTATCGACAATAATCCAGGGCTGATCATCAATGATTACTTTTAGTTTTTTCCTGAATTGGCTTGTATCAACGGTTCCCATATCGTTTATTCTCCTTTGGTTTATCAATTTATAAAAAGCTGAACCTGACAGGTTTTAAAAATAACCCTCTTCTGATCAGGAAATTTCTTACATCCTTACGGCTGTAAAATCAGACTAATCAGCCAAATATTAAAAAATGATTAAGGTATGCCTGGTTCAGATAAGTATTTTCAATGCATAAAATAAAGTACGGTTTGAATATTCTCAATAATTTTAAAAGTTCGACTCTCTTTTTTCAAAATTATTTTATTTCACATCAGCCCAAAAACTGAGGTTCACAAGTTATAATAATGTCAAAATTTTTCAGAAAAATAGATGATTTACTCTCTTTTCTTTTATTGGATAGCAGTTCTGTACCATATAATATTGATGAATCACCCTCTTTCCCATTTTTAGTAAGCTCAAGTTATGTCATGAAAATGGAAAAAAAGAACTGGTTTGATCCACTTCTTTTGCAGATAATTCCACGAATGGCCCAAAATGTGTCATCAGAAGGATTTAATGATGATCCTGTTGGAGATAAGGATGCATCTGTTTACCCTGGAATCATTTGTAAATACATGGGCAGGGTACTTCTTATCTCAACTTCTGCTTGTGCGATTCATTGCAGATACTGTTTCAGACAAAAATTTCCTTTTAATTCCATTGATTTTACCTGTCTTAATGCATCCATTCAAAACTACCTTTCAAAGAATACTGAAACTCAAGAAGTTATTCTAAGCGGTGGAGACCCTTTTTGCCTGGATCCCTCAAAAGTCAGCATTATTATTAATACGATAAAGAAGTTTTCTTCGGTTAAAACGATTCGATTCCATACACGGGTTCCGGTAGTGATGCCGGATTTGATTAATGATGAGCTTTTGGAAATTATTTCGGAAACAAAAAAAAAGGTAAATGTTATTGTTGTTATTCATGCTAACCATGCGAAGGAATTACAGGAAGATTGCAGTAATGCTCTGGATAAGTTAAAACGCAGGCATATTGTCCTATTAAATCAATCCGTTCTGCTAAAAGGAATTAATGATTCTTTTGAATCGCTTAAAAACTTGTCCCAGGCATTGATAGATCACGGGGTATTGCCTTACTATCTTCACCAATTAGACAGGGTTAATGGGGCTGGCCTTTTTGAAGTATCTGAAAAGAAAGGGAAAAATCTCATAAAGGAACTTCGTCTCAAAATGCCAGGATACGCTATTCCAAAGTATGTTAAAGAAAAACCGGGGTATAAATCAAAAACACCACTTTAATTTCTATTTTTTAAAGCGCTTCAACTTTTAAGTGGAAATGATACCGGTTTTTGCCCGTAGTATTTCATGGATATGAAACTTTTTTATTAAAAAAGGCATGATGAAATAATTCGGTATTAAAATTGTAATAGTTTTAAATTATTCCGGTTTTAAAATGAAATCCTATAAAATAATTGTAATAGATGACGATCCTGATATATTGGAAGTTCTTGAATTTAATCTCACAATAAGAGGTTATAATGTTTTATCATATATCAGCGGCAAAGAAGCGTTGGAAAAAGTGTTTGATGAAAAGCCGGATCTTATTATTCTTGATGTAATTATGCCTGATCTTGATGGCTGGGAGATGCTTAAAATTATTAAAGATCACCCTGCAGGAAATGCTTTTAAAATATTGATGCTCACAGCAAAAAGTACCGAAAGGGATAAATTGATTGGAAAATCAATTCTGAAAGCTGACGATTATGTTACAAAACCATTTGATCTAAATGAATTACTGCATATAATCAGAAAACTTCTTGAGGATGCAGATGACGAAATCGAAAAATCATAATTACAATCCGAGAATTGAATTGTCCGGAATTTCATTAGCACCCGGAATAGCAATAGGAAAATCATTCCGATTCAAACAAATCGATTTAGAATCACTTAGAAATAATACTTTCCCAGTCGAAAATCTTAATGTAGAACTAAACCGACTTCAAAACTCTGTTCAGAAAAGTAAAGAGCAATTATACAGTCTTCAAAAAGCAGGTGTTGAAAGCGGTAAAAAAGATATAGCAGATATTTTCAATGCACACATACTTCTTCTTTCCGATGAATCCTTTCTTCAGAGCATCAGGGATACAGTAAAAAACGAACGATTAAATGTTGAACATATACTTTCTATCAAGATTAGCGATATTGAACAAAGTTTTTCAAATATTGAAAATGAAACTGTTAAAACCCGCTTGCTTGATATACAAGATGTTTACCAGCGTCTGTTAAGGAATCTTCTAGAGATAGAGCATGTGCGTGTCAGACCTCTTATAAGAAAAGGGAATCCTATTCTGATTGCAGAACATCTGCTTCCTTCCGATATCGCCCTTCTTGAATTCAGAAAAATTGCAGGTGTTATTATAGAAGAAGCCAGTGCTGTATCTCATGTGGCAATTATTACACGTTCATTTGGAATTCCTGCCGTTATCAACATTCCAGGAATAACATCATTGGTCCATTCAGAAAGCACTCTGATTATTGATGGTTTTGAGGGGAAGGTAATTATCAATCCATCATCATCTGAAATTACCTCTTACCGAAAAAAACGAAATCACTTTGATAACAAAATTAGAACATTTAAATACAGATATATATGTCTTACCAGGGATGGAGTTCGAGTACATATTGAGGCAAATGCGAATACCCCCGGCGAAGTCCGGGAAGCAGTTGCGCAAGGTGCTGAAGGTGTTGGGCTTCTTAGAACAGAAATTTATTACATGTCGTTAGATAAAAAACCTTCTGTTGAAGAAGAGGTTTCCTTTTATAAAAAAATTCATGAGAGTGCAGAGGGGCACCCTGTTACGATCCGGTTACTTGATCTTGGTGCAGACAAAACATTATCCTATTTACAGTTTTCACAGGAAGATAACCCTCAGCTTGGTACTCGTGGAATAAGATACCTCTTGAACAATTCGAAACTGTTACATGATCATCTCAGAAGCATATTGATGTCCAGTAAATTTGGTGTAGTTAAAGTTTTAATTCCATTTATATCCATTGTTCAGGAACTTGATTTTATAATTAGTATGATTAATGATATTCGTATTCATGAACGCCTCGATCCATCACGAATCAAACTAGGAATAATGGTAGAAATTCCATCTGTTTTATGGGCGCTTCCTCTATTCATTGAAAAACTTGACTTTTTAAGTGTAGGCACAAACGATCTCATTCAATTTGCTTTTGCAGCAGACAGGGAAAATCGCAACCTTGACGAATACCGCAGAGCATCACTTCCTATTCTTCTAAAAATGGTTAAACAATTGGTGCAAACCGCCAATGCCCATGCAAAAGAAATAACAATCTGCGGTGAATCAGCCTCAGATCCCGCTACAGCTCTTTTGCTAATTGGAACAGGTATACGATCCCTTTCTACAAGAGTAAATGCAATTGAACCGGTTCGAAAAGAGATCGAAAATAAAACTATTGACCAGGCAAACTTTGCAGTACATGAATATCTCAGATTATTCAAATGAACCATTTTTATTCAATGTGATACTAAAAGGTTAATCATGTTACTACTTTTAAAGGATGCAAATGATTTTTTGCAAAAGAAAGTACCAGTGTTCAAGGTTAAATCAGTTTTTTTCTGTGCTGATAGCAATGAGTTTTTCTTTATTCGCTCAACCAGTTAAACTCCTGTCTCCTTTAAAATCCAACCAGAATTTCCTGTATACAAAATCTTCGGACAAGATATTTTTTGAGGCCCAATTTGATCGGAAAATCAATTGGGAACTGGTTTTAAATGGAAAAACAACCGGAAACCTCGACACCTTAAAAGGTTATGATTCCGTTGTTAAAACATTCTGGAGCGGGTCAAACTGGAGCACCAGTGAAACTGTCTTTGCACATTTGCATTCTCCTGATCTAGATTCATCCATTTCCCTCAATTCATTAAGGTTGTCTTTTAATCTGTTTTGCTCTCAAAAAAATAATATTATTAAACCTGGCGATATCATTCAATTCCAGAATTTTGAAGAAGGTTCAATATTCAACAATTTAGGTGGATCCTGGACTTGTTTTTCTGATACAAATACTGGTGGTAAATCCGATATTTCACCACTAAGTGTTAATGATTTTATAGTTGCCGGCGTGGGGAATCCCGGACATGCAATTCAGATTAACTTTAATGTGGATCAGATTGCTGGAATTGAAACCACACTAAGAAAATCCGGTACAATAAATCTTTCAAATTTTGAAAGTATAATTTTTGATTACAAAACAACCGGAAATATTGACTCATTTAATTTTGTTTTACCTACCGAAAATATTAAAAATTTGGCTTACAGTTATATTACTCTACCAGGATCATCAACCTGGATTAAAAGAAAAGTTAATCTTGAAGATCTTAATCCACCAAACTGGTCTTCAATTGACAATAGTCCAGATCTGAAACAATGCAGCAAGTTCCGCTGGGAGGTTATTGGTCCCGGAAAAAACGGGACGTTTTTACTTGATAATATTTGTTTAAAACTCAAAGACGGTTTACTTCCTGATGACGACATCATATCGTTAATAACTTCGAGTGTAAGAAAAGACTTAAACATCAAACGCAAGCATCATATTTTTGATATTATTCAATCAAACCAGGGCTTGTTAATTAAAGCAAACAATTTTCTTCCATCACGAATTGAAATATTCAACCTAAACGGTCAACGTGTTTTTCAGTATGAAATAAATTCTCCAAGAAGCAGTTCCTTTGTACCGCTTAACAATAAGCATTTTACTTCTGGACAATATATTATTCTTTTATGTGATAAACCGGGCAGCCCTTTCATGATGGCTCGTAAGTTTATATTACAATAACATTTTAAACCCGAGTAATTTCAGCCTGCTTTTTACAATATGTTAATCAGTTTTACCCAGATTTCACTCTTATATACTCTCAAAAATCGGGCAGGTACTATCAGTCAGACTCGAATTGGCTTATAGATCTGTAATGTTTTTTGTTTTGTCAATACGCATTCATTTGATAATTATCACCTGTTTTTTTATCGAGATTACGACATACGTTCAGAACAGAAGTTCCAAATTACCGCAGGAATCTGAAAGCACGTTTCTGCTCTGTTCTATTATTTTCTGTTTCCATTCTGCACTCGATGGATAAAACAGTTCCCGGTATAATTTCTTCACTCTTCTTTTCAGTCTGTTATCTGTATATCCATTATGAAAACCCTGATTCTCAAGAATAACTGTATGCAATGATTTCAGTAATCCAAATACCGTATCATTTTTCATTGTACCATACTCAAAACAAACAGGAATTAAAACCTTATCTTTTACAATATCTGAGACCAAAACACACAAATCTCCTTTATTGCTGAAGAATTTTTTATCCTCTGGCCAATCTATTTTTTGATTTTTAAAAACAGAGCTGATGTAGTCTTTGTAAGATTTATTTTTTGTTTTTGTCCCAAAAATCTGAAGTTTTCCCCATGGTCCATATCCGGTGTGGAGATCAATAAAAAGTATTTTTTCGTAATTTTTAACTTTCTCTATTATCAGTTTTTGCAGTATATCTTTTTGGCATTCAAAACTGTTTCCTCCAAAATAAATTCCTTTTGGAAAACTGTATTGTCCCTCAAGCATTGCCTGTCGCAACAAGCTTTTTTTACAATTAATAAGGTTGAATATTGCTGCAAGTATAAAATAACCGAAGTGTGCATTCGTTTTATTTACCTTACTGTTTGGGTTCAGCAATTTGTTCAGCTTTGCATAACCGCAATTGAACTTTGTAAATAATTTTATTGATGTGTCAAAATTACGATTCAAATCTACATTGTTAACAGTAACTCTTCTGAAATGTTTCATACCCCAGGGATTAATACCGTGTATTATTAGACAGCCTGTTTTTCGGGTATCAATTTTTTGAATAATTTCTCGAATAAACATTCGTTGTACTGCACTACCCGTAAAGCCTTCAATACCATGGACTCCAGAAGTAAGTATAATAAGATTTTTTGGTTCAGCCGGGTATAGACATGCATAATCGATTAAAAGATTATCTCCATAAAAACAATGCAATGAACAGTAATTTATTTTTATTCTTGAGTAAAAATGTGCGATATGGCCTATTTCATTTATAAAACCAGCTCTACAAGATTCATAAATGTCTGAAAAGTATCGAACCGGCTCAGAATTAAAGGTACTGTTCCTGAAGTTCTCATAAAAGGATTCCATTATGCATTAACCTGCAATTAAATATCTGTATAACAATATCCGAAACTGTTAATGCAAAATTCATGCAACTTATTTTCGACAGTTTAAAGTATTATTAACTACCAATTATATGACAATTGCTTCAGCGCTGGATAATTTCAATTACTAATCGACTACATAAACACCTGCCATAATCCTTGGGCTGCCATTCAAATAAATTGGGTTAACACCTTACCGTCAAGCCGATTGTCAATTAATGCTTTTATCGGGTTACTGTTTATGGTGAGTATTATTCTTCCATTTCTCCAAGATTTAATTTGATTGAAAGAAATTTTAAAAGGTCTTTAAGAGTAACCATTCCTGCCAGATTCCCTTTTTTATCCACTACCAAAAGTGTAGCGTTACCGGTTCTACTCATGACAGAAATCGCTTTAACAGAATTATCTGTAATTTTTATCGTATTATCATTAGTACATGGTTTCATTAATTTATCGACCGTATTCTCTCTCCAGTCACTTCTTGGAACTGTTTTTATATCCTCCAGATTAACACATCCAGACAGATTTGAGCCTTTCATAACAGGATACATTTTGAAGTGATATTTGTAAATATATTTCTCAACCAGATCTTCAATAGTTGTAGAAGGTGATACTGCAATCGGATTTTCTTTCATAAAACGTTGTATCGGTTCTCCCTCAAGAGCAGTTTTAATAAGTATACTCTGGTAAGACATTTTAGAAGCATTTCTAAGAAATATTCCTATCATTACCCACCAGATACCTCCAATCATTCCACCTGCTAAAACCAGGAAAACTCCCAAAAAAATAAGAAATGTACCAAAACCAATACCGATGCCTGATGCTATTCGTGTAGCTGATCTTAAGTTTTTTTTTCGATGCCACAAAAACGATCGCAAAACTCTTCCACCATCAAGAGGGAATGCTGGTATAAGATTGAATCCTGCCAGAATAAAGTTAATTGTACCAAGATATGATAAAACCATTTTTACAGATACATTCCAGGTCCATAAATTTCCAAGATAGTTTAATGCTAACAAAAACAATCCAAGAAAAATTGAAGCTAATGGTCCTGCAATGGCCATATAAAATTCAGCTTTCGGATTTGGAGGTTCTTCATCCATTTCTGCAACCCCGCCGAAAATAAAAAGCGTTATACCTTTCATTGGCAGCCCAAATTTTCTGGCTACAACAGAATGTGATAACTCATGAAATATTACCGAAAGAAAGAGGCCTATCGCGCCTGCTGCACCCATTATCCAATAAATGAACTTGGAAAGCGATTTATTATGAAGTGGAAAAACGCCTTCAGCAAGTGACCATGTTATTAAAACTGCAATTATTATCCAGCTTAGGTCTATTTTCAGTTCAAATCCCAGAATTTTAAATAATGATATTGGTTTTCCAAACATTTTACCCCCGACAACTTTTCATACAGATTCTAATATTAAAAAGGCAAACCGTATTCCATGAATGTTTTCTGTGTTTCACTTTGCCTGAGCATGTATCGGAATATTATTTTATAGACTCGTTAGTAATAATTAACAGTTGTTTGCACAATCAGCTTAGTTGGTGTCCCGACGGGAAGTCGGGATTAATCAGTGGGTCGTGTTTAGGTCTTTGAACAATTAGCTCAGTTGGTATCCCGACGGGAAGTCGGGATTAATCAGTGAGTCGTATTTAGGTCTTTGAACAATTAGCTCAGTTGGTATCCCGACGGGAAGTCGGGATTAATCAGTGAGTCGTGTTTAGGTCTTTGCACCATTAGCTCAGTTGGTGTCCCGACGGGAAGTCGGGATTAATCAGTGGGTCGTGTTTAGGTCTTTGAACAATTAGCTCAGTTGGTATCCCGACGGGAAGTCGGGATTAATCAGTGAGTCGTATTTAGGTCTTTGCACCATTAGCTCAGTTGGTGGAGCAACTGACTCTTAATCAGTGGGTCGGAGGTTCGAGTCCTCCATGGTGTATTTTTATTACGGGTTTCGTTTTTAATAACGGAACCCTTTTTTTATTCCAGCATTGAATATGGTTGGAAATCACGGAAAATGATTCTAACTTTAATCAATAATTACAATGCCAATAACAATAGCTCAGTTGGTATCCCGACGTGAAGTCGGGATTAATCAGTGGGTCGGAGGTTCGAGTCCTTCATGGTGTATTTTTAATACGGGTTTCGTTTTCAAAAATCTGGATATCATTAACGGTTTTGCAATTATCTGTAATAAGATTGTAGTAATCGTTATTGAGAAGAATTGCAGACAAGCTGGATAATTCATCTTCGGCCGGTATCGGGGTGCAAACTGAATCACCATGAAGCGTTAGAGATTCCAGTTTTCGGGAGAACAATTCAATCATTGCTGGAAATGTTTTATTTTGCGGGTTTTCAAAACGGTAAAAAACTGGTTTGCCAGATCTCTGTTTAATTTTATACTCACCTATTTCAACAAACTGCCATAATGCGTTTGTAAATTCTGCGTCAACTCGATCTACATCGAGTAAAAGCACAATATCCAGATCTTTGGTTGTTCTCCCAAAGCCTAATCCCTGTTCCTGAAGGTTTAAATAACATGCACTACCACCAATAAGGACATATTTATGCTTATGTTCGATAAAATGATTTTTAAATATGTCCAGTCCTGTTATCTGCTCCATTTGAATTTCTCCAACAACTCGCTAAGTGCGATTTGTACACGTTCATCAGTATCTTCTCTCAATGACAAAAACAGGGAAAGGTCATCCACTACGTTTTGTTTACCAAATATTTCTGGATTATAGTACCAAATCTCTAACTGAGCCTGTGCTTCGAATGAATTTTCAACGATTTTTATTCTTTTTTGTTCTTTTAAAACGGTATAGTATTCTTTACCGGTTGCATAAACGGGCATAACACCTGAGGATAACAATGTCCTTTCAGATAAGGCAGATATACCTGCCTGGGGAAGTTCGGTCGTTATTGATTCCTGTAAAAATCGGATGTAAACCTTTTTTTTAACCGGTGATCTCATAAACTGATTAACTTTTCCCCAAAGCTCCCGACCTTGGGATTCTAACCATACAAGGCGGTTTTTGCCACTCTGTTCAACTCTGCAGATCCCAATGTTTTCCAATTCATCTACTACTCTGGACATAGTCATTTTAGTGCGATTGAACAGTTTTGCAAGGCTTACCGGAGTTACAGGGAATTCCAAACCTTTAAGCATGTTATATAGTACCATTAACTGCGCTGTCGGGCTTAGCTTACGTGGTTTTTTGCTGGCCATTGAAAAATGTTCCCTCAAATCAATCATAAGTAAGGGCAAAAACATCTGGGTACCTGGAACTATGAAGGAGATTTTGTACTCAATCAGTTTTTTCCTTAAAAATGGATTAATTGTTCTAAGAACTAAAATGGTATACAGGCCCGTATGTTGTTTCAATAATTCCAAATGTTTTTTAAATTGAGCAGGCTTAGTATCGTTATTTATAGGAACCTGAGCAAACAAAAAAGTATGATTAAAGATATTGCAGGTATACAACTCATATCCGGTACGTAAAAAGAGTGGTAAGTTACTCTTCTTTTTGAGAGGGATAAGCTCAATTTTTATATCTAAAATAGCTTCGATGTATTCTGTTAACTTATTATTTATCATGCTGTTCTTAATTATGGTAACTTAATAAAATATATAGTAACATAGCTAATGTTACTATATAAAATATAACGTTACTATAATAATGTACATGTTATTTTGTTTAATAATCCAACAGGTGCATTTTTTATAGATCAATGGAGTTATTTTGAGACATTTCATAGCCCACTTTGTGGTGTGGGTAATAATATGTCTCATGCTCAGAATGAGATCAGGTTTTTACTCGCACTCATGAATTCACACATGTTTATGCCATAGATTGCCATATTTTGCGGCATTTGCGGGACTAGTAGTTGTAAGTCTTTGATATATATAGAAATTAGATAGTAATTTGCATTTTTACCCACTGACTCTTAATCACTGGGGCGGAGGTTCGAGTCCTCCATGGTGTATTAAAAAAATAGGCTCAGAACGCTAAAATAAACGGTTCTGGGCCTTTTTTGTCTTTGTAATCTTCAATTCAACTACTCTGTTTTTTCCTGCATTTCTACAGAAAACCGGACACTTTAAACGAGCACAAATGTAGAATTTGCCTTGAGTAATGGATTACCGCAAAACAAGCTGGAGCCTGTGCTTCAAGAGTTGGAGTCAGAACCAAGAAATGTGCTTTTAACAACTGATATTGAATGCAATAACGATTGCTATAAAAATGTATATTAAATATTAGGATTGTATGATTAATTAGGATACAATTATTGTTAAAGCTATAAAGAAACAGATTGACATACTTTAACGAATTAATCTCTTTTTCATTTTTCTCTTTTTCGCGAGTCTGACATGGAAATTATCGATAATGTTAACCTCCTCTGGGGTGATGACCTAAAAAAGACATTCATTAAAGGTACACGTCTCAAAATTGCCGCATCTTGTTTTTCCATATACGCTTTCGAAGCGCTTAAAAAAGAGTTAGAAAAAATTGAATCATTAGAGTTCATTTTTACATCTCCTACCTTTATTACTACAGAAGTAACCGATAAACTTAAAAAAGAACATCGTGAATTTTACATTCCAAAGCAACAACGGGAAAAAGAACTCTATGGCAACGAGTTTGAGATCCAGTTGCGTAATAAACTAACCCAGAAAGCCATTGCAAAAGAGTGTGCAGACTGGATTCGCAAAAAAGCCACATTCAGATCCAACTCCACAAGCTCTCCAATGCAACAATTCGCATGCATTAAAGACCCACAGAAACACACCGCTTATATACCTCTGCATGGTTTTACTGCTGTTGATTTAGGCTATCAGAATGGAAATGCCATTTCTAATTTTATCAATAAATTAGATGAAGCACCGATGGCTTTATCTTACATGAATCTATTTGACCAGATCTGGAACGATGAAACCAAACTTCAGGAAGTTACTGAAAATATCATAACTCATATAGAATCGGTCTACCAGGAGAACTCTCCGGAAAAAATATATTTTTTGATGCTTTACAACATTTTTAATGAATTTCTGGAAGATCTCAATGAAGATGTCCTGCCAAATGACAGGACTGGGTATCAGGAAAGTGTCATCTGGAAAAAACTCTACAATTTTCAGAAAGATGCAGCAACTGGCATTATTAATAAGCTTGAAAAATTTAATGGTTGTATACTTGCAGATAGCGTAGGACTTGGAAAAACATTCACTGCACTGGCAGTAATCAAATACTATGAATTGAGAAATCGTTCAGTTCTGGTTTTGTGCCCAAAAAAGTTGGCAGATAACTGGTTAAATTACAACCGGAATCTTGTTACCAACATACTGATTGGTGACCGGTTCAATTATGATGTTCTCTGCCATACAGATCTGCAGCGTACAACAGGTGAATCGTTCGGGACAAGGCTTGACCGGATAAATTGGAACAATTATGACCTGGTTGTAATCGATGAATCACATAATTTCCGTAATAATGACGCTTTTAAAGATAGAGAAACACGCTACCAGAAACTGATGAATAAAGTTATCCGTGGTGGTGTAAAAACAAAAGTCCTTATGCTGTCTGCAACACCGGTGAACAACCGGTTTAATGACCTGAAAAATCAACTGGCACTGGCTTATGAAGGAAATTCCGAAAATCTCACCAGCAAGCTTAAAACGAATCGTACCATAAAAGATATTTTCAGAAATGCACAGGCAGCTTTTAATAGCTGGTCCAAACTTCCTCCAGAAGAGCGTATCGCTTCAGCTATTCTTGAAACGCTGGATTTTGATTTCTTTGAATTGCTTGACTCTGTTACTATTGCACGTTCACGAAAGCATATAGAAACGTTCTATAATACAAAGAATATTGGAAAGTTCCCTATACGTAAAAAACCACTTGCATTTCGATGTCCATTGACTATGCTTAGTGATGCAATGACTTTCGATGAAATATATGAACAATTATCCAAACTTAGCCTCTCAGTATATGCTCCTGTAAGCTATATCCTTCCAAGCCGTCTGGTAAAATATGAAGAAATGTATGATACTACTGTTGATGGTGGTCGTGGTAAGCTTCGTCAGGCAGATCGTGAAAAGAGTCTTCAATCTCTTATGACGACGAATCTGCTTAAACGACTCGAAAGTTCAGTTGAATCTTTTCGTCTGACTCTTAAAGCTCTATATGATACTCACGAGTCAATGCTGAAAAAAATAGCTGCATTTAAAGCAAATGGCAGAACAACTTCTATTAGTGACTGGACAGAAAATCTTGCAGATCTCGAAGATGAAGATGATGAACTGAGTGGCCTTACTGATGATTCCATTGGTGGTAAGGTTCAAGTAAACCTTGCTGACATGGATCTTCCATCATGGGAACATGATCTTACATCAGACCAGTTAATTATTGAGGACCTTCTGAATGAGATGGAAAAAATAACCCCGCCAGATGATGCAAAGCTGCAGCATCTTATACAGCATGCTGTATCTAAAATCAAGGCTCCTATAAATAACAACAACAAAAAGGTAATTGTATTTACTGCTTTTGCAGATACTGCGAACTATCTCTATGCAAATCTGTCTGAATTCTTACTCAAAGAATGCGCTGTACATTCAGGCAGGGTAACCGGTAAAGATATCCCTAAAAATACGCTCAAAAAAGGATACGATTTTCAACAGATTCTAACCATGTTTTCACCTCGATCCAAGGAAAAAGCTCTTATTATGCCCCAGGAAAAAGGTGAAATTGATATCCTGATTGCAACAGACTGTATTTCCGAAGGTCAAAACCTTCAGGATTGTGACTATCTGATTAACTATGATATTCACTGGAATCCGGTACGGATTATCCAGCGGTTTGGTCGTATTGATCGTATTGGTTCTACCAACGATGTTGTCCAGCTTGTCAATTATTGGCCCGATATCTCTCTTGATGAATATATCAATCTTAAGGAACGTGTGGAAAACAGGATGGTCATTGTAGATGTGACTGCAACGGGGGATGACAATGTCCTTTCAGGCCGGGCAACAGATATTTCATATAGAAAAGAACAACTGCGTCGTCTTCAGGAAGAGGTAATAGAACTTGAAGACTTGAAAACAGGTGTTAATATAACAGATCTTGGCCTTAATGATTTCAGAATGGATCTTTTAGGCTATATAAAGGAAAATGGAGATCTGGCAGGCGTACCGAGCGGGATGCATGCAGTTGTTCCAGCTCGACCTGAAATAGGGCTTGTACCTGGAGTGATTTTTACCTTGAGGAACAGGGATGCCAGTGTTGGTGTAAATCTTCATAACAGATTGCACCCGTATTATCTGATATATATTGATTCCAATGGTAACATTGTCAATAATTATACAGATGTAAAAAGGCTGCTGGATCTCGCAAGAACAAGCTGCAAAGGGTTATTTGAACCAGTTCATCCGGTCTGTTCGAAATTCAATGAGGAGACAATGGACGGTCGCAACATGGTACGATATAGCAATTTACTGAACCAGGCTATCAGTTCTTTGATTAAAGCAAAAGAAGAGAAAGATATCGACAGCCTTTTCTCTGGTACGACCACGACTGCACTTCAGAATACTATTGTTGGACTCGATGACTTTGAACTTATTACATTTCTAGTAATAAGGGAAGAGGAATAGGAAAATTTAAACCACAGAATACACAGAACACACAAAATTAAGATGGCTTAATTAACTCTTTTTCTGTGTATTCTGAATGTTCTGTGGTTAATATCCGACGGATAAAAAAATTAAACCACAGAAAACACTGAACACACAAAATTATGATGGTTTAATAACTCTTTTTCTGTGTATTCTGAGTGTTCTGTGGTTAAACCTCTTCCCGACATCGGCTTTCGCGTCCTGAAAATAGACTCATCCAACATGGCAGATATCTACTATAACCCCGATGCAGTTAAGCAGGGTGACCTATTTGAAATGGCAGATAATATCAAACCCGACCGCACTCCTGAAGACCTTCTCTTTCAAGTTCTACTTGATTGGGGCGTTGGTCTTTCTTATCCAATTTCTAAAGAAACAATAAACGGTCTTGAAGTCTTTTTTGTAGACGACAATGCCCTTGCAGCCTGTTTTGTCTGTGATGGTGAAATAACTGAAGATTTCTGTAAAGAACTGGCAAAAAAAGAGCCGCTCCGTGTGGTATTTCGTGATAGCGGATTTAAATCCGATGGTGTGAAAATCAATGTTGAGCAGATATTCAAGCTCATGAGTCCTCATACAGATGTAAAGACAATATGAAGAATAGAAGAAGAGTAACCACAGAAAACACAGAAGACACAGAAAAAAGATTAGGTAGACACTGTCTGACCAATTTCCAATTCAGTGTGTTCTGTGTGTTCTGTGGTTCTATAATTCTGTAATTCTGTGGTTAAATTTTTCCGGTTTATTCCGTGGTTAAAAACAGAGAGATAAAATGAAAATAAAGTTCAAACAACAGGCATATCAAACAATTGCAGTTGAAGCTGTTGCAGATTGCTTCAAAGGGCAGCCTGATACTTCAGGGATTCAGTACCGTATTGATCCGGGTAAAGCAATGCAGTTGAAAACAGATACGACAGGACTGGGTTTTAAAAATGAAAACATTGTGATTTCAGAAATGCAACTTCTGGAAAATATTCAGAATGTTCAACGCCGCCAGAACCTGCCAGTCAGTAACTCTTTAGTAAAAAGTAAAATCAGCTCAATTAATCTCGATATTGAAATGGAAACCGGCACCGGTAAAACCTATGTGTACACCAAAACGATCTTTGAGCTGAATCGCCGTTACGGGTGGAGCAAATTCATTATCGTAGTGCCCAGTATCGCTATTCGTGAAGGTGTTAAGAAATCGCTGCAGATCACACAGGAACACTTTCAGGAAGCCTACAGTAAACAAGCGAAGTTTTTCATTTACAACTCAAAGCAACTCCACAATCTTGAAAGCTTTTCATCTGATGGTGGCATAAATGTCATGATCATCAATGTGCAGGCATTTAATGCTAGAGGGGCAGATGCAAGAAGAATCTATGGAACTCCTCGCAAAAGGCCCGATGGCAGTACTGAAATGGTGGGTCTGGATGAGTTTCAGAGTCGTAAACCAATTAACATAATAAAAGCAAACCATCCGATTCTAATTCTGGATGAACCCCAAAAAATGGAGGGTGGAAAAACATTGGAATCACTGGTTGAATTCAATCCACTCATGATACTCCGGTATTCAGCAACACATAAAACCACCCACAATAAGGTTCACCGTTTGGATGCTCTTGATGCTTATAATCAGAAACTGGTGAAAAAAATTGCTGTCAGGGGTATTTCTGTTAAAGGGCTGAGTGGAACAAATGCATATCTCTATCTGGAGTCAATCGAAATTTCAAAAGTTGCACCGGTTGCCCGTGTTGAATTTGAGATAAAGCAAAACAATGGGATTGTACGAAAACTACGGAAATTTTCTAAAGGAGATAATCTGTTCGATCTCTCCGGAGGACTTGATCAATATCGTGGCTTTGTAATATCGGATATTAATGCAATAACGGATACGGTGACATTCACCAATGGTAAAGAAATCTACGCTGGTGAGGCAACTGGTGATGTAACTGAATCTACTTTGCGAAGGATTCAAATACGTGAGGCAATTAAGGCTCACTTCGAGAAGGAACAAGTACTTTTTAACCAGGGGATCAAAGTCTTAACCCTATTCTTCATCGATGAAGTAGCCAAATACCGCGTTTATAATAAAGATGAAGAGGAGAAGGGTGAATACGCAAGAATTTTTGAGGAAGAGTATATAGATGTATTAAATGAACTTGGCCTTATTGATAAACCTGAATACAAAACATATCTGGATGGAATTGATCCACCAAAAACGCATAACGGATATTTCTCTATTGATAAGAAATCAAAACGCATGATTGATCCATCAACTGCTGCCAGATCAACAGAAACCGATGATGTTGATGCATACGATCTTATTTTAAAAGATAAAGAACGTCTGCTTTCATTTGAAGAACCGGTGAGGTTTATATTCTCACATTCGGCCCTTCGGGAGGGCTGGGATAACCCCAATGTTTTTGTAATTTGCACTCTCAAGCATAGTGATAACACCATCTCCCGCCGTCAGGAAGTTGGTCGTGGTCTTCGTATTGCCGTTAACCGCTTTGGTGAACGCCAGGATAACCCGGCAACGGTCCATCAGACCAATATTCTCACCGTTGTTGCCAGTGAAAGTTATAAAGATTTTGTTGCCGGTCTTCAGCGTGATATCAGTGAATCTCTTTCGGAACGCCCGCGTTTTGCCAATGAAGATTACTTTAAAGGGAAACAACTGGTAACTGAAAAGGGATTTCTTGAAGTTGATGCTGTTATGGCAAAACAGATCTATAAGTATCTGCTTAAAAACGATTATACCGATGATTTTGATCATATCAATAATAACTACTTTGATGCTCTCAGGGATGGCACTCTTGCGCCGCTGCCAGCAGAGCTCCATGAATATTCAGAGCAGATTTATCAATTAATCGATTCAGTATATTCAGAAGCAAAACTTCCAGATATTGAAAATGATCGCGACATAAAAATGAATCTGCTTAATGATAATTTTAATAAAGAAGAGTTTAAAGAACTGTGGAACCGAATTAATAAAAAAGCAGTATACAGTGTTCATTTTGACAGCAGTGAACTTATCAAAAAGTGTATAAAAGCTCTTGATAAAGATCTTCGCGTTACCCCATTGATGTATACCATCATTGAAGGTAACCAGAAAGATTCTATCGATTATGATGAAATGACATCTGGTTCCAGTTTTCAGGTGCGAACCAATAAAACGGAGTACGAAAAAAAATCAGTTCATTCTGCAGTGCCATATGATCTTATAGGAAAAATCTGTGAAAATGTGAAGCTTACGCGAAAAACCGTATCATCAATTCTTACTGGAATAGATGCGGTTGTTTTTGGCCAGTTCAAACAAAACCCGGAAAGTTTTATTGCTGAGGCGTCAAGAATTATAAATGAGCAGAAAGCAACGATGGTCATTGAACATCTCAGCTACGACGCTATTGCCGATACTTTTGATAATGCAATTTTTACAGATAATCAAGCAAGACAGGATTTCAGCAAAGCCGGATCAAAACTAAAGAAACATATTTATGATTATGTAGTCACAGATTCAAAAATCGAACGTACCTTTGTTGAAGAACTGGACACCAGCACCGAAGTAGTTGTTTATGCGAAATTACCTCGCGGATTCTTTATACCTACTCCAGTTGGTGATTATAACCCGGACTGGGCTATTTCATTCAAAGAAGGTACGGTAAAACATATCTATTTTGTGGCTGAAACAAAGGGCTCTATGTCCTCCATGGACCTAAAGCAGATAGAACTTACAAAAATCGAGTGTGCCCGGCGTTTCTTTTTTGAGATTAATAAGAAAATTGCACATAAGAATGTAAGATATGATGTTGTGAAGAGTTATGGGAAGTTGATGGAGATTGTGGGTGCTGCGGAGAAATAATATCAGGAACACCAAAACCACAATACCTGATTAAGTTTGATAGCGGATTCTTTCATGAAGCATCTGTTTAACCATCTGTTCTGTTACAAATTCTTTTTTTGAAATAATCATCTCTTTTATCGCATCTTCGCAGGCTCGTGTTATTTCAGCAAAACTAAGATCCTTCGCATTTTGAGCCAAAACGGAATAATCAATATCATTAACAACAAAACCGGCTAATTTATTCTGAATAAGCTCGGAAATCTGCATTTTATCAGGAAGCGAGTATTCGATCACATCATCAAATCTCCTAAACAATGCGTAATCCAGCATGTTTGGATGATTTGTTGCAGCTAAAATCATACTGTTTGAACAATCATGATCAATGAATTGCAAAAAACTATTAAGTACACGTCGTATTTCTCCAACATCATTGCTTGAAGCTCTCATTGCGCCAATTGAATCGAATTCATCAAAAAGGTAAACACCCCGGTGTTTTTGTAAGGAATCAAAAACCATTCGAAGTTTTGCAGATGTTTCACCCATAAATTTTGTGATAATCGATTCAAGTCTAATTATAAAAAGAGGTAGATGTAGTTCACCCGCAAGAGCAAATGCGGTCATAGTTTTGCCTGTACCTGGAGGTCCGATAAGCAAAAATTTCCTGCGTGGTTGAAGACCATGAGCTGTAATTTCCTCAATATGTCTCTGTTCCTGGATAACCCGATCTAGTCGCAAAGAAATATCTTTCGAAAGAATCATCTCTGAAAGTCGTGTCTTGGGATAAGAGGCTGATAAAAGCCGTGCCAATTCTCCTTGTGGTTGAACTAATGGAACTGTATTGTTTAATTCAGCAGAATCTCGCTTTTTTCTTGCATTATCTATAAGTTGTCGGAGCTCTTCTGCGATTTTACCATGGCCAAGTTTTGCTTCATGCGCGGCAATTTGCAATCCATAGGTGATAAATCGTTCATCATCTTTTGAGATGAAACTCTCGAAGAGTGCTTTTAGTTGAGCAATTGTAGCCATATAAAAATTATAAAATTTTCATTAAGTATTTTAAAGTACAGTCTAATATAAAATAGTTCGTGTAAGTTATTTTCAAATTAAAAGAATTCCATAATGGGAGAAACCCCTTATGGTTGAATTTACGACTTTTTTCAAATAATCGCAAAACTCTTTTTATTTTTTTTACGAATAAAACTCTTAATCAGTGGATCGGGAGGTTCGAGTACTCAATAGTGTATTTATATTACGGGTTTCGTTATAAAAGAATAAGGCGAAAAAAATAAAGCAAACTGAAATATAAAAGCCATCTCCATAATGGAGATGGCTTCAATAATTTAACATGCTAAAAAAATGAGAATACGTTTATTGCTTATCTCGCAAAAAGAATTTTTTTATAGTCAGTCTTATTCTTAAATCTGTTGTAACGAATATATACAGACCTTGAAACTCTTTGTGAATTGCCCATTTTCCGTCCAGTAAGATCATATATGTTTGAAGATATTAAAGCTTGCCTTACGCCGGTTTGCCTTCGTGTTCTATCTACAAAGTGTTGTTTTTCCACACCGGAAGTAAATAGTGACGAGAAAAACAGTGCAACTGAATCAATTGAATTTTCTCGTGCACCAGAAAGCTTATGCACAAAGTCATGACCTTCACCCGGATACGTAATAAGTTTACTGTTAAGCCCGAGTCTTTTTAATACACTGTTAATGACAGCACTGCCAAATACATAAGGCAAACCAGCCGTGCTGAAAACATAACCTGAATCGTAAGGTACTATCACGTCTTCATTTCCATGGATACAGATCATAGGTATTGCAGCTTCGACAGTAATCCAGGTTGTATCAATTACAGCTCCTGCAAATCCTGCAACTCCTTTAACCGATGATGAAAACGAGAGGTTATCACCTGTTTCCAGCGGACCCAAACCTGCTGTATCATCTATAATATTCCGAAATTTTTCTTCCGTTATCAATGACTGGTTTAGTGAAATAATTGCTCCGGCAGAATATCCACACAGAAAAATCTCATCCGTATTTATTTTAAAAGCATCTGCATTTGCCCGAATAAAACGTACTGCTGCTTTTGTGTCCTGAATTCCTCTGTATGCAGCCTTGATTATCTCTGCTGGGTCCATTGATGCCATATTCAAACCAACCCGATAATCTATAGCAACTGAAACATAACCTTTTTTTGCAAGATAATCCGAAACCGGAACGGAAAATGCTACATCATCCTTGTTTCCGTTCATAAAGGAACCACCATAGAGTACAATAACAACCGGGCGATTATCCATTTCATCGTTTTTGGGTTGATAAATATCCATTTTCAGCTCAACAACAGAATCACCCGAATAGTATTGTGCAGACCTGTATGTAACCGTCTCTTTCTCGATTTCTGAGAAAACTGAATCAACAAAACGGGTATTCGCGGTAACTGATATAACTGCAAAAAGATTCAGCAAAATAAGGGCAAAAGCGTTTTTTAGCATCTGTAACTCCATTCATGTTAAAACAAACACCTGATAATAATAGAATTATACATTTTTAAAATAATAAAAGGTTAATATTACCCTTAATTATTTCTGTTGATTAAATTTAAAACAAAGTTCATAAATTGTCATTGTGAATGATATCTGCCTATAATTTATCTTCTATACCAGCGATCTACTGTAACCTATGCACGAAAGGACGGAAGTTAAATGACACCCAACAAGGATCTTCTTGAAAAATATGCCAGAGTTTTGATTGATTTTGCGCTTAATGATGGTGAAGGGATAAAAAAGGGAGATGTCGTGTATTTAGTTACCCAATCGCCTGGAATACCCCTGGCCCAGGAAGTTTACAGGTCAATTATAAGGAGTGGTGGCTTTCCGCTGATTCAAATACAGGATGACAGTTTTTCACTAATATCATTGCTTGAAGGTAGTGATGAGCAGCTGACCTTCTTCCCAGACAAATTTTATAGAGGACTTGCTGACAATATTGATCATTATGTAAGAATCCTGGCAGACAGAGATCCGCTTTTTCTCTCGAAAGCTGATCCGCGTAAAGTAGTACTCGCAAGTAACAGCACTAAACAATTCAGGGTTTGGCTTGATGAAAAAGAGGACGCAGGAAAATTCACATGGACCCTTTGTCTTTATGGAACAGAAGGGGCAGCACGTGAAGCCGGATTGTCTGAAGAAGAATACTGGCAGCAGATAGCCAAAGCATGCTTCCTTGATCATGATGATCCGCTGAAAAAATGGCGTGAAGTTTCTGGGCAGATGCAGTCTATTCTTGACCACCTCAACAATATGCCGATCCAAAAGGTACACGTTGAAGCCAAAGATACTGATCTGTGGGTCAGTATTGGGGAAAAAAGAAAATGGCTTGGTGGCAGAGGAAGAAACATTCCAAGTTTCGAAATTTTTACATCACCAGACTGGCGTGGTATTGAAGGCAAAATTTACTTCGATCTTCCTCTCTATAGATACGGCAATATTATTAAAGATATCGGACTAGAACTTAAAGAAGGTAAAATTATCAAAGCCCAGGCAGCTCAGAATGAAAATCTTCTTAAAGAGATGATCTCCCAGAAAAATGCCGATAAAATTGGTGAGTTTTCATTAACAGACAGACGTTTTTCACAGATTAACAAATTTATGGCCAATACACTTTTTGATGAAAATTTTGGTGGAGAATTCGGTAATACCCATCTTGCTGTCGGGAAAGCATATCATGATGCGTGTCAATTAAATCCCAAAGATATGAGTGAAGATGATTTTAAAAAACTGGGTTATAACGATTCGCCTGAACATACAGATATTATCGCTACAACAAACCGAAAAGTTACAGCCATACTTGACGATAACAGCAAAAAAGTCATTTATGAAGATGGTGAGTTTCGAATTTAACCTAAATCGGACAATTAGTTTACGATGTGCTGCACAACGTCACTACCTTTCACCGTAATCGTTGTCGTAATCGTAATCGTGCACGAATGAATATTAATAAACGTTCTGGATCTGATTCTTTTGCTAAATGTCCGCGAAGCAGATCGCGTGAAGAAATCGTTACTGTTTATGTTTAATCATAAACCATTGAGCAATACCATATTTAATTTTTTACGCCATAGGTTATTAAATCTGTTCGCACCTGGTAATCCTTAAAATTTGATATGGTCTTAATACACCAAAGAAGATCAAGATTGATTATAAGGCAGGAGCTTTCCAGATAATCCTGAGTGAATCAAGGTGAGCTGATGCTTCCTTTAAAGCAGTTTTCAGTCTCACCAGCTCTCCTTTTGCAGCGTTAATTTCATCTTCGGATATTGACCTGTTTTTTTCTCTAAGTTCAATCAATCGGGTTACTTCACTACCAGCAATCATGTCCATCTTTTTTATGGCATCGTGGATAATATCCTCCATTTTACTTTCCGCGATTTCTGCACTTCTTCGTTCCATTTCAGGAATCAGACGATTTATTATGTCGTTGTTGTCAAGAGCAGACAGATTACCGCATTCCTGTAAAACCTTCAAACCAGGAGGAATCTCTTTTGTTCGATCCTTTAACAATTGATCAACTACAACCCTGACCGGAACAGGCGGCAAAAAACGGCTGGTATTTAATTGTGGTGGTGCGATGCATTCAATAACATAAACTGTTTCAAGAAAAAGTGCAGGTGTTTGATCAGACGGCCAGAAAGCAAGTGATGAATTTCCTGTTTCTGAACCAAGAAAAAGATCGATTCCTTCAAGAACAGCCGGATGATCAGGAGTGAAAAACTCAATATCCTCCCGATGAAGAGCTGTTGTGCGGTCGAATGTGATTACAGGTCGTGAATTCCGAAGGCCAGGAAGATGATCATCAAGATCACCTTCCGACCATAATTTGTAAATCTTGTCGTTTATTTCTTCAATGTGGATTCCTCGTTTTCTTAGCAAATCTTTCATTGCGTTTACAAAGTTAATATTCCTTTCAAATTTCTTTATCTGATTAACAAGTTCTTTACCTTCATCTGGCTTGAAAGAGTATTGTTCGAGTAACCGGTCCCGACCTGAATGCAACCGTTTTGAAACGATTGAAACTTCATTAACTATTTTCTGAATTAAGCTGTTCAATTCAATTTCAAATTTCTGGTAATCTGAATACTCTTCAGTAACAAATTCATGTATTCTGGATTTATATTTTTCGAATACTTCCTGAGCAGAATGAACAATATTGTTGAAAATCCCCATTCCTTCATGAAAAATTCGTGCAAGCACCTCATGAGCTGTACCGTTAATAAAAGGCACATGGATTATTATTGGCCCTTTCTGACCTATTCTGTCAAGTCTTCCGATTCTTTGTTCAATAAGTTCAGGATTTGCAGGCAAGTCAAAGAGAATCAAATGATGCAGAAACTGGAAATTCCTCCCTTCACTTCCAATTTCTGAACAGATTAAGATTCGGGCGCCATCATCTTCAGCAAAATAAGCTGCATTGCGATCCCTCTGAATCAAAGTAAGGCCTTCGTGAAAAACAGCAGTTTTTACCCGTATTTCCTTTTGTATGGCTTTATCTATTTTCTGAACATCTGAACTCGCGCTAATAAGGAGAAACTTATCTTTTTTATGCATTTTTAACAGTTTGACAATGAATTCAATTCGCGGATCAACTTTCATATCAATCGGATTTTCGATCTGTTTTAAGAATTTCTTATATGATTGGTTATATTCATGACGAATCTCTGGCGAGACTTGCAAAGGTATAACATTAACGGTACGCTGTGGAAATCCACCAACAGATGATCTGGTATTACGAAACATCACCCGACCAGTACCATAACGATCGATCAACTGATTTACTGTTTGATCATTTGTTACTGAAACATCCTCTGCCGGTGTAATTTTAGATTTCGCAGCCTTGCGAGTCTGTGGTAATAGAGAGAACAAAAAAGCCTTTTCTTGTTCATTCAGAGTTTTCTTTTCTAATAACCTGCCTGTAAGAGCTGCAATTCTCCCATAGCCTTTCGATTCCTTCTTGAATACTTCAAAATTTTCGTAACGTGAATGATCGAGTAATTTTAGATGAAGAAAATGGTTTTTTTCACCAAATTGCTGAGGAGTTGCAGTCAGCAAAAGCATATCACGTGTTTTCCCGGAAAGGTTTTCCACAAATGGATAGAGAACAGAATTTTCAAAAATATGATGAGCTTCATCAATAATTAAAAGATCCCATTCGGCTTCAATTGCGTACTGTTGCAGTTTTTTTGAATTAGCGATAAAATTTACATCGGAAATAATCAATGATTCGGAAAGAAACGGATTATTATCCATCTGGAAAGATTCAAAAAACTCTTTGTCAAATATTTTAAACAGTGTGTTGAACTTGCGGAGCAGTTCAACAAACCAGATATGAATCAATGATTCCGGAAGTAAAATCAAGGTACGGTTTGCCTGCCTCTTTACCATAAGATTGTGAAAAATCAAACAGGCTTCAATGGTTTTTCCTAATCCAACCTCATCAGCAAGCAAAAACCTTCTTATATGCCTTGAAGTCACCTGTTTTGCAATATACAATTGATGTGGTATGAGTTCGATTCTACCTCCAGTCCAGCCCCGAACCGGAGATTTATTTATCTCATTTCTGAGTTTAAGTATCGCATATCTGAGATTAAAATCAGAAATTGAATCAGTATGCCCTCCTAACAATCTATCAAGAGGTGTTGTAAGTGTAACTGTATCACAGATCTTATTTTCTTCAATATCACCCATATCTGTTTTATAAATTATTAATCCTTCATTTTCGACCAATGATTTGACTGTCAGGTTATGGTTATCACTAATACGAATCGTATCACCTTTCTGAAAAACAACTCTTCTCAAAGGGGCTGTGTCTATAGCATACTGACGCAGAAGTGAGCCACCATGAAAAGAGATTGTAATTCGACGATGGTCTACTTGAGTAACTGTTCCAATGCCCAGTTCCGGTTCCATTTTACTAACCCATCTTTGACCGATTACGATTTTATGGATACTTTTTTTGGATTCAACAGTTTCATTATATGACATATGCATTGGGAATTCGTCATTATCCAGCCATCCTGACTTTCTTCTTTTTGTCAATTTGAGCTCCAGTTTTTTCAGATTAAATTTTAACCGAGATTAAATCTGAACAGAAATGTTCTAAATCAGTTATTTTTACATTAGAATAAAGCTGTTATCAGAAAATTTATTGTAAAATATTTGAACCACATACATTACGAGAACATCCCCTTACACCCCAATTCCTGCTGAGAAATGCTGTAAGAAGTAGACTGAAGGAAATATTTGAGTATTGAGGAAGACTCTAAAACGTTGAATATAATATAAAATGAATTAAAATAATTAAGATTTTGATTAAACATATCACCCAACAGTTGAAAATAATCAGAAAAAGAAACAATCAAACATGAAAAAAAGTATGGTAATCTCAATCTCTATCAATAGATAACGAAATATTTAATGGAGAGTATTTTCCGGTATTATATAGTACCGCGAAAGGAGGATATTATGGAAATTAGAGAAAGTTCGGCTAATGTTAAGCAAGTTGCCAAAACAGAGTCATCAGGATTTATGACTGATACTCTTCTTAGTGCAGGTGTGGTTACATTGGCAATATTAGGATTAGTAGGGATATTGCCATTTTATATGGTAACCATTGCTACTATTGCCATGGGAGTAGTTCTGTTGGTACAAAATTCAGTATTAGGTGCCAGTTTTTCGCAAGTCGCCCGGGACAGAGCTGAAAAAGCTGGCGTAGGCGCCGGAATTACTTCAGAAACAATAGGTGGCGTAGGCGGAGTCGTATTGGGAATACTTGCATTACTCGGGATTTTCCCTGCAATTCTAATTCCAGTTGCAATAATAGCATTTGGAGCATCTTTGGTTTTAAGTGCAGGCATACCAAGCCAGATGAATACCTGGGTTGATGAAAGTTCTACAGAAGGTGAATCATCCAGAAAAATGTCAAAAGTATCTGCTGGTGGTATAAGCGGATTACAGTTTTTGGTTGGTTTAGGAGGTATTACTCTGGGAATTTTGGGATTATTGGGTTACTCTCCATTTTTTCTTAGTTTAATAGCGTTGATTGGCCTTGGAGGTTCTGAACTGATTAGTAATGGGTTCCTTGGGGCACGAACAGGTCAGTTATCAGCTGCAAAAGTCAGATATTAAACTGCACCGATCGGATGCGGTTAAATCCGCATCCCGTTTTGCTTTTTTCGGCCGCATAATGTTTTCACCTTGCAATATATTGCAGATGCGTTCTCTTATCATGCAAATTTTTTCAAGAATTATGCATAATCTCCAAATGACAATACACTGCAATAAATACTTTTCATTTATGTATCCCTTCAATTGATACATGACAATCTTCCATTTTCCATTTGTTGAGTTTCTTGCTAAAAGGGGATATCAGGGTACATATTTATTCAGGTAATACAACATTATTGGTTATTGAGAATAAAGAGAATATGAAAACTGTTTTCGGTTTTTTGATAATATTGGGATATTTCAGTTCCCTTTTGTCCCGAAATACTGATTCCCCCTGGAATGTTTCACTGAGTGCGAATCTAACTTGTGCTCTAAATGCCTTGAGCCAGAACTATTCAGGCAATAGTGCCGGATCATTTGTATGGATTGCAACGGCTGATCCTGTTATTACAAGAAAGTTTGGACAAACTGCAATCAGTAAAAATTCGTTTAAAATTGGGTTTGGGCAGACAAAAATACAGGATAAGAACACAAAGAACTGGTCTTCACCTGTTAAAACCACCGATTTTATTAGCTTTAATTCAACACTGAAATTTACTACGCAACATTTTAAAAGCTCATATCTATCATTTAAAATTAACAGCCAGTTTATTGATGATCTCCAGGAGAAAAATAGAAGGTATTTAAATCCCGTTGAATTTAAAGAAAGCTTTGGTATAAGCAGAAGTTTGTTTTCAAAAAAAGAGTTCAACTGGAAAATTGACTTTGGTGGAGCTTTGCGACAGGGAGTAGACCGTCATGTCGCCGAGTTTGATTCAGCAATATTTTCAAACAAATACAGTAACAATCTTGAATATGATGGTGGTTTTGAATTCGGATCCGAAATAGCAATTAACCGTAACAGCTGGCTTTCAATCACCAGTAAATTTTACACTTATCAGGCTTTGTTCCGACCATCTGGTCAAAAATTAAAATCAAATGACTGGCGCTACCCGGATATCAAATGGGACAGTTCTGTTAAAGTCTATTTAACATCTTTCTTTGCTTTCAATTACATGATTAATTTGACTTACAACAAAGATCTTGATTCAGATCCTTTTATAAAACAGATCTTTGGTGCATCTTTGTCGTTTAATTATTTACAATGATCCAGGTTGAATTAATTTCAGGACTCCTGATCTCCACGAAAACTAAAAACGCCCACCCGATAACAAATCTGTTGACAGAAAAATAATCCGGCGTAAGCTTCCACCGACCATAT
>Ga0209723_1001930_pt1 | contig 29848 bp, 29 predicted proteins | sample BiotimSIPDNA_2_FD_185750 | JGI IMG/M metagenome (GOLD analysis project Ga0209723, IMG submission 185750) | Anaerobic biogas reactor microbial communites from Washington, USA - Biogas_R2 time_0 SIP DNA (SPAdes) (version 2) | ecosystem: Engineered > Bioreactor > Anaerobic > Unclassified | place...
GAAAAAGGCGTAGACATGTGGAGCGGCAAGTCCGTTGTCCATGCCAAGTGCGATTCTGCTCCACATGTCTACGCCTTTTTCCCATCCTAGAGCGTCTAACTGGTAGATTTTTTTCGTCCGCCTGCCTAAGGGAATCCTGGGTAAGAATCTGGTACCACAAAGCTTGACCACATCCTCCATTCAGCAGGACCGCGAGTGAAGATGCAAGCAGATCAAGAGAACCGCATCCTCGGCTGCCTCCTTGGCGGTGCCATCGGTGATTCGTTCGGATCGCCGTATGAGGGAGCATCGCCGCCGGTCGAACTCGATCCCACCGTCGCGCCGCTGTTGACTGACGACACCATCCTGACACTGGCCACCTGCGAAGCCATTGTCGCCGAAGGATGCGTGGATCCGGCCGCTATCGCCCGGTATCTTGGCAATTCCTTCCAGGCGGGCAGGGTCGTCGGGATTGGGGCTAGCACCTACAAGGCCCTCTCCGAATTGGCCGCCGGCGGGCACTGGGCACTCTGCGGGAGCAAGGGTGAACGCGCGGCAGGCAACGGCGCCGCCATGCGGATCGCACCGTTGGCGTTCTTTCTGGATCTGGACGATGCCGCCGACCGTCGCACCTTGCGCGACGTCGCACGCATCACCCATCACAACGAAGAGGCCTACGTGGGGGCGTTGGCGATCGCCTTGGCCGTTCGTATCGCTTGGACAGATCGCTGGCCGCAAAGCGATGACCTCATAAGCATGCTGATTCCTTTGCTTCCCGATTCGCGGGTACGGGAAACGCTGGAAGATATGGCCGGAGTGGATTCGACGTTGCCGCTGCTGGAAGTCGCCTCGCGATACGGCACGTCGGGCTATGTGGCCGAAAGTGTGCCCATGGCGATGTGGGCTGCTCAGCGCGTTTGGACCCTCGGCTTCGAATCGATGATCCGGGAAATCATCCGCTGCGGCGGCGACACGGACACCATCGCTTCGATGGCCGGACAGATCGCGGGGACCTTGGTCGGAACGGAGGGTCTGCCGCGATTGCTTCTTCAGCGGCTCCCGGATCGAGAGGCGATTCTGAATGTCGCGGAACGACTGGCCGCGATGGTCACCGTTCTGTAGTTGGTTGGCTTGCCCCATCCGGTGCGACCGGCGTACAATGCGATCGCTTGAGGAAATCGGCTCGGCCCGAATCGAACTCCTGGATTGGTCTCTTTGTCCGTAGAGTGCATGACGATGCCGTTCTTCTTTCAGCAACTACTCGGCATCTTCCTCCCCATTGATCCACGTCGTTGGCCGACGGGTATCCAGCGGATGAGAACGTGCGAGGGCTGGGGGCCGCCCATGTTCTTGATCGCGACGACGGGGACGTTGATCTTTGTTGGTCGCGGAATCGGACTTCTGGGAGGCAATGGGGCCGTCAAGCTGTTCAACTACCTGGCCCTGGCAACCTGGCTCGTTGCCGGGACCCTTGGCTGCCTGGCCGTCACGCTTGACGGCATGAACAACCTGAGGCGACTGGGCCCGTGGGCCGTGTCACGCCCCAGGTGGTGGTTCGAACTGTCGCGTCTTACCTGGATGCTGTTCCTGTTCGTCGCTCTGTCAGCGATCCTCCTGCTCGCTGTCGGCGGGCCGCAACTCTGCGGAAAGTTCAATTCGATCTGGAGCGTTCTTCCGGCACTGCTGCTGCTCTTCATGGTTACCGCCACTGCCGGATATTCCGTGTCGGCCGTCACAAGACACCGCAGACGAGGCCGCGCTTTCGAGTGCGTCCAGTACTTCTATATGTTCGGGCTCGCCTCCGCAGTGATCATGCCGGCGCTTTGGATTCCACTCTGGGCCGGCTGGGCACAACCGCTGACCATCCTTTGGTGCCTGATTGCCGCTTCGTTGACGGCAGCACTGACGCTTACCATATTGGATCGCCGGAAGGTAACCTGAGAGACTCGTTTCCTTGCCTGCGGGGAAGAGAGGACAGAACCAACACCCATGTGCGTTCCATCGCTATTCAGATCTCTTGCGGTGTCTTGGACGATCGGCCTTGCTTGCAGCGCCGTCCTTCTCGCCCAGGAACCCCAACAGGTAACACCCACAAACTACGCGTCTGAGAAGGACATCTTCTATCTGCCGCAGCAAGAGGCGGAAGCAACTCCCTTCGAACGCGAGCGATGCCGGCTCGACGTCTACTATCCGGAGGGCCGGCCCAGGTTCGCGACCCTGATCTGGCTCCATGGCGGCGGGCTTTGGGGCGGGGACCGGAAAATCGATCCCTACCTGACCGATCTCTTCCCTCGGCTGAAACAGGAAGGCATCGCCCTGGTCTCGATCGATTACCGTCTTGAAATCGACGCCGGAATCCTTACAATATAATCGTGTCATATATACATTCGTATATATGGGAGGTGGTTTTCATGCCGATTGCATTCACTTGTCCCCACTGTGGGCACCGGACGGACGTGGCGGAACGTTTCGCGGGCCAGTCGGGGCCGTGCTCGGCCTGCGGGCAGGTGATTACCGTGCCGACCCTGGCAGCCCATCCCTTGGTCCCGCGACCGCCGCGGCGGCGTTCCGGGCTCGGATGCTTGCTGACAGGTTCCTTCTGCCTCGTGTGCGTGGCCGGCTATGCTTTGCTGGTCACGATGCTCGGTCCGTCTATGCCGGGTTCGTGGGAGCGGATGCGGCGAATGGAATGCCGGGCGAACCTGGAACAAATTGCCACGGCGGTCAGCCTTTACGAGGCTGACTATGGTTGCCTCCCGCCGGCCTACACCACCGACGACGCCGGCAACCGCCTCCACAGTTGGCGCACCCTGCTTCTTCCCTATCTGGGCGAAGAGGATCTCTACAAGTCGCTCGATCTGAAGCAGCCCTGGGACGGTGAAGCGAATCGCCAATTGCACGATGCCGCGGTGGACATCTACCAGTGTCCGGCCGACTCGTCGGGCGAGCCGACCGATACGTGCTATGTCATGATCGTCGGGGGCGAGGGGGCCTCGCCGGGCGGCAAGTCGCTCAAGGCGGTCGAGGTGACCGATGGAGTCGGCAAGACGATCCTGCTGGTCGAGACGGCGGGCAGCGGAATCCACTGGATGGAACCGAAAGACCTGCCTTGGGAAGAGACCGACTTCCGGATCAACGGAACGGGTGGAATCTCGAGCGAACACGACGGCGGGGCTCACGTGATGATGTGCGACGGCACGGTCGAGTTCATCGGCGAAGACGCCCTGCCCGGCGACGTCCGCGCCATGGCAACCCGGGCGGGCGGAGAATCGGTTCCCGAATCGGCCGACGTGATCGAAGAGGATTTCAGCCGGTAGGCAACCGATTGTAGAAGAAGCGACCCATCATGCCCTTTGAATTCGAGTGCCCTCACTGCGGAATCCGCACGAATGTCGACGATCGCTACAGCGGCCAGTCCGGCCCGTGCGCCGGCTGTGGGAAGACGGTAACGATCCCCACAATCGGTCGCGGCGGCGTCACCGTCTCGCCCACGGCCTCGGGCGGCGGGGCGATCATTGCCGTGGTGGTTTTGGTCGGACTGGGCGCGTTGTTTGTTTGCAGCGGCATGATGATGTGGACGGTTCGTCGTGCGGTTCCTCTTCCGGCGCCGGCCCCTGCCCTCACGGGGTCGACTCCATGCGACAACAACCTGAGAGTACTGGCACTGGCCATGCACAATTACCACGATGCGTACGGCACGTTTCCGCCCGCCTGCGTGGCCGGCGAAGACGGCGAGCCGATGCACAGTTGGCGGGTGTTGTTGTTGCCCTACCTGGGCCGCAAAGATCTTTACGATCAGTACGATTTCGACGAGCCCTGGGACGGCCCCAACAACCGGGCGTTGATCCCCTTGATGCCGCCGGAGTATCGCTGTCCGGACGACCTGCTGAGCAACTACGATGCAACGAGTTATGCGATGATCGTGGGGCCGGGCATGTTGTCCGACGGTGAATCGGCCTCACGTATGGCAGATATCAAGGACGGCACCAGCAACACGATCATGTTCGTCGAGGCCCACGGGGCCAGAATCGTTTGGACGGAGCCGCGCGACCTGGACGGCGGCGCCATGTCGTTTCTCATCAATTCCGGCCAGGCAGGCGAGTTGCAGGGGCATGCGGATCACGTCAAGACCGTCTTCTGCGACGGCATGACCCACGAGTTGCCGCTGGGCAGGGCGCCCGGAGATCTTCGGGCGATGGCCACGATCGACGGCGGCGAAGTGGTTGACATCCCGTGAAGAAGGCCGGATCACCCGAAGAGACGATACCGCACCTACGCCACTTGGAGGGGAAGAGCCGCCGCATTCTCTCTTGACGGCGACGGCGGGCGACCGATAATTGGTGATGGTGATGTCACCCCTTGTGAGCACTCCCGTGCGCTGTCGTTCCGCCTACCGCCTGCTTCTTCGTGCTGTACCGGGCCTCTTTGCCGCCACGGTGCTTTGGGCTTGTTTCTTGTTCGGCGGAAGCCATTCTGCCTCCACGGACCTGGCGGACGGTTGCTCGATCGATTGTGAGAGCGACGACGATTTGCCGGCGGATTTGACTCGCAGAGGGCCCGGGCCTTCACGTAACGACTCGCGTCCCCTTCCCGAGGCAATCGCTCGGAATAACCCGAGCGAGAGCAGTGTTGCGGGCAGCCAATGGAAGCCCGTCGCGTTGTCGGCGCGAAGCGGCATTCGGCACGATCGGTTGACCGGCTCTGAGGATTGTCTGGTTAGTGCCACGTCCTCAAGGCATCCGCATCGGACTCTCCGGGTTCTATTCTGTTGCTGGCTCCTCTGATTTCCAGCGCTGCGACGGATTCTCTCTCTCGCCATTTTTCGTCATGCGCCGGTCACGGCCGTTGCGCGTGTTCCGATTGCGGTTGACGCAGCCCTGCGGTTGATCCGCGTGGCTGTTGTCTGCCGGTGGCGCCGCCTAATACATCATCCTCTCGCGTGAAAGTGTCTGTTATGTCGAAATCCGATACTGCTTGCTGCAATCACTGTAACAAGGAAGTTCACTACCACTACGACCCCATCAACCATTGGTGGCATCTTCTGTTGTCGATCTGTTCGCTTGGGCTCTGGCTACCCATCTGGGCCTGCGTCACCTTCGGTCCCAGCAAGATCTGCGACGAATGCGGGAACCCGATCTGGAGCGATCAGCCGGTGAAAGCGATTAAGAGGTGATGAAATGCTATTCTGGTGGTTAACGATTGGATTTGCCGTGGTTTGGGCGATCGCCGTGGTGATCGAGGTGGTCTGGTTCTGGGGCCCTGATGAGGAGCCAGAACCGTCGCCCGGTTCCGTCGCCGACGCGAGGCAAGGCCCCAAGACGACCTCTCCCTCTATCGGGGCAGGAAATGCAGAGGTTGCCGCGGATGAGGAATTCCCAGTGCGAGTGACGAGTGCCGGCGGCTAGCGTTGCTGGCGCGTGATTGGTCTGGACAGGGTCCCGTTGCTCCGCTACGCTTCGGGACCAGCTTCGCTGAGGCAAGCCGACAGACATGTTCAGGAGGAACGCAAGATGAACTTCAACTTCTTTGATTGGCTTCGCAATGGTGTCAAGGAGTCGGTGATCCTGGGGGTCAACGACGCGGTGACTTGCCTGGGCACTCCGCAGGAAAAAGACAACGTTCAGCAACGTCTGATGGGTTTTCTCCGAGAAGATCCGGGCACGACTCCCGCGCGTCTCGGATCGTCAGGCAGCCGGCCCAAGAAACTCGGACGATCGCTCAAGCAGATCCAGGCCGACGCCAAGGCCTCGTAGAGCTGCTGTCCGATCAGAGCCACGAACAGAAGTGTGCCGCTCGGTGATCGACCAAGGTCCGGCCGCATCTTCGAAGCGGCGGGTCAGGCCGAGCCGGCTGCTTCCATGGGCGCTGGGCTGCAGGCATCGTAAGAAGCGAGGCCTTGCCAGAAAACCGACTCGTCGACGGCTTCCCGCCGAAACTACGGCAGTTCGATCAGCGACTGGCTCTTGACGATCGCGTAGTCGTCGGGGAAGGTGTGGAAGGCCTGGACGAGGAAACAGCGGCTCCGGGTCTCGATATTGATATAGCTGATCGCTCCCAGGGCCAGGCGCCCGCTGGAGTCGAACTTGTGGAACATGCCTTCCTTCTCTCCGTCGTGACAGAGTTCTTCCTGGAAGGTCCAGAAGATTTCCGGTTCAAGCGTTTCCAACTGGAAGTCGACTTGATAGCGAACGCCTCCACGGCATTCCACGTAATCGGTGCGTTGTCCCTTGAGCCGATAGGACAGCAAACGCCGCCGCTTGGGTAGCGGATGATGGGCGCTGGTTGCCACTTCGGTGAGCGTCAATCCGCCGTAGCGCCACTCGACGACATGGCCGGCGCTGGTAATCTCAATGCGGGCTTCGTAGTCGCCGCGCTTGACGGATCGACGGGAATGAACTTCAAACAACTCGGGATGCAACGGCCGCCCATAAAGCTGAAACACGAGTTCAGCCACTTTTGGTCGAACGGTGAGCACAGTTGCGATTCCTTCCCTGTTGAGACATACATTCCATAGAAGGATGAGAGCGGCATTCATTGCCGCACAGCCGCATTATAAGCCGGCGCCGCGAGAAATACAAAGGGCGGTTCTGTTGATGCGTCGCGCCGACAAACTTGGCGAAATCTCTCTTGACAACGCACGATCAGGTTGCTTTACGCGGCCAGCCGCCCGTTGAGTATGGAGACACCGGACGCCGCACGGTTCTCTGAGTGGAACAACGCTCGGCGATTCAGGAGTCGTGCGGCGCCCGGCACCTGCCGATCGCTAGAAAAGTCCGACAAGAATGTCGTAACCCGCGTGAGTCCCGGCTGCAATTCCAAAACCCCGCAGCACGAACAGGGCACTGAAAAAGATGCCGGCCAACGTGCGGAAGAGAAAGGTGAACCAAAACCATTGACTTTGCCAATGAAACGGCTCGGCATGAGGCCCGATATAATGGGCCGCGGCGAAGAACAGGCTCGTAGCAATCGCAGCAATAATGATACTGACCGAATGTGTGGCATCCAGCCGCCGGAGAAACCACGCGACCGATGAGAACAGAATCAGGCGGAAGAGGAGTTCCTCGTACACGCCGGCACCCAGGAAACCGACAAGCCGCCGAACGGTTTCCTGCGATGCGACGGACAACGCCGCAGGAACGGCCTCCTCGCCCGAGAACAAGGCCGGGTCGAAAAGCGATGATTGAATATGCAGAATGACGCGTAGAAGCAGTGCAAGCACAATGCACTCGCATGCCATGCCTTGCAGCACCCGCCACGATACTCCCCAGGGCTGACGGGTTGTGTAATGCCAGCCGAGGAGAATACAGATGCACAGAACCGGCAGCAGGAAGTACTGTCCGAAGCCTACCACCTCGAGCAGTTGACGAAGCCAGACGTCGGCCCCGTTGCGAATCGCGTTCGGTCCCAAGAGCAGCACGCCCAACTCGTAGGCCACCAGCAAGGGTGCGATGAACGCCAAGGCAGTCAATGGGCGCTGGGATTGAAACCAGTAGCTTTCGTCGAGCGATGCCGTTTGGCGGTAAGAGGTATCCGTTTCACGCATCAATCGGGTTCTTCGTATCCGGCGTGCTGTCAGCGCTGGTATGCTCCAACGAACAGGCCCTGGGCCATTGTACTTTCCTTTCGACCGCAACCGACCAGCGGCTTGAGCCGGGCTGGAACAGCCGGGCAAATCAGGCAATCTATGCTGAGTGGCCGCGGCCCTGACACGACGGCGGTGACAATTCCCAATCCGCGGCCCTAAGGGGAACGGTATCAATGGGATGCGGCCTAAACTAGAATGATGACAGAGTCTCCTTCATCGAATCAAGTAGCGTCTGTATCTCCATGGCTCCGCTCCGCGACATTTACGATCGTCTCCTCACCGCATTTGGCCCGCAGAAATGGTGGCCTGGAGACACCCCCTTTGAAATCATGGTGGGGGCGATTCTCGTTCAGAACACCGCCTGGAAGAACGTGGAGAAAGCAATCCGGAACCTGGCCGACGCCGGTTTGCTCGATCCCCATGCCCTTGCCCCGCTGGATGCGGAGGAACTCCAGGAACTCATTCGTCCGGCCGGTTACTACCGGCTCAAAGCCAAACGCCTGCTTCACCTCGTTCGATTCGTCGCCGACCGTTACGATGGCGACCTGGACGCCATGTTTTCCGTCAGCCTTGGCGTCCTGCGGGAGGAATTACTCGCGCTCAACGGAATCGGGCCGGAAACGGCCGACTCGATTCTCCTCTATGCGGGGGGGCTGCCTACGTTCGTCGTCGATACCTACACCCATCGGGTCCTGGCCCGCCACGGCTGGATCGGTTACGAGGCGGGCTATTATGAGATCAAAGACCTGTTCGAGAGCGGACTGGAGGAGGACGCGTCCCTCTACAATGAGTTTCACGCCTTGCTCGTCCGCGTCGGCCATCTGCATTGCCGCAAGACTCCCAAGTGCGGCGAGTGCCCCCTGGCCGAACTGTTGCCTGAAGGTGGAATCTGCCAACCGGATTTCTGACTCACTGTGCCGGTCGCCAACCTTGCACGCACGGATTGCAGACGTTTGCGTTGGCCGGGGCACAGGCCTGAGGAGTCTGAGTCTGATAGCCGGCAGGAGGACAGTAAGGAACGTAGTACCCGGGAGGCGGCGGAGTCGGCGTGGTGGTTGTGCAGCCGAGAACGCCCACGAGGCACAGGGTGCCCAGTGCCCCGAGTAATCTCCATTGGTTTCGCATGGAACGCCTCCGCCTGCGGTTTGGATTCACAGGCTGGGAACAATAATGGTCGGTGCCGATGGTCGTCAAGACCGAGTCGGGATCTGATCTGGACAAGGGCGGCAAAATAGGCGACCATGGTTACTTGCGAGGTTTGCCACCTCGTTCCCATTTGCCACGTCATTCCCATTTGCCACGTCATTCCCGCGAAGGCGGGAATCCAGATCATGAATAGCCGGCGAAGTTGTTTCTGGATTCTCGCCGAACCCTGAACCCCGAACCCTAACAACTCCTCCCCATGCCCACCGAGGATTTCGACATCGATCGTCTGGCTGCCTACCTGCACCTTTCACCGCAAAAGGTGTCGCGGCTGGCGGATCGCGGCAAACTGCCGGGGCGCAAAGTCGGCGGCCAATGGCGATTCTCGCGTGCCGAGGTGCATCACTGGCTCGAAGAGCGAATTGGCCTGGCCGACGAAGAAGAATTGGTGAACGTCGAGGGAGTCTTGCGGGAACATCGGGGGCCGGAGGAGGCGGAGAACGTGGTCCTGGCCGACCTGCTATTGCCGGAGGCAATTGCCGTCCCGCTGGCGGCGAGAACTCGAAACGCCGTGATTCGAGCCATGGTCGACCTGGCGGCTGGCACGGGATATCTCTGGGATCCCGAGAAGATGAACGATGCCGTCCGCGAACGAGAGGACATGCAGTCGACGGCCATGGAAAACGGCGTCGCCTTGCTGCACCCCCGGCGCCCCATGCCGGGAATCCTCGGGCAGCCTTTCATGGCCTTCGGGCGTACCAGCAGTGGAATTCCCTTTGGGGGCGGATTCGGCAATTTGACGGACGTGTTTTTCCTGATCTGTTCCGTCGACGATCGGGGGCATCTTCGCACCTTGGCTCGGCTCGCTCGAGTTCTCGGTTTGTCCGACGTGCTTGGTGCTCTGCGAGCAGCAGAAGACATCCGGGCCGTTCAGCGTGTGATTGCCGAGGCGGAAATGGGGCTCTGAAATGGCTGGCGCAAACGAAGGGGTGGTCCTCCTCTGCGTTGGAAGTATCGATCGCGCCGAATTTCGCGAAGTGTTGCCGACCCTTGAGCCTCAGGGCACGGTACTCACCGCCCCAACCATTCGCACGGCCGTGCGACGACTCGCGCAAGCATCGCTTACCCCGGATGTGGTCGTCGTCGTTCAGTCCTACCCGGGCGAATTTGCCGACGCTCAGGTCGACCAGCTTCGGCGGGTTGCCCCGTTGGCACGCTTCGTGACTCTGCTGGGAACGTGGTGCGAGGGCGAGATGCGGAGTGGGGCCCCGTTGTCCGGCACGATTCGCGTCTACTGGCATCAGTGGGTACCCCAGGCGTATCGCGAGCTGAATCGCCTGATTGCGGGCGGTGAGTCGCCGTGGAGCCTGCCGCCTACGGCATGCGAGGAAGAGCGATGCTTGGCGATTGCGGCACGTCCGGGCCATCGAGGGGGCGGACTGGTCGAAATCGTGACCGAACAATACGACGTTTTCGACTGGCTCGCGACCGCCTGTCTCAAACGCGAGTACACCCCCCGCTGGCGACGTGCTCAGGACGATTCGCGGTCTGATTCCCCTGTGGCGGTTCTTTTCGACGCCGCAGGCGAAATCGAGAAAGAAGCATCCAAACTTCGCCGTCTCTCGGTCGATCGCCGCGTTCCGGTTATCGTCCTGGCCGATTTTCCGCGAATTGCGGACTGCGATCGGTTGATGAGTGCAGGGGCAAACGCTGTTCTCTCTCGACCCTTCTTCTGGGACGACCTTTTCTGGTATTTTCCTGCGTCGGCTTGTCGCCTTGCACCAAAAGAATCAGCGCTGTAGGGGGGACGTGAACGTGATATAATGCCGCGGTTGGTTCTCGTATCCGCTTGTGCATTTTTCGCAGATTGTGTGTTTTGAATCCCCGCTAGACTTGGAACCCGTCGACCATGCCCCCCGCTGCACTCATTACCGGAATCACTGGACAGGACGGCGCTTACCTGGCCGAGTTCTTGCTCAGCCGGGGCTACGAGGTTCACGGCATGGTTCGGCGTGCCAGCACGGAGAACTTCGAGCGAATCGGCCACCTGACGAGTGAGATTACCCTTCACCAGGCCGACCTGCTCGATCAGCTCTCGATTATCACGCTGGTCCGGGATATCAGGCCTCGGGAAATCTACAATCTTGCCGCGCAGAGTTTCGTGCCGACCAGTTGGCTCCAGCCGCTGCTGACCGGCGAGTTCACCGCCCTGGGCGTGACGAGAATGCTCGAAGCAGTCCGCCTGGTCGATCCGAAGATTCGTTTCTACCAGGCCAGTTCGAGCGAGATGTTCGGCGATGTGCGCGAGGAACCGCAGACCGAGAAGACTCCCTTCTGGCCCCGAAGTCCGTACGGCGTGGCCAAGGTCTATGGCCATTGGATTACGGTCAACTACCGGGAGAGCTACGACATCTTCGCCTGCTCAGGGATCCTTTTCAACCACGAATCGCCGCGGCGCGGCAAGGAATTCGTGACCCGGAAGGTTACCGACAGCGTTGCCCGCATCAAGCTGGGTGTGCAAGACAAGCTCTATCTGGGCAACCTGGAAGCCATGCGCGACTGGGGGTTCTCCGGCGACTACGTCCGGGCCATGTGGATGATGCTCCAGCAGGATCGTCCCGACGACTACGTGGTGGCCACGGGGATCAAGCATTCGGTTCGCGATCTCGTCGAATTGGCCTTCCGGCACGTCGACCTCGACTGGCAGGATCACGTTGAAGTGGATCCCAAGTTGTTTCGGCCTGCTGAAGTGAACACGCTTCGCGGCGACGCCAACAAAGCGAGAGAAGTGCTCGGTTGGGTGCCTTCCGTGAGCTTTGCCGAGTTGGTCCAAATGATGGTTGACGCCGATCTCGATCGCGTTCAGCACGAAATTGACGATCAGAAGCGTGCGGCCGCGTTCAACCCACCTGCTCCCTCACCTTCCGAATCCTGAGGGGGAGTGGGAATGACAATCCGTTAGATCTTCCTGGACTTCCGTATGGCCAAGAAAGCCCTCACTCTTGTCTTCAAAATCGTTTTGCCGCTGGCGATCCTCGCCTATCTCGTGTGGAACGCACAGCGCGAAGATGCTTTTACCGACTTGATCCGGCAACCGAAGAACTGGCCGCTCCTGGCGCTCGCCCTGCTCTCTTGCAGTACGGCCGTGATGCTCACCATGATCCGCTGGCGCTACCTGGTTCGGGCGCTGGATATACCGTTCACGGTGCGAGAAGCCCTGCGATTCGGATTCCTCGGGTACCTGTTCAACCTGGCGCCCATGGGCATCGTCGGCGGCGACCTGCTCAAAGCCTACCTGCTCGCACAGCACCATCCCAGTAAGAAGACCGCGGCCGTGGCCAGCGTCTTCGTGGATCGGATCATTGGGCTGTATGCGTTGTTCGTGGTTGCCTCCGCGGCAATTCTCCTCACCGGCTTCGCAGCGACGGGCAACGAGTGGGTTCGCTGGATCTGCCGAGTGACGCACACGATCACGATTGTGGGCACGGCAGGGATGATCGCGGTGCTCATGCCCGACCTGTCCCGCGGGGGCTCGACCCGTCTGTTGGCCAAGACCCCGCTGATCGGCCCCACGCTGGAGAAGGTTTTGCTGGCGTTGGCCATGTACCGGCGTCGCTGGCCCGTGGTGGTCGGCGCCTCGCTGATGAGCGTCGCCGTCCACAGCTTCTTCTCCATCGGTATCTTCCTGATCTGCAGTGCTCTCTACCAGACCGTGCCTGCCCTGCGGATGCATTTCGTGATCAGTCCGCTGAGTGCGGCCTTGGGAGTGATCCCGTTGCCCGCAGGGCCGCTCGAGGGGGGCCTCGACTGGTTGTATGCGCAGGTACCCGCCGCATCCGGCGCCGCGATCGCATTGGGGCAGGGACTCGTTGTGGCCCTGACCTACCGCACCATTACCGTCGTGATCGCCACCGTTGGTTTCGGCTACTACCTGGGCAGCCGCGAGGAGGTGAGCGAGGCGATCCACGAGGTCGACGAAGTAACGCATACCCCCCTGCCGGATCACTACAGCGTGGTCGACGACGAAGGCCCGTCACTCGCGGAACCGGCAGCCTGAGCCAAGTGAGCGAGCCATCTGTGAATCATCCAACTCACGTCCCAATCCTTCCGGGTCTCGAAGAACTCTGGGACGAGGCGGGCGCCATCTGGGACCGGCTTCATGAGCGAGGCGAGTTTTTCAATTTCGTCGCTTCGGACTACCGGGCCGTCTACCAGACGCTCGCCGGGTTGCAGGGACAAGCAGAAACCGTCCTGGAATGGGGCTCGGGACTCGGCGTCGTCGCAATCATGGCCGCCCAGCTCGGCTTCGACGCCTACGGGATCGAAATTGAGCCCAAACTCATTGAACTGGCCGACGGGCTGGCCCGAAGACACAACGCCCAGGTCGAATTTGCCTTGGGGAGCTACGTGCCGGGCGACTACGAACTCGACACCGAACTGGTCGACGCCGATTTTCGCACGTCCTTGGATGATGCCCCCGCCTACGACTCGTTGGACATGGAATTGCGCGATTTCGACGTTGTTTTTGTCTACCCCTGGCCCAACGAGCGGGCTCTCCACCAGGACATCATGCGCCAGTGCGGCGGCCCCCATTCCCTGTTCGTCACCTTTGACGTTCGCGAGGGACTGGCAGTCGAACGATTGGGAAATGGACGCTGAGAGGGGGGCCGACGAGAGAACTCATGCCCTCTCAGACAACCTGAAGATGCCGCTGATCGGACTCCTGGACCGTCACTCCAACATTCCTGCGGATACCGATCTCCCCTTCCCCGTTGCCCAATGACCCGACTTTCGGGTACGATGCCCTTACTATGGCAAGTCAGCAAACGCGGCAGCGGATTTCTTGATTCAGGGTGGCGTCTATGAGTCCTTACCCCTACCGTTTCAGAGGCCCCTCCAAACAGTGTCCTGCTTGCGAAAGGTCGCTCGACCTGAACCCGGCCACTCCGCCGGAAAAGGCGGCTTGTCCCCACTGCGGGCACGCCATCTGGTTCCCCCCGCTCCCCATGATCGAAATCTTCGATTTCATCGTCCCCGAAGCCAGCTACAGCCGACTGGATGCCGGATCGATGGAGGAAGCGATCGGCGAGCTGGTCGGCGGCCTGACTGCGGCCGGCCACGTGCCCAAAGCATCCGCAGCCGACGTCACCTCTGCCTTCATCCGGCGGGAACAACTCGGCTCCACTGCCATCGGCGGCGGTTATGCCGTGCCCCACGTCAAACATCCGGCCATTACCAAGCTCGTCGGCGCCATCGGCTACTCGCCCGACGGGATCGACTTCCGTGCACTGGACGGCGAACTGGTCAACATGGTGATTCTTCTCATCTCTCCGCCCAATCAGCCGGGCGACCATCTCCGTGCCCTGGAACGAATCTCCCGCTTCTTCCGCGGCCAGACGGACTAGGGCAAGTCTTCACCGGTTCCGAACCATCCGCCAGCAACGATGAATTCGGCGGTTGCGGAAGTCGGCCGGAACGGTCTGCCGGCTGATCTCGCGAATCGCAACGCCCTCCAACTCGTCTTCGGCCAGCTTGAACCGGCGAAAATTCGTCGAGAAATAGACCACTCCCCCGGGCACCATGCACCGGAAGACGGCGTTCAGCAGTGCCGCGTGGTCGCGCTGAACGTCCCACACATCCTCCGTCCGCTTGCTGTTGGAGAATGTGGGTGGATCGACGACGGCCAGGTCGAAACACGGCTCCGCGGCAGTCCGATGAAGGTACTCCATGGCGTCGCTGCGGACGAATTGGTGATTCGGGCCGTCGAGGTCGTTGAGCCGGAGGTTCTGCCTGGCCCAATCGAGATAGGTCTTCGAGAGGTCGACGGTGACCGTCGATGCGGCCCCGCCCGCGGCGGCGTAGACGGTGAATGCGCCTGTATACCCGAAGAGGTTCAGGAACCGTTTGCCCCGGGCTTCGTCGCGGACCATGGAGCGAGTGATGCGGTGGTCGAGGAACAGGCCGGTGTCGACGTAGTCGGAGAGGTTCACCTGAAACTTCAGCCCGCCTTCATGGACCACCAACAGCCGGCCTTCGTCGCCGAGGCGTTCGTGCTGGCGAGTGCCTCGCTGGCGCTGCCGCCGCTTGAGGAAGACCTTCGAGCGGTCGACCTCGAGCGCATCGGCGGCCGTGCGTGCCATCAGGTCGAGCCAGTCGGCATGTTCGGCCGGAGAGCGGTCGTGGGGCCGCTCGTATTCGGTGATGTGCAGGCAGTCTTCGTAGCGGTCCACCACGAGCGGCACTTGCGGTTCGTCGCGCTCGTAGAGCCGGTAGCAGGTGATGCCCTGCTTCCGCGGCCAGCGCCGCAGATGGCGGGCTCGCTTGACCAGCCGGTTGCGAAAGATCTGCGCCTGCTCGATAGCCTTCTCGCTAAGCCCTCCAAAGGCCTGGACCGTGGGCGAAACCACCTTCCGCCTGGTCGGGGCAGCTCGCTCGCACTGGTCTTTCCGCTCCGGCATCGGTGATCCGTCGGCAGCCTGCCAATCGGGCTCCTCCTCATTTGCCGGTTGACTCGCCGGCTCGTCCGCCGGTCGCGGGCCGTGGAACTGGTAATAGGTGCACTCGATGCGGCTGTTGTACAGTTTGCGCCGCCGGTCCGCCTTCTGCCCCACAAGCGATTCAAAGTCGGGATAGGCCGTGAGGATGAAGTGCGACCAGGTTTTGAGCCGCCGCAGCACGTTGGGCATTTCTCGATAGAGTTGTTCGACCTCCGACGCTGTGCCCAATCGTTCCGCGTAGGGCGGGTTGGTGACCAGGCAGCCGAATTGCCGCTTGCTCAGGAGGTCGTGGAAGTCGCGTTGCTGGAAATGGATGTCGTCCTCCACGCCGGCCCGCTGGGCGTGATAGCGAGCTAGATCGAGTGCTTCCGCGTCGATGTCCGTGCCGATAAGGCGTTCTTCGAGTCTTGGCCGTGCCACGTCGCGAGCTTGCTGGCGGGTCGCGGTCCAGAGCGACGGATCCAGGGTGGGCCAATCCTCGGCCGCAAATCGGCGCATCAAACCCGGCGCCAGGTTGCGGCCGATCATGGCAGCTTCGATCGGGATCGTGCCCGTGCCGCAGAATGGATCGATGAAGGGGCGGCCCTCCTTCCAGAAACTGAGCAGCACCAGCCCGGCTGCCAGGGTCTCGCGAAGCGGGGCCCGGCCGGTGACGGAGCGGTATCCTCGTTTGTGCAATCCCGAACCCGACGTGTCGATCGTCAGCGTTGCCACATCCTTGAGCAGCGAGACCTCGACCTGATAGTTGGCTCCACCTTCGTCGAGACTCGTCACTTTGTGGGCCTTGAGGAGCTTCTCGGCGATGGCCTTCTTGACCATCCGCTGGCAGGCGGGCACGCTCGAAAGCTGCGACTTGTGCGATCGCCCGTCGACCGGGAAAGCCCCGTCGGGCGGGATCCAATGCTGCCAGGGCAAGGCGTAGGTCTGGTCAAAAAGCTGCCCGAAATCGGTCGCAGTGAAGGACCCCATCTTGAGGAGCACCCGTCCCGACGACCGCAGCCAGAGATTGGCATGGCAGATGGCAACCTCGTCGGCCGCGAATTCAACCCGCCCCACGTCGCTGATACGATTCTCGTAGCCGAGCTGTGCGAGTTCGCGCGAAACGACCGCTTCGAGCCCCATGGTCGACGTGGCGATCAGATCCACCGGCATGCGAGTTTCCAGTTCGTGAAGGGAGCCCAAACGCGATCCTTCAGTCTACTCGTGGTTTCGGAGAGCGACAACGGCAGGGGGGAGCGAGGAAAGGACATGCGCGCTTCCGTAGTGGACTTTGAACGCGCCGTGCGATATCTTCACTTCCTTACGTGCCGACCCCGGAGAATTGAACGGGCACACGACCTCGACCGCTCGCTGCGAACCATGGAATATCTTTGGGCCACCCTTCTGCTGATCGTCCTGGTCGTGAGTTGGGTCCTCACGCTTCTCGTCATGCCGGGTAATTGGCTGATGGTTGCCGCGGCAGCCGGTTATGCGCTTCTTATCCCTGCCGAGTCGTCTTTGGCGATCGGTTGGGTGACGGTGATCGTGTTGCTCGCGCTGGCGGCCTTGGGGGAGTTGCTGGAGTTCCTGGCCGGGGCCCTGGGCGTGACGAAGGCGGGCGGGAGCAGGCGAGGGGCCTTGCTTGCCCTGGCCGGTTCCTTGATTGGCGGCGTGGTGGGGCTGTTCGTGGGAGTGCCGATCCCGGTCGTGGGCCCGCTCTTCGGCGCGGTGCTGTTGGCCGCCGCAGGGGCTTTCGCTGGAGCCCTGATGGGCGAGCAGTGGAAGGGTCGCGATCTCGACGAAAGCCTGAAGATCGGCCAGGCGGCTTTCTGGGGACGCCTGCTGGGCACCGTTGCCAAGACGGCGGTCGGCGCCGTGATGGTGGGTGTGGCGATCATCGCGTTGATCGGATAGCGTGACGTTGGCAGCCCCTAATCCTTCCGGGGACCGCTCGCGTCTTCCATGTCGTCGATATAGCGGCGGAGACGCTCGTTCTCGTCGGTGATGTGGCGCAGCTTGAGCATGTTCTCCACACGCTTCGTCAGTTCGAGCTTGTTGACGGGCTTGCTGAGAAAATCGTTGCAGCCGGCAGCCACCGCCCGCTCGATGTCGCCTAGTTCGTTCAGGGCCGTCACCATCAGGATCATGATGTTCTTCGTCTTCGGGTCGGCTTTCAACTGCTCGCAGACCTCGAACCCGCTGAGCTTGGGCATCATGATATCGAGCAGAATGAGATCGGGCCGGAACTCGGCCACCTTGTCGAGCGTGTCCCGACCGTCGACAGCCACCGCGATCTCGCAGTCGTAACCGCTCAGGTAGACCTCCAATAGTTCCACGTTGGTGGGATTATCGTCGGCGATGAGAATCTTGCTCTTGGACATGGCAGGCTCTTGTCTGTTCGCAGAGAACGGATCTTCCTGTTGACCCTTGTCCGGCCAACAGACGACAGAAGTTGGATTATACGACGCCGGGCGAAAATCGAGAATAGGGCTCACCCGCGAAGCTGAAACCGCGCTTCCGCGATCTCGTCGCCCGCCGCCTGGGCCTGGGCAAGCAGCTCGCTGCATTGGACGCAGTCGCCCCGCGAGAGCCGCCGAAGATGCTCGATCACCGCCGGCATCACCTCCGACAGCGCCCCGTCGCGGGTCTCCAGGTTGAGAGCCCAGTGAAGCCGCTCGTCAGCCAGATCAGCCAGATCGGCGACCAACGGATCCATCCACTCGGGATGCGGCCGCTCGTAGTCGCGAAACGAACAAGGGGTCAGGACTCTTTGTTCTTGCGATAGCCCCGTCGAACCTCCAGAAACAAAGAGGCCTGACCCCTTTTTCGGTGGCGGCAAACGTCCCGAGAATTCCAGGCACTTGCGCGTGTCGCTGTCATAGAGGGGGATCGTCAGCGGGCTTGAGGCAATCCGCATGCGGGGATGGGCAAAGGCGGCCTGGATCAACAGACGGAGCGTTTCGATCAGTTCCGCGGGCGTCGTCTCGAAATCCGTGAGAAGTTGAAAGACGGTGTAGTCCTGATGCGTCGAATCGAGAGCGTCGAGCACGCAGTTGAGTTGGGCGAGGTCGTGGCGCTTGTGCCAGCGGTTGAGCAGCACCGGATTGAACGACTCGGCCCCAAGCTGCACCATCGGCTTGACCCAATCGATCCAGTCCAGCAATTCCGGATGAGCCAAATGATCTCCTGTTCCATTCCTCGTCAGCATCGAACAGGGATTCGTCTGCAGGCTGATGCGGTAGCGCTCGTTCAGCGGACTGCGGCTCCAGAGTTCGAAGAACTCGAGCGCTCGGGGGATATTGAGAAAGAAGTCTTCGTCGTAGACGGCGGCCCAGGATACCTGCCGCGATCGCAGTGAGTTGTCGTCGACATGGGCCAGCAGCGGCCAGCGGGTCACCATCAGTCGCCCGTCCGCGACACAGGCGTCGGCCTGCTCAATCTCTTCGAGCAGTTGACGGGCGCTCTTGATACGGACCTGTGCCCCGTGCAGCCTGGCGCAGAACGAGCACGTGCCGGGACAGCCGCGTCCGCCGGTGAAGTAGAGGCTGTCGAAAGGCCGCTCGAATCCTTCGAGCATCGACCAATTGAGGCGGTTGGCCGCCAACACTTCCTTCGACGCAAGCGGCCGAACGACGTTGCGAAGGCATGAGTGAGACGTGGCACAGTCGGTCGGACCGGCATCGAGAATCGACTGTCCGTAGCCGTCCGAAGGAAGTGTGTTGTGGAACGCGAAGTCGCCATAACGATAGGCGACGCCGGGGATCAGAGGCAGCAGGTCGCGCGAGTTCGGCCGCCAGGCAAGCTCAAGGAACTGAACGAAGGTCTCTTCCGCCTCGCCGGCGAAAACGTAATCGGCCCCCGACCACACCAGCAAATCGCTCGGATGGCTCGTCGCCGTGGGACCGCCGAGAACGACTTCCGCATCGGATACTTCGCGTACGATTTGAATCCACGCGAGAATCGGCTCGAAGGGCTCGCCCTCCACACGAAAGCCGACGACATGGGGTCGCCAGCGACACAGCTTCTCGACGAAGTCGCCGTGCTCCTCCCCATCGATCTGCAGGATCACCACCTCGACACACGGTTGGCGTGCGGCCCAGGAGCCGACGTCGAGCAGCCCGCTGGGCCAGCCCGACGTGGCTAGCAGCACGCGGATAGCCCGAGGCTCGGGAGGCATGACGGCGGATTTGGGGCTTGTGGCAGCCATGAAAACACTGTCGGGGCCTGGACGCATAGCAACCCGTTGAAAAAGTCAAGTTAGGCTAACATGAACGCATGCAGAAGCGCAGCGCCGCTTGCGTTCATGAATTCGTAAATGAGTCAGTTGTTTCGGAAAACGTTGGAAGTCAAGTCTTTTCAGGAGGTTGCGTTACTCGCTGAGATGCGAGGAATGTGGCTGCGAGCGCGGCTGCGCCGCTTCTGCAGCCAATTCGTTAGCCTAACTTGACTTTTTCAACGGGCTGATTGACGCATGCCCCTATTATAGCGTTTTCAGGGGACCCGCCGCCGGTTCGAAGGACACGGGAAGCCGAACGCTTGCATCCGAATCGTGGCGAGACGAAAATAGAGGGCTGGTTTGAGATGCCGGTGCGTCAAGACACACCCAACTTGCTGATACTCGGAACGTCACAAAGGATACACTGCCATGACTGCTTGGACTCGCCGTGAATTCCTGAGAACCTCGACGGCCGCCGCGGCGGCCCTGTCCGCCGGTCCCCTGGCAACCCGCTGCCTGTTGGGAGCCGACAAACCGGGTTCCAAGATGCGGATCGGACTGGTGACCTATCTCTGGGGCCAGGACTGGGATCTGCCCACCCTGATTGCCAACTGCGAGAAGACGGGCTATCTGGGCGTGGAAACGCGGGTCGAGCACGCTCATAAGGTCGAGCCGACCCTCACGGCCGACCAGCGCAAGGAAGTCCGGAAGCGGTTCGAAGACTCGCCCGTGGAACTGATCGGCCCCGGCACGAACCAGCAGTACGACGATCCGAACCCCGAGAAGCTCAAGGCGTCGATCGAAGGGACCAAGGCGTACATCAAGCTGAGTCACGACTGCGGCGGCAGCGGCGTGAAGGTCAAGCCGAACAGCTTCCATAAAGAGGTGCCTCGCGAGGTCACCATCGAGCAGATCGGCAAGTCGCTCAACTTGGTCGGCGCGTTCGCGGCCGACTACGGGCAGGAGATCCGTTTGGAGGTCCACGGCACCTGCGCCGAACTGCCCACGATCAAGGCGATCATGGACTACGTCGATCAGAAGAACGTGGGTGTCTGCTGGAATTGCAATGACCAGGACCTTCAAGGTGAAGGCCTCGAACACAATTTCAACCTCGTCAAGGACCGCTTCGGCACGACGGCCCATGTGCGCGAGTTCAACGCGGGCGACTATCCCTACCAGGAGCTGATGAATCTGTTGGTCGCCATGAACTACGACGGTTGGATCCTGCTGGAAGCCCGGACCAAACCCGAGGACCGAATTGCGGCACTCATCGAGCAACGTGAGTTGTTCGAGAAACTGGTGGCCAAAGCGCAGGGCTGATCCGATATTGGCCCGATCATTCTTTCGGCGGCTTCTTGCCGTCGAGTTCTGTCAGGTAAATATCCTTGAACTCGAACTGGCCGCCGCCGGGCGTTTCGGCCTGGAGGGCGATGATGCCTTGTTCCTGCTCGAGCCCTTCCGCTTCCCAGGCGACCTTGCCGTTGAATTCCAGTCGGGCCTTGGTGCCGATGCAGGTGAGCTTCATCTCGTTCCACTCGCCCGCCTTGGCGAGGCCTTCGCTGCGGGCCTCGGCGAGTTCGTTCACATTGCCTTCCATGCCCTTGCGCAGGTTGACCTGGTACTGTTTGGGCCAGGGGCGCTTTTCGGTTTCGGGCGGAGCGTCACAGCGGAAGTAGACCCCGGAGTCCCACATCTCCGGGTTTCTCGCTTTCCACTTGAATTCGAAGATGAAGTCGCGGTACGGTCCTTTGAGGTAGACGAGCCCGTTGCCTTCCTTGAGGAGGAGCACACCGTCTTCGACGGCGGCCTCGCAGCGGGAAACCGTCCAGCCCTCGAGGCTCTTGCCGTTGAACATCTTCTGCCGTTCAGCGGCGTCCGCGGGCGAAACTTGGATCAGGGCGAATAACGAGACCAGAATCACGGTGATTGCCGAACGGATCGTCATGCTGGGGTTCTCTCGGAACTGGGAATGATACAATGCAACAGGAACAATTGTCGCCTGTCGGGGGGGAGGGTGCAAGCTGTCGCTGCCGTAGCTTGGCTCTCCAGAGCCGAGCTCCCGACTCATCCCCCGCCTCGACTCCATCACGGCCCCAATCCAACCACCTTTGCTTCAGGTGTGGAAACGCCGGGCTCCAGCAGTTATTCTGGTGATTCGAACACGCAAGTTATCCGTCCTATTCAGGAGAGCCAGACCATGTACAGAACGACTCGACGCGATTTTCTCAAGGGTGCCGTGGCCGCCGGTGCGGGGGCAACCGTGGCTCTTTCCGGGTTCGGCGGAGGCCGGCTCCTCGGCGGCGAAGACAAGCCGGGCTTCGAGGACCAGTTCTGCAAGTGCAACGAGACGTTCGTCGACTGGCCCCAGGGCAAGATCGCGAAGTTTGTGGCCAAGTGCGGCTACAAGGCGATCGAGATCGCTCCCTTCACCATTTCACAGTTCGTTACGGACGTGCCGCAGAAGCGCCGCGAGCGGATCCGCAAGGCCTACGAAGACGCCGGACTGAAAGTGGCCGGCCTGCACTGGATCCTCTCCAAGACCGAAGGCTTCCACCTCACCAGCCCCGACCAGGACGTCCGCAAGGCCACGGCCAAGTACCTCTGCGACCTGGGCCAGTTCTGCTCCGACCTGGGCGGCGACGTCATGGTCTTCGGTTCGCCCAAGCAACGCAACCTGCTCGAAGGTGTGACGATGGAACAGGGCATGACCTGGGCCTCGGAGGTACTCAAGGAATCCATGCCCACCATGGACAGACTCGGCGTCACGATCGCCCTGGAGCCCCTCGGAGGCAAGGAAACCAACTTCCTCCGCTACGCCGCCGAGGCGGTCGAACTGGCCGAGCGAGTCGCTTCACCCCACTGCAAGATGATGCTCGACTGCAAGGCGATGACCGCCGAGTCGAAATCGATGCCCGAACTGATCCACGAGTTCAAGGACTGGATGTTCCACTTCCACGCCAACGACCCGAACCTCCGCGGCCCGGGCATGGGCGATCTCGACTTCGCCCCGATCTTCCAGGCCCTGCACGAGATCGACTACAAGCGCTGGATTTCGGTGGAGGTCTTCGACTACGCCCCCGGCGCCGAGGCCCTAGCCAAGGAGAGCATCGACTACATGCGCAAGATCGAAGCCCAACTGAAGAAGTCGCACTGAGCGAGAATCGCAACTCACGAATACCGCATCCAGTCCAGGATCAGAATGTAGGCCGACAGCGCACACGTGCCCGCCACTGCCGCCACCGACATACCGATCACAGCCGCTCGGCTGGTCCGCCCCTGGTCGTAGCCGAAACTCGCCCCGGGGACTGCAAAAGCGGCCACGATCAGGGCATGGATGACGTTGACGTTCAACCCCGTCCCCTGAAACAGTCCGCAGAGGATCGCGTACCCGAGCGTCACCGCCAGCATCGTGCGAATGCTGAACCGAATCCGGTCCCGGAACCATCCCATAACAGCCACTCCCCAGGCGGTCTTCGATCTCACCCACCTGCAATCTAGCGCGCCGCGACCGATCCCGCCACGGAATTGCGCAAACCACCCGACCCAAACACAGGCGGAGCCCTCAAAACCTTGACAACGCTCCCCCCGCCATTCAGAATCCTGGGTGGTTCGAGTGATCTCGCCACCCCCCATCCGATACGAAAGGGCACGCCCATGGCCGCAAACCAAGCCGGTAGCAAAACCACCCCGTCCCGCCGCGAGTTTCTGCAAGCAAGCGGTGCTGCCCTGGCCGGAACGGCTCTATCAGGCATGATCACACCTAGGGTGCATGCCGCCGAAAGCAACACGATCCGCGTCGCGCTGGTCGGTTGCGGCGGGCGCGGCACGGGGGCCGCGGGCAACGCCCTGCTGACCAACGATCTCGGGCCGGTCAAGCTGGTCGCCATGGCCGACGTGTTCGAAAACCGGTTGGCGGGAAGCCTCAAGCAGCTTTCTCAGAAGTTCCCCGGCCAGGTCGACGTGCCTGCCGAGCGGCAGTTCCTCGGTTTCGACGGCTACAAGAAGGCGATCGATCTGCTCGACGGCGACGATCTGGTTCTGCTCGCCACGCCGCCCGCCTTCCGGCCCATGCACGTCGAGTATGCCGTGGAGAAGGGCCGCAACATCTTCATGGAGAAATCATTTGCCGTCGACGGCCCCGGCATCCGCCGCGTGCTGGCGGCCGGCAAGAAGGCCGAGGAGAAGGGGCTGAAGATCGCCGGCGGCCTGATGAGCCGCCACTACTCGCCGCTCGAAGAGGCCGTTCGTCGCGTCCACGACGGAGCCATCGGCGACGTGATCACCTGCTGGGCCTATCGCGAGCACGGCCCCGTCGGCTACACCCCCAAGTCGGAAGGAATGAGCGAGCTGGCCCACCAGATCCGCAACTACAGTTGCTACACTTGGGTCAACGGCAGCTTCCTGCTCGATTGGCTGATTCACAATCTCGACGTCTGCTGCTGGGTGAAAGACGCCTGGCCTGTCTCGGCTCAGGGCCAGGGGGGCCGCCAGGCTCGCGACAAGGCCGACCAGCTCTTCGATCACTACGCCGTGGAGTTCACCTTCCCCGACGGCACGCGACTGTTCGGCCAGGGTCGCCACATGGTCGACTGCTGGGGCTTCTTCGGCGACGTGATCCACGGCACGAAAGGTGCCGCCGTCCTCGGCGAAGGGATCAAGGACCCCGTCATCTACAAGAGTCACAAGCAGGCCAAGGACAACATCGCCTGGCAGTATGACGGACCGGCCGTGAACGCCTACGACGTCGAACACCGGCTCCTCTTCGACGCCATCCGCAACAACAAGCCTTACAACGAAACGCAGCGCTGCGCCTACGCCGCCCTGACCGGCATCCTCGGCCGCATGGCCGCCGAGTCGGGCAAGGAAGTCACCTGGGAAGAGGCCCTCAACTCCGACCTCGTCCTCGCCCCCGACCTGGAGAAGCTCACCAGTCTCGACGACCCGGCCCCCGTCCAGCCCGACGACAAGGGCAACTACCCGGTCGCCATGCCGGGGTTCACCAAGGCGTTGTGAGCAGATGCCCGTAGGGTGGCGCGAAGTGGACCATGGCGGCAATCGTTCGCGCTGCCGATAGTCGCACCAATTGCGAACCGCAATGCACAACCGAAACGCCAGCGCGGCCCATCATGTGACACGTTCTATTTGGGGACGGTCGCATCGTGCCGGAACGGATTCGGAGCGTTCAAGAGACAACACGCGATTGGATGAACGTGAAAGAAAGAGCCGTCAACGCTGTTCGCCCCACTTGCTCGTTAATTCGGCCCAAGTGGGGCCGTTATCTGTCGGCAGATTCTGAAGCAGCGGCTGTTCCTGAACGATCTGTTCGAACAGGTCGAGCGCGTCGCCCGTCACCGCCGCCAGGTAATACGGCAACCGGCTTGCTCCCCCGGGCTCGACCAAGCCAGACGCCGCACGTTGGCTTCCGCCAGTGCATTCTTGACTTTCTCGACCAGAAGCGCCGGATCATAGGGTTTTCGTACGTAGCCTTGCACTTCCGCGGAGACGGCTTCGCAAACTGTCTGCCGCATGCCGTCGGCCGAGACGACGATCACGGGCACGTCGCTCCGGCCGTCGCTCTTGCGCAGTGCTTCAATCAATCGCAGGCCGTTGGCGTCGCCCAAATGAACATCCATGACGATCAGCGACGGACAACCGTGCCCCAAGAGGCGATTGGCGGCTGCCGCCGAATCGGCAACGACGACGTCGAAACCGTTCTTCTCCAGAATAAACTTCGCCAGCTCTTGAGAGACGACTTCGTCGTCCACCACGAGAATCTGGTTGCTCGACGACTGGCCGCTTGCCGACAGATCTTCTCCTTCGGCCATCTCGACGAGTGTCTCGAGCCGCTTGAGCCGTCCGCAGATCAAGTCCACCACCGAATGCTGATAGGCCTCGGTCGCCAGTCGCTGCGGCGCGTCGTATTGCGTTACGAAAGGATTCCTCGACATTCGATAGTGGTGGAGCAGTTCGACGACCGGTCCTTCAACCCTGCTTTTCAGGATCTTTCTCAACTCATTGAGAGATTCGAGAACGCGGCGGTGTTCCATCTTGGCGTGCCCGCGGAGTTCGGCGAGATTCGGCAGGCAGCGCGTCGTGGCGCGTTCCACCAGGAGCGGGACCCGGTTCACATCCTCGAGCGAATCGGTGAGCACATAGTCGAATACTTCCCAGAGTCTGGCCAGCCGGGCAGCCTCGGTGGCCTGGTCCAGCGTCGTGATCAGAATCACTTCGCAGTCGGGCAGCACATTGCGGATCAGTTGGAAGAGCGGAAGTCCCTCTTGGGTGCTCGCGTCCTGATCGACCAGCGCAACCGCCGGACAGATCTCTCGCAGACAACGAGGCTGGCAAGCCTTCGCAAGATCGATTCGCACGTGCCGGAGCCGGGCGCGGTCTAATTGGTCCGCCACGGATTCGGCAAAACCGTCGTGCTCCGTGACCACAAGCACCGAGATGTCCAGACTGATCTTTCGAGTATTCATGGGTCGCCCTCCCGGCTGTCCGGCCTGCTCGAGAGGCTTGGCGTCCATACGCCGTCAGAACCGACCCATAGGTGAGGTTTCGCTGAAGTCTTGAATTGCTGGGTCCCCCTATTTCCGAACCGCGAACAGCAAGCACTCCGCCTCGAAGAATCAGCACTCGCCCATTACTATGAATAGTTCATAATCCGGCCAGGGTCAAAGCGAATAACGGGGACTTGTGAAATTCTCTCCGCAGATCTTTCTGCCGGGATGATGCTGGTAGCGGCCGTGCGGCCCGGGATGCCTATGCTAGTGTGATTAGTTCCACTAGAACTAATGACCCATGACACACTCCATGCCACGTGGTTGACCACATCGGCAACCTTCAAGGCCTGCTGACGAGAAGTCGCCAACAGCAGGAAGCCGTACCTCCGCCGGTCTCCAGATCGGGCGGTGGTCTTGACGGGTTGGGACGACGGCGTCAAGAATGCACCGTGGCCGCGAACTCCGCAGAATCGGTCCTATGCGGCGCAACGTATCATTCAAGCGTATCCAGAACTCGCCCCCCCCAATGAGCTCCATCGATATATCCTTTCTTGGCGGCGCCACCACAATCGGCGCTTCGTGTACCTTGGTCCGGGTGCCCGGGGCCAGTTTTGTGGTCGACTGCGGCGTGCGCTACTCCGGGTCGAGCCCGCTTCCCGACCTGTCGCAGTTGGCCGGCACGCGGGTGGACGCCATTCTTGTGACCCATGCCCATATGGACCATTCCGGCGGGTTGCCTATCCTGGCCGAGGCCTGCCCGGGCGCGCCGGTATTGGCCACGGCGCCCACGATCGATCTGATCGGCATTTTGCTCCGCGATTCATTGAAGCTGATGAACGCCCCGGATCGCGAGAGCGAAGTGCCGCTCTACACCGAGACGCAGGTGGAACAGTTGCTGCGCTCCATGGCGCCGGTCAAGTACCATCAGCCGATCCGGGTGGGCGAAGTCGAGATCGCCTGGCTGCCCGCCTCGCATATCCTGGGCGCCGCGATGATCCTGATGAAGACGCCGGCCGGCACGATTCTGTTTACCGGCGATTACAGCGTCACCGCTCAGCAGACGGTGCCCGGTCTGGCGCGGCCCGATTTTCGCGCCGACCTGGTGATCAGCGAGTCGACCTACGGCCAGCGACTGCACGAAGACCGCAACGCGGCCGAGGAGCGATTGCTCGGCCAGGTTCGCGAAGTCGTCGAGGGCGGGGGACGCGTGCTGATACCGGCCTTCGCGGTGGGCCGAGCCCAGGAGGTGCTGCTGATCCTGCGGCGGGCTCTGCGGAATGGCAGCCTGCCCGACACGCCCGTCTTCGTTGACGGGATGGTTCGTGCCGTGTGCGACGTCTACCGGCGCCACGAGCCGTTTGTTTCGCGGCAGCTCGTGCACGAGATCCGCCGCACGCCCCATCCGTTCTACAACGATTCGATTCAGCCGGTCACTCGGCGGGAAGATCGGTCGCGCATTCTCCAGAAGTCGCCGTGCATTATCGTCGCCTCGAGCGGAATGCTCGCCGGCGGGCCGTCGGCCGGCTATTGCCAGGAACTGGCCGGGAACGCCGCCGACGCCGTACTCCTGACCGGCTACCAGGACGAAGAATCGCCGGGAAGGGCCTTGCTCGACCTGGCCCAGTCGGAAGGTCCCAAGGAGCTTCGCCTGGGCCAGGCCACGGTGCCGGTGGCCTGCCGCTTTGGAACGTACGGGCTTTCGGCGCACGCCGACCGGATGCAGATGGTTTCGTGGATCGAGGCCGCGTCGCCGCGTACCGTCGTGCTCGTTCACGGGGACGAAGGCGCCAAGCAGTCGCTCGCCCGCAGCCTCCAGTGCGCCGACATCGTGTGTGCGAGGGATGGCCTGGCGATCGAGCGGAGCTATTCGCCCCGCAGCAGCAGCGGCAGCAAACAGCGTCCGACTCCGCCGGTCCCCACCGCGGACGAATTGGACATCGATCGCGCTCGGAACCTGTTGGGGCCGGCGGGCGAGGCGCCCGTGCGGGCCGCCGCCGTGGCCGAGGCATGGTTCGGGCAAGTCGTCGATCGAACGACGATCGAACAGTTCGCCCGGGTGCTGGAGACGGTGGGGCTCGTCCGCCGCGACGACCATCGCCGCGATCGGCTCTGGGTGCTGGGCGTCCATGAAACCGGGCTGTTTCCGGAAGAGGCCGAGTTGGACGAGCAACTCAAGCAGGCCAATCCGAAAGGGCGGCTGTTGGAGTTCTGCATGCGGATGCGAATCGACCCGCCCGCGACCGAGATGGAATCGCAAGGGGCCTTCTTCGAGGCCCGAATGACGCTCGAACAGGGAGGACGCATCCTGGACAGCGGCCGGTTTCGGGCGGCGTCGAAGAAGACGGCCGAGCAGATGGCCGCTCAGGCCTTGCTGGCGATGGTCGCCCAGCGCGAGGTGGATCACGAGATTCTGCGAGTGACCGAGGAGGATGCAGCCCGACTGCAAACGATCAACCCTAAGGGGAGACTGCTTGAGTGGTGCGCCAAGGCGAAACTGCCTGTTCCCCACTTCGAGCAGGACGCTTCTCCCGAAGGATATCGGATCCGGGCCGTCTTGTCTCTTTCCGAGCAGGAAGAGATCGAGACGCCGTGGTTCGTGGCCCAGAAACTGAAGACAGCCGAACAGGCGGCAGCCGAGGCGGTGTTGCAGCGACTGCCGGCCGAGCCCGAACCGGAAACGCCGCAGCCACCGGTGGGAATACAAGCGCCCACCGCTCCCACGCCGGACGCGCCGCCGGGGCGCAATCCGGGGATGGTGCTCAACGAACTCACCCAGGCCGGACTCATTGGCGGCAGTGGTTTTGACCTGCTCGACCAGAGTGGTCCAAGCCATCAGCCGACGTTCGTCGTCGTTGCCTGGGCCAAACTGCTCGACGGCCGAACGCTACGGACGGAACCGGCCCACGCGGCCTCGAAGAAAGCGGCTCAACGGGTGGCGGGGGAGCGGATGGTGGCTCTCCTGGTTGAAGAGGGGATAACGCGGCGGTAGTCGCTACCACCGCCATTTCGTGCCAAGCTTGCCCCGACCACATCGATGCAATGCTCTCCGGATCATGGCCTGCAACTTCTTAACTGAAAGAGGTTTAGATTCACTGACTGGGCCACAACAAGGAACATGCGGTTGCGAGGATTATACTTTAATGTATAATTCTTCTGTAAAGAATAATCCACGGACTGAGATGGAATCCCTGAATGACTGATTCGATTTGTCTTGAAGAGGTCTTTGAACGGATTGCTCGAGAGTACCTTCCCGAGGTTACCAAGATTGAATGGGAGCCGGGGGATGGCGGGCCGGGTTTTGTCGCCCATCTTCCATCTGGAGCTTTGGTTGGTGAGGCAAAGCATTCCAAGACAGCTTCGATCGACTCGGTTCTGGGGCTATTTGCATGCGGTGCATTGCGCGCACAACGTATCGCCGATCGTTCGAGTCGTACGCCTTTCGTCTTGGTGGTTGTTCCGCGCGTTGGGCCTAAGACGAGGTATGCAGTGGAACGTTTCATGTCCGAAAACGCTCCCGCCTGCGGCTGGGCGCTCGCGGATCAAACAGGAACAACTCGCATCGCGGTTCCATCTCTAGGCATTGACGCCGACCACCACGAGTTTGCCCCAGTGCCGCGATGGCAGAGACGAGGGCCGGTCCGGCTATTCAGCGATTTGAACCGGTGGATGCTGAAGATTCTCCTTCTGGCCGATGCACCGCCGCACTTCTGGAATGGGCCACGTGATCCTGTCGCCACACCAACCGACCTCCATCGTGTGGCGAAGGTCTCAGTTGCCAAGGCACACCAGTTCTGTGACGCCGTAGAGAAGTCCGGCTATCTAGATGTCCGTTTCGTAAGTTCCTGGCCAGTTAGGCCGCGATTCGGGTGTAAGGGCGCGGCGGGTACAGAAGTCGTTCGTAGGTCTTGGGGCGTGGGCTGAAACCGGCCCGGCCTCGTTTTTGTTG
>Ga0209723_1001931_pt1 | contig 29846 bp, 25 predicted proteins | sample BiotimSIPDNA_2_FD_185750 | JGI IMG/M metagenome (GOLD analysis project Ga0209723, IMG submission 185750) | Anaerobic biogas reactor microbial communites from Washington, USA - Biogas_R2 time_0 SIP DNA (SPAdes) (version 2) | ecosystem: Engineered > Bioreactor > Anaerobic > Unclassified | place...
GAAGATCGCTCTTGACCTTTTCCACGGTCTTCATGTCCGAGGTGTTGCCCGGCATCGTCCAGCACTTCACCGGGATGCCCTCCTTCGTGACCGCCAGGCCGATCCGCTCCACTGCAACGGTACAGTTCGCCTCCAGGAAAAAGGTGCCAAACTGTTTTCCTGTGTCCACACGCAGTTCCATGTCAGTCCGTCCGAATCATTCTTCTCCCCAACCATTCGTGAAAGATGAGCACGGCTACGGAAATGGTTATGGACACCAAGCAGAGGGCCATGGCCATCTCGTCGCCTCGAGGGGAACTGATGTATTCATAAATCGCCAGGGGGATCGTCTGGGTAACCCCGGGGATGTTTCCCACGACGATGATCGTCGCCCCGAATTCACACAGTCCCCGGGCGAACATGAGAACGGAGCCGGCGATGATTCCCCGGACGGAAAGAGGCAGGATCACCGTGAGCACATTGTGAAACCAGCCTGCTCCGAGGGTCCGGGAAGCCTGAATAAGGCGCACATCGATGGTTTCCATTCCCGTCCGCATCGACCGGACCATCAGGGGAAAGCCCAAGACCGCCGTGGCGATGACCGCCGCTTTCCAGGTAAAAATCAGCTGGATCCCGAGGGGCTGGAGGATCATCTTCCCGACCCAGCCCTGCTGTCCCAAAAGGAGGGGCAGAAGATAGCCAACGACGACAGGCGGCAATGTCAGAGGAAGATTGACAAGGACATCCAGGGCGACCCGCCCCCGGAACTTCCGGAAGGTCATGAGATAGGCAACGGCAAAACCAAAGGGAAGAGAAATCAGAGTGGCCACAATGGCCACTCTGATCGACAGCAGGATTGCCGAATAATCGGTCGATGTAAAACCGGGCATGTGGAAATTACTTCACCGCAAACCCGTATTTGGCAAGAATCTTCTTTACATCGGCGGTTTTCAGGAAATTATAGAATGCCACCGCTTCGGCATTTTTGCTTCCCGCAGCTGTAAGCGCTACAGGATAGGTCACTCTCGAGTAATAGTTCTGGGGCACGGCAAAAAGAATCTTCACATTCTTGGCCATCATCGCGTCCGTCTTATAGACAAAGGACCCATCCACCTCACCGCGTTCGGCATACATCAGGCATTCCCGAACATCTCTCGCCATGACCAGCTTTTTTTCCAGCTGCTTCTCCAAACCCGCACTCTTGATCGCCTCCATGGCATACTGGCCGGCAGGAACGCTCTTCGGGCTGCCGATGGCGACCTTCCCCAGTTTCACCACATCCTGCATGCCGCTCACCTTGAGACCGGGCTTGCCCACAAAGACCACTTCATTGAAGGCAAAGGTGGAAACATGCCGCGCATCGACCAGATTCTTTTCTTTCAGGAAGTCCATCCACTCCACATTGGCGGAGAAATAGACATCGCAGGGGGCGCCGTTCGCGATCTGTTTTGCCAATGCCCCGGAACTGGCAAAGTTTCGTTGAAATGAAACCCCTGGGTTCTTTTTTGTAAATTCCTTGGAAATGTCCGTTACTGCATCCGTCAGGCTGGCCGCCACGGATATTTTAATTTCACCCGCAAGGGCTGTCCCGGTTAAAAACACGAAACAAAACACCGCCAAAAAGAGTTTGATAGTCCAGTTCTTCATCTTTCATCCTTTCCTAAATGAATTTTTAAAAAAAGGGGGATTTTCTGACCGCCTTACTTCAGAAGTCTCAGATTCAAATTATGCAGGGCATAACGCATATTCAACCCAAATACAACCCGCGAAGGAAGACACCGTGCAAGGTGTTCCAAAGTCCCTTGAAGCTGAAACCACCATGGCATCAAGGTCATTTGCACTCCCTGATGATGCGGATCAGCATCCGGGAAAATTCGACGGGTCATCTTTAAATGCTCCCGGAATCCCGCCGCTCAACCCTTTTCTTTTCAAGCCCTGCCCGACTTCACTCCAATTCCCCACACCGGCCCGCCTGAATGCGTCAGTGTACGAAGCAGAACACCCTGATATTTCTCTGCAATCCCATCTCCCATACCGATAGAGTAGAACCTTTTGAGGTTGTTAAGTTCAACAACCTCCATCTGTCGCAGATCCTCCACGTGAAGGCGAAGAGGGTTGTTTACCAAACCTGATACCGTAAGTTTTTTGGGCATATATCTCGGGGCAGATATTTTTTCAGGCATTCACATGACTCCATCAGAGCGTCTTTTGATCAGGTTGGCCGGACATCATTGCATAAGAGAAGAATCCTTTTATGCCTGAAATAACATAATCCATGCCCCGCTTATCTTATGAAGGATATAATGTCAAGGATATTCCTGATCACACCATCACAGGCAAGAGAACTGTCGTGACGCGTTTTTCGCTCGAGCCCTTTTGTCATACAGCTCGGAGAAGAACATAAAACGATGTCCTGAATGTTCGGGACGCCATTGGAAAGGTTTCTTTCCGATATGGATGTTTTGTTGCTTAAAATCATTAAAATTAATTGGAAGATATTCGATCGTGATCTGTGTTTTTTTACTGTCAAAATTTAATACTGATGGAGGTAAGGGTCATGAAACTGAGTGCAAGGAATGTTTTGAGCGTTACCGTGTCAAGCGTCAAGAAGGGGGCTGTAAATACCGAAGTCGTCATCGCTCTGAAGAGCGGACCGTCTCTCGCGGCGGTGATCACCAACACGAGCGCCGACAACCTGGCCCTGAAAGACGGGGCGGCTGCTTTTGCCATCATCAAGACAAGCAGCATCATTGTAGGCGCAGAATGATCACATGATGGGACATCTTCCCGAAGGCTTCTATTTCTTTCGCCTTCGGGATAGATGTCCCCAGGACGAAGAACAAAACATCTCTGCGAAACCTTTCTTTTGGCCATGCCAGCCTCAATGACCACATCAGGCTGAGGGAGATCTGTAATCGTCCCCTCGGGTTGCCTGGGAACAGCCGTTTTTCTTTTTAAAAGGGAATATGGATCCAGTCCGGTGAGCCAGGATCCTTTACGTTGAAGTCCAGTCACGGCGCAGGTGAGAAAGATTGCCGCCGCGGCAGAGAAGAACGACTTCGGTCAGGATGGACAGGGCAATTTCCTGGGGTTGATTGCGCCCGATCGACAGCCCCACCGGACAGTAGAGCCGCTCATCAATTTCTCCGCCGCGCCCCCGGATGTTCTCGATCAGCACGCGCGCCTTGTTCGGGCTGCCCACCATGCCGATATAGGGGATCTCCTTGCAGGGAAGCAGTTGTTCCAGAACCACCTCGTCATGGTCGTGTCCATAAGTCATGATGACGCAGTAACTCATGGCCGTAAGTTCGATATTCTCGGAAATCCTGTCAAAGGGGGCGCAGACGAGGGCCCCGGCCCCGGGGAAACGATCGGGGATCAGAATTCCCGGCCGGTCATCATAAACGCGATAGGACATTTCCATGACGGCACACAGGCGCGCCAGACACTGCCCGATATGGCCGGCGCCGAAGATGACCAGTTCAGGCTCGGGAACAATCGGTTCGATAAAGACCGTCATGGTCCCCCCGCAGGCCCCCAGGGGACGATCCTCTGCCATCCATTCCCCCCCTTCAACGGGAGAGACAAAGCGCTGCATCAGGCAGGTCCGATGAGCAATGGCCTTGGCGGCCAGTTCGATGCACTGCTGCTCGGACGTGCCGCCTCCCACCGATCCGGCGCTCCGGCCATCTTCAGTCACGACCATTTTGGCCCCCGTCTTGCGCGGTGTGAATCCCTGGGCGTCAATAATCGTCACGATCGCACAGGGGATGCCCTGTGCCTGCCATTCAACCAGGCGGTCAAGCCACATATCCTCTCTCCTTGAATGAACTTTATCCGCGGCCCGCGGCGCTCTCATCCGTCGACGGCGTCGGCGGCATCATCCGAAAGGCCAAGGGGAATTCAATGCGCCAAGGCGGCAATCCGCTCCCGGAGTTCATCCAGGTCGCTCGCCATATTGAGGCTTCGAAGCGCCCCGGACGGGGCGTTGGCGATACTTCCCCCACCCCGCAACGCATAGCCGGACATGAGCTCCACATCGTCGATAGAAGTAATGCCCAGTACATCAACGCCATAACTGAAGAGCACGGGGCTGGCGGGTACGGTGGGACCCATGAGGATCCTCATCCGGGCGGACGGCGTCCGGCGGATCACGGCTTCGAGGGTTTCGTTGACAACGGTCAAGCCGGTCATAAAGACCAGTTCGGCGTCCTGGAGCGCCTGGTCAGCCTGCTCCCAATGGATATCCCCCGGGCGGGGAAAAAGCTCCACAATCGTGACGGGATAGCCCTGCTCCCGCCACAGGGCCGCTTTTTTGAAGTAGCCGATAAAACAACTCGGTACGCGGGCTGTTATGGCCGGCTCGAAGAGTTCCATGGCCCCTCCTTCAATCGTCACGGGAGGTTCCGGGAGCAGGGACTTGAGGCAAGCCATTCCGACACTGCGCCTGAGGTTCTTCCGGCTTGCCAGGAGTTCGAGGGCTGCCGCCCGGGCGGGCCGGCCGATCCAATCCCCCATCCAGGCATCCATGCCGATCGGCTCGTTAAAACCGGGCATGTTATGAAAGTAGGTCGAAAGAGACCATTTCCCGGTCTTGACCAGGACCCAGTTGACATAAATTCTGATATCCTCGATCACCGCCGCCGGATCGGCATCGGCGGCCATGCGCCGGATCATCTCTTCATAGAATCCCAATTTTCAGTCCACGCCTCTTTCATGAAATGGCTAGCCGGATCGGCGCAGGAAAATGCAAGAACGTTCATGGCGATGACTACCCGCTTCAGGCCATCCCGTTTTGCTTTCTTTCTGCATCAAATCCGGTTCCAGGCAGTCCCGCAGGGGAGATCCGCAGGCGCCGGCGCTATTGGATCACAAACTTCCCCAGATCCACATCCTTGAATTTCACCCGTTCAAAGGAAGAGGTGCGGGGATACGGGGCCGTTGCATCCACGCCGACCTTGGTGACCAGGCCGTCCTCAACCATGGGATTCAGGATATGGCCGGGCTGATCTTTCAGGACGATAAATCCCTTCTTGGCGTTGAAGCGCGTCGTAATCGCCCATTCGACGTCGATCGGGTCGTAGATATTGACATCGTCGTCCACGGCCACAACCCACTGGAGGGATGGAAAGGCCTTGAACGCCTCCTGGATGGCCTCGTTCTGAATGCCCTCCCTGCTCTTGGTCAGCTGGAGAACGGCGCCATAAAACCCGCATCCCCCCGGGGGAAGGTAAACCGCTTTAAGGTCAGGAACCTTCTGTTTCACCGTAACGAAGATCTTCGCCTCGGCGGTGAAGCCGACGGCATTCCAGACTTCCTGGCCCGAGAGCAGGGAATGGAAGACAGGATTCTTCCGATGGGTGATCGCCTTGACCCGCATGACCCAGCGCTTGCCCTGTTTTCCATAATATCCCGTCACCTCGGCAAAGGGGCCTTCCGTCTCCCGGACGTGAGGGATGATTTCCGCTTCGATCACGAACTGCGCATCGGCAAAGGCAGGGACATCGACGGTCTGCGCCTTGATGAAATGGATCGGCCTGCCGACGATATGGCTTGCAATGGTCGCCTTTCCGGGCCCCGTTCCCGGTACGGAAGAAACCAGCCAGGGGGCGAGCCCGACGCCGTTGTTGATGGTCACCTGAAGGGGTTTCCCCTGCTTTTCCATCGTTTCAAGGTAGGCCCCCAGGTGCCTTCCCGGATCGATCAGGAAGGTAAGGCGATCCTTGCCGGTGATCATGATCCGGTGGATGGAGATGTTGGGCTTTCCCGTCGCCGGATCATTCACCACCACCACGGAAGAGTCGAAATAGGGTCCGCCGTCCTGCAGGGCATGGACCGGGGCGGGAAGATCGTAGAGGTTGACACCCTTGGTCACGACAACCTCGTTGGCCGGTCCCTTATCGAGAACCTTCGACGGCAGCGCCTCCTTGTCCTTTCTCCACGCACCGATGGCCTGGCCTATGACGAAGGGGACCTTCTCCTTGGGGACGTTGAAGAGGGAGCCCACCGTATCGCGGTTCCACAGAAGGCCCATGAATACCGGGAAGGCGCTCCCCTTGACCTTTTCAAAAAGGACGCACTTCTTCCCCTCGAACTTCTTTGCAATGCCGGCGAGCTCATGGACCGGATCGACCTCCGATTTGACGCGGACGAGATTCCCCGTCTTTTCCAGGTAGTCGATGCAGGCGTTCAGGTCCACGAGACGATCGGCCTTATGCGGATCAGGCGCGGCCTGGGCGGGCCAGCCGGGGGAACTCAAAAAGAAGAAAAAAACAAGGGGCACAAACAGTCTGATGGTCCACTTCATGGTCGTAATCCTTTCTCTTTTTTTTTGGGCATTTTTCTTCTCTCAGGATGGGAGCCTGTCAGGGATAAGGCCATCCAGGCCGCTTTCAGCGAAGTAAGATATTCATAGATGACACACGGCCAATTGTAAACAGAAAAAGTCTTGCATTGCTTTGAATTTTCGTTATACGGGAAAAAGCTAAGGGAAGCGGCTCCACGGAACCGGCGGCGCAATGGTTTTCGCGGAAGCGTTGAAGGGGGAAACTCTTGCAGGCAACAAGAACTTTGAACGGGATCCTCTTCAGGACGGAAGAAGGCCGGTATGATCTGGATGCCTCGGCGCAGTGGATCGGACAGGATCTGCTCGTCTCGATCTGGGGAGGCGAACGGCCGCACATCGGAGCCGTCGCGCTGGCCCAGCCGCGGCCGAGCCTTCGAGACCCCGGCAGGACCGGCGCCACCGCCTCCGTGCTCTGCGTGGTGGGCCACAAGGAAGACGAAGTCGTAAAAAAGGCGTCTGAACATCTCTCCTCGGTCTTCAAAACGCGGGTCGTCGTCACGGCCGGCATCCACTGGGACAACCTCGACGGCGAAGGAATCGGCCTGGTTCTGCGGAACATCGATTTGCTGACGGAATACATCGTGCAGTACCTCGAGGAAGATCTGAACGTCCCGGATGAAGAAAGGGGAAAGGTCTGAAGAATGGCAAAGCGGATTGTGATCGGCATAACCGGCGCCAGCGGCGTCATCTACGGGATCAGGATGCTGGAAGTCCTCAGAAAGATGGACGTGGAAACCCACCTGATCGTCTCCGAGTCCGGAAGGAAGACTATTGAAATCGAAACGCCCTTTCAGTTCTCCCAGGTAACGGCCCTTGCTTCCCGCTGGTATGACAACCGGGATATGGCCGCGGCCCTGGCGAGTGGCTCATTCCTGACCTGCGGCATGGTCGTCATCCCCTGTTCCATCAAGACCCTTTCCGGCATCGCCCATTCGTATACGGAGAATCTCCTGATCCGTGCCGCCGATGTCACCCTGAAAGAAAAACGCAGACTGATTCTCGTGGTGAGAGAAACGCCGCTTCATCTCGGCCATCTCAGGCTTATGGAGGCGGCAGCGGAGTGCGGCGCCCAGATCCTGCCCCCCATTCCTTCGTTCTATCACCAGCCGTTGAGCATCGATGACCTGATTCATCAGACCATCGGAAAAATTCTCGACTCCCTCGGCATCGAACACGATCTGTTCCGGAGATGGGAAGGCGGATGAGCCGGGCGAACAGCAGGCAACAGCGGCGGCAGGCCGCGGATCAAGGACCTCCCCCGTGAGGAATGTCCCGCTTTATGTCGTCAAATTCCTGATCACGTCCTACACGAGCATCCTGGCGCCTCTCCTTCCCCTTTTCATGACGGAGATGAAGCTTTCCCTCACGGAAACAGGCGCCCTGGTCTCCGTCTTCTCGCTCTTCAATTCGGTGCTGCAACCCATCTTCGGCTGGCTTGAAGACCGGCTGGGATATTATCCGTTCCTGTGTCTTTCCCCTCTATGGGTCGGGTTCTGGATGGGCGGGCTGGGTTCCGCTCCGAATTACGGATTTCTGGTCCTGTTCCTGCTCCTTGCCGGAATCGGGATCTGCGCCTTCCATCCGGCGTCCTTTTCCGCCGTGAAGGCCATCCATCCCGACGGCGGATCCCTGGTCATCTCCTTCCTTCTCCTGGCTACTTCGCTGGGGTTTGTTGCCGGCCCCTCCCTCATTTCCCTCTTCGTTACGCACTTCGGTATGGAAAAGTTTTACCTGATTTCTTTTCCCGGCATCCTGGCCACCGTGTGGCTTTTGAAAATTCTCCCGAATCCCGGGAGCCGCCAGCGGTTGCAGGCGAAAGGCTTCTCTTATCCCCTTGCGAAGATTCTTCCCCCGATTTTACCCCTTTTCCTCTTTGCCCTCGCCGTCAGCATCATCGCCATGAACCTCTATGCCTTTCTGCCCATCCTTCTGCGCCAGCACGGGGCATCCGTAACTAGAACAGGCCTCTTCCTCTCTCTGTTGTCCCTGGGCTGCGCCCTCGGTCCGCTGGCCGGCAGCCTCTCGGCCCGCAAGACGGGGCGATTCTTCGTGATTCTTCTCTCCTCCATCCCCCCCATTGTTCTCCTGCTGCTTTTCAACGCGATGCCGCCGGCAGGCGCCGCACAGCTGCTCATGGTGTTTCTGCTGGGGTTTTTCCTGATGCTCCCCTTTTCCCTTTTGATCAGCATGGCGCAGGAACGGGCCCCCGGATATACGGGAACGGTCTCCTCTTTTCTGGGCGGATTCGTCTGGGGATGTGGCGGGGTTCTCGTTTTTCTCTTCGCAAAAATCGCGGAATCCGTACCCCTGGAATGGCTGCTGGGGGGACTGGCCCTCTTTCCCTTCTTCACCCTTGTGCTGGTACTGGCGGACCCCTCGTTCCGAAGGCAACGGGAAGATCCCTGAAGCTCTTGCAGCCTGCCACCCCCGGCAAACTGCCCTGCCCCCGGCGGTCCGGTTCCGCCTTCGCCTTTCCTGATCCGTCAAAGCCTCCCGCGGCGGAGAAAAACTCTGGAGCATGTTAAAAATAAGGATAATCCGTACCCATCAGCCCAAATTCAACCTGCACTCGCTGGAGCCCCCCGGAAGCTGCCGGACGGTAAAGCCAAAGCGCCTGAAGATTCCCAGCATCGTTGCATTCTCCGAAAGGACCTCCGCGTGCACCTCCGGAAGAGATTTATCCCTGGCGATGTCAATCAGGGACTCCAAGAGCCTCTTTCCAAGTCCTTTTCCCTGGTACCGGTCGTGCACGAAAACGGCCAGTTCCCCGGAGGTCATATCCGCATTCATGACGAGGCTCGCCGCCCCGATCATCCTTTTTTTCTTCTCCTCCTGAACCTCGGCAATCAGCGACATATGCCGATCGTAGTCGACGTTGACAAAGTAGATGAGCAATTTGCGGGGAATGTCCTTTACCGTGTGAAAGAACCGGGTTCTCAAGGATTCCGGGGAAGAAGAAAGGAGCATCTCGGATTTCGCAGGTTCGTCTTCCGGCCGGATGGGCCTCAGGACCACTTCCGTTCCAGGCTCCATCTGCCAGGACCGAATGTATTTTGTAGGGTAAGGGCTGATGGCCAGATGAGGATAGGCCGATGGACCGTCCGGGCGAGGATCTCTTTCGATCGTTATCCTTGCATCCAGGGCGGCCATATCCTCCGGGGATACCGCAAAAGGATTGATCACGATTTCCGCTATCTCCGGAAAGTCGACAATCAGATTGGAAAAATTGATCAGCACTTCCTCAAGCCTTGCAATATCTGCCGCTGAGCTTTCGCGGGAATTCCGCATCATCTTGTACACACGGGTGTCCTGGATCAGCATGGACGCCAGGGTCTTGTTCAGCGGGGGAAGGCCGACGGAATAATCCCTTCCGGCCCCGGCCATGGGCCCACCCGACCCGAAGAGGATGACCGAACCGAAATCCGTATCCTTCCTTGCTGCCAGGAGGAGTTCATGCTCCACGCGGCTCACCATCTTTTCCACGGCCACGCCACTGAGCGTCGCCTCCGGGGCCCATTTCCTCACTCTTCGGACCAGCTTTTCACAGGCACCCGGCAGCTCGTCCCGGGAATCGATCCCCAGGATGACGCCATCCACCTCGCTTTTGCGGGAGATATCGGGCGAGACAATCTTGAGAGCGACCGGATATCCCAGCTTTTCGGCGATGGCTACAGCCTCTTCAGGATTCCGGGCAACCTGGGGCATCGCCGTCGGAATTCCATAAGCGGCGAGAAATTCCTTCGACTCCTGTTCGTTGAGCAACGTCCGTCCCTCTGCAAGGGCATTGCCGATCAGCGCGTTGAGGCGTTCTTTCGGAGGCGCTTCCTGCTCGGGCAGCGCGGCGGGGATTTCATACAGCCGATCTAGGTACCGCCTGTAATTGTACATATTCATGTAGCTTCTGGCCGCCTCTTCCGGCGTGTCATAAACCAGGATGCCGTTCCGGGAAAAAATGCCTTTGCCCTCCTGAACCACTTTTCCGCCCATCCATACAGCGATGACGGGCTTTCTGTTTTTTTCAGCAACCTTCACGATCGCCTGCGCAACTTGATCGGAGGGGGCATTAATGAGGGGCACATAGTTTACAATTGCACCGTCCACCGCCTCATCCTGGATGCATATGGCCAGTGCCTCCGCATATTGTTCGACGGTGGCGCCTCCATGCAGATAAACCGGATTCGCCTTGTTCCAGTAAGGCGGCATGACGGTGTTGATGCGGTCTATGCTTTCCTGTGAAAGATTGGCCAGTTCCCCGCCCTTTTCGAGCAGTGCATCCATGGTGACCGCGCAGGGACCGGCGGAGCCGATGACGGCGACCCTCGGACCTCGGGCAAACTTCCGGGAAACAAGGACCGTCGCCGCATCAAAGAGTTCCGCTATTTCCTTGACTCTCAATACGCCTGCCCGCCGGAACGCCGCACCGTAGACGGCACTGTCACCAGCCATGGAGGCGAGCTGAAAGTCAGCCCCCCCGGCCCCTTCGCCGTATCTGCCGGGCTTCAAAACGATGATGGGCTTGCGGCGGGCAAACCCACGCGCCGCGCTCATGAATTTCCGCGCATTTCCGACACTCTCCATGTAGATCAGAATGCTTCTTGTAGCCTCGTCATATTCCTCCAGGAAGTCGATCAGATCGGCAAAGTCGATGTCGATCATGTCCCCGAGGGAGGCGAACAGGCTGAAACCGATCCCTGCGTCGGCCGCCCAGTCAAGGATGGCGCTTCCCAGGGCCGCACTCTGAGAGATGAAAGCGATACGGCCTGGCGGGGGGGTGTTTTTAAGAAAAGTGGCGCTCAGGTTGAGGGGAGGCCTGATAAAACCGACGGAGTTCGGACCCAGGATGCGCATCCCGTACTTCTTGCCGATCCTGTTGATGTCGTGTTCCAGTCGTCTGCCCTCTTCGCCGGTTTCACGAAATCCGGCCGAGACGATGACCACGCCGTTTACGCCGGCCGCTCCGCATTCCTCCAGCGCCCGGGGCACAGAGCGGGCCGGTGCGGCAATGACCGCCAGGTCCATCTGTTCAGGAACAGCAGCGATATCAGGATAGCTCTTGATCCCGAGCAGGGACTCCGCCTTCGGATTGACCGGGTAGATGCGCCTTTTTCCGGAATTCAGAAGTTTTTCGAGAATCGATCTTCCCACGGCACCGCGTTTTTCCGATGCCCCGACCAGGGCGATCGTTGCCGGATCGAACATTGTCTGTATGTGACCCATCTATGCGTCTCCTCTGCTCTTTGCCAGGCAGGAGCTGCCGGGCGATTCTCCGTTCATGCCCTCCGCCGATGCCTTCCATCGGTATTACATGGATCATGTCGAAGGTGAAGAATGTGGAGTGGAATCCCCCCGCTTCGACCCTTCCTCCCTGCTCGCCTTGATTCCAGGCGGACCTCCGGGCGAAGGCGATTTTTGTCGCCTTCGCCCGGAGGGTCGAGTGTTCCCATGGTTACAAAACCACACGGGGGTTATACGCAAAGATGGTACATTTATGACGGATTTACGCAAGAAAAATCATCTTCGGTATTGAAACCTGGACGCAGCCGGGACAATCGGCGTCCCGGCATATCATGGGTTTTCCGCACCGGCACACGGGACCTCATCAAGCCCGGCGTTGGTCATTCGTTTCCAGATGAAACGCTTCAGAACTTGACGGAAACGCCGCTCCAAAAGCTGCGCCCCTGTGCCGGATAACCGTCTCCCCATTCATAATAGTTGTCGAAAAGGTTGTTCGCCGCAACATAAAATTCAACGTGTTTCCCCATGGGCTGGGTGACCTTGGCGTTCCACAGCCAATAACTGTCCAACGAATCTTCCTGTCCCGGCGTCACGTTGGTCCAGACGTGAGACACATAGGAGCCATTGAAATCCATCTTCGTGTTGACGGAAGGCAGCGTGTACTGAGCCGAAAGGTTGAACGCTCTCCTGGGGATACCCGTTACATCATCGCTGACCCGGTCCTCACTTCTATCCTTTGCATAGGTATAGGTGTAATCGGCCCGGAGAATCAGTTTATCCACGGGATAAAGTTCGACTCCCGCTTCGTAACCGATCGTTCTCACGCCATCGATGTTTATCGGATGATAATCACCCGTTTTTGTGGACCCGGTAGACGAAATCTTATCCTTGATGTCATGCCAGAAGAGGGCGAAATCGGCCCTCATGAAAGATCCAAAGGGCCTGGACGCCCCGATTGTATAGTTGTTGCTCTTCTCGGATTTCAGATGGGGGTCTCCCCAATTGGCATCGAGCTTGTTGTAGAGACTTCTGAGAGTCGGAAACCGGCTCTTTCTGGCTGCAGAGGCATAGATCTTGGTATTATCGGAAAAGAGATAGTTGGCTCCGATCATGTAATTGATATCATCGTCATTTGGCTGATAAAGATCCTCCTGCCCGAGATAATCGCCATAGGTTGCTGTTTCCGTACTCGTGACGTTTCTTTTGGCCTCCGTCACCTCATACCAATCGTAGCTGAGCCCCGCAACGACCGTAAGATTCTTGATCAGGGTAAATTCATTTTCCAGTCCGATCGAACCCGTGTAGGACCGGTATTTCTCGTACGGCAGATATTCATCCGCCACTTCCTTGTGGGAATCCCCTCTGTAACTCAAGCCCAGGCGGACCGAATCCCATGATACGGGTTGAAAATCTACAATGAGCGATCCGCCCGCAAGGTAGTCTTTATAATGGCTCTTGGCCAGCACATCGTCAAGCGACGGGTCTTCATAGGCATAAAGGCTGTCTTTATGCCTGTGATAAAAAAGCTTCCCTTTGAGCACCAGCTTATCGGACAGGCGCTGGCGGCCATCCAGATCGACCCCCCATTCATCGTAGTCGGGGATATAGCTCGCGTAAAACTGAGAGAAAACGGGGCGGGCCCATACCTGGTTGCCTTCCGTATTGGACGGCACCCCCTTCTCCTTCGTCCGGTAGAAGAGGGTCATGTAGTATTGAGAATCCTTGTTCGGTTCGATTCCGAAGCGGCCGCTTAGATTCTGAGTTTCATAATCGGAATTATAGCGTTTGCCGCCGTCTTCGAAAACCTTTGCAGACGTTGTTTTATTATAGGGAAACTCGTGAAAATCCGTCAATGTCCCCTCTTTTACAGGATAGTCGTCCGACAGATCCCAGCCGCCCGATTTTTCATACATATAATTAAGCCAGTAATGGAACATGCCCACCTTCATGCCGTGAGAAGCGGAGGCCCGGTAGGTGTCGTTTCCCGACACTTCGAACGAGGCGCTGGTGAAGGGTTTTTCCGTCGGTTTTTTTGTGATGATGTTGACGACGCCCCCCATCGTGTTGGCACCGTAAAGGACGGAAGGCGCTCCCTTGATGATCTCGATCCTGGCGATGTTATCCGTACTGATGCTGTTCAGATCGAGGATGCCGAATTTGGTCTCATAATAAGGAACTCCGTCAATCATAAAAAGGATCTGGCTCTGATCGAAACCGTGAATCGATACGGTGGCCTGATTCTTTGCTCCTGTCGTCACCCGGACGCCCGGGGCTCTCGACAGGGCTTCGGCAACCGTATGGCTGTTGGTCGCCTTGATATCGTCCGCCGTGATCTCGTTTGTAATGGCGATATTTTTTTCCCTTTCCCGATCGGCGGAAACCACCACCTCCCCCAGATCAAAGGGCTGAAATCCACTGTCGGAAGCTCCCGAGTAGGCAAAAGGAACCGTTAAAAAAATAGGAATAAACAAAGACGCAATCATTAACCATAAATGTCTTGCTCCAACCACTGCAACATCCTCCTTTCATGATTTTATTTGAAGTCCCGGACACCCCATATCCAAAACGGCTCTCCAACTCCCTGACCTGCCTGCATGGCGGCGCAAGCCCCGTATTCCCGTGTTTGCAGGCGGGTCCAGGCGGACAGCAGGCAGTGCACTCCGTGAATCTTCATCTCCTTTCTTCTTTGTTGATTATTGTTGCCGATGAATCAAGGCTCGAACCTCCTGCGGCGTGAGGTTGACCTGAAGAAAAACCCTGAAAAAATCCTGCGTTTCCTTGACCATGTCCGCTCTGTAGATGGTCGGGTACAAACAGCCCGCCACCCACTTGGCCCCCAGAAGCCGCATGAAGGACGGCGGCCGGTCGAACCAGTTGAAAGGTTCCCTGGGAATGAGATAGACCCGTTTGTTCCGTACGGCCTTGATCCGCTGCCACAGAGGATCCGAAAAGATCTTCCTGTAGAAGACGTCCTCCATGACCAGGATCACCTCCGGATTGGAGAGCAGGACCTGTTCGAACCCGACCTTTTCCATCCCCATGGGATTAGAGGACCGGCAGCGGTGGACATTCCGCCCTCCAACCAGAGGAATAAGCTCCGCATGCGGCGAGGAATCGCACTCCGTGCTCAGTCCGTCGACGCCTTCGGCATAGTACACGGAAACCCTCTTTCCAGGTGGAATCGAGGCCGCCAGGGCGGACATCTGTGCGAGCACTTTGCGGGTATAGGCAGCCAGCTCTTCCCCCCGCGCCCGGCGGCCGAGAACCCCGCCGAGATAGGAAAAGGCACCGGGATAATCCGCCAGCGAATTCAGGGAAACGGAAATGACGGGCATGGGCATCCGCTTCATCGCCTCATCCACCTTGGTCTTCATGGCGGAATCTTGTGAGGAAGTCACGACGATCTCGGGATTGATTTTCAGGATCATCTCCAGATTCGGTATCGCTCCCTGTCCGAACCACCCCCCCAGAACCGGCAGACTTTGCATGCTTTTCCGAAGGTAGCGCTTCTCCCATGGCCGGACCGGAAAATTGAGGCCGGCCAGCATGGCGGGGTCAAGGGCATAGAGCATGTAGGTGACCGGTGGAGAGGTGCTGTAAACCTTTCGCGGGACATCGTGTACGGACACCTTCTTCCCGAACATGTCGGTAATTTCCCTGCCCTGCGAAGACCCTGCAGAGCCCAGGACCGCCAGAAGCAAAAAGGTCAGTGCCAAAAAAAACCGGTTCCACATGCCCTGCACTGTTGCCGTCCGTCCTCTCATCCTTTGCCCCTTCCGTTTTTCGTCCAATACAGAACCGCCCAGCAATAATTCCTTGAATAAGGCAACCGCCAGCGCCCCTTGACTCGAACCAGGTACTGCCCCAGGTATGTCCGGAGTTTCTCTTCCTCTTCATCGGTCATTCCTTGAAGCATCCACCGCTGATCTTCAAACGCCTCTTCAGGGCTTTCCCAGGAATTGGGGTTCGACTCGGAGATGAAGGTGACGTTCGCCCGAATCCCCATCTCATAGAGAAGGTTGACATAGAAGATATAATCCGGCCTTTGTTTGAACTCCCTTCCCACCGACTCCAGCAGCTTCCTGTCGAAGGGACCGTCACCGACCTGCGTGGAGATATAGACGGCCTTTTCTGCAATTCTGTCCAGTTTGGCTATGGAGCCGCCGTCATCTTCGCTGAGAAGCGACCGGGAGGCGATGGCCACATCGTGAACGCCTATCCCCAGGCGGTCCCAATCGTCCTCCCACCGTCCCAGGAGGGTCTTCACATTCGCAATGCCGCCTGTGCAACACCGCTGCTCAACGATCTCCAGCATGCGCTCCGAAAAATCGACGGCGGTAATGGCTTTCACCTTTCGGGCAAGGGGGATCGCAAGCGTCCCGCCGCCGCAGGCCATATCAAGCACTGTCCAGCTTTTACGGGGTTTCATAATCCGGAGAAAAGCCGCAGGATATCCCGTGGAGGCGGCATGCTCCGAAAACTCCCGAGCCCGTCCATTCCAGAAATTCTGCCTGTCTATCCAGTCGGGCTTCGCTTGATTCTTTCCCTGGATTGTAGAAGAGTTGTTATTTTCCATCGAATGATCCGCCGCTTCTCCTCTTCCGCCATGGACTGATTTCCCTTCCAAAGCAACAAGGGGCATTAACCCTGCTCCGGAGCTGTTCCCGGAACCGCTTCACCCGCCTTTACCGAAGCTTCTTCCTTCGAGAGCGGGGGCAGGCAGTTCAGGATCCTTTCCGCATCCTGATCCGTTACCGCCTTGCCGTACACCTCGGAATAGAAGGCCTTCATTTCTTGAATCATGTCCCAGTCCTGAAATTGTTCGGGGTAAAAGATCTTGGCCAGATGGATCATCAGGAGCACGCCCTCGCCGCTGGCATGATCCCAGGTGTAGATCCCCCGGGGGAGATGATAAACCTTCCCGCTTTTGACGGCTTTCAGCGAAGCCCAGTCCGGATTCTTCTTCAGATCATCCGAGGGATCAAAATAGCCGCTCAGGAGGATAATATCCGGATCCCACAACAGCACCTGCTGCAGGGTCGCCGTGGCATGGTTGTCATCCAGCGCCGCCGGCAGGTAATTGCCGCCGGCGACCTCGGTGTTCCAGTGCATCACGCTGCCGTTTCCCTGGCTGCCCAGGGGGCTGCCGTGCAGACCGCCGTAATAAACCCTGGGCCTGTTTTTCTTTTCGGTCTTTGAGGTGATGGAGAGGATCTGCTGGACCTTCCGGTCGAAATAGCGGTTATATTGATCCGCCCTCGCTTTCGCGTCCGGTCCAAGAAGAGCGCCGAAAAAGGATATCTGCCGTTTAAAGTTCTGCCGATATTCATCGAGGCTCCCGGGTCTAGTGTCGGCGTTGAAGGTACAGACCGTTTTCAAACCGGCCTTGCTATAGGGTGACTCTTTCGTCATCCCGGGGGTATAGAGTACGAAATCAACGTTCATATCCCGCAGCTGCTCCGGCGTGACGCCCTTATTGGATTGAGCTTTTTTGATCTCCGGATAGAGCCGGTAGGCCCAAGGTGATTGCTGTGCCATCAGGAGTATGGAATTGCCCCCGCCGAGGGTCATGATCTTTTCCGGAGACACGCAGTGCATGCAGGCGATTCTCTTCGGCTCGACCGGCACCTCGACCTTTTTGTCGCACATGTCGGTGATGATTTTGTGATCCCCGGCATAAAGGGGGATATTACCGATACCGGCGCCGAATAATACGGTTAACAAAATACCCAACATAAAAAGAATCCTCCTGTTTTTCATTGATTGAACCTCCTTCAAGTTATATTGTCTGTACCGTCCTGCCGCAGAAATTGCCCTTTTCAAAAGAATTCCCCCTGCTCCTGGAGGTTCTCCTCTCCTCATTCCGCTCCCGCAAGCCTCCGGACGATATCGTCGTAATCCCTGATGATGCTCACAAAGCGAACGCCGCCATTCTTCTTGAGCTGAAGAAAAGAAGCCCCTTCGCTCACCGATTTCAGCACGACGTCCTTTTCCGTCACCACGCTCCCGGCGAGCATGTCGATGCCGTAATCGAAGAGCACCTCGGAGAGGGGCGTCGATGGCCCGAGAAGCATCTTGACGCTCCCTGTTCTGCAGAGCTTGAGAATGCCGGGGAGGGTATCGTTGATGAGGGTCGTACTGGAGATGACGACGATGTCCGACTGCGGGATAAGATCATTTCCGCTCTCTTCCGGATAATCTCCCGCCCTGGGCCGCTTTTCTATGATCCAGAGATTTTTGGCCTCTCTGGCCAGCGCATCGAGATAGGGGAAATGACCGATGACGGAGATATTCTTCCCCTTGCCCAGATCCTTGACCAGTTTCAGCCCCTCGACATCGGAATATCGGTTCGGGTCCACATCGATGAGGGAATTGATGACGGCTAGTCCCAGGGATGCCCTTGCCATGCCGCCGCTGAGACCGTAGCGCGCCAGGCCGAGGGCGCTCATCTCCGTAAGATTGCCCTCCAGTCCCCCTCCATCCTCGTGGCTGCAGCCCCCCTGCGCCATGGTCGAGGCCAGACCGCAGCGCCTGCTCACCACGGCGGTCCAGGAGAGCCCTCTTCTCACCTCCTGGACCGGTGCGTCTTCCTTGACGGTTTTGAGAATATTCTCCAGAATGTCCATGCTGTGAACTCCTTTATTTTATTGTCTCCGTCTGGAGGCTTACCTGCCGAAATCCTGAATTTTTCACGACATCCAGGACATCCACAAAATTCTGCAGCGGGATGTCCCGGTCCGCCCGGATCATAAAGGGGCTGCCGCGGTCCAGCGACCGGATGCCATCCGCCAGCGCTTCAAGGGTGACCGATTGACCGGAAAAATAGATTTGACCGTTTCGGTCGATTTCTACGGTGCGAACCTTCAGCGTCTCCATCCGGTTCTGGGATGCCTTGGGAAGGCTCACCGGAATGCCTCCGGTGGCGATGAAGGTCGAGGTGGTCAGAACGATCGTCAGCAGGACCAGCATCACATCCACCAGGGGAATGACGTTGATGTAGTCAAACTCCTTCTCTTCCATGTTGAATCTCCCAGTTCATCAGAAGAACCTTGACCCGGCGCAGGAGCAGGTTGTAAAGAACCACGGAGGGAATCGCCACGCAAAGCCCCACAGCGGTCGCCTTCAGGGCCAGGGCGAGGCCGACCATGATTTTCCCCGTATCCAGAAATCCATCCCTGCCCAGAGTGTAAAAGGTCAGCATAATCCCACAGACGGTCCCGAGCAGACCGATATAGGGGGCATTGCTGCCGATCGTCGCGATGAGGTGCAGCTTCCGGGTCAGCTCCATTTCGAGGGTTTTCCGGTCCGTAAACTTCTCAAGCTGAATCTTTCTGTAGAGAAGGTGCCGTTCGATGGCGATCCCCACAGAGATCAAGCTCAAGAAAACAAGGAACCAGATAATTCCGTAATCCACTGCTTCTTTCAGCCATTCCATTCTTGTCCTCTTTCCTGATGGCTTAACGTTTTAATAGCTGGTTCATAAAATCGACATGTCCAAACCGCCTGCGCCCGGATCGCCTCATGCCCCTTGAATGACCGCACAGGGAAGTGGGCTGTCCGAATCGTCCAGCACCCTTGGAGAATGGCCGAACCCCGCACAGCCGCAGATGGTCTGGGGAACGCATACCCGCAGGGATCCTGTGAGCTTCAGCACGTTGACCCTGGCGTTATAAAGGGAAAAGAGATTCTCGGAACTGATGATCTCGTCGCATTTTCCGTCCGCTGCGATGGCGCCGTTCTTGATCAGAATGGCACGGTCCGCGATCCAGAGGGCGTGTTCGGGAGAGTGCGTCGATTTGATAAAGGTGTATCCTTCCCGGGACAATTTGATGATCTGATCGAGGAGCCGCAGCTGGTTCCCGTAATCGAGACCACTGGCCGGTTCGTCCATGATGAAGGTCTTTGCCCCCTGGGCAAGGGCCCGTGCAATGAGGGTCAACTGCCTCTCGCCGCCGCTGATTTCCGTGTACGCCCTGTCCGCAAGATGTGAAATGGAAAGCCTCTCAAGGGCATCGCCTGCGATCCGCTGGTCGGTCTTCGAATAGCGAAAGAAGAACGGCTTGTAGGGAATCCTCCCCATGAGCACCACATCCATCACGGTATAGGGAAAGGAACTCCTGTGGATCTGCGGGACATAAGCGATTTTTCTGGCAAGTGCTCTTGAACCTATCTGTCCGATATTTCGGCCGTTAAGGAAAACATCGCCATTGGCGGGACGGAGAAGACCGAGCATGATCTTGATCAGGGTGCTTTTCCCGCAACCGTTCGGCCCCAGCAGGGTCACGATTTCACCTTCACCGATGGCGAAACTGACGTCACTGAGCACGATCTCCCGGGTATAGCCGAAAGAAATATGTTCCACTTCGATCAGGGATTTCAGTTCCATCCTTTTTTTGCCTTCCTCAGAATGATTACGAAAAAGGGGATGCCGATCAGAGCGGTGGTAATTCCGATGGGGATCTCCACCGTGAAGATCATCCGCGAAATGTCATCGACGACAATCAGATAAATGGCCCCGATGAGGGCGCTTGCCGGAACAAGGATCTTATTGTCGGGCCCCACCAGCATCCGGGCTATATGGGGAATGATGAGCCCCACCCAGCCGATCATTCCCGCCAGCACGACGGTCAGCGCACTCATCAGCGTCGCCAGAAAGATGAGGGCCAGACGGATCCCCTCGACAGGAATGCCCAGCGACCGCGCCTCTTCATCCCCCATGCTCAGGGCATTGAGATACCCGGAAAACAGGATGACGAGCGCGATGCTCGCCGTTTGAGGAATCCCGGCAGCCAGCAGGCTTTTACCATCCACGAGGGACAAACCGCCCATGAGCCACTGGGTGATGGCGGGCAGCTGGTTGTAGGGATCGGCGATATATTTGATGACGGATAAAAGGGAAGTGAAAAGCGCACTGCTGATGACGCCGCCGAGCACGAGAAGAAGGATGGTATTGCCTTTGTGGATCCGGGCAATGCCCACGGAGAACAGGACGGCAAGAAAACCGAAAAGAAACGTCAGGATCTGCACGGCAATCCAGTTTTTGAAAAAAACCATTCCAAACGCTGCGCCGAATGAGGCCCCTGCCAGAACGCCAAGAAGGGAGGGCGACACGAGGGGATTGACAAACATGGCCTGAAAGGCGGTCCCCGCTACGGCAAGCGAAGCACCGATGAGGATGGCCGCGATAATCCGGGGCATCCGAATCTCGAGGAGCAGGCTCTCCAGAAGACTGTATCGTTCAGGGTCCATGCTGCCCGCACCGAACATTTTCATAAGGAAGAAGTTTCCGATATCATTAAGCATAATAGGATATTTGCCAAGGGTCAGCGAAAAGGCCACCGTAAGAACGAGAAGAAGCGACAGCATCGGAAAAAGAAGATTGCGTTTCATAGATCGAGGATCTGCCGTCTGATGGTTCATGTCTTCAGAGCGTAGGTGACGGGAATGACGAGTTCCGCCCGCACAGGCGGCTTCGGAAAGGGCTGGACCTCACGAATCGTCTCCACGACGTTCCTGTCCAACACGACGTATCCCGAACTTTCAACAATCCTTATGGTCTCCACCTTTCCATCCTCCCGGATCATGAATGACACTTTCACTTTTCCCTGCCAGCCGTTCTTCCTGGCCATCGGGGGATACGTGAGATTTTTCAATATAAGGTCGCGGATATAGGCAAAGTGTTCCCGCAAATAGCGGCTCTTCAGCCCCTCCCTGGATTCGCGGCCCTTTCCCGCTCCCTCACTGCCGTCTGCACCGTTCCTCATGCGACTGCTGCTTCCCGCTCCGATTCCGGCGCCTGCAACAGATGCAACGCTTTCCTCATGGGCGCCGGAACCAACAGCCTTTAGCGGAGCGGCCGTCTCAACCGGCGTCTTGTCAAGCAGGGGAACGGCATCCTTCGCCGGTTCAACGGAGGCCCTGTCCACTGCCGGAGCGGGATCAGATGAACGTGCCTTGCGGATCGGGCTCTGCCGGGAGAGTTTCTCTCGGATCGGAAGGCTCTGAGTCTTTTTTCCGGCCGCCGTTTCCTGGCGGCTTTCTTCCAGACTCCCGCCCGGCGGCTCCAAAGTCAGGAAAACTCTTGGGGTCTCGGAATATTGAGCGGACAGGTTCCCGGAAAACAGGATCACCGCGACGCAAAAGGCATGAAAAACAAGGGACAGGAGCATTCCCTTGCAGGTGCGGATTTGCCGATCCGTCATTGTTGGAACAGAGTTCGTCTCCCCGCAGTTCGATCGCCCCGCTTCCATACCTGAAGAGCACGTGCGCATCGCCTCTTACCCGCTCAACCTTCCGTCTTTACGCAATAATACTTCTTTTTCTCAAAGCATGGCCTGCAGAGCGTTGCCCCCTCACCGTTCATCTCCCGCCCATCGAGAACATCTTCCCCGCAAAGGGCGCACCGACAGCGGCGGACGGGCTTGCCGGGCATGTCTTCGGAACGCAGAGGGACTTCGACCTCGGTGACGGACAAAAGCTTCTCTTCGCTGAGGCCTCCGAAGTCGGTTTCACTTCCGCCGTCTTCGCCGTCCTCTCTTTTGTGTTTGACTGTCACCCGCACCGCTTTTTCCGTTTCCAGATTTACAAAGGTTGCCGCCATCTTCCCGTAATCGAGGACCTTCATGGTTCTTTTTCCCGGTCTGCATCCGGTCAAGGCCATGATCGCATCCGTCGCGCAGCGATCGATTTCCACAAAGACCATCAATTTTTTCCCATCCGCCCCCTTGGGATCCGCAATGCCCAGTTTTCGCAGGGCACACATGGTCATCCTCGTTCCGATCTGAATGCCGCCGCAGATGTCTCCATGAAAGCGTCCCGCCTCTTCCAGCAGTATGGCGTACTGATCCCTAGCCTGTTGCTCTTCGGTCATTGTCTCTCCTCGTTAATTGTTCGATCCGTTCCTCGTTGAGCACATTGATCTTTTTGAAGCAGCGGCCGAAAAGCCGATAGGCGCCGCCTCCCTCGGCAATGATCTCCAAAGCCGCATCGCTGTCCGTCACGATGGCGGTTCCGACCAGGGCCACCCTGCGCCGGAAGAGGGGCCCCGGGACAAAGCCCGCCGTTGGTCCCGCAACGGCCACGACGGCCTCTCGCGGAACAAGCTGGAGGAGAGACTCAATCGTACCGTTGGCGACGGTCGCCCCGGTAAAAACGGCCGTCTCGCACTGCGCCAGGGTTTTCGCCGTATGCTCCGGAGAAACAAATTCCCCACAGGCCGATTCGACTTCGCTCCGACTTTCCTTTTTGTAATCAATGACTTGAATTTTCCCGGCCCCCAGTTTCTTCAGGCGTTTCAGGAGTGGAATGATCGCCCCCACCATGCAGATCCGCCGCCCGGCAAAAAGATGCGAGACATCCGAGAGGTCCGTGTTCTCCGCCAGAACATATCGTTCCTCCCGGAAAAGGGGCACGGAGAGGGCATTGATCGCCGCCAGCCGAAGGATATGGGCAAAGGGACTTGACAGGGTACCGGACAAAACGTCCTGTACAGGCATCCCGGAAATGGGAGGGAAATCTTCCCGCAGAATCTGCCGGCCTGCATCCGCCACCGTTTCGGGCGGCGTGTAGGCAACCCCTCCGGAACCGTTGGAGAGTTTTACGCCCGTAAAAAAAACGCCGACCACCAGCCTCTCAACAAAGAGAGATTCCATGGCGGCTCCATAATGACAGCGGAGAACATCCGCTGCTTCGTTAAGGATGGACAATGAATTGCTTTGATTAAAATGACCGGTCACACTCTCCTCCCCTGCAGATTTCTTTACATCGCTGAACCTGACCGACGATTTCACACACCCCTTTACCCCTGGCATCCGCCGTTCTCCTGGACGACGACAGGAAGTGTCCCGTTTCGCCGATTTGACGGCATACCTTCCTTCATCACTCTCGTTTGGGAAAAAAGGCTGAATCGTCCATGCAGCGCATAGCATATGCGGTCTTTAATATATGTGCCGTTGGGCATATGCTTTCTCGCGCATAATGTCAAGCATATTCCTTCTTTTCCTTTAAAAATAACTATGACGAATGGCCTTTTCTCGGAAGGGATCTTTGGAGCGGAGGGCGTATCAGCAACTTCAAGAATGAAATCGATCTGTCGCTTCTGAATGTTATGAGGGTATTTGAAGAATTAATAAGGAATTGATTTGCGGAAATATTTCGCGTCAGTTATGCGCAGAACCCATTAAGCCGGGATGGCGGGAGCGGCAACTTTTTTCACGAACATCGTTTCAGGATGGGACGATTACAGCCTTTCCTTTGACCCGAATTGGAAATCCGCCACACGGAAGGCGCTTCTCATTCTGCTGACCGTGCTGTTGGACCGACAGCAGCCGACCCTGTTGGCCTGGACAGCTCCTCCTTAATCGCCAGACCAAGCCCTTCAAGGGAATAAGGTTTTCGAAGAAATCCCCCGGCCCCGAGTTCCAGGACTTTTTTCACCTTCTCAGTCTCGGAATATCCACTGAGAATGAGCGCCTTCTGATGGGGGTGAATTTCAAGGATTCGCCGGTAGGTCTCCAGGCCGTCGATTCCCGGGTCCATGATCATATCCAGGAGCAGCAGATCCGCCTTCTGGGACGTCAGGTAGGAAATTGCCTCCTCACCGCCGGAAGCGGTTACTACGTTATAGCGTAGTTTGGCCAATATACTCGCCGCCAGGTGTCTTTGGCCTTCGTTATCATCGACCACCAGGAGGGTTTCTCCTGAACCCATATACTGGTTGAGGGACATCTGTCCCCGATTCTGCGCCAGCCCCTCCCGCGTTGCCGGAAAATAGAGGCTGAAAACGCTTCCCAGCCCCTCCTGGCTCGTCACCTCGATGTATCCCCCGTGATCCTTGACGGTGCTCCAGACAATGGCCAATCCCAGGCCTGTCCCGCTTTTGCCCATGGCTTTTTTCGTGTAGAACGGCTCGAAAATCCGCTCCAGATCCCCAGGCGCAATCCCCTGGCCGGTGTCGGATACAGACAGGGCGACATAATCCCCCTCCTTCACCTCGCTGTACCCTTTGACCGGTGTCTCAAGATAACAATTCTCCATTTTTACAACAACTTCTCCCTGCCCCGAAATCGCCTCGGCAGCGTTCGGAACCAGGTTCATCAGTGCCTTCGACAGGTGGGTGGGCGATCCCTTCACATTCATCAGGTCACTGGATATATCCGTCCGAAAGGATACCTGGGGATGGTCCTGCCTCAGCCCGGCAAAATCGGGGCTATTGAAATACACGGATGCCAGATCGCGCAGATTGAAGACTTCGGATACCGAGACCCCCCTTCTGGCCAGGGTCAGCAGGTCCTGGATCATCGCAGCGCCGCGGACACCGGACTGATGAATATTGACGGCATAACGCCTCAGAGGATTTCCCTCCGGAATCTCCAGCATCATCATCTCGGCATAACCGACCAGTACGCCAAGGACATTGTTCAGGTCGTGAGCCACTCCACCCGCCATTGTGCCCAGAAATTCCATTTTCTCCGCCCTTCTCAGCCGCTCCTCCATCCGCGTACGTTCCGTATTGTTTCGGATGCATTCAATGGCGGCTATGACGCAACCCTGAGAATCCCGCAGCACCGAGGCCGTAGCGGATATGTGAACATCGCCGGGAGGGAGGTTCGGAGCGTAGGCTTCGCCGAAGATGATATCCCCTTTCCGCCGGATGGCCGTATAGTGCACCGCTATCTCTTCATCCTGCGAAAGGGCGAGGTCGATCAGGATCGGTCTCCGGTCTCCGTAAAACGGCAGGGCATATTCCCGATCCCCCTTGCCGAGCATAGCCTCTTTTCCAATCCCCGTCATGAATTCCATCGCCCGGTTCCAGGCAATCACCCGGCCGCTCCTGTCAACGACCAGAGTCGCATCGGGCAGGAATTCTATGATATCCAGAAGCCTTTGCCGGGATTCCCGCAGGGTTTCCTCCCATCTCCTTCTCTCGGTAATATCTTCAATCGAAGCATCATAGCAGGTGAGTTCTCCGCTGTTTTTCGCCGTCCCCGCGTTGATGGACACCCAGATTTTTGTTCCTTTTCCCGTATAAACCTCCGTCTCGAAGCCCCTGATTTCGACATCTTTCAGAAGCGATTCGAGAATCTTCCGCCCATCATCGGGATGGACCAGGCGAATCGAAGAGACATCCGGAACAGCGGCCAGAAAATCCCCCGGCGTTTGAAATCCCATCATCTGCGCGAGAGCCGGGTTTGCCGCTACCATGCGACCATCCGGAGCAATCTGGCAGATTCCTTCGAGGGCGTTATTAAAAATGGAGCGATACCGATTTTCACTCCGGCGCAGGCTCCGTTCAGCCTGCCAGAACTTTGAGAGATTAAGAAGAGAAAAATTGGCTGCAACCGTCAGCAGGGGGACGAGAGGAGACACGACAATGCCGTCGATGCGAAAGGCGAAACACGAAAGAGCGCTCAATCCGATCAGGGCGGCAAAGGCGAAGAGAAGACTTCCCCTCGCGCTGGTTTTCGCAAAGAGGACCGTCGACAGGACCCCGGCCAGGAGAATGACAAAAAATTCGAGGCCGGAAATCCAGGGAGGGCTTTTGATGAAGCACGACTGGAGAATGTTCTGGGCCGCAGTGGCGTGGATTTCCACACCCGGGAGATACGAATGGACGGGCGTGATGGTTCGCTCTCCAAGGCCGGTGGCGGATGTGCCTACAAAGACGATCTTCCCCTTCAGAGAGATGTCCGTTGGGCGACCGGACAGCAGGTCCGAGGCGGAAACATGAGGGCAGACCTTTTCCTGTTCCCGAAAATGGATCAGCATGTTGCCGCGCCCATCCACGGGAATTGCCCTGTCTCCCAGGAGAATTTCACAGGGCGTTCCCGTGGAAGTCAATTTTACAAACACCTGACGAAGCTTCATGTGCTTCACGATGGCAGCCAGGACGAGACTGGGGAAATACTCCTCACCGGAAGAGCCGGATTCGCACCGCATCATCAAGGGAATGCGACGCATCAGCCCGTCGATGTCGAAGGAGGCATTGATAAAACCAACTGACGAAGCGGCGGCATCAAAAATCGGCAGATTGCAGACGGCCCCGGAGGCCTTGTAAAAGGGCCGGTTTTCCGGCTGGATGTCCGCATCTCCAAGCAGAGCAACGGAAATCGGATGAGACACACATTCTCTTGAGCTGACGGCTTCATTCTGAAATAAAAATTTCCTTGCAAGGACAAAAGGACCGGAATGAAGGGTTTCCGCCAGCAGGGTGTCGTTGTCCATGACCGCGGGCTGGACATGGTCCATGCGGGGAAAGGCTCCGTATGTCGCCTTGATATCCTGAAGAACAGAGGCTAATGATGTCCGGTCCGGTTCGGCAAACAGAAGATCAACCCCGACGGCGGAAGGGCCCTGCGCGTTGATCTCTCTGAACAGGCGCGCAACACGATGACGGGGCCAGGGCCACTGCCCGAACTCTTGGAGGCTGCGTTCATCGATATCGACAATCACAATATCCGCAGAAGGTTTGTCAACCGGGTTTTCACGGAGGACCGCATCGTAAAACCGCAGTTCAAGAAAGCGGAGAAAAGGGGGATCCAGGAGGTAGAGGAGGGAAAACAGGGCCGTAACGATGAGGCCATAACAGAGCAATCGTTTGTGATCCGGCCAGATGTTTTTGGGAATCGGCCTCAATCTCTTCATCGATTTTTTGTTCCCGGGTTGTTCAGTCCTGTGTGTTGTGCAGCTTCATGATTCCACTCGTCCAATTCCATATCAAAGCGCCCCTTGACGGCACCCGCATCGGCTCCTCTTTGGACCGCACAGACGGCCTTTTTACCGCCACCTTTGCTCTGGAATCGGAAGATCTTTTTACATACAGGCAAGCAAAAAGCATACGGGGAAAATCACTTTGTCGGCAAAGGACAAGTTCAACCCGCCGATTGACTGATTCGGGGATCTTCTCCGCGGTTCTGGTCAGAGGATCGTCTCTTCCGTGCGACGAGGTCCCGGCTGCAACCTCGTTGCACACTGTTGCCGGTTTTTATATCCCTTATCGGCCCGGCGCGTTAAAACTTTAATGGCTTCTCATGTAAAGATAAAAAAATCATCCCCGCTGAGTCCTTCCATGGTTCTCTATGGCTCCGGTACCGGGTCAAAGGAATATCCCCGACACGGAATAAGGCTGGCCCTGAACGAGAAAAAACCGCCGGTCCCGGGTGCGCCACCCTCCTGCGGACGGCATTGCCATGCGCTCCGTTCTGTTCAGAGGTCCCTTGCCCGAATCGAAGTGCTCAAGGCCGGCACGTGCCCGATGAGGGATTGATGCGGTGCGCAGATATAAAAAAAGGGGGCGCTCCATTCCGAGTCGCCCCCTGCTTTTAATTCCCCTCTTACAGGATTAACATCCCATCCTCTTTCTTATTCCGAGGACGGCGACAATCCCGGATCCCAGGAACCAGAAAGCCGCCGGAATGGGTACGGCGTTTCCGTGGGCGGTCAGGATCACATCCTTGCCGTCATAGATACTCCATGTAAAATCAATGAATGCCGAGTTGTCGGAGATGGAGGCAAAATCGCCTAGAATTCCCGATGAGGTCAGAACCGTGAAGGTGTCGCCGTCAGAAATCATCGCATTCGACAGGACATAAATCGCAAGAGCGCCGCCCAGACTTGCCGAGCCGTTCACGTCAAGGAGAGAGTAATTGCCAGGACCTGAATTGAGAAGCTGAATCGCCAGGGTTCCATACTCCGATTGCTCATAACTTCCATGAATGGTCAGGGTCCCGGGGGAGTTTCCGGGAGCAACGGTACCTCCGCTATTGATTACGCTTGCCGTAATGCTTCCCGTTCCCTTCAGGATCCCGCCATTGATCGCCACGCTGCTCGCTGAAAGCGTGCCATCAACCGTCGTGATCCCGGCGCTCTGGGTGTAATCCTGCAGGCTGCCCGCGGCGCCGACCTGGAAATCGCTGCCCGTTCCGAAGCTCATCTGCCCGGCATTGCTGAACGCTCCGGCCGTGGTGAAATCCCGCCCGTTCTTGATGGTGAAGTCCCCGGCCGCCGCATTGGTTGCAAAGCCCTTCAGGGCATCGGTATTGTCGGCATAGCGGAGAACGGCGGATGTCGGCCCATCCATCACGATTGTCGCTGCGTTGGTTACGATACCCGCCGTAGCAATGGGAAGTTTGATGGTGCCGGCCGCGTAGTACGTGCCGCCGGTCAGCGTGCTGCTCCCGTAGTTTTTCAATCCATCCAATACAGCCAGCGTCGCACCGCTTTCGGCGCGGAGGGTTCCCCGGTTGTCAAGCAACTTGGCGTTGGGATTGATGTACAGAGAGGCGCCGGCATTGTTGGCCACAATGGTCCCCTTGTTGACGACGCCCATGTTGTTCTGGCCGATCCAGCCGGAGCCCTGGATTGTATGATCCGTATCGTTGGTGAGAACAAAATTGCCGTCGGAAGAGCTGATCCGGCTCCGTTGAGCCGTGTTGCCCGGATTCATGACCAGCGTCCCCGAACCGGTCAGGGTCACACTGGCGCTGTTCAGGGTGAAGAGGGTGTCGCTCCCGTTGCCGGCAATCGTCATCGTCCCGGAATTGGTAAGAGTGTTCCGCAGGTAGGTATTGGTGCCGTCCGATCCCTGGAACGAGGAACCGGAGGAAAGGGCGATCCCGTCAATCGTTCCGCTGTTGAGGGTCGCGATCACACCGCCGCCGGTCGTGGTGAAGGTGCCCCCCTTCACCATGGCGCCGTCCACAAGGCCGACATAAGAGCCGCTCCCCTCTGCAAGGATGAGCCCCTTGGTATTGTCGAAGTAGCCGTTCATGAGATGAAGGCCGGCACCGGCCGTCGCCTTGAAGGTCCCTTCATTTACGGCATCCCTGCTGTTCACATCGATGTACAGAGGGGCGCCGGCATTGGTCGCCGCAATGGTCCCCTTGTTGACGATGCCCATGTTGTTCTGGCCGATCCAGCCGGAGCCCTGGATTGTATGATCCGTATCGTTGGTGAGAACGAAATTGCCGTCGGAAGAGCTGATCCGGCTCCGTTGAGCCGAATTGCCCGGATTCATGACCAGCGTCCCCGAACCGGTCAGGGTCACACTGGCGCTGTTCAGGGTGAAGAGGGTATTGCTCCCGTTGCCGGCAATCGTCATCGTCCCGGAATTGGTAAGGGTGTTCCGCAGGTAGGTATTGGTGCCGTCCGATCCCTGGAACGAGGAACCGGAGGAAAGGGCGATTCCGTCAATCGTTCCGCTGTTGAGGGTCGCGATCACACCGCCGCCGGTCGTGGTGAAGGTGCCCCCCTTCACCATGGCGCCGTCCACAAGGCCGACATAAGAGCC
>Ga0209723_1001932_pt1 | contig 29843 bp, 16 predicted proteins | sample BiotimSIPDNA_2_FD_185750 | JGI IMG/M metagenome (GOLD analysis project Ga0209723, IMG submission 185750) | Anaerobic biogas reactor microbial communites from Washington, USA - Biogas_R2 time_0 SIP DNA (SPAdes) (version 2) | ecosystem: Engineered > Bioreactor > Anaerobic > Unclassified | place...
TAAACCGCTGTAAATATCAGACGATTTTCGATGAAGGTTTACCAAAACATCCGGATTAAAGTTAACAACTCCGGGAGACTCGATATCTGCGACCATAAACAGGTCCATTTCCGTATCTAAAACCGGTGCGGGTAAAGGCTTGTGCATCGAACTCACATAGCCGTTGTTACCAAGCATGTACACGTGTTTTCCAGTCCTATCAAAGGCCATAGCCTGAACTATCCGTGGAATATCATCCAGCATGCTTTTAATCTTGACATGACCTGGCTTGGTAATCTCAAGCACCAACAGCGGATAGGTTGGGTCTGGCTCTTCCTTTTGGCGCTCGGGCTTAAGGGCCTTGACGTAAACCAAAGGTTCATGAGTCCCTGAAACTACAACAGTTTTACCATCAGGAGCAATCGCGATATTCCTTCCGTAGAACGGGTGATCGCTCAAATTATGTGTCGCGACTAGGCTCAGTTGTCCATCGTCTGCGAGCGTAAGGGAAGTGACTTGGGGCTCATCATTACAGGTCGTAATCACGGTTCCATCAGCGGCTATTTCAACCGAGCTGTGACATGAATCCGGGGAATAGAATTCATCCACAAGCTCCATCGCGGCAATGTCAATAACTCTAATGGTATAATAATCCTCACTTACCATCAGTGCGTACTTTCCTTTCGCGTCTATGGCGATGTCAAACGGGTATAGGGGGTATAGGTGTGTCGGAAGGGCGCCCAAAATTGTCGGAGCCATAACGTTCGATATGTCGACGAAGTAGACGATACTGGGAAAGCCGACCAGTATCACAGCTGTCTTGCCGTCTGGGGTAACGGCTATGTCGAAGATTTGATCATACCCGAGTCGTCCCTTTAAAAATGGGCCGTGAATGACCATCGTGTCAGTGTCAAGCATGCCAAGGCCGCTTCCTAAATACGCAACGGCAACCCATTTTGCCGGGTCTATGCACGTGCCACCCTCTTCGACTAGTCCAGGTGGGCATTCGCAGTTGAAGCCTCCCTCCGTGTTCTTGCAGGTCATGTCTTCTGGACAGTCATGGGTTTCAAGGGCGCACTCGTCAACATCTTGGCAGTCCTTTCCGTCGCCTTCAAAGCCATCGTTACAGGCGCATTCATATGCCCCTTCGGTGTTCAGGCATGTGGCGTTTTCATCGCATGCGGCCGTGCCATCAGCACACTCGTCCACATCTTGGCAGTCCTTTCCGTCGCCTTCAAAGCCATCGTTACAGGCGCATTCATATGCCCCTTCGGTGTTCAGGCACGAGGCGTTTTCATCGCATGCGGCCGTGCCATCAGCACACTCATCCACGTCTTCGCAGGTCTTGCCATCGCCAACCCAGCCTTCACGACAGGCGCATTCATATGCCCCTTCAGTGTTTTCGCAGTCGGCTTGCCTGTGGCATGCGGCCGTGCCATCAAGGCACTCATTTACATCCTCGCAGGTCTTGCCATCGCCCACCCAGCCTTCACGACAGGCGCAGGAAAATGAGCCAGACGTGTTGGTACAAATCGCCGCCACGGCGCAATCGTGCGTCCCTGTTGCGCATTCATCGATGTCGACACAGCCATTCGAGCTCCACACATAGCCTTCGTCGCACTCACCCTTTTCATACTCAGGCGTCTTTTCATCGCCACCACAACCGGCAAACACAATCACAGCGCCAAGCATCATTGGTACACAAAGCCCAATGACGTAGCCTGACCATCGCCTCCCTAACAACTGTGAAAACAGCTTCGGCGTCTTCATCTTTAATCCCCACAAAAACATGCTGCAGAAAAGTATACCCAATAATTGAATCGAAAAAAACAAGAAAACTAACCCCAAGTTACCGTTCGATTGCCCAAAACACCGCTTGTTACGGCAGCCAAGCACAGTCAACTGGCGCCCTTGGGCAAACATCCAACTTGTTATTAAATCAAAGATCCTGCTAAATCGCATGTTGCTGCCGTTTTATTTCCCTATCAAATGCAAGCGTCCAAGCATACAATGGCCGACAGTCGGTTTTCCAGGAGGAGTGATGGCCGTTATACTTGCTCTTGTGGTTGCTGTTCTTTGGGGTTTTGGAAACGTGTTCCAGAAACACGGGATGTCCACTAGTTTTCCCAAGATTTCTCTTAAGAACGTGGTCCGCCAGATTGGCTTGGTTGTAAAGACGCTTTTCACCAACTGGTTGTGGCTTCTGGGCACGTCGATGATGCTAGGCGGTGGTGGGGTTTACTTGGTTGCCCTCGGCTACGGCGACGTTACTGTTGTGCAGCCTATCCTTTGCCTGACGGTGGCTGTGTCGGCCATTGTCGGCGTCGTTTGGCTGAAGGAAAAGGTCAGTGTCATTGAGTGGGCCGGGATCCTGATGGTGCTAGCCGGCGTCATACTGGTCAGTATCGCAGGAGGAGGCAAGACAGCGGTTTTACCTACCGGGTCATACTTACTGATATTCTTTGTCGCCTTTTCACTGGCCGCCGCGGCCGCCTTTCTTTTGGGCCGGGTAGGCATCAGTATCGAGTTTTCCCTGGCGCTTTCGGCAGGGCTTGTGTTTGGTCTTGCAAACGTTGCTGCCAAGTTGATGATGATGCGCTTTGAGGCTGAGATTGGTAGTGCGGACCTTTTTCAGCTTGCAGCGGTCAAAAGTATCCTGACTGATTACCCAATCATTTTAGTTATCGCCACGAATATCATTGGCTCTATCTTTTACCAGACCGCATTTGCCAATGGCAGGGCCAGCATCGTCGCCTCCATTTGTACAATCGTAGGCAACACGGTGCCGATCATCGCCGCTATTACGATATTTGGTGAACAGGTTAAATTCCTACACGGACTTGGAATCATAATCGTTCTGGTCGGCGCCTTCGTGCTAGCCATCGGAAACCGCCAGACCAACGCAGCCATTGAGCGAGCTTGATCATTCCATCAAGGTCCAGTGATCCCCAGTTGCTGAATTTGTGCTATCGCACAAAGGCTCAGTTTATTCTCGTTACACCAATGATTTTGGTCTTCATCCAGGATTAAATACTGTGAAAGTTGATTGACAGGCAAGTGGTAAGTCGTTACCCTTCGCCGTGTTTTTTGTCCTTTGTGGTGACTGGAGGAGACATAATGAGGGATAGGCTTAAAAGTGGCTTGGTGCCGGTGCTTTTGTTGGGGGGTGCGTTGGTGGCGTTTGGCTGCGGTGGTGGCGACGATGGGGTATGCGGCAACGGCGCTATTGAGGGTGGCGAGGATTGCGATGGCAGTGAACTCGGCTTGGCCACGTGCGTGACGGAAGGGTTTATAGGCGGTTTGCTTGGCTGTAACAGTGACTGCACGTTCGACACTAGCGCCTGTACCACTGGTACGGGTGTTTGTGGCGACGGCATCTTGGACGGCGGCGAGCAGTGTGACGGCACGAATTTGAACGGCCACACTTGTGTGACCCTGGGCTTTGGTGGTGGCGAACTTGGCTGCTCCTCGCTCTGTCGGTTTGACACCAGCGGTTGCACGGCACCGCCAGCTGATTGCGGTAACGGTAAAATCGATGGTTATGAGCAGTGTGACGGCTCGAATTTTAACGGTCATACTTGTAAAACCCACGGTTTTGGTGGTGGTGAGCTTTCCTGTACTTCTGCCTGCCGGTTTGACATGAGTGCTTGCACGGCACCACCGCCCAACTGCGGTAACGGCGAGATCGACAGAGGCGAGCAGTGCGATGGTGCGAACCTAAACGAAAAGACTTGCGAGACCCTGGGCTTTGATGGCGGCACGCTTGGCTGCACTGCGGCCTGTCTGTTTGACACCAACGCCTGTACGGCGCCACCGCTTCCATGTGGAAACGGCGAGATCGACAGAGGTGAACAGTGCGACGGCGCGAATTTGAACGATAAGACCTGCGCTGACCAAGGCTTCGTCGGTGGTGAGCTTGGCTGCACGTCAACCTGCCAGTTTGATACCAGCGGCTGCAACAACTGCGGCAATGGTGTGATCGATGATGGCGAGCAGTGCGACGGTGCTAACTTGAACGATAAGACCTGCGCTGACCAAGGCTTTGTCGGTGGTGAGCTTGGCTGCACGTCAACCTGCCAGTTTGATACCAGCGGCTGCACCAATGTTGAGCCTGACTGCGGCAATGGTGTGATCGATGATGACGAGCAGTGCGACGGTGCTAACTTGAACGATAAGACCTGCGCTGACCAAGGCTTTGTCGGTGGTGAGCTTGGCTGCACGTCAACCTGCCAGTTTGATACCAGCGGTTGCAACAACTGCGGCAATGATGTGATTGATGATGACGAGCAGTGCGATGGTGCTAACTTGAATGAACACACTTGCACTGACTTTGACTTTGTCGGCGGCGAGCTTGGCTGCACGTCAACCTGCCAGTTTGATACCACCGGCTGCACCAACTGCGGCAATGATGTGATCGATGACGGTGAGGAGTGCGACGGGATCGATTTTGGCGATAAGACTTGCGCTGGCTTCGGCTATGCCGGCGGCGAGCTCGACTGCACTGACCAATGCGTCATAAGCCTCACAAAGTGCGTTGATTAAGCCTTCCTAACTTTTCACTTCCGGGTAACAAGATCGTTTGACAAACGCTGAGGTGATTCAGTAGCCTTTGTCGCATTCTTGGAGTTTCGTTGTGACAGGAGGAGACACAATGAGGAGTAAGCTTCAAAGCGGGTTGCCGCCAGTGCTTTTGCTGGCTGGCTTGTTGGTGGCATTGGGCTGTGGCGATGGTGGCGGCGGTGGCGATGATGACGTGCTTTGCGGCAACGGCAAGATCGACGCTGACGAGCAATGTGATGGGGCGAATCTAAACGCCCAGACTTGTGCGACCCAGGGCTTCGACGGTGGCGAGCTTGGTTGCACGGCGACCTGCCAGTTTGACACAAGCGCCTGCACTAAGACCCCCAAGGCAGGCGTGGGCGAGCCCTGCGCCAGCAACGCCGAGTGTGAGTCCAACCTCTGCTTAAACGAGCTGGTTCACGGTTTTCCCAGTGGCTACTGTGTTGTGCCGTGCGATGCCGACTATTCCTGCGACGACGTGAGCGGCGTCTGTGTAGACTATGGCAACTACCTCTGTATGGACTCATGTACCTTGGGTGGCAGTGACTGTCGTGACGGCTACGCCTGCCAAAACGCCGGCGGCGGTAAGGCCGTGTGCTTGCCCTCTTGTACGGACGATGCCCAGTGTCCTAGCACGGGCAAGTGCAACGCTAAGGGGCTTTGCGACAAAAAATGTGCGGTCGACGCCGATTGCACTGCTGGCTTTAAGTGTGGCAGCGATGGCGTGTGTGAAGAGATCTCCGACTGCCTCAGCTTTGGTTGTAATGACCCCGACGGTGCTTTTTATTGTTTGGAACTCTTTGGTTACTGCTTCTTGGACTTCTGCGCTGCCTACCAACCATGCGATGGAGTGGCCAATGCCACCGGCTGTGTACGCAGCTTAGACGACTACATCTGCGATTGCGACGAGGACCACACCTGGGACATAGCCACACGTCGGTGCATCAGCTTTACATGCAACGCGATAGACTTGGGTACGTTAACCAACACCATTACGCTAGAATCTCAAGACACCTGTACCGGCCAAGCACTGTATGACGCAGGTGGTAACGGTGTTACGAGTTGCACTGGTTACGGCACCAAAGATACGGAGCTCGTTTACAAACTGACCGTACAAGCTGGCCAAGTGGTTTTGGTGGATATGGAGCCAAGTGACGACTTTGACGCCTCGCTGTGGGTTACCACTGACTGCAGCGACACCCTTGGGCGCTACTGTGTTGCTGGTGTCGACGCTGTTGTTACCGGCGGCCATGAGTCCCTCGTGTTCACAAACGACACGTCCGAGTGGATGACCTACTACATCGTTGCTGATGCCTACAAGTCTTGCGGCGCGTTTAAACTCACCATCAGCAAAATGTCGCGTTGCGGCGATGGCGTCATCGAGGGGGACGAGCAGTGCGATGGTGCTGAACTTAACGGCGTAAGCTGCGAGGAGCTAGGGTTTGAGGGCGGTGAGCTTGGATGCACTGCTGCCTGCCGCTTCGATATCTCCGACTGTGCGTTTACTTGTCCTGCCACCGATCTTGGCACGGTCACCAAGGATATTACGCTAACTGAGGTGGACTCTTGTACTGGCACAAAGGTTTTCGATGCTAGTGGAACTGGTGTCAGTTGTACGGGCTATAGCTCTATGGGTGAGGAGATCCTCTATAAGATCACTCTACCCGCGGGTACTTCGGTCAAGATCAAGATGGAACCCAGTGGCTTCGACGCCAACCTGTGGGTGACGACGGCGTGTGACGACTTTAATGGAGCCAAGTGTGTCGTTGGTGCCGACGACCCAGAGGAACTTATCCTCACGAACGAGGGAGCTGAGGCTATGACCTACTTCATCGTGGCCGATGCATTTAGTGGCTGTGGTACATTCGACCTTACAATCACCCTTCAGTGACCTCCTTTTGCAGCTCGTTTATGACACTTGTATCATGAGAGTCGATTGACAATAAAGGGCGAAATATGTAGACTTGTTCACGGTTTTTTTTGTCCCTTGTTGTGGTGGTACGTCGTGCTCCCGGATGTCAGATTGACGCGGTCGGTGTGCACGAGGATGACCGCGGTTTTGTTCCCAAAGCGGAACCGCCTTGCGGGATTTCCGCTGTTGAAGGAGGAAAAGTTATGAAGGTAAGACTTCAAAGAGGGCTACTGCCAGTGCTGCTGTTGTCTGGCGCTTTGTTGGCGCTTGGCTGTGGTGGCGGTGACGACGACCCGGAGGCAGTGTGTGGCAACGGCGTCATTGAGGCTGGCGAGCAGTGTGACGGCGTGAATTTGAATGAGCAGACCTGCGTGACCAAGGGCTTTGGCGGCGGCACGCTTAGCTGCACCGCAAATTGCAAGTTTGACACCAGCGGATGCACCGATGCTCCGGCCGACTGTGGCAATGGCGTGATTGATGCTGGCGAACAGTGTGACGGCACTAATTTGAACGAGCAGACTTGCGAGAGCCAAGGCTTCGATGGTGGCACACTTAGCTGCACCACTACATGCCAATTTAACACCACTGGCTGCACCAAGCTTCCGCCTGAATGCGGCAATGGCGAGATCGACGGCGACGAACAGTGCGACGGTGCGAATCTGAATGAGCAATCATGTGAAACCCAAGGTTTCGATGGCGGCACGCTTAGCTGCACTGCTGCATGCCAGTTCGACACCACCGGTTGTACCACGATTGAGTCTGACTGCGGCAACGGCGTCATTGAGGCTGGCGAGCAGTGCGAGGGCGCTAACCTTAACGGCCAGAATTGTAAAAGACAGGGATTTGACGAAGGCACGCTTAGCTGCACCGCAGATTGCCAGTTCGATACTAGCGCTTGCATTACCATCACGAAGGTTGGCGTGGGCGAGCCCTGTACCCGAGACATTGAGTGTGAGTCGGACCTTTGCCTCACCGAGGTGATTCAAGGCTTCCCGAGTGGCTACTGTGCTGCACCATGTAACGGAGACGGGAGCTGCGATGATGCGAACGCCATCTGCGTCGACGTAGGCGAGTACCTGTGTCTTCGTTCATGTGCGCCTGGTGGCAGCGACTGCCGTGATGCCTATAACTGCGAGGACCTTGGCGAGGGCGCTGGCGCTTGCTGGCCTGCCTGCACTGGGGATCCACAGTGTCCTGACACCGGCACCTGTAATGATCGGGGCTTTTGCGAGACGCAATGCACAGATGATACTGACTGTCCAGCTGGCATGGCCTGCGGTTCCGAAGGTTTATGTGAGCTGATTGATGACTGCGCCACTAAAGGGTGTAACGACCCCGACGGAAGCTTGTACTGCAACGAAGCCAGTGGCTACTGCTTGGAGGACGCCTGCTTAGATAATCCATGTGATGGCTTGGCCAATGCCACTGGCGAGTGCGAGCGCTATTTTGATGAATATCGCTGCTATTGTAACGAAGACTACATCTGGGACGGTGATGCGGATGCTTGTGTTGCGTTTGAGTGTAGCGCAATCGACCTTGGGACGCTTGACGGCACGCTCATTGAACAAGCTGGTGACACCTGTAACGGTACTTCGCTCTACAACGCGGGTGGCAGTGGCGTGTCTAGCTGCACTCGTTACACTAGTGAGGACAAGGAGCTTGTCTACAAGTTGACCGTGCCTGCTGGGGTGGCAGTCGAGGTGCATATGGAGCCAACAGATTTCGACGCGTCGCTTTGGGTTACCACCAGCTGTGATGACGTCCTTGGACTTAAATGTGTTGTTGGCGCAGACGATCCTGAGACCGTGGTAGTACATAATGACACGACCGAGGACCAGACCTACTACATAATCGCTGATGCCTACGAGGACTGCGGCGCGTTTACGCTCACCATCTCAAGCCTTGGTAAGTGCGGCAACGGCGTCAAGGAAGGTCACGAGCAGTGCGATGGCCTAGACTTTGGCGGGGCCTCTTGCTCTAACTTTGGTTTTGCTGAGGGCACGCTCACCTGTAGTGCCCAATGCAAACTGGACTTTACAAATTGCAACTACGGCTCGCTTCAGCCAGTGGGTGGCCCCTGCACAACCGGCGCAGATTGCGCTTCTGGCTTGTGTTGGGATGAACTCAACAAGGGTCTGCCTAGTGGCTACTGCGTTGATAAATGTACAGAGGAACGTGACTGTTGGGATCCAGCCAATATCTGTGTGAGTGCCGGTGGCAATCGCCTCTGCGCCAAGAAATGTACTCCCGGGGTTTCTGGTGAGTGTCGTGACGCCTATGCATGTGTCGATCTAGGCGAAGGGGATGGCGCTTGTTGGGCCAAATGTACCACCGACAGCCAATGCTCCGTGGCCGGCCGCTGTAACCTAGACAGTGGCTTTTGCAGCTGTCCGCTTGGGCAGCACGTCGAAGCCGGTGCCTGCGTGTATGACGATTGTAAATACCTTGGTTGTGCTAACCTCAACCGCAACTGTGATCCTGTTGGTGGCTGCAGTGGCAGCTGTGCCGTCTGTACGGACTGCGTACCCGGCACACAGGAGTCTAGTGGAGATTACTGCCGGCGCATAGGTACTGTATGGGGCGGGCCATGCGAGGTCGACGCTGACTGTCCTGGCTCTGGTACGCCAGGCGAAGACACCTACTGCGACAACAGTGGCACCGGCGGCTTCTGTATGCAGTTTGACGGTCCGGACCATGTTGGTGACGGCCAGCCCTGTACTGGCGACCCCAACAGCGTGGGTGTCAGCATGGCCTATGTGTTCTGGATCGTACCCGTCTGCCTCCAGGGCTGTGAGATCGACGCAGACTGCCGAGCGGGCTATACCTGCTCGACGGATATTGACCATAACAACACTGTTTTGGCCTGTTCGCCCATCACCGAGTGCGGTACTGACGGCTGCAACGACGACGGTTCCTTGAGGTGCGCTTCTGATGGCAAGTGTTGGGTTGATAGCTGCGCCCCGAATCCTTGCACCAGTACGGCGAACTCGACCAAGGCTTGCGTCAATGTCCGCGACAGTTATACGTGCGAGTGCGTAGATGACCACCGTTGGGACGATGAGTCAATGAGTTGCGTCTCCTTCGAATGCACCGCTCAAGACCTCGGAACGGTAACGGCAGAAATCCAGCTCACTGGTGAAGATAGTTGTACAGGTACGAGCGAGTATAACGCTGATGGCACCGGCGAAAGTTGCACAAACTACCACACTAAGGGCAATGAGAAGGTCTACAAGATCACTCTGCCAGCCGGTGCTTCGGTCTACATCGAGATGGTGCCTGTTGTTGACTTTGACGCATCTCTGTGGGTGACAACTGCGTGCAACGATTTCAGTGGCGCCAAGTGCGTCGAAGGCGCTGACGATCCAGAGGAAGTCACCATCACTAACGAAGGCTCCGCACCTGCGACTTACTACATCGTGGCCGATGCCTTCAGTGGTTGTGGCACGTTCAACCTAACCATCACCCCCAAGTAATCTTCGTTAGGGGTGCGCCGGCTTTGTTTGGCGCACGGTGGTTAAATCTTCTACACGACCTCATTGTCTTTCACGGTCATTATAGTAAAATGATTATCATTCCCCCCAATCGTGTAACTTTGCGCGGTTAGGGTCTGCGATTTTGTTCCTAGAGCTAGGCCGCTCGTTGGGAGTTTGGCTGTGGCAGGAGGAGTCATAATGAGAGACAGACTTAAAAGTGGGTTGCTGCCGGTGCTGCTGGTGTCGGGCGCGTTGTTGGCGCTTGGCTGCGGTGGCGGCGACGATGATCCGGAGGCAGTGTGTGGCAACGGTGTGATCGAGGCTGAAGAGCAGTGTGACGGCGCCAATTTGAATGAGCAGACCTGCGTGACCAAGGGCTTTGATGGCGGCACGCTTACCTGCACCGCAGATTGCAAGTTTGACACCAGCGGATGCACCGATGCTCCGGCCGACTGTGGCAACGGCGTGATTGACGCTGGCGAGCAGTGTGACGGCGCGAATTTGAATGAGCAGACTTGCGAGAGCCAAGGCTTCGATGGTGGCACGCTTAGCTGCACCACTACATGCCAATTTAACACCACCGGCTGCACCAAGCTTCCGCCTGACTGCGGCAATGGCGAGATCGACGGCGACGAACAGTGTGACGGCACGAATTTAAACTCGCAATCATGTGAAACCCAAGGCTTTGACGGCGGCACGCTTAGCTGCACTGCTGCGTGCCAGTTCGACACCACCGGCTGCACCACGATTGAGTCTGATTGCGGCAACGGCGTGATTGAGGCTGGCGAGCAGTGCGAGGGCGCTAACCTTAACGGCCAGAATTGTAAAAGACAGGGTTTTGACGAAGGCACGCTTAGCTGCACCGCAGATTGCCAGTTCGATACTAGCGCTTGCATTACCATCACGAAGGTTGGCGTGGGCGAGCCCTGCACCAGTAATGCTGAGTGTGAGTCAGACCTTTGCCTCACCGAGGTTCTGCAAGGCTTCCCGAGTGGCTACTGTGCAGCACCATGTAACGGAGATGGGAGCTGCGATGATGCGAACGCCATCTGCGTCGACGTAGGCCCCCAGGACCTGTGTCTTCGTTCATGTGCGCCTGGTGGCAGCGACTGCCGTGATGCCTATTACTGCGAGGACCTTGGCGAGGGCGCTGGCGCTTGCTGGCCTGCCTGCACTGAGGATCCACAGTGTCCTGACACCGGCACCTGTAATGATCGGGGCTTTTGCGAGACGCAATGCACAGATGATACTGACTGCCGAGCGGGCATGTTCTGCGGCTCCGAAGATGTATGTGAGGTGATTCGGGACTGCGTTGCCCGCGGCTGTAACGACCCCGACGGAAGCTGGTACTGCAACGAAGCCAGTGGCCGCTGCTATGAGGACGCCTGCTTAGATAATCCGTGTGATGGCTTGGCCAATGCCACTGGCGAGTGCGGGCGCTATTTTGATGAATATCACTGCTATTGTAACGAAGACTACATCTGGGACGGTGATGCGGATGCTTGTGTTGCGTTTGAGTGTAGCGCAATCGACCTTGGGACGTTTAACGGCACGCGCATCGAACAAGCTGGTGACACCTGTAGCGGTACTTCGCTCTACAACGCGGGTGGCAATGGCGTGTCTAGCTGCACTCGTTACACAAGTGAGGACAAGGAGCTTGTCTACAAGTTGACCGTGCCTGCTGGTGGGGCAGTCGAGGTGCATATGGAGCTAACAACAGCTTTCGACGCGTCGCTTTGGGTTACCACCAGCTGTGATGACGTCCTTGGACTTAAATGTGTTGTTGGCGCAGACGATCCTGAGACCGTAGTAATCGATAACGACACGACCGAGGACCAGACCTACTACATAATCGCCGATGCCTATGAGGACTGCGGCGAGTTTACACTCACCTTCGACGAAGAGTCCTACTGTGGCAACGGCAAAATCGACGGGGATGACCAATGCGAAGGTAACAACCTTAACAGTCAGACCTGCGCGGGGCTTGGATATGTTGGCGGTGGTACGCTTGGTTGCACCCAAGACTGCAAATTCGACACCTCAAAATGTATATTTGACTGCCAAGCTGTTAAACTCGGCACGTTTTCTAGCTCTATCACACGTGATAACCAGGATACCTGCGCCAGCACCTCATTATACAACGCACGCGGCGCTGGTACCGGTTGCACTGACTACCCCACCAATGGTAGTGAGATCGTCTACGAGCTTGTCGTTCCAGCTGGACAGGGGGGCATCGTTGCGGTGGAACCCACTGGGTTCGACGCGGCAATTTGGGTGACTACGTCGTGTGATGACCTGTTGGGAGCCCAGTGCATCGTTGGCGTCGATAAGAAAGGGCACGACGGTCGTGAGGAACTCGATCTCGTCAACGATGGGGATAGCCCCCAGACCTACTACATCGTGGTTGACGCTTACAGCCGTTGCGGCACGTTCAACCTCACCATCTCAACCCTTGGTGAGTGCGGCAACGGCAACAAGGAAGGTCGCGAGCAGTGCGATGGCTCAGACTTTGGCGGGGCCTCTTGCTCTAACTTTGGTTTTATTGAGGGTACGCTCACCTGTAATGCCCAATGCAAACTAGACTTCACAAACTGCAACTACGGCTCGCTTCAGCCATCGGGTGGCCCCTGCACAACTGACGCGGACTGTGCTTCTGGCATTTGCTGGGACGAACTCAACATGGGTCTGCCTGGTGGCTCCTGCGTTGATGAATGTACAGAGGAACGTGACTGTTGGGATCCAGCCAATATCTGTGTCGAAGGCTTCTGCGTCAAGAAATGCACTCCCGGGGGGGCTGCTGAGTGCCGTGACGCCTATGAATGTTACGATCCAGGCGAAGGCATTGGCACTTGTTACCCTGAATGTACCACCGACAGCCAGTGCTTCGTGACCGGCCACTGCGACCCTGACAGGGGCATTTGCACCTGTCTGCCTGGGCAGCACGTCGAAGCCGGTACCTGCGTGTACGACGATTGTGAATACCTTGATTGTGCTAACCTCAACCGTAACTGTGATCCTGCTGGTGGCTGCAGTGGCGCCTGTGCCGTCTGCACGGACTGCGTTTCTGGCACAGAGCCATCTAGCGGAGATTACTGCCGGCGCTTAGGTGCTGCATGGGGCGGGCCATGCGAGGTTGACGCTGACTGTCCTGGCTCTGGTACGCTTGGCGAAGACACCTACTGCGACAAGAGTGCCACCGGTGGCTTCTGCATCCAGTTTCATGGCCCGGATTATGTTGATGAAGGCCAGCCCTGTAAAGGCGATCCCAACAGCGTGGGCCTCCATATGGTGGCCCCTTCGGGCTATCTCGAACCTGCCTGCCTCCAGAGCTGTACGAATGACCCAGACTGCCGCCCGGGCTATACCTGTTCGACGTATACTGGCAACAACGGTGTCGTTTCGTTCTGTTCGCCCATCACCGTGTGTGGTACCTACGGCTGCAACGACAACGACGGTTCCTTGAGGTGTGCTGCTGACGGCCAGTGTTGGCTTAATGGCTGCGACCCGAATCCTTGCACTGGTATGCAAAACTCGACCGAGAGGTGCATCAAGCTGCGCGATAGCCATATGTGTGGGTGCGAAAGTGCATTCCGTTGGGCCATTGACTCAATGAGTTGCGTCCCCTTCAGCTGCTCCGCCAGAGGCCTCGGCTCGTTTACAGGAACGAGGGTGTACAGTGATCAGGATAGTTGTACAGGTACGAGCGATTATAACGCTCTTGGCACCGGCGTAAGCTGTACAGATTACAGCACCATGGGCAATGAGAAGGTCTACTTGTTCACTTTGCTACCCTTTAAATCGGCCGTGATTCGGATGGAGCCTAAGGGTTTCGACGCGTCTCTGTGGGTGACTACTGCGTGCAACGATGTCAACGGCCACGGCTGCGTCCAAGGCGCAGACAATTCTGGTACTGGCGAGCCAGAGGAAGTCAAGATTTCTAACCGGACTTCGATTCAAAAGATGTACTTCATCGTGGCGGATGCCTACCTTGGTTGTGGCAATTTCGACCTCACCATCACCATCAGGTAATGTTCGTTAGCCGTGCGCTGGGGTTGCTTGGCGCACGGTGGTTAACTCTACTGCATAACTTAATTGTCTGTCACGGTCGTTGTAATAAAATGCCTCTTATTCCCCCAATCGTGTAATTTTGTGCGGTTGGGGTCTGCGGTTTTGTTCTTGGAGCAGGGCCGCTCGTTGGGAGTTTGGCTGTGGCAGGAGGAGTCATAATGAGAGACAGACTTAGAAATGGGTTGCTGCCAGTGCTGCTGTTGTCGGGTACGTTGTTGGCGCTTGGCTGCGGTGGCGGAGACGACGATCCGGAGGCAGTGTGTGGCAATGGCGTCATTGAGGCTGGTGAGCAGTGTGACGGCGCTAATTTGAATGAGCAGACCTGCGTGACCAAAGGCTTTGACGGCGGCTCTCTTAGCTGCACCGCGACTTGTCAGTTTGACACCAGCGGATGCACCGATGCTCCGGCCGACTGTGGCAACGGCAAGATTGACGCTGGCGAGCAGTGCGATGGCGCGAATCTGAACGAACAGACTTGCGAGACCCAAGGATTCGACGGCGGCACGCTTAAATGTACCGCTGCATGCCAGTTCGACACCACCGGTTGCACCAAGATTGGGCCTGACTGTGGCAATGGCCAGATCGACGCTGGCGAACAGTGCGATGGCGCGAATCTAAACGAGCAGACCTGCGAGACCCAAGGTTTCGATGGAGGTACGCTTAAATGCTCCGCAACCTGCCAGTTCGACACCACTTCTTGCACCACCATCGAAAAGGCCGGTGTGGGAGAGCCGTGCACCAGTAACGCCGAGTGTGAGTCAAACATGTGCCTAACCGAGGTATTTGACGGCTACCCGAGCGGTTATTGTGTCGCGGACTGCAATCCCGACTTCTCCTGTGACGACCCAAATGCCAGCTGCGTCGCCCTGGACCTGTTCGTATGCATGCGCTCATGTGTTATGGGCGGCAGCGACTGTCGTGAGGGCTATGCCTGCTTGCCGTCTTTTGACTTCGTGGAAGCGCCAGTCTGCATGCCCTCCTGCTCGGAGGATTCGCAGTGTCCGGACACTGGTTTATGTAACGATGGAGGCTTTTGCCAAACGCTATGTACAACCGACCCAGATTGTCCAGCGAGCCAATACTGCAATCACGAGGGCGTGTGTAACTTTATCCCCGATTGCGACAGCTACGGGTGTAACGATTCATCCGGGGAGTACTACTGTTACGAAGAATTCAATTATTGTTTTGAGGACGCCTGTGCCGCCGGTCCGTGTGATGGTATTGCTCATGCCACCGGTTGTTCACGTCACCTCCACAATTACTTGTGTAATTGCGATGAGGGTTACCTCTGGGACAGCGCCGCAGGTGAGTGCATAAGCTTTTCGTGCAACGCAATCGACTTGGGGACGTTCGACGGAACGGTCATCAGCCGTACTGGTGACACCTGTGGTGGCACGTCCATCTACAACGCGTTGGGTGACGGTGTGTCTAGCTGTACAAGTTTTTCGTCTAAGAGCAACGAGATTGTCTACAGCTTGACCGTGCCAGCGCGTCAGTTTGTCCAAGTGGAGATGTCGTCTAGTGGTTTCGAATCATCACTTTGGGCCACTACCTCCTGTGATGACATCCTAGGGCTTGGGTGTGTTTGGGGTGCCGACAGCTCAAAGATCCTGTTATTAGAAAACTACTCACTTATGGCCATGACTTACTACATCGTTGCCGACGGCTTCAGCGGCTGTGGCGAGTTCACGCTTACCGTCTCTGTCTACAAACCTCCGCGTTGTGGCAATGGCAAAATCGATGGGTATGAGCAGTGTGATGGAGCCGACCTCAATGAACAGACCTGCCAGAAGCTAGGATACGATAGCGGTACCTTGAGCTGCACCAATGGATGTACATTTGACACCTCAGGTTGTGTGTTCACCTGCAAGGCGCACGATCTAGGCACGTACACTGGAGCAGACATAACGCTTGAAGCTGAAAATAGTTGCAGTGGCACCAAACTCTACAACGCTGGCGGCGCTGGCTGGAACTGCACGGGCGAATACTCTGAAGGTTACGAGAAAGTCTATAGCCTCACGCTTGAAGCCGGTGCGTCAGTCACCATATCCATGTCGCCTATAAGGTTTGACGCATCGCTTTGGGTGACGACGTCATGTGACGACATATTTGGCTCCATGTGCGTTGCTGGCGTCGATACAGCTTTGTTTGGCGACCGTGAAGAACTTGTTCTCGCGAACGATGGGGATGAATCTCAGACCTACTACATCATAGCCGACAGCCTCTATGGCTGCGGCATATTCGATCTCACCATCTCAAGGCCTGGCCCGTGAGGCAATTGCTAGCTTGATGCTGACAGTCGTGACGGGCTTGCCAAGCTCATTGCTGGTTGTCTACTTGGACCGCATTTTGAATCTGAAGAAAACGTACATCGCAATACATGTAATCACAGCGCCTATCGTGTATCCCGCTTGCCTGGGGATGAAGCTGCCTAGGCCTTCTTTTTCGGCCACGAACAAAAAGCTGCTGGTTACCATGGTCATGAAAATCGCTGGGATCAGGGCGACGATGTAGGGCTTCTTTTTTTGCGACAGGTACACTGTAGCCGTCCACAAGGTGACTGTTGCCAGCACTTGGTTGCTCCAGGCAAAGTAGCGCCAAATGACATCAAAACCTGTTGCATCAACAAGGGAGTACACCAGGATTCCAGCTGTAACCGCGAATACAGGCAAAGCGACCAACAGCCTGTTTTGTATGGGCTTTTGGTCAATGCCCAAAGAGTCAGCCACAATCAGGCGTGCCGACCGCAAGGCCGTGTCGCCGGAGGTAACGGCGGCGGATATGACTCCAAGCACCGTTATTGCCGCGATGGACTTTGGAAACCATTCATTGGCAATGACTCCAACCATCGCGGGCCCTCCCTTGCCTGTTGTGTCCACAGGCCCGTTGGGGCCGAAGAAGTAAGCAGCCGCGGCAGCCCACAGCAGCGCTACGATGCCTTCAGCAATCATGGCACCGTAAAAAATAGGGCGAGCCTGCTTCTCATTTGTCATGCAGCGCGCCATCAGTGGTGATTGCGTGGCATGAAAGCCGCTGATGGCCCCACATGCAATGCTGATGAACATCATCGGAAAGATAGGATTGCTGGCAGCCTGTGGATGCTGGTTGCGAAAGCCTTCCCACAGCTCGGGTATTGGGGGGCGAAATACTATAAAGGCCACAAAAATGGCCGCGGCCATCCCCAACAACAGCAAACCGAAAATCGGGTAGATTTTGCCAATTAGTTTATCAATGGGAAGCAGAGTGGCGATCAGATAGTAAGCAAAAATAACGGCCACCCAAATGAAGATATTCCAGCTAGGCGTGAAGTTGTTGTTCAGCAGCACCGCAGGCGTGTTCACAAATACCGCGCCCACCAACACCATCAGGATTATGGTGAAAACCCGCATTATCTGTTTTGGCTTGTTTCCCAAGTAGCGACCGTGAATTTCAGGCAATGAAGCTCCCTTTTGGCGCAGGGAAATAAAACCTGAAATGTAATCGTGCACGCCCCCAGCGAAGATGCTGCCAAACACAATCCACAAGTACGATGACGTGCCAAACTGGGCCCCCATAATGGCCCCACAGATGGGTCCCACCCCGGCGATGTTCAAAAACTGAATCAGGAAAATTCGCCAAGGTTTCATGGGGACATAGTCAACGCCATCCGCCTGACTTATCGCCGGAGTAACCCGGTTTGGATCCGCCCCAAGCATCCGCTCTATCCATTTGGAATACAGCAGATATCCAAGAATCAAAAGTGCTACCGCTGCAAAGAATGATATCAAGGCCTTAACTCCTTGTTGGATCTTAGTTTTCCAAAAGCCAATCTACGTAACGGACGGGATCATGTCAATGACCTTGTCCCAAAATAATCAGCAATCGAGAGTCGCTGTGCTACAAATGAAAGAATCCGCCGTTTAATTGACAGGTTCGTACATGTTCCATAGACTGCCTTTCACATGGTCTTAGGTTGAACCCTGCTCGCCGGCCTTAGACATCAATTGGCTTGTGATTTGGGGCAGATTGCCTGAATGGGGGCTGCAAATGACTAGCAGAGCTTTGATTGTGGTTATCGTGTCTCTGGTGCTTCTTTCCCCGTTAAAACTGCTTGCTGATGACACAGTCACAGGTTTTCTCAGGGACGAAAGTCGCATGCCCAGTCGTGTTATCAAAGGACATAAGGTTTTTTTACAGTTGGAGCCAGGCGATCCTCGTTTACCCGAAGATGTACTTTTTGATTGGGCAGAGTCGTCAAGCTGCTACGACTGTGATCCCGGATATGATGTCACCATGGCAGTGACACACGTTCCTGGTTCGGGTAAAAAAAATGGGTTGTTTCAGGTGGTTTGTGTGAACGGATGTGGCGCTAATAACTGCTCGTTTGACATCGTACGCTTAAAGAATGGCAAGCTTGTAAGCTTGCTGGAAGGCGGCGGCGTTAGTGCTAAGGTTAGTGGATCATGGAACGGAAAATCTTTGCTGTTTTATGGCAGACATATAACGGCTTTTGAGGGTGCTGCATCTGTTTATATACTGGAAAACGATGAGTTGCGGTTTATTGTAGACATCACATCGGATATTGTTGGCTACAGCTTTTATTCAGATCGGGCAGATTGGTTAATACAGAAGTGCCACGATGTAAATTCGATACAATGTACCAGTTATTTAATCGACGATCTTACCAGATACATATGGGAAGTCTCCTATGGCAGCTATACCAATGCAGCCAGAATCTATTTAGTGCCACTGGAAATAAGCCCTATGTCCGAGTCTGCACTTAATATTACTACGTATTTTGGCATGGAGCGGGACAAGGACTGTTCCTCAACTCTTGCATTAGCATGGCGATTAAGCGATACATCGTGGCGTATAATTGAGAAGCATGAAAAGAAACTGAGAAAGGCCCTGAAATCCTTGGGTGACCGTCCACCTAAGGGCTGCCCTAAGCTCGATGATGCTGGCGGCAAGCGTTCTGGTTGGGCTGAAGCCATAAGTTTCGGTGAAGACGACACTCTGGTGCGCACCCGTTGGTTGCTGGATGGTGATTCTCCGTACTTCTGCGGCAGGGAAAAAGTGCCCGGCAAATTCAAAATCTGGTGATCTTGCCCCCCTGTCCCTGCTCCTGCTTCTGTCCCCACCCCTGCTCCTGTCCCTGTCCCTGTTCCTGTCCCTGTCCCCACCCCTACATCTGCTTGAGTTCCTCGGTCAAGCCTGCAAGTCCCTTTCGGGCGTCGGCGAACATCATCACTGCGTTGGGATACTCAAACAGTTCGTTTCGTATTCCTGCAAAACCTGCGCCTAGCGAGCGCTTGATGATTATGACCGAGCGTGCTTCGTGGACGTTCAGGATTGGCATCCCATAAATTGGGCTGCCTCTGTCATGGGTCGCTGCTGGGTTTACAACATCGTTGGCACCAATTACCACTGCAACGTCGGTTGCTTTGAACTCGTGGTTGATGGCGTCCATTTCGTACAGCTGTTCATAAGGAACGTTGGATTCTGCCAGCAAAACGTTCATGTGGCCTGGCATACGGCCGGCTACTGGGTGAATGGCATATTTGACCGACACCCCACGTTTTATCAAAAGCTCTGCAAGTTCCTTGACCGCGTGCTGTGCTTGGGCCACTGCAAGTCCATAACCAGGGACAAAAATCACCGAGGACGCGCTTTCCAGGATTAAAGCCGATTCTTCGATTGACGCCGACTTTACACCGCTGTATTCGCCACCTGCGCCAGCCGTCTGATCCGTTGCTCCAAATCCACCAAAGAGCACGTTTGCCAAACTGCGATTCATGGCCTTTGACATGATTCTAGTCAAAATTATCCCTGAAGCCCCAACTAGTGAGCCAACCACAATTAACAGATTGTTTTTCAACACAAATCCAGTCATTGCAGCCGCCAACCCAGAGTATGAGTTAAGCAGCGAGATAACGACTGGCATATCAGCGCCACCAATTGGAATGACCAGTAAGGCGCCTAAAATCAAGGCAATGGCCGCAAAAACCCACATGATTATGGCGACTTGCGATGGGTCCGCAAACAGGGACCACGTCCCAAGCACTAAAGCCGCGATGGCCAGCACCAAGTTGATTATGTGTCGCCCAGGAATCAATATTGGGCGTCCAGAAATCCACTCCTGCAGCTTCAAAAAGGCAACTATGGACCCAGTAAGAGTGACCGCGCCAATGATAATCGACAGCACTGTCGTGACCGCAGAATCCGCGCCAATTGCGGCAATCATGGTCTGGGATTTCGGCAGCACTTCCATGTGGAACAGCGACAACGCGACCAGCATCGATGCCCCACCGCCCAATCCATTAAACAAGGCCACCATCTGGGGCATGTCGGTCATTTTTGCTTTATATGCGGCGATGGCGCCAATGGCTGAGCCGATTACCACCCCAATTATTATGTACAAAGGATTAAAAGTGCCGAGGTCCAGGAGCGTCAAGATGACTGCCAACAGCATTCCAAGCGCTGAAAGGTGGTTTCCCCTCCTGGCTGTTGGGACCCTTTGCTGAAGCTTCAAGCCCACAATGAACATCACTGTGGCGACCAAATAACCAAGGTAAGTAATGATATGAGTGATGTTATCCATGGGACGCCTCCTTGGCGCCCTTGGCGGCTGCTTGTTTTTTCTTGAACATGGCCATCATGCGGTCGGTGACCAAATAGCCTCCAACCACGTTGATGGTTGCCAGTACAACTGCAATTAAGCCCAAAATGTTAGCTACATCTGGGGTTGATAGTTTGGCCGCAACCAATGCGCCCACGATGGTGATACCAGAAATGGCGTTCGAACCAGACATTAATGGCGTATGAAGGGTTGGGGGGACCTTTGCAATCACCTCAAGACCCAAAAATACCGCCAACAGGAAAACTGTTAATCCCATCAACAGCGCTACAGTCGGATCAAGTTCAAAGCCTGTCATTTTGCACCTCCTGCAGCCATATCAGGTGACCAAGCGGCACCTTCATGAGCCACTATTGAACCTGCGATAATCTCATCCTCAAAGTCCAGATTTAGTTCGCCCTTTGGGAACAACAGCAACAGGACGTTTTGGACATTTTTGGCGTAAACATCGCTGGCATGAAAGGGGACCATGCCTGGCAAGTTTTTGTAACCAATGATTTTTACACCATTGTGTTCCACGACCTCACCTGGCTTGGTTAATTCGCAATTTCCCCCTTGCTCGGCGGCAAGATCGACAATGACCGAGCCTGGCCGCATGGATTCAACCATTTCCTTGGTGACCAACTTTGGAGCTGGCCTCCCTGGAATCAATGCGGTGGTAATAACAGCATCGGAGACGGCGACCCGGCGGGCCACTTCTTCACGTTGGCGCTGCAAAAAGTCGGCCGACGCCTCCTTGGCATAACCACCGGCGCCCTCAAAGTCTTCGGCACCTTCCACCTCGATGAAACGCGCTCCTAGGCTTTCAACTTGCTCCTTTACAACGCTTCGGACATCTGAGACCTCGACGACCGCGCCAAGGCGCCTAGCCGTGGCTACAGCCTGCAAGCCAGCCACTCCAGCACCCATGACCACAAAGCGGGCCGGAGTGATGGTTCCAGCGGCTGTCATCATCAGCGGCATAAGTCTAGGCAGCATGTCCGCGGCGATCAAAGACGCCTTGTATCCAGCGATGTTTGCCTGGGAAGAAAGGGCATCCATTGATTGCGCCCGGCTGATTCTGGGGATTTGGTCCATGGCAAAGACAGTGACCTTTTGTGCTATCAGGGCCTGTAAAAGGTCTGGGTTGGTCTTGGGCCACAACAGTGAAATCAGCAGAGCCCCGGCCTTCATCTGCTTTACTTGAGCAAGGCTAGGGGGGTTAATTTGGGCTACTACGTCAGCTTCAGCAAGGCTGGCGGTATCAGGGACAATGGTGGCTCCAGCATCGACAAAACGGGCATCGGTGATACCTGCATCAGCGCCGGCACCTGATTGAATCAAAACGGTAAATCCAAGCTTTACCAAACGGCGCACCGTATCAGGAACTGCAGCGACCCTTGTGTCGCCCATCTCCTTTGGTACAAATAAAACTGCCATCGCCTACCTCCTTTTTTGGCGATTGAAGGAAGATAGACATCGTTATTCGGATGACAAGAGTCCTGGTTTAAAGAGGGGCAAGGGCCGACAATTAAGGCTGGGATTTTGGGATTTATCTTTTTGATTTATCTACAGGACTGTGTTCGTTCCTCTGTTTCTGTTGCTTGGCAACGACCGCCAGAGATCGAACAATTCACAATGTAGGTTGCAGCTACACCACATTCTACTGCTCCCTCATCAAAACCCTGCTTAACTCCACAAGTAAGGCCACCTCCTGGACGAGGAAAACTTAGACAGCTACCAATGCCCCAACGCTTTTCTTCGCCCTCACTGCAGTTGTAATCAAACGAATCACACTGGTTTGCCTTGATAAACCATTGTTCTTCAGTGAATTCTTGTGGATATGCTTGGTCGTCCTTGTCGCAGCAGTCACCGCCCTTTGTTGCGGTGTAAGGGGCGGCAGCCGCACACAGGCAACGAGTATCGCCATCAACTCCGAATTCATCTCCGTCATCATCGCGATAGTAGGTCGTGCAATCATCAGCGTCTTCTTCGTCTGTGTGACCATCGCAGTCGTTGTCTTTACCATCGCACACTTCTTGGGTTGGGAGGCCTTCAACGCATACGTTTGGCACGCCGTCAGTGCATTTCTGGACTTCCCTCATACACTCGCCTTTACCGCAGATTATAGTGTCACCAGAGTCGATTACCTTGAAGGAACAACCTGATTCAGGATCGCAGGTGTCCTCTGTACATGGGTTTAGGTCGTCACAGGTAATGGCAGTACCGCTACATACACCATCTTGGCAAGTGTCATTTTCGGTACAGTAATTATCATCCGAGCAAGCTGTGCCGTCTGCAACCGGAACCTCTTTGCACTTCAGGTCTTCGCATTTAAACTCGTGGCACTTTTTTGGTTCCCCGTCGCAGTCTGTATCTTCTTCGCACTCTTGAGGTTCGGTGCCATCATCATCCGCGATTGCGCCGTCATCATCCGCGATTGCGCCATCATCGTCCGTGATTGCGCCGTCATCGTCCGCGGCGCCGTCATCGTCCGCGGTTGCGCCATCATCGTCCGCGATTGCGCCATCATCATCAGCGGTTGCGCCGTCATCGTCCGCGGTTGTACCGTCGTCCTTAGCCTTGGTGTCACTGGTGGCTTTTGAGTCCCGCTCAAAGGCATCATCAAAAGTGGGAGACCCTTCATCTCCGTTACACCCAATTGATAAGGCAAGAAAAGCGGCCAAAACAGGTAATGCAAAAAAACGTAGCTTCATGAAGCCCCCCAGAAAAACGATTGACGCCAGTTTACCTTTGCATCTATGCAAATGCAAGAAATGGTTTGATTAGTTAAAAAACTTGGGTGGTCACAGGAGGTGGCGGAACGTTTGGATTTCGAAGTTTGAAGACTGATGGCTGGATGATAGTCTTGAATTGTGGCGCTTTTAGGTCCAGAATCAACGAAGCCCCAAGACGAGGGTTTGCTAACTGCAAACATTTGACCCAAATTCCAGATTGGATGTCAGGCCTTTGGCGCTTGAGATTGTTGCCAGGGGAGCATGGCTGATAAAGCTGCGATGGTTGGCTGGTATCGCTGTGCTGTTAGGTACTTGTGGAGTCTGGTTAGTTGTTGGCAGCCGTGCGCCAATTGTTCCAATGTTTGCGGTCGGCCTAGCGATTTTGTTCTATAACTGGCTGTTTTTTCAGCTATATAAGCATCGTCCACAGCATCAAATGCGTTTGGCGTCCGCCCAGTTCCTGACTGACTGGGGCGCTCTTACTATTTTGGTGCACTATACCGGAGGTGTAGCCAGTCCCTTACTGTTCTTCTATGTCTTTCACGTAATCATCGCCAGTATTCTGTTTTCTCCAAGGATTGCCGCAATACACGCTGCAATCGGGGTGATGCTGGTTGGAACTGTAACTCTTGGTGAAATCAGTGGGCTGTTACCACACCTGCCAGTGCCAGGCTTTGAAAGCGTTGATCTTTTATCCGCTCCAGAGGCTGGTCAAAGGTATTTCTTCTTTGGTCTGACCGTACTGGTTGTCTATCTATTGTCCTCTTCCATGGCAAAGCGATTGTGGGCCAGAACTAGGCAGGTGATTGAACAACGAAATCAAACACAAGCGGCTTTGTATCGGACTCGTTCACTAAATGAAATCGCAATTGCCGCGACATCCAGCCTTGAATTGAACTTGGTCATGGAAACCATTACAAAGTCAGTTGTTCAAACCATGAGCATCAAGGCAAGTTCCATTCGGTTACTGGACGATTCTGGAGATACCCTAGCAATTAACGCCTCTTATGGGCTAAGCGAGGCATATCTGGCCAAAGGTGCAGTGCAAGTTGTCGACAGTCCAGTTGATGCAATGGCATTACAGGGGAGTCCGATTCGGATTCCAGATGTAGCTAAGTCAGAGTTGCTTCAATATCCTGCTCAGATGCTTGAAGAAGGAATTCAGTCGCTGGTGGTGGTTCCCCTAGTCCTGCGAGATAAAACCATTGGTGTGTTAAGGGCGTATTGTTCTAAAAAGACGCATTTTTCAGATGACGACGTTGATTTTTTATCGGCACTAGCTGGTCAAGGTGCGATTGCTATTGAAAACGCTCGTTCCTACACAGATTTACAGGCCCTTGAAGTGGCCAAATCCAAGTTTGTGTATGTTGTTGCCCACGAGTTGAAATCACCTGTCGCTGGGGCGACCTCTTCGCTAAGTCTTTTGTCCGAAGGGTATGCCGGGGAACTATCCGATCAACAACTGCTGCTGGTGAACCGGGCTCAACGAAGAATAGCGAGCTTGTCAGCGCTGCTACAGGACCTTTTAGCCTTGGGAGCAATGCAGGAAAAGCTTGTTCATGCAAAGATTGAACCTTTGTCGATTAGCCAGGCATTAAAGGCGGTTACAGAGCGAGTCCAGCCGACAATCGAGACAAAGGGGCTTAAACTTACAATGGATTTGGCTTCAGAACCTCTTACTGTGCTTGGCCAAAAAGACGATTTTGAGCGGATGGTAGGCAATCTATTTGAAAATGCAGTGAAATACACACCTACTAAGGGTGCTGTAAAGGTCTTGGTTCGTCACGATGGCGACATGATTGAAATGGAGTTTACAGACACAGGTATTGGGATAGCGCCTGAGGCACTTCCCAAACTTTTCGAGGAGTTTTACAGAGCGCCAAATGCCAGGCAATCGATTGAAGGCACTGGCCTTGGCTTGGCGTTGGTCAAAAGAATCGTAGACTCCATGAAAGGTACCATCAGCGTTCAAAGCGAAGTCAACAAAGGAACCACGTTCAAGGTCCGGTTACCAAAAGCACCTTGACCATGTTCCGTACCTGCCCAAAGCGGCCGGTTGTTGATTAATCAATGGGGGGTTAGAAAAGCAGCTTACAGAACTTTGTGCAACCATCCAAATTCGTCTGGCGCATCTCCAAACTGGATTCCAACGATGGCGTCAAAAAGCTGTTGAGTAATTGGTCCAGGGACTGCTGATGATGGGGCTAGGTCTCTGCCGTCATCAAAGTGGAACGATTTAATGCCTGTGACCACTGCGGCTGTTCCGCAGGCAAACGCCTCGGTAATCGAGCCGTCAGCCAAGCCATCTTCAACCCAGCCAAATGGGATGTCTTCTTCGTGGACTTCAATTCCCTTGGCGCGAGCTATCTGGACCAGTGAATCCCTGGTAACGCCTGGCAGAATTGTTCCGTGCAGTTTTGGGGTGTATAAAGCGCCATTCTTGATGAAGCACACATTCATTCCCCCCATTTCTTCCACGCGACGTTCGCGATAGGGGACGTCTCTTGCCTCCAAGAACAACACCTGGCCGCACTTCAAGGCATAAGCCTTGGAAGTGGTCTCCAAGGTGCCAGCATAGTTGGCCCCGGCCTTGATTCCGCCGGTGCCTCCATAACAAGAACGACTCTTGTCTAGGGCAACATAAACGCTTACTGCACCAGGATCTCGGCCTGAGGTACCCAGGAAGTACGGACCTGAAACAAGGGTCAGGATATAGAAAAGATATTCCTTCGATGCGGCTACTTTAACCTGTGGGGCTGTGCCGATCATCGTTGGGCGGATGTATAGAGTGCCTGGAAGCTCAGGCACTTGGTTGGCTTCAGTCTCCACCAGTGCTTTGATCGCTTTCAAAAAGAAATCCGGTGATATTTCGGGCATCTGCATCCTACGAGCGGACATGTTCATTCTGGCGATGTTCATTTCAGGGCGAAACAGAACTATGTCTCCAGATTTCTGGCGATATGCTTTCATACCCTCGAAAATGGTCTGAGCGTAGTGTAACACCGTGGCACCAGGGTGGAGTTGCAGGTGCTTGACCGGTTCAATGTAAGCATCGTGCCAATTGCCTCCACTGTACTTCATATGAAACATGTTTGGTGTAAAAAGAGTGCCGAATTCAACGTGTTCTATACGCTCCGGCCGTACTAGGGTGTCCCGATCCGGGCGAATAATTATTTCAACGTCCATAAAGTAACTCCTTGCTGACGGACTTCGAATTGTCCCTTGATGGGGCGTGTTGGTCAACCCGTTTTACAGGATAAAAGTGAAAATGGTTATGAATTGGGGATTTTTCTAGGGGTGGGCGGGGGGCAGGGACAGGGACAGGGACGGGGACAGGGACAGGGGCAGGAGGCAGGGGCAGGAGGCAGGGGCAGGGCGTGGAAATTTTGCGCTAATTATTTGGCGGTGGAGACTGTTGGTTTTTGACGGTCTGGTATTACTCGTTTTACTTCTTCAATAAACGGCTTCTGCAATTCGTTCCAGACTCTGGTTGCTCCTTCCGCGGTCACGTGGAAACCATCCTTTGCACGATATTTTTGCAGCTGCCCTGGCGGGATTTTATCAACCTCTGGGATAGTCGACATGGCAAGGCCACACTTGGAGCGTTTAGCTGCATTCGCCTGTAGCTCTCGAATAACGTCCTGTTGTTTAACATGCTTTGCCCTTGAAATAGCCACGGTTGGAAGAACAATAACCCTGCTGACGCCTAGGTCACACAGATTGTCAATTACTTCCAACATCCGGTTTTCATAGTGTAATCTCCACTCATCATTTTGGTCTCTAAATCGCACCCAGTCTCTGGCCCTGCCAAGCTTTTTTTGTTCAGATGGAAGCAACCTCAGGTCTTGTGAATCGTTACCCCCAAGATAAAGGACTGCAACCTTTGGAATACCAAATTCCTTGGCACGTTGCACAGCTCCAACCCGCCAGTCATAAAAATCCGCTCGGCAAATTCCAGTCGAGCTTTTTAGAGATTTGGCAGCTGTGAAGCCTTCATCCTTAAGGGCTTTCTCGATCTTGAAACCCAAAGGGCCACCAATGGTTGAAGACCCCATCAACAAAACATCTACAGGTCCCTTTTTCGCAGATCCCTTTTGAGCCAAGGCGTTTGCAGGGATCAAAGCCAAAACCAAAATCAAGATTTTTAGATGTCTCATAAGCCTCCTTCTAAAATAAGGCGCAGGCAGTCTAACAAATGAACGCGCATTTTATAAACTTTTCAGCAGATCTCTGGTGGCAGTGGCCTGTTGTTTGAACTCAGGATCCCGTTCCAAAGCAATGACTTCTTCCAAAAACGGGATAGCTTCTTTACGGCCAAGTTGTTCAAGGCCTTTCAAGGCTGCAACCCGGATGACTGTATCTTCGTCGAAAATCGCCCTTTGCAGTCCCTCAATGGCATCACGCTCTCCTGTCGCAGCTAAGGCCTGTATTACAGTCAGCTTTACCTCGGCAGATGGGTCAATTACCAGTCCAGCCAGCATATTTAACGCACGCCGCTCTTTGATGGTGGCAAACACTGGGATCACGGTTTGTTTAATCTCAGGGTCACCGTCGTACAAAAGCGAAAGCAGGAAATCAAACTCCGAGGGCGCTTCCCCTGGACCCAAAAGGGACAAAAACGCTTTGACCACCAAGCGTCGAACTTCATTGTCTCCATAGCGGCCCAACAGGCGCAAAGGCTCACGTGCTGCCTCAAGGCGGCGTTTTTCTATGGCAATCAAGGCTGCCTTTTTCACCCCATTAGATTCATCATTCAGCGCCTCAATCAGGATTCCTTCAGCTTGTGCCCCCTGAGTTTGCGCCGCTGCGACAACGGCTGCCTCACGAATTTCAGGGTCCGGGTCTTTGATTTTGGCCATGATAGACGCAGAAACAGATGGATCTGGAATCCTTGCCAAGGCATACACTGCCGCACGACGAATTCCCAAGTCAGGGTCTGATAAGCGGGCTTGTAAAACGGTCACAACCTTTGGTGGAGGCTGCGAACCCTGCATCGAATCGCCCAAAGCCTTCATTGCCAGCCGCCGGGTGGTAACATCTGGGTCTTCCATCAGTTTCAAGGTCACATCAAGTGGTTGGGCAGCGATGATCTTGATTGCAGCCGCCTCAAACTTGGCAGCATCCTGAGGGGTCTTGCCAGCGGCCAGCAGCGGGGTGACAGTGTTTGGATCTCGCCATTCGGCAATCGCGTCAGCCGCTGCATAACGAACGTTAGGCTCCGTACGAGACAGGGTGGCGACCAATGCCTGAAGTCCTGCAGCCGGCTTTATGCTGGCAAGCTGCTTGGTTGCATCAATAGCAGCCGTCTCCGAGCCTCTGGCCAAAAGCCAGATAAGCCCCTTTAGCTGCAGGTCAGCCGACCCGTTTTTCGCAAGGTCCTTGGCAAAATACTCCCTGGTTTCTAGGTCCAGTTCCTCATCCGCCAAGGCTTGAAAGGTCAGATTCCTGGCCCCAATTGTGATAAGGCCGTCTCTGGCAGCGATTCTGACGCTTGGTTGGGCGTGTTTTAGCATTCTGGCCAAAGGCGGTCCAGCGACAGCATTTTTGGATGCCACCAACTTCTTGATGGCCTCTACCACAACCTTCTCGGATGGGTCAGACAGGCTTTCGATCTGCAAAAAGACATCGTACTTACTGACACCTCTGGCGGACAAGGCCCTGACTGCAGCAAGCTTGACGGCCGGGTCTTGGTCGTTTTCAACCACTCCCGACAAACGGTCATTGATTTCGGGGCCTTTTTCTGAAGCCAACAGCTCTATGGCTGTCAGGCGAATAGTGGAAGACGGGTCTGAAAGAAGGGGGAAAATTCTGGCCGTTTTGTTTGGTGCGTTAATGCTGTCAAGTGACTTTAAAACTGTCAGACGAGTGTTTTCATTGGGGCTTGAAAGGCCAGCCAAAGCCCGGTCAACCAAGGTGGGATCACCCTTGGCCAGCCTGCTGGAAAATTGTTCGCAGGTTATGAATTCACCAGCAGCCAAGGGAACGAGACAACCAAAGGTTGTCTTTGGTGGCAGCAGCTGATCGACAGGCATCACAAGCATGAATACAGGGGTCTTCAGCGCCGACGGATCTAAGGCTGCGGCTTGCAAAAGGGGAGCTTTGATAACTGTAATCCCCAAAGAATACAGGGTATAAAAAACCTCGGAGGCAACCTTGTCATGGTCATCAGCTCTGGATGGATCCAGGTTTATCGTGGCTGAGCGCACGTTATCCTTGGTAGCATCCAGCGTCAGCGTGGCCTTACCATATTCAGTCGGATGAAGGGCCTTCAACTGGTCAAAGGCACGCAAAGCTGAGTCAGCCTGGCGCTTTGCATCGAAGTTGTTCATTCCTCGCGGTATGAGCACCGAGATCGCCTGCCCACCTTGTGCAACTTGGGTGGACACATAAAGCATTGGCAACGCCCCATCCAAAGCAAGTGCAGCATGTGACATCAGTGAACAGACCAAAGCCACCAACAGCGGCGTAAATATGGACTTTTGAAGTGGAAGATGTTTAGCCAAGATAAAACCTCGCAA
>Ga0209723_1001933_pt1 | contig 29816 bp, 22 predicted proteins | sample BiotimSIPDNA_2_FD_185750 | JGI IMG/M metagenome (GOLD analysis project Ga0209723, IMG submission 185750) | Anaerobic biogas reactor microbial communites from Washington, USA - Biogas_R2 time_0 SIP DNA (SPAdes) (version 2) | ecosystem: Engineered > Bioreactor > Anaerobic > Unclassified | place...
GAGGAAGCGTTTCCGGCTTATCTTGAATCAAGAATTGCATCATTTTACGAACGCGCAGGATTTGTAAAATTACATGATAATAGTACCGCTTCAGTAACCATAGGGGGAACTGTAAGCCCTGCAGGCGGCAATTTTGAAGAACCGGTAACTCAGGGGACACTTAAAGTAGTAGGCGCATTCCATGGACTCTCACGTGCACGATCCGATGCACGGCGTTATCCTGCAATAGATCCATTCGAATCCTGGAGCAAATATAATGGAGTAATTGAAAAACAACTTGTTGAACAGATGCATTCTGTTCTTTTCAGGGGAGATGAGATAAATCAGATGATGCGTGTTATAGGTGAAGAAGGTACTACAATCGAAGATTTTCTTGTTCACCTTAAAGCTGAACTGATCGATGCTGTTTATCTGCAGCAGAATTCATTCGATGAAATCGACGGCTTTACACCGGCAAGCAGGCAAATCCATGTCTTTAACCTGCTGAGAGAAATTGTTAACACACCAATGAAAATTGATTCAAAACAGCAGGCCCGGGGATTTTTCAATAAACTTCGCCAGAAAATGCTCGACTGGAACTATTCAAAATGGGAATCTGAGGAATTTGATAAAGATGAATCTGATATCCGTACTTTGATAAATGAGGTGAGTGCTGATGCAGAAGTTTCATAACCGGATATTGTCGGTTGCAGGTAATGTTATTACAGTATCGGCTGAAGATGTCGGCTATGGCGAACTGGCACTTGTTAATATAGAAGGCGGGAGCTCACTTGCCGAAGTAATCCGGATTAACGGCAGCAAAATCGATCTTCAGGTATTCTCTGGTGGCCGTGGTATTTCAACAAATGATCATGTCCGGTTTTTGGGACACCCTATGCGGGTTTCCTTTTCCGACAATCTTCTTGGAAGAATTTTTAACGGATCCGGTGAGCCTATGGACAAAGGACCACGATTAACCGAAAACCTTATTGAACTTGGACGCCCTACAGTTAACCCTGTAAAAAGAATAATTCCGGATCGCATGATTCATACAGGTATACCAATGATAGACCTTTTCAATTCCCTTGTAGTTTCTCAAAAGCTTCCAATATTTTCTATTTCAGGCGAACCATATAATCCTCTTCTGGCCAGAATTGCTCTTCAGGCAAAAGTGGATCTTATAATTCTTGGCGGCATGGGATTAAAGCATGATGATTATCTGTTTTTCAAAGATGAGCTTGAAAAAGGCGGAGCATTGAGCCGCTCAATCTTTTTTATCCATACAGCTTCAGATCCGGTAGTTGAAGCTCTTCTGGTACCAGATCTTTGTCTGGCAGTTGGTGAAAAATTCGCTCTTAACGGAAAAGATGTGCTGGTACTTTTGACTGATATGACAAATTTTAGTGATGCTCTTCGTGAAATTGCAGTTACCATGGAACAGGTACCATCAAACAGGGGTTATCCCGGAGATCTTTACAGCCAATTAGCTTCACGTTACGAAAAAGCGGTTGATTTCGAAAATGCCGGCTCTGTTACAATACTTGCTGTAACTACCATGCCCGGTAATGACGTGACTCATCCTGTTCCTGATAACACAGGATATATTACCGAAGGTCAATTTTACCTTCATGGAGGAAGAATTGATCCATTTGGTTCACTTAGCCGCCTGAAACAAAATGTAAACAAAAAAACACGCGATGACCACAGGGCAATAATGGACAGTATGGTCAGACTTTTTGCTGCATACCGGGAAACACAGGAAAAAAGGGCAATGGGTTTCCGGATGAGTGAATGGGATGAAAAACTGTTGAAATATGGAGAACTTTTTGAAACTCACATGATGGATTTGTCTGTAAACCTTCCGCTTGAACAGGCTCTCGACAGAGGATGGATGATCCTTTCCATATGTTTCGACCCACAGGAGGTCGGTATTAAAACTGAACTAATAGAAAAATACTGGAACAGGGAGATTAAAAAGGCAAAAGATGAAGGTCTGGAGTTCAATGTAACTTTTCCGGAAAAAGGAAGTGGTGGTGTGTATATGAGTTCCTTTGCTCTTGAACGTGACGAAATGGATTCTGATATTCCAGAACAGGTAAACAGAAATGGCCGCAATACAGCTAACGAAAAATGAACTGAAAAAACAGCGCGATTCGCTTGTGTTATTCAGCCGATATCTGCCTACACTGCAGCTTAAAAAACAGCAGCTTCAAACTGTATTGCGACGAATAAGTGAAGAACTTGAAAATAAAAGAATGAAACTGGAGGATGATCTCGAAGAAATCGACGAGTGGGTCTCTGTTATGGGTGAACCTTTTGAATTTGAAAATTATATCGTTGTAAAAGAGGTTAAAGTAAAATCTGTCAGTATAGGCGGAATACAGTTGCCGGTTTTCGATTCTGTTGTTTTTGAAAAAAGTTCTTATGACCTTTTTACTGCACCACTGTGGGCAGACAGTGCAATAGACAAGGCAAAACACCTTAAAAGTCAAATAATCGAAATAGATATTCTCAAAAAACAATATGATCTCCTTCATGAGGAATTAACAGTTACTACTCAGCGCGTCAACCTGTTTGAAAAAGTAAAAATACCACAGGCAAAAGAGATCATCCGCCGTGTTCAGATTGCCATGGCGGATCAGCAGACAGCCGCTGTAGTAAGGGGCAAAATATCAAAACGCAAATTTTATGAAAAAAAGTTATAACCTGTGAACAAGCAGTCAGAAGAAGCTTGAAAACAGATACAGTTCCTGTTTTAAGAAGAATTTTATTTCGGGTGGAGTACTGATTATTATGATTATCAAAATGAAACGCATTACAGTTCTTGGCTTAAAGTCGCATACAGAAACCATAATCGACCAGTTGCAAAACACCGGTCTGGTACATATTACTCACATTACCCCCCCCGAAAGCCCAAAGCTTGAACAGATAGCCGACAAAATATTTCTCGCCGAAGTGGCGCTTCAGAAAATCCCCAATACCGATACAAATCAATCGGAACCTGCTGATGTCGATAAAACTGTTGAATGGGTTTTCAAAACATCAGAGGAGCAGGACTCAATTGATGATGAAATCGGGATACTTGAACTTGAAGAAAAAAGGATCTCCTTTCTTGGCGATTTTAATCCTGATGAGATTTCTGAACTGGAAAAAAAAGGAGTATTTATCGATCTGTACGAAATACCACGAAAAAAACTAAACAATAACAATACCTACGCCGGGAAAATCGTTTACGATTATCTGGGTGAATCTATTGACAATAAACATATAATATCAGTATTAAGTTACAAAAACCGGGAAAAACCGGATCTGGAAAAGTTTGATCTGCCCCCGGTTTCACCAAAACAGCTAAAAGAAAATTTGAAAACTAAAAGGGATGAATACAAAAGGCTGGATTCTCAGATCGCAGGATGTTCACAATATTATTCATCAATTAACAGACACCTCTCAGAGCTGAAATCCCAACTGAATTTTGAGCAGGTCCGATGTGGAGTCGGCAGTGATGAAGAAGTTGTATATCTGAGAGGTTATTGTCCTGTTAACAAGCTTGCTTTATTAAAAGACTGTGCCATACAAAACAAATGGGGCATTCTGATAGAAGATCCTCCCAAAGGTGAAAGCCCCCCTACTCTTGTGCAAAATCCGGCATGGATACGGATAATTAACCCGGTTTTCAGACTTCTAAACACTGTTCCAGGATATCGTGAGCTTGATATCAGCGCTGTTTTTCTTGTTTTTTTCAGCATCTTTTTCGGAATGTTGATTGGTGATGCAGGGTACGGGGTTCTTTTTCTTGCTGCAACTGCATTTGCACAGATAAAATTTGGCAATAAAATAAGGCAAAAAGACCCCTTTTATCTTATGTACATTTTAAGTACAGTAACTATCCTTTGGGGCGCAGTTACAGGAAACTGGTTTGGTGTGTTTTTCTTAAGTCAAATAATTCCATTCAATCTCTTTATCATTCCGCAACTAAACGCTTATGAGGGTGAATCACAGGATCTGGTTATGAGTATCAGTTTCTATATCGCAGCAATTCATCTCTCTATTGCGCATATTATGGTTATTTTTAAAAATATCAGTTTAGGCAATCTTCTTTCCAATACAGGGTGGGTTTTGATGGTTTGGGTGATGTTTTTCATAGCACAGAATCAGGTATTGGGAAGAGATTTCCCGTGGTTTTTCATTTACCTGATAATTGCAGCAATTCTTCTGATTTTTGTTTTCAGCTTTTTGAACAGATCACCGGAAAAAGGTATTTCCGAGTTACTTATAGCAGACATCATTCTTGCAACTATCAATACATTTGCAGATACTATTTCCTATATCCGATTATTTGCAGTTGGACTAGCTACACTTGCAGTAGCTCAAAGTTTTAATGATATTGCCATCGGTATTGGTTTCGGGAATATCATTTCAGGTTTAGGTTCTGCATTAATACTGGTTACAGGCCATGCACTGAATATAGCACTTGCAGCAATGGCTGTTATTGTTCACGGCATTCGCCTTAACATGCTGGAATTTTCGGGTCATGTCGGAAACACCTGGTCGGGATACAAATACAATCCTTTCAGGAAACGAACTATTGAAAACAGATAAACGGAGGTAATCATGCAGGAATTAGGATTAGCAGCAGCAGGTGCGGCACTGGCACTTTCGGCAGCCGGATCGGCATTAGGAACCGGATATGCAGGAATGGCAGCAATAGGAGCATGGAAAAAGAATTTTGCTCAAAACAAGGCAGCTCCTTTTCTTCTTGTCGCATTTGTTGGAGCACCACTTTCTCAAACTATTTACGGATTTATTCTTATGAATTCTGTTTTCGGAACATCACAGCAACTGGCACAAGCCAATGCGACAACTGTCTCATATCTGTTTTTGATGTTTGCAGCTCTTTTTGGGGGCTTAGGTATCGGCGCATCGGCTGCAATGCAGGGAAAAGCAGGTGCTGCAGCTTCGGATGCCCTTGCGGAAACCGGAAAAGGATTTGGTAATTATATAATGGTGCTGGGAATAATCGAAACAGTTGCCCTTTTTACAATGATTTTTCTTCTTGTAACGTTAGGTAATTTACAGATATAATTTTATTTATTTATTTACCAAGGTAGTTTTTTCTTTTGAAACCTTTTTTTTAATCTGTTTTTTTATTGAACAATTCCGGAAATTTTGCCACGATCCCGAATCCTGCTGTCCACTCTTCACGTTTCTGCCCTTCTCTTGAAGCCACCTCCCTTTTAGCAAAATCTACAGATCTATAGAGGGAGGTGTAACAATCAAAGAACTTTTTTTACAACAACTGCTCCATCAGCAGGGGGAGCACCCAGTACTTTTTCTACAATTTCATTCACGACGTCAGCATTTGGAGCATCCCAGTCGCAAATACCTTTACCGTTTTCATCAACGAAAGTTCCATTAAATTTCACATCAGGATAATCTTTTAATACCTCATTAATCTTCGAAGTAATCCCTTGCGCTTCTTCATTGCTCAATGAAGGCAGTCTGCCGTTTTCTGTAAAATGAAATACTAATACTTTAGCCACAAAACCTCCTTTAGAGAAACTGGTTACTTTTGCAGTTTGACAAATGTAAATTACACCAAAATCGGACGATTAATTTACAGCTTGTCCCGCAGTGCGGGAATGAGCTGCACAGCGTCGTTGAACAGAAATGGTTTATGTGAAGGTCATATCTATCTTTCACCATTTTCCGTTGTCGTTGTCGTTGCCGTTGCCGTTGTCGTTGTCGTTGTCGTTGTCGTAATCGTAATCGTAATCGTAATCGTATAACTGTATATTAAGCGTTCTGTATCTGATTCTAAATATCAATGTCCGCGAAGCAGATCGCGTAAAGGAATCATCTGGTTTTGGTTATAATATAATACATTTTAATAATTCAATGCAATTGAAACCCTGAATTTTACCGGTAAATTCATTGAGACTTCCCCTGAATTAAACGCCTCTACTGCTTTTTGCATTCTGTTATTGTATGCCAGACTGAAACAGAAACCGGACGCAAAGACACCTGCACCAACAACTGCCAACCCCCATGGAGCATCATTTCCTGTAATGACATACCCAACCGGCAATCCGATAAAAATTCCGCCAATTAAACTCAGAATCTGGGAAAACCAATAATAGTTTTTTGCTTTTTTATAATGGACCATTGCAGAATCGCTTGAAGAAAAGACGGATTCAAATTCAAAATTTTTTTTGATCGGATTATCATTATAGTAAAACTTTTTACCAAAAAAGCTTTGCCGGATTTCTATGGTATCCTGGGTCTGCGCATTCAAAAGCTCAATAAGCACAAAACAGATCAGCACTATAACATGTTTATTCATTTCATACCTTTATCCGTTAATTTTTCAACTGACCGGAAAATTGCACTTTATATTTTAATATAAAATAGATTTTTTTGCACTACCAGCATTAGTTTATTCAAGTATTGATATCAATACTTCTTTTCGAAGTCGGAATTCGGCGTCGGTATCGGAATCGAATCAGAAAAACAGGGAAAACCAGAGTCGATACCGACCCGGAGTTCCGAGCTCCGACCCCGATTGGAGAACAGGAAAAAAAGAAACAGTAAAAGTAGTGTATCTCTTCTCTTCGGAGTCGGAATTCGGCGTCGGTATCGCTATCGAATCAGAAAATCAGGGAAAACCAGAGTCGATGCCAACCCCGGAGTTCCGAGTCCCGACCCCGATTGGGGATAAGGAAAAAGTGAAACTGCAAAAGTAGTGTATCTCTTCTTTCGGGGTCGGAATTCGGCGTCGGTATCGGAATCGAATCAGAAAAACAGCGAAAGCCAGAGTCGATGCCGACCCCGGAGTTCCGAGTTCCGACCCCGATTGGGAACGACTAAAATATTACTACTGCACTTTGATAAATCCATTTTCAGTTACTTTAAATACCGCAGCTTCAATGTTTGTCCCATTTTCGCTATCAAAGGTTATTGTACCCGACAGTCCATTATAATTCTGGACTTTTGTTGATAGTACATTAGCAATTTTCTGAGAATCATCACCTGCGGTTTTTAAAGATTTCAAAGTCAGCATGGCTGCATCAAATCCGAGAGCAACAATACGGTCTGGTTCATAATTATACTTGGCTTTAAATTTTTTTCTGAATTCCTGCCATTCTCTCTGATCCGGATTAACTTCAAAACCGGTAGAGATCATGGCATTATGCACATACCGCTTCCCTTCTTTCAAAACTTCGGGATTATGCCATCCGTTAGAGCCAAGCATTTGTGTCCGTATTCTGTGAAAATAAACCTGAGGTGCAACCATAACTATATCAGCAGCATCAGCAGGAATAAAGAGTCCATCAACTGCCAGTGTTGAATCTGCGTATTTTATGCTGTCGGCTTTAGTTACTCCCCTGAAATCGGTACCTCTGTCTATTGCGATTTTTTCCAGATGTCGATGCAGAAGTTTTGATCTCATGTTTTTAAATTGAGATGTGAAATCATTTCCACCTTCTTCAAAATATTCCTCAGCAACAATTTCTGCATTGCGTTTATTTAATTCATCTTTGAAACTTCTGGCCAAAACCATTCCATACTGAGTATTTGGTGCCATAATGGCAAATTCTTTTATATTAAGATATTCAATTGCATATCTTGCGATTTTACGTCCCAGAACCCCCATGGTGAGGTTCATTTGAAACAGATTATCGCCCAGCTCAGCAATTCCGTCATCGGTAGCTGTTGGAGAAATCATGACAGTCTGTTTTCCCATAAGCATTGATGCAGTTATTGCGGCGGTGTGACTGAGAATCGGTCCGATTATAACCGGTACCCTGTGCTCTTCAACAAGCTCTCTTGTACGCCGTGCAGTTTCTATCATGTCACCTTTGGTATCGAGAATAATTCCTTTTACGGTAGAAGAAACGTTTGATGAATTATACTGATTTATGGCAAGCTGTATACCCTGAACAATCCTTTTTCCTATCTCTGAGTCATATCCGGATAACGGAGCGAGTATTCCAATCTGGAGAGTATTTCTTCCTTTTTCACTTGAAATGGAAGAGATATTCTGCACAGTAGAACCATACTTTGAACGTACAAAAGTTTTCTGAAACAGATCCGCATAATTCTGTGCTTTTACAAACTGCCCTATTTCAAAGAGTTTTTGAATTTCATAATATGAGACAATTTCAAGAAGTTTATAGTGAAGCGGGTACGATTTTATGGCATCAATCTCTTCATGAGTAATTCTTTCGCATATTTTCTCTGTATTGAGTACAGTTAACGAATCCAGTTCCCTGGAAACTCCAGCATCAAGGGCTTTTGAAAATGACAGGATTGCATGGGGATACTTCTCCTCTTTTGCAAATGCAACACCTTCAAGGTACCACAACCGGGGAAGAAAACTGGATTGAGGAAATTTTTGATTAAACATTGAAATCAGTCTATGAACTGACTCATAACGCCCTTTTCGGATAAGTGCTTCTGTAATAAGTGGTACCAGTTTTTCCGATTCGGGATTCCTGCCATGTTTCCGCAGATAATCCCTTATAATAATTATGGTAGAATCATAATTACCGGCTTTATAATGATCAACTGCTCTTGTAAATGTTTGGGTATCAGCATAAATTAAAAAAGGTATAAACAGTAAGAATGATAATGTCAGTACCAGATTGCGAATGTTTTTTCTCATAAAAGATATTACTCCAGAAAATATCTGCCAAACTCGGTAGTATCAGTAGATGAAATATTCTTGCGTAGTTTATCCGTTTCAGAAGAGTTCTCAGCGCTGCTCTTTTCCAAAACCGCATCATTAACAAATATTGGCGTATCACACCTCAAAGCCATTGCAAGCGCATCACAGGGACGACAATCAATAAATATCATGGTATTGTTGTCGGTTATCTGAAGACGAGCCTGAAGGCTTTGATCTATTATATCATAAATGACAGCCCTGGTCAGCACACCGCCTAATTGCTCCATGATAATTTTTGTCAAATCTATCGTAAGCGGTTTCTCCGGAGTTACTTTAAGAGACTCTATTGCAATTGCACTTGCCTCCAGTGGTCCTATCGGCACCGGCAAGGTCCGGTCTCCACTGGTCTCTTTCAAAATTATTACTGGTGAATTGCGGGCCGGATCTACCGCAAATGAAAAAACTTCTACCTGAATTAACATGAACACTCCTGAATGGAGAAAAAAACTTACTCTTTCAAAAATACACTAGATCAATTGAATTTTCCAGAATTAGACACTTTCTTTCAATAAACAGTCCGTTAAATGTATTTAAAAGCTTTCTGAATCAAATGCTTATTATACTCTTTATGGGCCGAAAATAACATCCTTTTATCCTTTGCCGAAAGATATTCAGTTTTATCGCCACCCCTGATTTTTTTCACAGTACTTAACACAGGTATTAATTGATGATACTTAACACCATTTTTTTTATTCATCGTATGAAGAACAGGCATCAATATAACATCCCCGATTCTTGTAACCTTTTTGTTATCGTTGTCAAAGCCGGTTTTTATCCGAATTTCAGCGACTTCACTCACTTTCTGCATTGTGAATTTTAACCCCCAGGATGTAATATTCCCAAGTGAATAAAGTATAACAGCTTCCCGGTTATCTGATGTTCTGTAACGCTCAGACATGTTGATAATATGAGGATGATGGCCGATTATTAAATCTATTCCGCATTCACACAAATCATGAGCACGCCTTACTATGCGTTCTGGTGGATAATACTCGAATTCTACACCCCAATGATTGCTGGCAATAATAATATCTGCGCCCTGCTTTTTTGCAATGGCAACATGATTGTAAATCATTGAGGGATCATAGTCATCATCTTTGAGTGCATTAAACCGTACCAGATTCGTTCCATGCTCAAAACCAGGTTCAAGTAAAATACCGTTAGTTGAAAAAGTATACGAAAGTACGGCAATTTTTAAACCATTGCAATCAAATATTGGAAATTTCTCAGATTCTTCTTCAGTTCTGTTTGCTCCAACAAAACGGATATTCATTTTATCCAGAAAATCGCATGTAGAAACTATACCCGCAGACAGACTGTCATTTATATGATTATTTGCCAGAAATACACAATCAAATCGACCAAACCTTTTATCGCCCAGAAGCGGTGCCGCATAAGATTCTGGAACTGAATAACGAAGCAATTTCTCGATTCTCCAAGCTGGATTAACAGCAAACTCCATATTTGCCATGCACAGATCGCCACTAAAAACGTGCTCTCCGATCTGGTCCCAAAGAGTTTCACCACCTTTACCAACAAGATCTTTCCTGCACATCAGGTCGCCAACCGCTTTTATTATCACTTCTTTTTCATTATTCATTTCCGGCCGGTTTAAATCCGGGCTCATATCTGAAGCAAATAGTTTTTGCAGTTCGCTTCCACGGGCAGGTTTTCTTACAGGGCAAAGATATTTTGATGAATAATAGAGCTGCCACCATGGAGTTTTATGAGTCGTCCAATCACTTTCAGTTAGAAACGGACGCTTATTGGGATAATAAACATAAGCAATGAGTAATACAAAAACAATCAGAAAACCTGTGCCAATTATCATCAATCGAACCTCCAGCTACGATTAAAATTATTATTATCAACATTTTAAATTCCGGTATAGATCAGCATCCATGCAATCAGATCCCGGGATACTGAAATTACTGTAAAAATTACTTTTATCCAAAATTAATTTCCAAAACAGGTGTCACTGTCATAGTTCCAAAATTTTCGATAAAAGGCTGATTAAATCATGCAGACTTTATTTTAATGCAAAAAACCAACAGCTTTTAGAATAAAAATTGATTTAAAACCCGGGCATAAACCCCCTGGCCGAACAAATAAGATTAGCAGACCTGTTCACCGTTTTATTTTGGACAGGTGTGTGTATACCTGAATAGTAATGATTCCTTCACACGAATCTTTTTCGCGAACATTGGCACTTTAAGAATTCATAATTCACCATTCATAATTCACCATTCATAATTCATATCAGTAATCTTTTTTTATCCCCTGCACACTATCGATGTCATGATATTATATTTGAAAATTACTATTGAGAGGATATTATGTATGCTTGAGTCTTTTTTGCGGAATCTTTTAAGGTTTCGTTTTCTAATAATTTGCGGTCTTCTGTTTTCAGTTCTTTTTTTTGGTTATTATATAACTAAAATTCAGGTAGATAATGATACTGTTAAAGCGATTCCGCCCAAATTACAGGCAAAAATTGATTATGATAACCTGAAAAAAGAGTACCCGGCTCCGTATAACATATTATTTCTGGCAGAATTTTCTTCAGGCACACTTTCAGAAAAAATTGATTCACTTCACTCGTGGACATCCACATTTAAACAAATAACCGGAATAGCCGGGGTTTCCGACCTTAATTCAGTACAAATCCCTGTAAGGGGAGGATTCTTTGGTATAACAAGTGATTATCTGGTTTCGAAAAAACTGACTCTTGAGGAAGAACAGATTCGAAAGCGGATAAATGAAAACAAAGAATTTTCTTCGATGTTTATTTCTGATGATGAATCGGTTGTAGGGATGGTCATCGGGATACAAAATGGTGCTGACCGTTCTGTTATTATGGATAACATTCTTTGGCATCTGGAAAGAATCAACACAAATCCGCAAATTACCACCTATGTAACAAGTGAAGGAGCGGTCTCATATTTTATTGATAAAGCAATGAAACACGACTTCAGTATACTTCTCCCGATCTGTTTTCTGCTGGTTTTTTTACTACTCTACAGAATATTTCGCAAAGTCCATTATGTTGTAGCTGCACTTATGGTAAATATTCTGGCATTAATATGGACTTTTGGCCTAATGGGCATTATGGAAATTCCATTTTCTGTAGTAACATCAATAATTCCTGTTATCCTTTTCCCGATAGGTGTTGCTGATGCGATTCATCTGCTTAAGCTTTACAGACACAATAAAGTTCTTCATCACGGCAATATACTGAATGCACTTAAATCAACTTACAGCGAACTGATCACACCCTGTTTTCTGACATCATTAACAACTTTTGCCGGGTTTGCCTCATTTTCATTTTCAGAAATTTCCTGGACCAGAACTTTCGGAATTTTTACAGGTATAGCTGTTGTATTTGCATTCTTTTTTAATGTAATTCTTCTGCCCCTTTTTCTTTCATTCGAAAAACCGAAAGTGAAAAACGAGTATAAAGAGATTTATGAAGAAAAATTACTTTCAGGATTCTGGAACTTTTTTGTAAAGTTCTCAATAGAATCAAAAAAATGGGTTATTATTATTCCTGTTCTGATTGCTGTTTTTATAACAGGATTCAAGTCCGTTTATGTTGAAAGCAACAGCATTACCATGCTTCCTGAAGAAAATATGCTCCGTAAATCCGATAATTTTATTGCCAGACATTTTGGCGGAACACGTTTTTTCTCAATAGTTTTGAAATGCAATAATGAAAAGCTGGACTCAAAACAAAAATGGGACCAGATAGAAAAGATATCTTCATATATCAAAAACATGGATGGTATTGGAAATGTATCTTCAGTGATGCCGCTGATGCATAAACTGAGCGGAATGCTCTCGGGAGAGCGTCTATCGGATGCAGCCATTTCAATGGTAACTGCTACAAAAGGATTTTTTGGTAAAAACTATATGGAATATCTTAAAAATTTTCTTTCTGAAGACAGAAAAAGTACCCGGTTACAGATCACATGCAGCAATGATCCGGAGATTAAGCCGTTACAGATCGCGCAACGAATTGATTCTTATGTAAAAGAGAGTTTTCCGGGCTGGGAAACATTGATTTCAGGTCCGGCAATCCTAAATGAATCAATGAGTTCTGTACTTATTAAAACACAGATCTCGAGCCTGATTTCAACATTCATTCCAGTATTTCTATGCCTTGTACTTTTTTTCAGATCCATTAAAGTCGGATTCTTTTCTATTATTCCGATCGTTTTTTCCACCGGTTTTATTTATGCCCTGATGGGAATAATGGGGGTTACCATAAATCTTGTTACAGTGATCATAATGAACACATGCATCGGTATTGGAATCGATTACGCGATCCATTTTGTCTCAGGTTATATCCATTCACGCAAGCTGGCAAAAAACAGGCATGATGCAATTAAACGTACAATTCACGATAAGGGCACACCTATTCTTTTTAACGCATTTGTAGTTGGAACCGGTTTCCTGGTCCTTGCATTTTCCGGATTTCCACCAATAAAGGATTTTGGAATTCTTGTATTTGTATCAATGTTTGCCAGTGCCGGTTTCTCACTTCTATTTTTATCCATACTTATTTCATTATTTGGATTCGGAAAAACAATTGAGAGAAGGGATATCGTATGAAAAGATCTATTTACATGTTTCTGTCTGTTTATTTCTGTTTGCTGGGGCTTATTGTGGCGCAAGGTAACAATACTCTGCTTGGAACATGGTGTGTTGGTGAAGATGGGCTTGTTTTGACTTTTGAAGGTGAGGATACACTTAAAGTTGCAAGTCTTTCTGATGAGAGTGTTTCGGGTACGGGCATTTATATAAAAAACGATTCAGCTTTTACAGCAACTGTTGCAAATGGTGATGTTGAGATGAAAATGAGATACAGGTATCAATGGGCTGGTGATGATACTGTTAAGGCGAAAGCTGAATTCTTCACAATTAATGGAGACTCTGTCTCTTTTCCCGAAGAATGGATGTCAATGACCAGGTGCAGTTTTGCAGAAACACAGCCTGCCAGATAAAATTTATGGAAAACAACAAAAACGGGAAATTTTAATCTTTTTACAGTGACACATTGTATTTTCTTTTGAACTTTTTTTCACTTAAACTGATTGTTATTAATAAATGAAAGTTACCTTTGTTTATCCAAAATTTGATAAATTTCTTGAAACATACCTTGAACTTGCTGAAATGCCTGCAATTGCAGCTACCTGGTCATTCAGAATGCCCCCGGCAATGGGAATCCCGATTTTAATCAACCTGTTACCCAAAGATTTTCAATGGAGAATAATTGATCAGAACATTGAAACAGTGGATTATGATGATGATGCGGATCTGATTGCAATCAGCTTTTTTACTCCTCAGGCTGCGTATGCTTATGAAATAGGTGATGAATTCCGGAAAAGAGGCAAAACTGTTGTAATGGGGGGAATGCACCCATCAATGATGCCACAGCAGACATTACTTCATTGCGACTGTATCTGTATCGGTGAAGGTGATCTTTTATGGCCTGTTATTCTTGATGATTTCATGAATGGCAAACTGAAAAAAACGTACTCCAACGAAATTCCTCCACAACCACACGAAATAGTATCTCCAAAACCTGGTATTTTTGATATTGAAGATAAGTACGACTGGCATGCATCACTGATTTCTATTACCAGAGGATGTCCTTTTGGATGTGAGTGGTGTAATGTACCAATATATCAAAGCAATAAAATCCGCCTGCGGCCAATAGATACTGTTGTTAAAGAGATTGAACTCCTTTCGGGAAAAGAGTTTTATATTACCGATGATATGATCATGCTCAACCGTCCTAAAATTCAGCGATACATGATAGAGCTTTGTGAACGTATCAAAGATTTTAATGTGAACATGTTTCTTTCCTGTTCACCGGCAATGAATACCGATCCGGTATTTCTTGATTCTATTGCCAGGGGTGGTGCAAAAAGTATGTATACTGTTTTCGCCAGTGATCCTTTCAGTTCCCGTTTCTACGGACGACATCCGGGTATATGGCAAAGGACAATTGATCTGGTAAAACAGCTTGAAGATCGTGGAATCCGTTTTTTCGGTTCTTTCGGTGTAGGATTCGATACTTGTATGGAAGATCAGTTTGATCTTATTTTGGAATTTTGTGAAAAGGCAAATATTAAAACAGCAGAATTTTTCATTGCAACTCCATTTCCAAACACGCCGTTTTGGCACAGAATATCTGAACAGAATCGTTTTATTGAAACAGACTGGAAAAAATTCAACTGCGCAAATGTAGTTTTTAAACCAAAACATACAACAGAAAAACAGCTTCGGGATGGCTTTGTCATGTTATGGCGGGAATTCTTCAAAAATACTAATCATGAAGAATCCTTGAGTACTTTTCACCAGAAACTGGACAATATTCTCAAATCAAGAGAATATTCACAGGAAGTCAAAGATGCTGTTGCCAGAGGATTATCAAAAAAATTTGAGGGAAGAAATACGGAGGTTACAAGTGAGTAAAAAAGCTATCGTTACAGGCGGATCACGTGGAATAGGTGCAGCAATTGTACAGAAACTGGCACAAAATGGATTCGATATAGCTTTCAGTTACAGATCTCAGAAAGAAAAAGCTGAAGAAGTTGTCAGATCAGTTTCAGAATCCGGGCAGAAAGCATATGCAATTGAAACTGACGTAACTGACTTTGAATCATGCGGTAATTTTGTCTCTAAAGCACGTGAACTTCTCACCGACATTGATGTACTTGTGAATAACGCCGGTATAACAAAAGATAAAAGTCTGTTTATAATGCAGCAACAGGAATGGAATGATGTCATAAATACAAATCTGACAGGTTATTTTAACGTTACAAGACATCTTGTTGGTTATTTTTTTAAAAACAAACGCGGATGCATTGTAAACATTACATCTGTAAGTGGTCTGGTAGGAATTGGAGGCCAGACAAATTACTGCGCGTCTAAAGCTGGTATTATTGGATTCACAAAAGCCCTTGCAAAAGAAGCTGCAAAACTTGGAATACCGGTAAATTGTGTTGCACCTGGATATGTTGATACAGAAATGACCAGATCGATTCCTGAAAAACATATCGATGAGATCAAGAAGATGATTCCAATGAATAGAATGGGTACAGCCCAGGAGGTAGCTGATTTAGTTGCATTCTTAACCTCAGACAGCGCCAGATATATTACTGGTCAGGTTTTTACCATTGATGGCGGTTTAACAGCATAATTCAGGCACAATTTGATATGTCTGACTTGATTATAATTCCCTGCTGCATGCTTTGGTCTGGAATTATTTAATATATTTTAAGGAGAAATATCATGTTTAATATCAAAGAAATAATGGAAAATGTACCCCACAGATATCCATTTCTTCTTATAGACAGAATTATAGATTTCAAAAAAGACGAATACGTAACGGTATTAAAGAACATTTCTATAAACGAAGCACAGTTTCAGGGGCATTTTCCAGGGAACCCAATTTTTCCGGGTGTTTATATTATAGAAAACATGGCCCAGGCATCTTGTTTTTTACTGGCTAAATCTTCAGGCGGACTGAATCAAAACACAGTGTACTATCTTGGGAAAGTTAATAAAATTTCCTTTATGAAACCAGTTACCCCTGGAGATCAATTAGTAACAACCATAACTGTCATAAAATTTTTAGGTAGAAATGCTGCAGTTCAGGCAAAATCTACAGTTGATGGGAAAACAGTAGCTAAAGGTGAACTCATGTTTGGTGTGAGTGAGGAAAGTTAATTGGCCAATTTTTTCAATTATTTGCGTAAGTTATTGATTTCGTGCAAAATATATAATAATTTAGAAACGAATAACCAAAAAGATCCAATAATTGTATATTAAACAATTTAAATTTATAAGAAATTAGCAAGGCCAAATTATGCAATTGTTCATCGGATTCCGATAAAAATCAGATTTTAAATTTAATCGAACACTAATCGTAATTGGATTTTTTTTTCCTAATAACTATATTTACCTTTCTCTAATTTTATAATAATCCCTGTTGCAAGGGATGGAAATGCTTATGAGTGAAAACAGAGTTGTTATTACGGGAGTAGGACTGGTCACTCCGATAGGGACTGGTACAGATGTATTTTGGGATTCTGCAGTAAGAGGCGAAAACGGGGTACGCCCTCTGGAGCTATTTGATCCTTCGGAATACAGAACCAAAACAGGCGGTGAAGTCCGTGATTTTAAAGCTGAGGATCACCTGTCTGAGGAAGATATTAATCGGATGGGCCGATCGGGTCAATTTGCTGTTGCAGCGACAAGGATGGCATTAAATGATTCAGCTTTAAAGGTATCAGAAGAGAACGGTTACAGAATAGGTGTAAGCATGGGTACAACCATGGGAGAACCTCAAATTCTGGAAAAAGCTGTTCATATTAAATATGACTCTGGCTCGGAGCAGATACCCCAAAACCTTCCACGTCAATACCCTTGTGCTTCAATACCTGCAAATATTGCGCGTGTTTTTAAAATTAAAGGACCAAATATTATTATTCCTACAGCATGTGCTGCGGGTAATTATGCTATTGGATATGCATTTGATCAGATTCAGCTCAATAAAGCCGACGTAATGATTGCAGGAGGAAGTGATCCTTTTTCCGGAATCGCATTTACCGGATTTAACAGACTTTTGGCCACAACACCGGATATTTGCCGTCCTTTTGATCTCAACAGGTCCGGAATGGCTGTAAGTGAAGGAGCAGGTATCGTTATAATAGAAAGACTCAGTCACGCACTTGCTCGTGGAGCTTCAATTTATGCTGAAATACTGGGATACGGTCTTGGTTGTGATGCATATAAGATGACAATCCCGGACCCGACCGGAAGCGGTGGAATTATTGCTTTAAAACGTGCTATTAAAAATTCAGGTATTGCTCCTGATGAAATTGATTATATCAGTGCTCATGGTACCGGGACAAAAGAAAATGACAAGAGTGAAACCCTGATAGTTAAAGAAGTTCTTGGTGAAAAAGCCAGGACAACTCCTGTATCCTCAATTAAATCCATGATTGGACACACAATGGGAGCTGCTTCGGCTATTGAAGCTGCTGCATGTGCTTTGATGATAAAAAATGGAGTAATACTTCCTACAATAAACTATTCAGATCCTGATCCGGATTGTGACCTGGATTACGTTCCAAACAGGTCCCGATCAACTGATCTTGAAACAGTTGTCTCAAATGCGTATGCTTTTGCGGGTAATACATCTTCATTGGTATTAAGAAAATTTAAAGGATAAGTTTTTAAATGCAGTCCAAAAGAATAGTAATCACAGATGTCGGAACAATCAGTTCACTTGGAACTGGCTTCGAAAGCCTTAATGAAGCTATGACCCGGACACCCCAAAAATCTACTGTTAAGGATTATGATTTTCACCAATTAGAAAACGATATTGAATGTTATTCAATTAAAGATTATGATCCGGTTCAAATTCTTGGTAAAAAGGGACTTCGAAATAAAGATTTTTCAACCAAAATTCTTCTTGGTACCATACAAACCGGTTTCGCAGAAATACTTTCAAATACCGATGAGCATGACAAACCTGGTATCAGTGTCGGAACTGCATTCGGAAGCATTCAAAGTATCGGTGATTTCTTAAGTGATTCTATTATCAGCGGTGTTAACAGTGTAAATCCTCAATTATTTGCAAACACTGTGATTAATTCACCTACAGGAAATGCAAATATAAGATTTAATTCAAAAAATCTCAGTTCAACAATTGCATCAGGTTTCAATGCGGGTATAGATTCACTGATCTATTCGTATAACTATCTTAGAAAAAATTACATACAAAACATTATTGCAGGTGGTCTTGAAGAGATAAGCTATTATGCGCTTCTCGGTTTATTACGCAGTGGCATGTTAAGCAATTCAGGTGATCCGCGCCCTTTTGCTGCTGATGCCAACGGTGTAATCATGGGTGAAGCATGTGCCCTGTTTTTGATGGAATCTGAAGAATCTGCCAGGGAGCGGGGCGCTAATATTATTGCAGAAATAGCAGGAACTGCAAGTTCATTTGATCCACAAACTGCTCAAAATGGAAAATCTGATGGCGAATCAGGTGCTTTTGCCATAAAAACTGCTCTTGAAGAAGCTGAAATTGATGCTGATGCAATAGATTTTATTGCATCAGGAGCTAATGGCAATCCAAAATGTGATAAATTTGAAGCAGCAGCAATTAAAAAAGTCATGGACACCAAAACACCGGTAACTGCATATAAAATGTTTACCGGAGAATGCTATGGCGCTTCAGGTGCAATGAATGTAGCTTGTGCATTATCTGATCTGAAAAACAAAAAAATCAGTGGAAAAGCAAAACCATATCAAACTATCGATGATATTCCTCTGGTATTTGAGCCACAATACAAAGAAAGTACTTATGCACTTGTAACATCCTTCTCTTGTGAAGGTAATTGCAGTGTCGTAATTTTAAAAAATGTAAACTAACACTATACAACCCTCAATCCGGTGAGGAGATTTTTTCATGAATCAAGAAGAAATTAAAGATACTATTCGTGAACTCATTACAGAAATTGCTGAAGACATGGATGTAGATGAAGAATCGATTACAGATGATGCAAGTTTCGTTGAAGATATGGGTCTGGATTCCATGGCTCTTCTGGAGGTTCTCGCTACAATGGAGAAAAAATTTGGAATTTCTATTCCAGAATCTGAGTTCCCCAATATTACTTCGATTAACAAATGCACAGACACCGTTCAAAAATACCTTTCTGAGAAAAGTTAATCTGTTCACATCAGGCCGCCACCAGGCGGCCTTTATCAATACTGCTAAAGACCTGGATTTTTAATAATCCCTGTTTTATTTTTCATATTCTATTCCTTCGATCCATTTTATCTGTAACCTGTACAAAACAGGGACTTTTTTTCCAAGAAAGCAAGGAATACTTTTGTCTGATTTTGATGTAGCAATTATTGGTTCTGGTATAGGTGGTCTGGTTTGTGGAGCATTTCTTGCACATGAGGGCAAAAAAGTAATAGTTCTGGAGAAGCATTATCAGATTGGCGGTTATACACACAGTTTTAAAAGAGGAAAATATAAATTCGAATCTGCAGTTCATTCAGTTCCTTTAGGTCCTGATGGATTCATATTACACCTCCTTAAAAAACTTGGTATCCATAACCAGCTTTCAATTATACCACACAAATCCATGTATCAAACTTCCTGGGATAGTAAAACTTACACCGTCCCCCCCTGGTATGAGCAAATAAAAGACAAAATATCCAGCGATTTCCCACATCAGAAAAAAAACATGACATCTCTTCTTGAAGACATGAGAAGGTTTTATGATTCATTTATCGAGCCTGTACGAAAAGGGTCTCTGGAAGAAACAACACCATACCTTGATTTCGTTCAAAAACATCAGAATAAAACCTATAAACAATATATAGATTCGTTTATTGATGATGACAATCTCAGACAGATTTTATACTCACAATGGCCTTTCGGAGGTACTCCTCCTGAATATGCTCCAATTGCCTACTATGTCCTGATGTTTATGGTTCATGCAATGGAAGGCTCTCATTATTTGTCTGGAGGCTTCTGCTCACTTGCCAAATCACTGGCATCTGTTATTGAAAATAATGGTGGTGAAGTAAAATGCAGATCCGAAGTAACTGAACTCAATACTGAAAACAAACTGGTTAAGGAAGTCGTGTTATCTGATGGACAAAGATTCAGCGTCTCAACAGTTGTTTCAAACATCAGTCCCTATCTGCTTTATGGCAAACTGCTGGACCATAGTTCACGTAATAAAATATGGCTGCGAAGAATTAACAATCTCACACCATCTCTGTCAGCAGTTGCCCTTTATCTCGGTCTGAACTCTTCTGTATCTGATATTTTGCCGGAATGTATCTATTTTTGGTATTCAGATTCCTGTAACAGTGAAATATACAAAAGGATAAGAAACAACACCCAGAACAATGTTGATCACCTTATATTTCTTCGATCTCCGGAACAGGAAGGTGACAGAACACTTATGCTGATGAATTTTGTAAATAACAATTTTTCTTCAAACTGGAAACAGGATAAAAAAGAGTTTTCAAATAAAATTCTGGACAAAGCTGAAACAGTTATTCCTGAACTAAGAAACCGCATAAACCTCATGGAAACAGGTTCACCAACAACTTTTGAACGTTATACTGCAAACACCCGGGGGGCTTTATACGGATTTGAAAACTCTTACAAGATATATGCTGAAGCTAAATTACCTGCACAAACACATATTCCCAATCTATATCTCGCCGGGCACTGGGGCAAACCCGGTGGCGGTATCTGGAATGTGGTCTATAATGGTTATACCGCTGCATTAAGAATCCTTATGAAATCAAATTAGAATTCAAATTAGCTGCCACCTGAATCAGACGATTCCTATAGCCTATTCTTTTTCGCGGACTGTTGTGAAAGGGTGACTCTCGCAGCTTGTCTGAATTAATCATTTCCATTCAGGTATAATTCAAATAACTGCTTACCTCCCCTGTTATTCTTTCCAAAGGACTCGATAATTCATAAATGACCTATCTTTTTGTACAGTAATATTCTCATCCGACGAGCAGTAAGATCTCTGGAATATGCTGAAATTGAGATTTTGCCATTCATAACTGTATTTGCTTATAGGACATCATGAAAGTTTTCATTCTGTTTATTGCATTTTCAAGCAGGTCCACTCTGGGTAAAAATACCAAACGAAAATGATCCGGTTTTGGCCAGTTAAAACCGCTTCCATGTACCAGAAGCATTTTTTCACTTCTGAGCAGATCCAGTACAAATTTTTCATCGCTTTTAATATTAAATTTTTCAGTATCAATTTTTGGAAACATGTAAAAAGTCGCTGAAGGCTTCACACAAGTAATTCCGTCAATTTCATTTATCATGGAATAGCACTTATCTCTCTGCTCTCTGAGACGACCGCCTTTTTTTGTCAGGTCAAAAATGGTCTGGTAACCTCCAAGAGCAGTCTGAATAATTGACTGACCTGGAACATTGCTGCATAAACGCATTGAAGCCAGCATATTAAGTCCTTCAATATAGTCTTTTGCTATATTCTTGTTTCCGCTGACTATCATCCATCCGACCCTGAAACCTGCAATTCTGTAAGATTTAGACAGCCCGTTAAATGTTAAAAACAAAAGATCATCAGCCAGAGATGCAGTTGACATATGCTCATTATTGTCGTAAAGTATTTTATCATATATTTCATCTGAAAATACAATTAGCTTGTGCTCACGTGCTACATCGACAATTTGCTCAAGTAATTCCGGTGGATAAACGGCTCCTGTAGGATTATTAGGATTAATTAAAACTATACCTTTCGTACGGTCTGAAATCTTCTTTTTAATATCCTCCAGATCAGGATACCAGAGTGATTCTTCATCGCATATATAATGAACTGCATTACCACCCGAGAGATTGACAGCGGCAGTCCATAGAGGATAATCCGGTGCCGGCACAAGGATCTCATCCCCGCTATCAAGCAGTCCCTGCATGGCCATAACAATTACTTCACTTACACCATTGCCGATAAATATATCTTCAATATCTACTCCCCTGATATTTTTCTGCTGACAATATTGCATAATCGCTTTTCTGGCAGAAAACAAACCCTTCGAATCACAATACCCCTGAGTAGAACTCAGGTTTATAATCATGTCATGAAGAATTTCATCGGGAGCCATTAATCCAAATGGAGCAGGATTACCTGTATTCAGTTTAAGTATCTGAAACCCCTCTTCTTCAAGCCGCTTTGCTTCGTCAAGAACCGGGCCGCGTATATCGTAAAGAACATTATCCAGTTTTGAAGATTTCCTGACAGTCATCCATACTCCTTGAAGTGGTTTTTTATTTCACCGTTCACTGTTTGATAAAAACTCTATTCCTGTCACACTAATGAAAATAATTCTCCAGCAAACAAACAGTACAACTTTTTGAGAACCCGGATTTATACAGTCTGTTTTTGTTTTCGGACAGCTATATTATTCTGCTTTTTAATAATTATAGATTCAAGGCTAAAGTGATGCCTGAAGAGCTTTTTTTTTCAATTCTGAAATCAGATTTAAGGCATCTAATGGAGTAAGGCCATCAATATCAAGATTTTGAAGCTGATGAAGTACTTCGGCGTGTATTGTATCCATAGCATTAAGCTGAACCCCGGAAAAAAGATCAATCTGTTTCTGAGGCTGAATCTGTTCATGATGACGAGCGAGTACTGGTTTATGATCAGGTGTAAGTTCCATATTCTCAAGATTTGCCATTATCTCTCTTGCACGTATAATCACCTTGCGTGGAACACCTGCAAGTCTTGCAACCTGAATTCCGTAAGAATGATCACAGCTTCCTGTATCGATTTTACGCATGAAAATAATCTGATCATTCCATTCTTTGACTTTAATATGAAGATTTTTTATACGGTAGTATAAAAGAGACATTTCGGCCAGCTCATGATAGTGAGTCGCGAACAGTGTTCTGCCCCTTTTTGCAGGAGTTTCATGAAGATATTCGGCAACTGCCCATGCAATGCTTATCCCGTCAAAGGTTGATGTTCCCCTTCCAACTTCATCAAGTAATATCAGACTGTTATCAGTTGCATTGTTCAGGATATTGGCGACCTCGATCATCTCTACCAGAAATGTACTTTGACCGCGTGCAAGACGGTCTGATGCGCCAACTCTGGTAAAAAATTTGTCAACAATTCCGATTTGTGCAAATGAAGCGGGAACGAATGATCCTATTTGTGCCATAATCGCTATCAGGGCATTCTGACGCAAATATGTTGACTTTCCAGCCATATTCGGACCAGTAATAAGTAATATCTGGGTTTCTTTCTTGATAATTTCGGTATCATTGGGGATAAACTGTTCTACTGAAGTCATACGTTCTACTACAGGATGTCTGCCATCTTTGATAACAAGATCTCCTGTATCTGTCACAATCGGCCGTACATACCTGTATTGGGCAGCAATACACCCCAAAGAGATAAAAATATCGATCATTGCTACTGCATCAGCAGCCTTTTGTATACGGGAACATTCAGATGCGATTTCTTTTCTCAAATTTACAAACAATTCGTATTCAATATTGGAAAGACGTTCCTGTGCTCCAAGCACCCTGGCTTCCATATCTTTTAATTCCGGCGTAATGAACCGTTCTCCATTAACCAGTGTTTGTTTGCGTATGTAGTTTTCGGGAACTGACCCCAAATTGGATTTCGATATTTCTATATAATATCCGAATACCTTGTTGAAACCAACTTTCAAAGATGAAATTCCGGTACGTACCCTTTCTGTTTCCTGAAGTCTGGCGATCCACTGCTTTCCATTAACAGATGCATCACGGATCTCATCCAGCTGGACCGAAACGCCCTGCTTTATTATTCCACCTTCACGAATAGATAACGGGGGATCATCAACAAGAGTTTTGCCGATTTTTTCAACAAGCGGATCAAAACCATCCAGTGTCAAGACAAGTTCTGAAACAAGTTTCAGTTTGACTTTAGAGAGTGTAGCTGTAATTTCAGGAAAAACTTCAAGAGAATTTTTAAGCGAAACAAGGTCCCTCGCATTAGCCCGTTCAAACGAGATTCGCCCTATTAACCGCTCTATATCTGCAACCCGTTTCAAGAGCAGCCCTATTTCGCTTCTGTTAAATACATCCTTTTTAAAATATTCAACGCAATCAAGGCGCTCAGTTATTGCTTCAATTTTGGTTAGCGGGTGAGTTATCCACCTTTTAAGAAGCCTCGCACCCATAGCTGTGCTGGTTTTATCGAGTACCGAAATCAATGTTCCTTCAGAATCTTCACTACGTAAAGATCGCAGCAGTTCAAGATTTCTTATGGTAGCAGGATCAAGCTCGGCTACATCAGAAAAACTTCGGGGTGTAATAGCGGTAATGTGCGCAAGATCATTTTTTTTCTGTTCTTTCAGATAAAGAAGCAACGCACCGGCAGCACAAATACCAGCCTCAAACCCTTCGAGTCCCAGGCTTTCTGTTGAAGCAATTTTAAAATGATCAGTGATCGCAGACTGTGCATTTGTCAGGTCAAATTTCCAGGAATCGTATCTTGAAATCACTGTTTGATTTAAGGAATCAGATACGACTTTCTGTAATTTGTCATCATCAATATCACTTAACAGAATTTCACTGGGATCTATCCTGACCAGTTCTTTTTCGAGATCATCAACACCAATCTCCTCAACCTGAAACAGTCCTGTAGACAGATCACAAACAGCAGTACCGGTCTTGTGGTTAAGGGTATGCAGGCAAACAATAAAGTTGTTTGTATTTTCTTCAATATAGCTGTCTTCAGTAGCAGTACCTGCAGTAATAATTTCAACTACATCCCTTTTTACGATACCTTTAGCCAGTTTCGGGTCTTCCGTCTGCTCGCAAATCGCAATTTTGTACCCGGCTTTAACAAGCCTGTTGGCATACCTTTCCAGCGCATGAAACGGAAATCCTGCCAGAGGAGTATTTTCTGTTCCACCATGGTTACGACTTGTAAGAGTCAACCCCAGGACCTTTGAAGCTATTTTTGCATCTTCGTTAAATAACTCGTAGAAATCGCCCATTCGGTATAGCAACACTGTCCCCGGATTACGTGCTTTAATCTCATTATACTGCCGCATAAGTGGAGTAACATCTGGACGCGCTGCTACCCTGCCAGTATCACTCTGAGCTGTCTTGCCCATACCAGTGCTCAATTTTTCCTGATCCTTTTTGTAAATTTAACGTTTCTTTTTACTGCTATCATCCTCTTTTTCAGGATCCGAATCAGATACATCATTTTGAGGTTCAGTAAGAAAGACTTCCAGTACTTCTTCCTCCTCTTCTTCTTCAGTATCATTCGCAGATTCGGCCTGACCAGTTCTTCCAGATAAGGCATCCATCCGAATCGTTTCTTTATTTATTTCTGCAGTTTCTTCCATATATTCATCTTCATCTGAACTCTCCAGTTCATCTGAAACATTATCAATGTCTTCATTTCTCCCGGTTTCATCCTGTTCTTCTAACGCATTTTCTTCATCGGTAATCTCCTGTGATCCCTGACGAATAAACTGCTCAGAATCATCCTCAGCCTCCCTGATCTTCTCATCGAATTCCTGCGTGTCCCAGACATCTTCCTGACTGTCCTGCACCTTTTCCTGCATATTATCAGAAGTGCTGTTTTTTTCTTCTGTTTCTGCGAAATCAACTTCAAACACGGCAGTACTTTCAGGATCAGGAACATTTTGCGGTTCTGGTTCATCTGCTGTTTCAGAAGTTTCTGGAACACTCCAACCCGATTCTTCAGTCGCGTCTTTATCTATTGATTCGGTGTCTGTTTCGTCATTATCAGAATCAGTTTCAATGTTTTCATTTTGCTGAGATTGCTGTTCTGTTTTTTCAGAAGACTGTTCATTTTCTTCGACATTCTGATTCAGTTCCTCTAAAGCTTCGGCTTGCTCATTAACGTCAGACTCTTTTTCACTTATTTCTTCTGAACCATTTTGATCTTGAACCGAATCGGTTCTATTTTCTTCTTCATTTACCAGACTGTCATTTTCTGAATCTGTATCACTATCCTGATCATTCTCATTCTGTAATTCTTCCATTGAGAGTTCTTCAACTTTTTCGCGTGCGATAGCTTCAAACTCTTCAATTTTGGGAAGTTCTTCTAATTTATTCAAACCAAAATATTTAAGGAATTCATTAGTAGTACTGTACAGAAGCGGGCGACCTGGTTTATCACTTCTACCTGCAATTGTAACCAGTCGTCTTTCCAGCAAAGTTTTCATGGCACCATCAGAAACAACACCCCTTACGGCTTCAATTTCAGCTTTACTGATAGGTTGTTTATAAGCAATTATGGCCAGACATTCCAGAGCCTGAATAGAGAGCTTTTTTGCTGCCTTTTCCTTAAAGATCTGGCGAACCCATGGGTGATAATATGAGACAGTACGAAACTGATATCCTCCACCTATTTCTACTATTTCAAAAGGATGTCTCTCTTTTTGCAATTGAGCATTGATATTGTCGACCATTTTCCTGATTTTCCTTACATCGGGATTATCAGGAAGAATACTTTTGATTTTGTTTGCAGTTAAAAGCTCTTCTGAAGCAAATAGAAGCGCTTCAAGAATACGCATTGATTCAGTTGAAGCATTTAAATTTAAATTTTCAGAACCATTTTCTTCAACATCAATGACCTCTTCACGTTTTTTAGCACTCATGAGAGACCTCCTGGTAAAAACATTAAAAACTATTTGGAATCCGATTCCTGTGACTCATCATTACATTTTTTAGGATTTGCACTTACATAGATGCATCCGAAATTCTGTTCCTGCCGGAAAACGATTTCCTGCATTTTGATCAGTTCAAGTAAGGCCATAAAAGTAACTACCATTACTATTTTCCTGTGATCATTCTCAAACAATTCCTCAAATCGCACTTCACCTTTATCACTGACCATTGTAAGTACATACTCAATTTTATCATCAATTTTTACAGCATCATATTCAACAACATGATTGTATTCCTTCTCATTCTCGGACCTTTCGAGAACTTTCTTGAAAGCTGTGAGAAGATCAAAAATACTTATATTTCCGAGATCAATCTCATCCGGTTTCTCAGACTTCTCAATTACTTCAGGGCAGCCTCTGGAAAAAGCTCCGAACTGCTCAGATTCAAAAACTTTCAGAGCTCCTGCAGCTTCTTTAAACTTTTTATATTCCAGGAGTTGAGCAACAAGTTGTTCTCTGTTATAGATGCCATCTTCCTGCTCGACATTTTCATTCTGATCTGCCGGCAAAAGTTCACGCGCTTTAAGCCGAATCAGAATAGAGGCCATATGAAGATATTCTGATGCGATATCGATATTCAGTTCCTGCATCAGATCCAGGTATTCCAGGTATTGAGTTACAACCACCGATACCGAAATATCGACTATGTTAACTTCCGATTTATTAACCAGATACAGCAGAAGATCCAGCGGACCTTCGAATAATTCAAGTTTAACTTCATATTCCTGCTGTTTCAATGACACTCAATAGCCTCAATCTTGTTTAGAATATCTTTTCGACGATTCCGAAACAGCTTCAATATATATAAGTTTCGATTTCTTCAGCAGCTGTTCATTCATAGCATAGAACCTACCAAAATACTTCATTTCAAGGCAGAAAAACGGTTGTTTTTGAAATAATCGGTTCCAGAAAATCGTGAATTAAAAATTGTCATAAAATTTTGGAAAATGTCTGATGACCTTTTTACGAATATACCATTATTTTACTTTGCCGTGTATACACATAAACGGTTCAGTATAAATCTGTTCAGAGTTTTAAGACAGATCCGGTCTGATTATGATACCTTTGTGCCAAAGAGGTTTATTGTCAGTACAAATTATAATCTGTGCCACGAAACTACTCAACTGTTACACTTTTTGCCAGATTACGGGGTTGATCAATCTCACAATCTCTCAAAGCAGCAATATGATAAGCAAGCAATTGCAGGGGTATAACAGACAGCAGAGGGCTGAGTAAAGGTAATGTTTTGGGAATATGTATGACATGCCGTGCATATTTTTCGATTTCCCTGTCTCCCTCGTTTGCAATTGCAATTACGCTTCCACCCCTGGCATTAACTTCCTGTATGTTTGATAATACTTTATCGTATACACTATCCTTAAGTGCCAGAACAACAGAAGGCATATCTTTATCAATTAAAGCAATAGGTCCGTGTTTCATTTCCGCAGCAGGATATCCTTCAGCATGTACATAAGAGATCTCCTTTAATTTGAGAGCACCTTCCAGTGCAACCGGGAAATTATAGGATCGTCCAAGATACAGGAAATTATTATGTTTAGCATAAATCCCGGCAATTTCCCTGATTATTTCATTCTGATTCAATATTTTTTTAACCTGTTTGGGAATTGCTTCCAAAGCTCTTGCAATCGTTACCCCGTCACTGTGAGAAATACGACGCATTCTTCCTAATAATAGTGTTAAGAGTGAAAGAATCGTAAGCTGTGAAGTAAAAGCTTTTGTTGATGCCACACCGATTTCGGGTCCTGCATGAAGATATACGCCGCCATGGGTTTCACGTGCTATACTGGAACCGACGACATTACAGATGCCCAACACTGTGGCTCCTTTGCGAGATGCTTCACGTAAAGCTGCCAGTGTATCGGCAGTTTCTCCCGACTGGCTTATCACAAATACAAGTGTATGCGCATCAATAATCGGATTACGATACCTGAACTCTGATGCATACTCGACTTCAACAGGAATTCCTACCAGTTCTTCAATTAAATATTCACCAACAAGAGCGGCATGCCAGCTTGTTCCGCAAGCGACAAAAATCAGGCGGTTTATAGCACGCAATTCCTGAAGAACAAGGTTAAGCCCATCAAGCCGCGCTGTGCCATCATCAACAAGCAAACGTCCCCTCATTGCATTACGAATCGTATCGGGCTGTTCAAAGATCTCTTTGAGCATAAAGTGCTCAAAACCATCTTTAGCCAATGCATTGGCATCCCAGTCGAGGCTGTGTATCTCCGGATTAATTTTGCGGTTATCAAGAGTAGTTGTATTAAAGAAACCATGTTTAAGTTCTATCAGATTATTGTCTTTCAAATAAATCACCTTTTTGGTATGCTGTACGATTGCTGAAGCATCAGATGCAAGAAGCATCTCGTCATCACCAACTCCAACTACCAGAGGTGACCCTCTTCGTGCTCCAATAATAACACCCGGATTATCAAATGCAATAACAGCAACACCGAATGTTCCTTCAACCTCCAGCAACGCCCGTCTGACAGCAGAAGACAGATCTCCATCGTAATATTTACCAACCAGTTGAGCAAGAACTTCCGAATCGGTTTCTGATAAAAACTCGATTCCCTCTTTTTTCAATTTTTCTTTAAGAATAGAATAGTTTTCAATGATCCCATTGTGAACCAAAGCGATACGTTTATTCACATCCAAATGAGGATGGGCATTCGCATATGATGGCGCCCCATGAGTAGCCCACCTGGTATGCGCAATACCGATTTTGGTACCTGTTGCATTCTCTATATCAGAAGTTATCTCTTTAAGATGATCAACTTTCCCCTTG
>Ga0209723_1001939_pt1 | contig 29743 bp, 16 predicted proteins | sample BiotimSIPDNA_2_FD_185750 | JGI IMG/M metagenome (GOLD analysis project Ga0209723, IMG submission 185750) | Anaerobic biogas reactor microbial communites from Washington, USA - Biogas_R2 time_0 SIP DNA (SPAdes) (version 2) | ecosystem: Engineered > Bioreactor > Anaerobic > Unclassified | place...
CAACTCGGCAGCTATCTGCCGATTGTTTTCGGTCGTCCAAATCAGGACTCGAGCCGACAGGCGATTGTGACGCGCTGGCGCTTGCCGGTTCCGAATGAAATGATTTCTTGTCCAAATCAGGACTCGAGCCGACAGGCGATTGTGACCCAGTGATCGTCCCCGCAAAGCCTCCTGTACTCGGCTCGCGGTCCAAATCAGGACTCGAGCCGACAGGCGATTGTGACGGAATCAAGTGTCTGCACCATTTGCCCGTTGACGTACAGAGTCCAAATCAGGACTCGAGCCGACAGGCGATTGTGACCTTCAGCGCGTCCACGTCGATTTGCAATTCCCTGGCGATTTGTCCAAATCAGGACTCGAGCCGACAGGCGATTGTGACGTTGGCGCAGAGCTTGACGGTCATGCCGGGGTGGGCGGCCGTCCAAATCAGGACTCGAGCCGACAGGCGATTGTGACTGGGATGGGGTAGAGATATACTGGTCGAGTGCGATTTCAGCGTCCAAATCAGGACTCGAGCCGACAGGCGATTGTGACGACACGATGTAATACGTGTCCGCCTGCGCCTGGGGCAGCGTCCAAATCAGGACTCGAGCCGACAGGCGATTGTGACAAAGCTGCTACTTTGTCGTCAAGGACTTCAAAATGCTGGAGTCCAAATCAGGACTCGAGCCGACAGGCGATTGTGACCCGCGACAAGCAATGGATAAAACCGAAGCCATCCACGCCGGGGTCCAAATCAGGACTCGAGCCGACAGGCGATTGTGACTCCCACCGCCAAGGCACTGTTTGCAAATGTCGATATTGTCCAAATCAGGACTCGAGCCGACAGGCGATTGTGACTTGAAAGGTAGAATTGTTTTCTTGCGCTGTAAGGATAGTACGGTCCAAATCAGGACTCGAGCCGACAGGCGATTGTGACCCGCGACCAGGCCAGACACGATGTAATACGTGTCCGCCTGCGTCCAAATCAGGACTCGAGCCGACAGGCGATTGTGACGAAATTCTGCCTCCTTCCAAACTGTTTTTGTATATAAGTGTCCAAATCAGGACTCGAGCCGACAGGCGATTGTGACCGAAGGAGGCCGCCGGGAAGGAAAGGCTGGAAAAGGGTCCAAATCAGGACTCGAGCCGACAGGCGATTGTGACGGGCGTCGCGGTGCCGTATACCGCAGCTTTAGCTAACTCGTCCAAATCAGGACTCGAGCCGACAGGCGATTGTGACGCCCTGACTATGCTTGTTTTTTATCGCGGCCTTCCTTCGCAGGTCCAAATCAGGACTCGAGCCGACAGGCGATTGTGACGTATCGGCATCAGCAAATACATTCTTGCAAATGCACCCGCCGTCCAAATCAGGACTCGAGCCGACAGGCGATTGTGACATAAGGCTGCTGATGGCAAGGTTGCCACTATTCCGAATGTCCAAATCAGGACTCGAGCCGACAGGCGATTGTGACAAAAGCAAGTGCGTAAAATTGCACTTGCTTTTACAAAACGTCCAAATCAGGACTCGAGCCGACAGGCGATTGTGACCTTGATGGCTTTCCGAGGCGCTACAACAAGACCACAAGACGTGTCCAAATCAGGACTCGAGCCGACAGGCGATTGTGACTCATCGCGGCGCGGCATTAAATCAGCCTGGGTGATGGTCCGTCCAAATCAGGACTCGAGCCGACAGGCGATTGTGACCTGTTCCAAATCCGGGCAGTATTTGTCGCCCAGGTAGTTGGTCCAAATCAGGACTCGAGCCGACAGGCGATTGTGACCTTGCGCTCGGTGATGGTGACAACGGCCTTGCTTTGGTCGATGGTCCAAATCAGGACTCGAGCCGACAGGCGATTGTGACTCCGTTGACGATCTTTTTCAAACTTTTCGCTGGGCACAGTCCAAATCAGGACTCGAGCCGACAGGCGATTGTGACATTTACCGTCCAATGTGTATTCGCCCTGCCTAACTCGCGAAGTCCAAATCAGGACTCGAGCCGACAGGCGATTGTGACAGAACGCCGCCGTTTGCCGGTTCCAAAGCTGATGCTCTGTCCAAATCAGGACTCGAGCCGACAGGCGATTGTGACCCGTCAAGATCAGAAAACCTTACAACAACCTTGATAAGGGGTCCAAATCAGGACTCGAGCCGACAGGCGATTGTGACCTTTTTGAACTTATTGACGATTGGCAAGAAGGCAAGCGCCAGTCCAAATCAGGACTCGAGCCGACAGGCGATTGTGACCCACGGTGGCATATGGAACATTGCTCCAAGGCGTATCCAGTCCAAATCAGGACTCGAGCCGACAGGCGATTGTGACGCTGAGTTGTCCGGTGTCGCTGTGAGTATGCTTGCAGCGTCCAAATCAGGACTCGAGCCGACAGGCGATTGTGACCTGGCCGTATGGCTGTAATCAACGCGCCACCGTTGCCCAGCGTCCAAATCAGGACTCGAGCCGACAGGCGATTGTGACGGCTATTATGCGCCGGGCATAGAAGGACGCACAGCCCGTGTGTCCAAATCAGGACTCGAGCCGACAGGCGATTGTGACCAGACGACCAACGCGGGTGATTTTTACTTCTTTACCTTGTCCAAATCAGGACTCGAGCCGACAGGCGATTGTGACTTTGCAGGCTTCGGAACCGCAAGTGACGCATCCCGCCTTCGTCCAAATCAGGACTCGAGCCGACAGGCGATTGTGACGATAATTCGTGCAAAACATAGCAACACCTATCCCCTGTAGGTCCAAATCAGGACTCGAGCCGACAGGCGATTGTGACCCGGTGTTAACCGTAATAAAGGGTATTTTCATGTTGCCTTGTCCAAATCAGGACTCGAGCCGACAGGCGATTGTGACGACGGGGACGAATGGCGTTAAGGGCGACGGAGTCCGCCAGTCCAAATCAGGACTCGAGCCGACAGGCGATTGTGACGGGGCGACGTCAAGGTTTTTTAACTCATTCTCCCACGCCTGTCCAAATCAGGACTCGAGCCGACAGGCGATTGTGACAAACCAGTGAAATTCGCATATTCGCCTTCGGCTGTGGCGTCCAAATCAGGACTCGAGCCGACAGGCGATTGTGACTTTCCTCATTCTTCTTGCGAACCAGCATCATTTCCGCCGGAGTCCAAATCAGGACTCGAGCCGACAGGCGATTGTGACTTTTCATTTTCCAATTTTCCTTGCCGTTTTTAGTAATTACGTCCAAATCAGGACTCGAGCCGACAGGCGATTGTGACCCGTTATTTTGTGGGTTAGCTGTCCTGGTTCTGCCGGGGGTCCAAATCAGGACTCGAGCCGACAGGCGATTGTGACATGACCACTGGTATAGCACAATCCAGTGGGCTATGCTCAGAGTCCAAATCAGGACTCGAGCCGACAGGCGATTGTGACCCGGCAACAGCCGGGACAGGGTGCCCATCAGCACCGCCCGTCCAAATCAGGACTCGAGCCGACAGGCGATTGTGACTCCCTGCCGGCTTATTTTTTTGCGGACGAGGTTAATCGCCGTCCAAATCAGGACTCGAGCCGACAGGCGATTGTGACGGGAGACCGCTCCAAGAGGTTCTGCATCAAGTGCGGGCGTCCAAATCAGGACTCGAGCCGACAGGCGATTGTGACCAGCGCCTCATCGGCGCTGATTTTGCCCATCCACTCCAGGATGTCCAAATCAGGACTCGAGCCGACAGGCGATTGTGACTCGAAATGCTGGGCGGCGCGTTCGCCCACGATGCTATCGGCGTGTCCAAATCAGGACTCGAGCCGACAGGCGATTGTGACGCTGACGTCCTTAGCGTTAAAAACACTCAGGATATGCTTTGGGTCCAAATCAGGACTCGAGCCGACAGGCGATTGTGACCGGCCGAGGATGGCTGCCGGATTCTCGATACGGTTGCCGTCCAAATCAGGACTCGAGCCGACAGGCGATTGTGACCCGCTCAAAAAAATGGTCGAACAAGCAATGGATGAACGTCCAAATCAGGACTCGAGCCGACAGGCGATTGTGACCATCATAGCTGTCACCCCATTCCAGCAGCTTGTCAACCTCGTCCAAATCAGGACTCGAGCCGACAGGCGATTGTGACCCATTGCGATGGCCGCCTGCATCCGGGGGATGGATGTCGCCGGGTCCAAATCAGGACTCGAGCCGACAGGCGATTGTGACGGACTTTGGTCAAGCGATACAACGCCTTTTTGCGACCGTCCAAATCAGGACTCGAGCCGACAGGCGATTGTGACCTTGACAACGCAATGGCGAGTTCGGACAGTTCCGATGTCAGCGTCCAAATCAGGACTCGAGCCGACAGGCGATTGTGACCTCGCGGGCTCGGGCACTGATGGGGCGCGTGGCGACGTCCAAATCAGGACTCGAGCCGACAGGCGATTGTGACAAGGCCAGCGCGGAAAAATGCATTTTCTGTTGGTGCCTGTCCAAATCAGGACTCGAGCCGACAGGCGATTGTGACGCCCGCGAACAAAGACACAACGCGCCTGGATAATACACGTCCAAATCAGGACTCGAGCCGACAGGCGATTGTGACTAACACATATAGGACGGGAATAGAACAACTTTCCAGCCCGCGTCCAAATCAGGACTCGAGCCGACAGGCGATTGTGACCAAGGATATGCAAGGTGGATACGCACACAAAATGAAAGTCCAAATCAGGACTCGAGCCGACAGGCGATTGTGACGCCGGGTGTCACGCAGGCAAGCGCCCCAATCGGGGCGCAATGTCCAAATCAGGACTCGAGCCGACAGGCGATTGTGACATTCGCGTTCCGCAGCGATTTTTTCACGCTTCTCCCTCACCGTCCAAATCAGGACTCGAGCCGACAGGCGATTGTGACATGCCGTCACCGGCTGCTCAAACCCGCAAAGCTCATCCAGCTGTCCAAATCAGGACTCGAGCCGACAGGCGATTGTGACAAGCGGTAAAACCTCACTTTTCCATCGGTGAATTTGATAAGTCCAAATCAGGACTCGAGCCGACAGGCGATTGTGACCCGGCGATGACGTTGTACATCTCGCCGAATTTGAGGAAGGAGTCCAAATCAGGACTCGAGCCGACAGGCGATTGTGACGACGTAGTGCGCATTTTGGAGCGGGGTCAAAATGTTCTGTCCAAATCAGGACTCGAGCCGACAGGCGATTGTGACAGGGATTGCCATATTGGTCATATTGAATCCCGTCGATTTCCCGTCCAAATCAGGACTCGAGCCGACAGGCGATTGTGACGTTTTAACTTCTTGTTTTGTTTCTGCCGGGGCGTTGCAGCGCGTCCAAATCAGGACTCGAGCCGACAGGCGATTGTGACGGACGTCGCCGTTGTCCTGGAGAGTCATGCCCCCCAGCGTGTCCAAATCAGGACTCGAGCCGACAGGCGATTGTGACCATTTTTCTGTCTCCGTTGTTTGGTTTTTTTGTCTCCCGGGATCCAAATCAGGACTCGAGCCGACAGGCGATTGTGACTTTTTCTTTTTTGGAATGAAGCTGTATTCATCCCAGCCGCGTCCAAATCAGGACTCGAGCCGACAGGCGATTGTGACAAGCCGAACCGATTTTCTGGTTTCTGTCGGCGGCCTGTCTGGGGTCCAAATCAGGACTCGAGCCGACAGGCGATTGTGACCGGATCGCTTGGCTGGATCAATAGCGGCGCGGGCAATGGGTCCAAATCAGGACTCGAGCCGACAGGCGATTGTGACGATCGCCTCTTCCGGAGTGGTCTTGTCCAGCCACTCCAGGTCCAAATCAGGACTCGAGCCGACAGGCGATTGTGACTGCTGGTAATGCTGCTGGTCTGCATGATGCCTCCTTACTGTCCAAATCAGGACTCGAGCCGACAGGCGATGTCCAAATCAGGACTCGAGCCGACAGGCGATTGTGACTTTGGCGTGATTTATTTTACAGCTTGCCAGTGCGGCGGGGTCCAAATCAGGACTCGAGCCGACAGGCGATTGTGACACGGAGCTGGTCAGTCTCATTATCCAGCGGGTTGGCGCAGAGTCCAAATCAGGACTCGAGCCGACAGGCGATTGTGACAGACGCTCAGGGTATGTTTTGGACGGTACAGGTCAATGGTCCAAATCAGGACTCGAGCCGACAGGCGATTGTGACGCGGCTCCTCGCCGGCGTTAATGGCGTGCGTGATTCGGGAGTCCAAATCAGGACTCGAGCCGACAGGCGATTGTGACCCGCGACCAGGCCAGACACGATGTAATACGTGTCCTTCTGTGTCCAAATCAGGACTCGAGCCGACAGGCGATTGTGACCGCAAGGACCTCTTCGACAAAGCCGCCGATCATGCTGCGGTGTCCAAATCAGGACTCGAGCCGACAGGCGATTGTGACGGGCAAGTTCCTCCGGCGGAGTGGCACCACTGAAGCGAGTGTCCAAATCAGGACTCGAGCCGACAGGCGATTGTGACTCGTCACCAGCGTCAGTGTGAATGACCGCCTTGGTTTCCTTGTCCAAATCAGGACTCGAGCCGACAGGCGATTGTGACAAACTTTTTTGACCCACTTGTCTGCAGTTATCATATTTGTCCAAATCAGGACTCGAGCCGACAGGCGATTGTGACGATATATAGCCTTCCGACACGGGTTATTTTCACTTCTTGTCCAAATCAGGACTCGAGCCGACAGGCGATTGTGACGTTACTTCTATTTCAACTTCTTCTTTTGGTGGGGTAACAGGGTCCAAATCAGGACTCGAGCCGACAGGCGATTGTGACTGGCGGGCATTTGAATTCCTTGCCGCAGATTTCGCAGGCGCGTCCAAATCAGGACTCGAGCCGACAGGCGATTGTGACCCACTGGCTGAGTACTATCCACTTCGCCAATCCCATTCCGGCGTCCAAATCAGGACTCGAGCCGACAGGCGATTGTGACTACATCATCGACATAAACCTTCCACAACTGGTACCTACCAGTCCAAATCAGGACTCGAGCCGACAGGCGATTGTGACCGAGCCACGGTCTCGGCTGTCTCAGCCTCGATCTCCTTGACGTCCAAATCAGGACTCGAGCCGACAGGCGATTGTGACCGTGATCTGTGCCAGTGCTTCATAGACTTTCATTCTTTTTGTCCAAATCAGGACTCGAGCCGACAGGCGATTGTGACGGGCGCTCTCAATCGTGGGCAAGGTGCCCAGCCATAGCGCGTCCAAATCAGGACTCGAGCCGACAGGCGATTGTGACTCTCCTTTGGTTGTTAAGGGGTTTTCTAATGAGAGAAATGTCCAAATCAGGACTCGAGCCGACAGGCGATTGTGACTGGGCTTGGGTGGGTTGATGACGGCTAAACCAGATGGCGGTCCAAATCAGGACTCGAGCCGACAGGCGATTGTGACGGTTACAAGCCGACGGACAATTACAACTACCAGGACGCCAGCGTCCAAATCAGGACTCGAGCCGACAGGCGATTGTGACTCACGGGGAATCCCGAGAGGTTGCGCGGGTCTTTTTTTCGTCCAAATCAGGACTCGAGCCGACAGGCGATTGTGACGGTCATGCACCCCAGGCGGATGCCCTCGTCGAGGGCAAGTCCAAATCAGGACTCGAGCCGACAGGCGATTGTGACTCAACTGTTCTTTCGTGCCGATGTGGGCAATGCCGCCGGCCCGTCCAAATCAGGACTCGAGCCGACAGGCGATTGTGACTCGCACTCCACAAACTCGGCTTCCGCTGAGTTGTAGAAGTGCGTCCAAATCAGGACTCGAGCCGACAGGCGATTGTGACCCGCAACCTCCGATGTGACAGACCGGTGCGCTAACCAATTGCGTCCAAATCAGGACTCGAGCCGACAGGCGATTGTGACGCCCGCTTTCCCTTTAAACTCTTCACCGCAGATTACACATTGTCCAAATCAGGACTCGAGCCGACAGGCGATTGTGACCCCAGTAGGCGACCGCCCACTGAGACAAGACTATCCACTGTCCAAATCAGGACTCGAGCCGACAGGCGATTGTGACTCGTCTTGGCTCCATGCGTGTTTGATTCGCGTCGTTTTCATGTCCAAATCAGGACTCGAGCCGACAGGCGATTGTGACCCACAATGGCGACATGCAGCTTGAACGCCACTGTCGCTGTCCAAATCAGGACTCGAGCCGACAGGCGATTGTGACCCGGTGACATGCTGCTTCATCTCACGGACGTATTTCAGTCCAAATCAGGACTCGAGCCGACAGGCGATTGTGACAGACAGACCACTGGTATAACACAATCCAATGGGTCATGGTCCAAATCAGGACTCGAGCCGACAGGCGATTGTGACCGGTGGCGTTGGTGGTAGCGTTGGTGGTGGTCATTGTTGGTCGTCCAAATCAGGACTCGAGCCGACAGGCGATTGTGACCGCGCAGCTCCTTGACGCTGATCTTGTAAGCCGCAACCGCGACGTCCAAATCAGGACTCGAGCCGACAGGCGATTGTGACAGTTATCATGTCTAAGGTATATCGGCTCTCAATCCACCAGGCGTCCAAATCAGGACTCGAGCCGACAGGCGATTGTGACCTTGAAATCGTCCAAGGAAATTGCCTGAACGTCGCCCCAAACGTCCAAATCAGGACTCGAGCCGACAGGCGATTGTGACTGACACCATCAATCACTTGCTTTGCCATTTGTGTTCTCCTGTCCAAATCAGGACTCGAGCCGACAGGCGATTGTGACACTAAGTACTTGAGGGTGTCAAGCATGTCGCCAAGAATGTCCAAATCAGGACTCGAGCCGACAGGCGATTGTGACAGAGAAATCATCACTTGCTTATTTTTGAGTTCTTCGAGTTGTCCAAATCAGGACTCGAGCCGACAGGCGATTGTGACCCTCGTGGTGTCCTGTACAATGTCTCCTCCCAGTAACCAAAGTGTCCAAATCAGGACTCGAGCCGACAGGCGATTGTGACAGCATCGACGCCTCGTCGATGACGACGTTGACGCCAACCAGTCCAAATCAGGACTCGAGCCGACAGGCGATTGTGACACGGGTGCTGAACTTTTCGTCAGCTTTAGCTTTGAAGTCTGTCCAAATCAGGACTCGAGCCGACAGGCGATTGTGACGCTGACAGTTTCACTGTCGATTGAGTAAGCAGACGGGTCGAGTCCAAATCAGGACTCGAGCCGACAGGCGATTGTGACCTAATTTTGTTACACGGGGTAATGTTTTTTGGCAAAAAAAGTCCAAATCAGGACTCGAGCCGACAGGCGATTGTGACTTTTTGCCTCATTATGCTTACTAAGGACTCGGTTTATGTCGTCCAAATCAGGACTCGAGCCGACAGGCGATTGTGACCAGCTTGAGAATGTTGGCGTTGTTGCTGATAGTCAAGATAGTGTCCAAATCAGGACTCGAGCCGACAGGCGATTGTGACATGCAATGATTGCGATGATGACATGCGAAAACATAAGGTCCAAATCAGGACTCGAGCCGACAGGCGATTGTGACGGGGTGCATAGAGCACGTTATAGCTAACAGCGCCCTGTAGGTCCAAATCAGGACTCGAGCCGACAGGCGATTGTGACTCCATTGTAAGGCCTTTGTCCTTAATACTTGGCGATCTGTCCAAATCAGGACTCGAGCCGACAGGCGATTGTGACGCGATAAACGCCAAAGCAATTATATCTTGAAAACGACGTCCAAATCAGGACTCGAGCCGACAGGCGATTGTGGCTTCCACGGAAATTTTACCTCCTTCCATACTGTTTTTGTGTCCAAATCAAGACTCGAGCCGACAGGCGATTGTGACGTGAAGCGGACAAACGAAAGTGTGCCGCCGCAGTCGGGGCGTCCAAATCAGGACTCGAGCCGACAGGCGATTGTGACAATTAGCACACTCTGTTTTGATATACAAAATGATGTTAGTCCAAATCAGGACTCGAGCCGACAGGCGATTGTGACTGGTTTTGTAGTAACCACGGGTATGTCTTGCTTTTCCGTCCAAATCAGGACTCGAGCCGACAGGCGATTGTGACGGCCCTTTGCCTACGGGCAAAAATCACCGTAGTGGCTCCGTCTTCTGTGCCGCATCTCCGAGGCTAGGGGTGGCCTTATGGCCGTTCGAGCCAAGCATGCGACAGTCTGAAGTGCTTCTCCGAGCCATCCGACCTGCCCGACCAAGCAGTCGAAGAAACCAACAGGCCAAGCCCCGCATCCGTGTGCAATCCCATCCGCCAAATAACAACCCTAAAGACAAAATTTTCTGTTTATTCTGCGTGTTCGCTGGTCTAAAAATAGGTTGCAGACGCTACACGCAGCTGCCTGAGGCTTGTACTACAAGCGTTCATCACAAAACTTAGCATATCAGCAAAAAGGAAAGGGGAAAACAACGCATGAAGACATTTTTCCAAAAGAAACGATGTATCAATTGCGGTCGTGCGATCCATCGGTTCATTGCTTATTTCAAGAAACGTCCAATGTGCCTTTATTGCAAAACGGCAAGCGAAATCATCGAGGCTTCCCAAAACGCGACGCGGCCTACTCCAGTCCAATCACAGCTGCCTTCACCTCCATCTTCACTAGCTTCAGGGGAACGCAATAAGCCCATTTCATTGAGAGGCATTATGAATGGAGATGTCGAACAACCGAAGCCGTCCCAGTCAGCTTCAAATAGACGCAATAAGCCCATTTCATTGAGAGATATTATGGACGGGGGACTTCTGACGGTTCTAATCAGGGGACTCTGGCTGACAAGCAATAGTTATGGAATTGCAGCGGGGAAATGGACAAAAAAAGCCCAAGTCCAAATCAGGACTCGGGCCGACAAGCAGTTGTCATGGGTATATAATTTAGCCAGTTGTATGTCGTATCGGACAATCCATAATACTATCGACAAACTTCTTGTTTTTGGTGAAAGATTTTCAGAAAAACTAGTCTTCAAGTCATTAGTATACAATACGCAGCAACAATGCTGCACGAAGCCCCGACAACATGTTTTCAGTACTACTGTAGTGCCCCTGCGGGGCACCACTTTAGGGGACATGCCTCCCCCAGGCTAAAGCCTGGGGTTAAGCATGGTTAAGTGCCTATGGCGCAACGGGCATGACTGTAAGCATGATACAATTTTGCTGGCTGGAAGCCTGTGGAGGGCACGTGCCGAAAGTTCCACTGTCCACTAAAGTCCACTTCAGTCCACGTCCACGCACCACTAATGTCCACTTCTGTTCACCGGCCATCGTCTACTGAGGTCGATTAAAGTCCATTGTCCACTGTCCACTAAGGCCTCTTACCCTGGGTGCCTAACGCCGTAACTTGCCGACACTCCAAATATCAATCAGTGACCGATTACGCGCAGGCAACTTTTCGGCTGGATTCTTATTTGACATATCATTGCGCTACAATATATTTTTCAATGTACGAAGACGTAACTGAAAAACAGAGGGGACATCGATAAAAGGCTGTTTTGGCAACTTCACCTCATTATTTTTTCAGTCATAGATTATATTTGAGAACCGGGAAACAAGTTTATCACCCCTGCAATTTCAATATCTTAAAATATCTATTATCGATTACTCAATATACATCACTTCAATTCAAAAAAGAATCATGAAAAACAAACTCTTCGGTTTCTTCTTCTGCCTGCTTCTGTTGACATCAGGTGTATTTTCCCAGGTAGAGGGCGATTTTCATTACGAACCTTATAGCAATGAGGTAAAATTAACCCATTATAGTGGCCATGCAAATCATGTTGAGATTCCATCAATGCTTGGCGGGAAAAGAGTTGTGAGGATCAGTGGAGGCGCATTTTGGAATAATAAGACCATGACATCGGTAACAATACCCAATACGGTCATTTCACTAGGAGATGATGCCTTTTATGGCACTGGATTAACAACAGTGACTATTCCTGCAAGTGTAACTATAATCGAGGAAGATGTCTTTAGTGAATGCTTCAATTTAACTGAAATTAAAGTCGATAAGAATAACAGCAAGTATTTGGCAATGGATGGCGTGTTATTCAACAAGGCAATGACTGACCTCTACAGCTATCCGTCTGGAAAAACTACAGAAAACTACAGTATCCCTGCTTCAGTCATCAGAATTTTCGATGACTCCTTTGTTGGCGCCCAGTTTTTGAAAACAGTATTTATTCCTAGAAGCGTAAGGGAAATGACCGCCTGGGAAGATGACGAAGTGCCTGGTAATTTTATTAATTGCCCTAAATTATCAGCTATAAATGTTGATGCCAATAACCAGTATTTCTCTTCAGTAGATGGAGTACTTTTCGATAAGAACAAAACTAAATTAGTAGCTTATCCAAGCGGACGTGACAGAAACGAATATACGATTCCATCCACAGTGAAAACAATCATGAATGATTCTTTTACTGCGGAAGGCGTATTGCAAGTCTTGAATGTCCCCGGCAGCGTCACCGCGATAGAGGCCTACGCGATGGAGTTGTGCACATCGCTTCAACGGATTATTTTTGCGGGGCGCCCTCCGACTCTCAAGCCTGATGAGGATGGCGGATACGGCTGGTATTTTCCAAATGTCTGGGGCTGGGGAGGCGGCATGACGGTTATCTGCGCCTATCCTGGGATGGGCTGGGAAAATCTCGATACTTTTGGGGACTTACCTGTAGAAATTATTGCTCAGCTTGCTGCTCTGCACATTGACGGCTACGGCGAAATCATAGCCAATAATCAAAGCCCATACTGGGCTTGGGCGGAATTTACCGATGGTGATTGGGCAGAAGTCAATCCTATTTGGAGCATAACTTCAGGCGGTCTCTATGCAACTGTTGACGCTGATGGCATTGTCACTGCCAAGAATGTCACTGCCCAGCAGACAATTACCTTGAAGGCCAGTTACACGGAAGGCGGCGTCACTAAAACTGATTCTATAAATATAACCATCATGCCAGTCACCTTAGTGCAGCTTTACATCACTGGCGTTGATGTGGTAACTTCTGGGGAGCAGACTACTTATACTGCAACGGCAATTTTTTCAGATGGCGGGGAGAAAGTCGTCACACCCACCTGGAGCATATCAAATGGAGCGGAATATGCCACGGTCAACGCAAATGGCATTCTGACCGCTACAGACGAACTCTACCAGCAAAAGTACGTGATTCTAAGTGCAAGTTACACCCAGGATGGGATTACTGAAACAGCTGACAAGCAAATCACGATCAAGGCAAAACAACCGAAATTGACAGGAATAGAACTAGTAGCGGAAACAAAGACTGTCCTTGCCGGAAAAACAGTACGACTTGAGGCAAGAGCTTTGTACAACGTCGGGGAGGACAAGAAGGTGAATCCAACCTGGTCAATCATTAAAGGTGCGGACATTTCCTATATAGCCAACAGTACCGTAACGGTTTCCTCCGAAATTAATGAACCGGAAATAATCACCATACAGGCGCGTTATTCTGAAAATGGCATTGTTGTCACCAACCGTATTGACTTGGCGGTGATGCCGATTGTTTATCCAGATGATATTTTCGAATATACTTATATATTCAATCCAGGCTGGCAGCTTGTTTCAATTGTGCTGGACTTAACGGATGATTCCGAGCGGGGATTGCTGCGCAATTTCAGTATCTTTTCCTTTGACTCCACGGCCAATTACTATTTAATCCCTCAAGAACTCAAAGCAGGCATGTCCTACTGGCTTTTTACTCAAGAGAAAACCAATTTTATCGTGCAAGGAACGCCACTCGGCAGGAAACTGCCTTGATTAAGTTTTTGCAGTGCTAATTAATCAACAGGAAATACATCATCGCAATTTTTATGCTGTCGTGTGTGCATTCGTCAGCTGCACGGCACATTTTATACTACTATCGGCCGATTTGGTAATGTGCGAGATATTGTGACAGAAAGGGAGATTTGGCGCAGTCCCACCTTTTTACCGGTTCATGCTGCCGCCAGTTGGAGTTCTCATGCGTACAATTATAGCCGGGTCTCGTTCCATCCATGACTATGAAGCCCTCTGCCAGGCTGTACAAGAATCTGGCTTCGAAATATCGCTTGTGATCAGCGGTGCAGCAGGTGGCGTCGATGCCTTAGGCGAACGCTATGCTCTTGAGCATAATCTGCCCATCGAACGCTTCCCGGCTGAATGGAATCGCTACGGACGCGCTGCCGGCCCGATGCGCAATCGCATAATGACCCAACATGCCGAAGCATTGATTGCACTCATGCATCCGACGAGTCCCGGCACCAAAAACATGATAAAAAACGCACACCAGGCAGGCCTCAAAGTATATGTTAAAATATGCCTCTAACTCATTATTCGAGGTGTTGCTTCGAGGATTAAGAAGTGATTTAGTATTCCTTAGAGCGGATTGAGGGAATTATGACGAAGGATATTTTCTATTTTCAGGACTCCGAAATTCCGGATTTGATTTCCGGAATTCCTTATTATATATTCGCTCCTTTGCGCGATGGAATCAAATTGGGGAAGGTCGTGGCAATTCGCTACCGAGACTCAGCTGGAGAGTCCACCGAAAGAGAAATTCTTCCCGTAGTGTTTTTCTGCTATGACGATACTTGGTATTTGGCCGCATTCTGTTATTTGCGTAATGATAAACGAACTTTTAGATTCGACTGCATCGAAGAAGCGGAACTTACCGGGAGAAAAGATCAATCAGATGACATAGCAGATGACATTCGGAAAAATGGCGTATCATGGTTCGCACAGCCAGCGCAAAACATACCGGATCATTCAGAATCAATAAAAAATGGGAGCGGGTCATGGGCTGAGTTGGAGGTCGTTGCATGGGGGGAAAATCTGAAATTTCATGTTTTCAACAATTGTCCAGGTGTACATTATGAAAAAACAAGCAAGGATTTCAGTTTTGATCTGATCCGTCACAGCGAACATGGCGATATTGAAAAGATGAAGGAAGATATCGCTGCGGGTGCTGAGATCAATTTTAAGGTAGCAAAAGGTGCTACGGCAATGACCGGAGCTGCGCGTTACGGGAAGCTTGATGCCGTCAAATTCTTGGTTGAACAGGGCGGAAACGCTCACATTACAGATGGATGCGGCAGCACTGCGCTGATAACGGCCTCAAGAAACGGCAATATGGATTTAGTCCGCTATTTATTGGAAGAGTTGCACGCTGACATCAACCACAGAGACCGTTTTGGATGGTCGCCGCTATATTGCGCTGTCCTGGATAATCATCCGGACCTAGTTCGTTACTATTTGAAACACGGCGCAGATGTTAATATTCGTGACAGAGATAAAAAAACAACATTGATGCTGTGTTTTGAATCGATTTTTTTAGCCGCTGAAGAAGCCTTGACATTGGCCGAAATTCTGATTCAAGGAGGAGCCGACCTTGAAGCACAAGATAAAAATGGAAGCACAGCGCTGTTTTATGCAATAGAAAAAGGCAATGACAAAGCCATAGAATTCCTGTTAAACAGCGGTGCATCGATGGAGATTCGGGACAAAAAAGGAAATACCGCCTTGCTATATGCTCTTCAGCGATTCAATTGCAAATTCGGTTTTCACTCGTTGCAAACTCGAGTACGCGAAGTTGGCGAATCTGCAAGACTTTTCGCTATAGGACAAGACTTTCTTTCTCGCGGTGCCGATGCCAATGCAGCAAACAACGAAGGCGTTACGCCGCTCATGTTGGCAAAAGGGAAACTCCTGCATTGCTTGCTGCTACATGGCGCCAATGCTGCAGCCGTAACGAAAGATAGAACTTCGGTTGCGATGCACCATCCCAATTCTTTGCATTCATTGCGGCTATTAGAGGAATATGGAGCAGACATCACAGCACCTAATCGGTGGGGCGATGATGTTCTGTTGCTGGCTCATCCAAGTTATCGTCTCGTGCGCTATTTGATCGAAAAATACGGATTTTCGACAAACGACAAAAACAATCGAAATGAAACAATCTTACACCGTGCATGCGAAAACAGCGATGTCCGTCTGGTCAAATACCTGATGGAGCATGGCGCAAATCAGAATGTCAAAGACATGCAGGGAAAAACCCCACTTGAATACCTCGATGATAAATCTTATCATTGCAGCGCTTTTGAAGATGATTATGAGATTATGGATTACCTGTATGAATGCCAGGAGCAGGAAACGGAAAATCTTTTCAACGCTTGCCGTGAATTCGACTTGCCGAGGATAAAGCATGCTGTGGAATATGGCGCCTCCGTAAAGCGAGTCAAAGAACGCCGCACTACCGTTATGACAGTGATGGCAGCCCAGTTTGAATGTCGCAAGGATATCTCTGCGGATGTTTTCAGCGATGTTGTTCGATTTTTACAAAAAGCCGGGGCAGACATCAATGCCGTGGATATGGACGGGAATTGTGTGCTCTCCGCATTGATCAAGCGTCACGAGGTAGAACTGTTGCAGGAATTTCTGTCAAACGGCGCAGACCCAAATATTCGCTCACATTCGGAGGAATTCAGCAGCTTACTGAAAGAGGCCTTGAGCGAACAAGAAATGTTCAAGCGCGACCATAATGGCAAAACATCTCCGCAACTGACCAGGATGCTTGATGTTTTAAAGGCTCATGGCGCGAATTGATAAGAGGCAGGCATTTTTACGATAGCAGAGAAATAGTTAATAGGCAAAGCGTTGTGACTGCAAGTAAGGTTTGGCATAGTGATTATGTTTGTCAAATATCCGCAGTGCCCCGTAGGACGCGAAATTCTCAGTTCCAAAGCAGTCAATTCCTGGATGCCTTAGAAAAACTGCCAGCGCCTTGGCGCAAAGACTGACTTTCACCATGCCCCGTTTTCCGCCCTGCGTGGTTTGTGGTGGATTTATTGATGTTTATAAAAAATATTTCTTTACGCAAAAATATAGCGCAATGCCAGCTCCTAATAGAGTAAGAGCAATTTCCCACTTAGTCACTGGGCGGTGGGCTTCTGGAGACGCGATGAAATCAACGGCATCTTTAATGTCTTTTTTTGCTTCGGACGCAAAAAGGTAAAGCCCTAAGTATATAATTATGCCAGTGGAGCCAAACAATAAAGTTAATAATAGGATTGTCATTGTATCACCATGCGCTAAGTTAAAAAATGTAAATGGCTAATCTACAACAGAGGGGCTAACGCGCACTGACGTCCATTGTCCACGGTCACAAGCTGGAAGATAAGTTTGTGCTTAGACTATAAGGGCAATCACACGCAAAAGCAAGGACGGGAAAATGATTTACAATGACCTCAAGGGAAACAAATGGACTCTGTATCTGGATGATGAGACTGACGCCTTGGGGCGTCGTTATGTCCTGGCCGACACCCCTGACGATATTCTTGAGGTATTGGTTGATCATGAGATAGACAGTCGTTGTCTGAAGGAACCCTGCTACAACTTCAGTCGTGTCAAGCCTGAACGCTACATCCCCATCCGCGACCGCCAGATAAAAGAGCGCGGCCTGACTAAAGAACGCCTTAGATACGATGATTGAAATTGCCAACAAGGCGGCAATGCAAGTTCTGCCATGAACTGATGATACCAATGCTGTAATCAATCACTCATTGACAACGGCTGTTCCGATAGTGTTTATTTTAGTGCTAAGCACCTACGGCGCAAGTGGATGTGGACATAGTGGACATGGTGGACGGCGGCTACCGCATCGTACGTAGACCCCATCCAAAAAAGATTTTCTTCTAATCAGCGCTTTGGTGTCGCCTCGCCGAGGCTCAAGCTTGGGGGGCATTCACCCCCAGGTTCCGCTTCGCTTCACCTGGGGTTACTCATGGTGTCGCCTCGCCGAGGCTTAGGTTGCGGAGAAAAACACAAACATGACAGCAACGACATTGCATATCACGAGCGGCGACACGGTGGGCGTGAATCTCGCCCAGGCCGGCCTGGGTGGTGACATCCTGGTCTGGCACGATGTACTCTACGATGGCGACCGCTGCCCGGGCTGGCCAGATGCAGACGGCATAACGGCACGAGTCGAATTTTTGTTCCGGGTGACGGGCGGCGGGCTGAGTCGCGAGGAGTTGCAGAGGACGATGCGCGATCAATATGAGCGTCTGGCGGCAGCCAGCGCATACAAACGCCGAGTCCTGTGGTTTGACGCCTGCCTTTTTGACCAATCCATGCTGGTTCATCTGCTGGCTTGTCTGAGCGAAAAGGGCGTCCGTAATCTAGAATTGATCGAGGTGGCGTCATTTCCAGGGATCACGCCCTATCATGGCCTGGGACAACTCAGCCCAGCGCAACTGGCGTCGTTGTACGACAGTCGGCAGCCGGTCACTTCGGCGCAATTTGATTTCGCCATGCGTGTTGACCGAGCTTTGGCGGAGTACGATGTGACTGCGTGGAAAGAGTTGGCAGGGATGTCTTCAGCACCGCTGGCATACGTGCCAGCGGCCATGGCACGACGACTGTTAGAAGAACCAGACCCGCAAACTGGTCTGGGACGCCTGGAAAGCCTGGCCCTTGACGCTATCCGCGCCGGAAATAATACCCCGACTAAGATTTACCAGGCAGTGAGCGCGGCGGACAGCGTGCCGCAGTTTTGGGGTGACACTACCTTGTGGGCGATTATCAATGGCCTGGCCGAACGTCAGCCGCCGCTGGTGCGCATCACTGGGTCGGCGGTGCGTCTGCCGCAGTGGGAAAGTCCGCATGACCTGGGAAAATTCCGGATTACAGCGATTGGGTAGGGACGAGGGGCGAGGGGCTGAATGCTGAATGCTGAATGTTGAATGTTGAATGTTGAATGCTGAATGCTGAATGCTGAATGCTGAGGCGCATTTGTCATTCATCATTCGTCATTCGTCATTTATCATTCGTTAGGGGTGAGGGGCGAAATGAGCTTGGTATATATAAGCGATGCTGTCCACGCCGTCCACCATGTCCACCATGTCTACAGCAAAAACGCTGAAAGCACGAAACATACGACACATACTGCAAGCTGAAGCTTGAACTACATGCTACTGCAAGCGAGGGGCATGCGGCAAGCTGAAGCGTGACCAATGTACGCTATTTGCGCGCCTCTGGAGATTTTGGCGTATCGCCGGGCAGGCTGCCGCCGCCGAGGGCGGCGTACAAGTGGACCTTGTTGGTTGCCTGAACTAGCCGCAGGGCAATCTGGCCATGCTGGGCACTGAACAGGTTTCTCTGCGCATACAAGACATTCAGGAAACTGTCGATGCCCTGTTCATAGCGGATACTGGCGAGGCGGTAGGTTTCTTGCAGGGCGAACACCAAGGCGTCCTGCGCCTCGATCTGCTGGCTGATATTGTCACGCACAGCTAAGGCGTCGCTCACCTCGCGGAAGGCATGCTGGATGACCCGCTCGTATTCGGCCAGGGCGAGTTCCTGCTTGGCCTTGCTGACGCGGTAGCCTGACCAGGTCCGGGCGTCAAAAATCGGCAAGGCGACCTGGGGAACGAAACTCCAGGTGCTGGCGCCGCCTTCGAACAGCCCCGACAGCTGGGTGCTGGCCGTGCCAAACAGGGCGGTCAGGGAAATGCTGGGGAAAAAGGCGGATCGAGCCACGCCGATAAAGGCATTGGCGGCCTTGAGCTTGTGTTCGGCAGCCATGATGTCCGGCCGCTGCAAGAGAAGCTCGGAGGGCAGCCCAGGGGAGATGTCCGTCAACGCCTCGACCTCCTTGAGGCTATTGGGCAGCGACGCATCAGGCATAGCCACGCCGAGGAGGAGTGTCAGGGCATTTTTGTCCCGGGCGACTTGCTGGCGAAGTCGGACGATGTCGCCGCGGGCGGTCTCCACCGTGATCTGGGCTTGGCGCAAGGTCAATTCCGTGGCCAGACCCTCGTCGTATTGCTTCTTGATCAGATTGTATGCCTCCCGCTGATTTTTCAGGGTTGCCTCGGCCAAGGCCAGCGATTCGCGGTCTGCGACCAGGCTGAGATAGGCTTTGGCGACTGAAGACACCAGCAGAATTTGTGCGCCGCGGCAGTTCTCGGCAGCGGCCAAGAAGTTTTCCAGGGCTTCGTCGGAGAGATTGCGGATGCGTCCGAAAAAGTCTGGTTCCCAGTTCAAGACTCCTAAGTTGACGTCATAGACTTCGATGCGTCGTGGCTGTCCCGGGGCGATCAGATGCTGGGATTGCTTTTGGAAGGCGGCGCTGCCGGTGGCATAGAGGGACGGATAGAGGGCGTCGCGTTGGATGCCATAGAGGGCGGCGGACAAGTCGAGATTCTTGACTGCCAGGCGCAAGTCGCGGTTATTTTCCAGGGCGATAGCGATCAGGTCGCGTAGCTGCTGGTCAGCGTAGAATTCCTGCCAAGGCATTTCCGGCGGCGTCAGCGCTTCGGCTGCCTCCTGTGCGGCGCTGGTTGTCGGCCAGTCTGCGGCTGGCAGCGGCGCGTCTGGCCGTTGGTAGTCGGGCGCCATGTTCAGGCAGCCATTGAAGAGCAAGGCCATACTGGCCGTAAAGGTCAAAAACCAGGGGTTTTTCATGTTGTCTACACCTTATTATGACGGTCGTGTTCAGGCGGCGGCTTTGCGGCGGCGGCCGAAGATTTTTTCGATAAGCACGTAGAAGAGCGGCGCAAAGATCACCGCGAGCAGAGTGCCGCTGATCATGCCGCCGAGGACGACGGTGCCAATAGCGTTCATGGCGCCGGCGCCGGCGCCGGTGCTGAGGGCCAGCGGCAGAACCGACAGTCCAGTAGTCATTGACGTCATCAGGATGGCTCGCAGGCGCAGGCGCACTGCTTCCAGGGCAGCCTTGATCGGACTCTGCCCATCAGCGGCATTATCCATAGCGAACTGGACGATCAGGATAGCGTTCTTCGTAGTCAAGCCGAGGGTGTTGAGTACGCCGATCTGGAAATAGACGTCGCTGGGCAGGCCGCGCATCATGGTGCTGATGAAGCCGCCGATGACGCCAAGCGGGAGGATAAGCACTACCGCAATCGGGATGCTCCATTTGTTGTACAGGGCTGCCAAGAAGAGGAAGACGATGAGAATGGAGAAGGCATAGAGCGGGCCGGTTTGCGCGGTTCCCTGGCGCTCCTGGTAGGACAGGCCAGTCCAGTCATAGTCAAAGCCTTGCGGCAACTTGGCGGTCAGTTCTTCCATTGCCTGCATAGCGTCACCGGAGCTGTAGCCTGGGGCGGACTGCCCCCACAAGTTGACGCAGGGTGCGCCGTTGAAGCGCTCCAGTCGCGGCGAACCGCTTGACCAGCGGCCACTGGCAAAGGAGCGGTAAGGCACCATTTTTCCTTCTAGGTTGCGGACGTGCAGCTTGTCCAGGTCCTCTGGCAGCATCCGGAATGGAGCGTCTGCTTGGACGAATACGCGCTTAATGCGACCGCCCATGATGAAGTCATTGACGTAGGCGCTGCCGAAAGTCGCGGAGATAGTGCTGTGCACCTGGGAGATTTGCAGCTTCTGTGCGCCGACCTTTTCCCAGTCTACGTCAACGCGGTATTCTGGCACGTCTTCCATGCCATTCGGCCTGATGCTGGCCACGCGCTCGTCCTGCATGGCCATGCCGATGAGCTGGTTGCGGGCATTCATCAGCGCATCGTGGCCAGCGCCGCCGCGGTCAACGAGCATAAAGTCAAAGCCTTGCGCCGTGCCGATTTCAGCGATGGCGGGCGGCGGGAACGTGTACACAATAGCGTTACGCCAGGCGGCGAAATGGATGGTGGAGCGCTGCGCGACGGATTGGGCGTGCAGTTCCGGCCGCCGACGCAGGTCCCATTCCTTGAGCTTGACGAAAACCATGCCGTTGTTCTGAGACTGGCCAGAGAAGCCGTTGCCGGAAATAGTGGCGCAGGATTCAATTGCATCGGCTTCGCGTTCCAGGTAGTAGTTCCGGATGTCATCCAGGACTTTCTGGGTCTGTTCGAGGGTGGCGCCAGTCGGCAGCATCACCTGGGTGAGCAGCACGCCTTGGTCTTCGTCAGGAAGATAGCTGGTGGAAATCCGCTTGGCCAGGAACACCAGTACGCCGATGATGAGGATGTAGACCATGACAAAGCGGACGATGCGTGCCAGGCCATAGCCAACGATGGCGACGACAGCCTGGCGGAAGCGGAGAAAGCCGCGGTCAAACCAAAGCAGGAAAAGCCGCAGGAGTTTTATCGGGCCGCGCGCGGTTTCGCCGCCTTTTCCCGCAGGCTTGAGAATAGCGGCGCAGAGCACTGGGGTGAGGATCAACGCAACCGTGACGGACAGGACCATGGAGGTCACTACGGTGATGGAGAATTGCCGATAGATGATGCCAGTCGAGCCGCTGAAGAAGGCCATCGGGCCGAACAAGGCGGAAAGCACGAGGGCAAAGCCAATCAGGGCGCTGGTCACCTGGTCCATGGACTTGACCGTGGCATCGTAGGGCGAAAGACCCTCTTCGCTGATCAGCCGTTCGACGTTTTCGACCACGACGATGGTGTCGTCAACAAGCAGTCCGATAGCGATGACCATGGCGAACATGGTGAGCATGTTGATGGAAAACCCAAAGACTGCCAAGGCGGCGCAAGTGCCCAGCAAGACAACCGGCACCGCAATCGTCGGAATCAAGGTGGCGCGGATATTGCCCATGAACAAAAGCATGACCAGGAAGACCAGGACAATGGCCTGCAACAGGGAATTCAGCGCTTCCATGATAGCCACCTTGACAAAGGGCGTAGTGTCAAAGGGATAGACGACTTTGAGGCCGGCTGGGAAGTGCCTGCTCAGCTCCTCCATCTTAGTCTTGATGGCGTTGGCGGTGGTGAGCGCATTGGCGCCTGGCGTCTGGCGCACGGCCAGCATAGCGGCCGGGTGGCCATTGTAGAGAACGCCGACGTCATAGAAGGTCGTGCCTAGCTCGGTTCGGCCGATGTCGCGGATTCGGACGACGGCGCCGCTGGCGCTAGTGCGGATCGGGATGGCGCCGAATTCCTCTGGCGTCTGCAACAAGTTCTGGACGACGATGGAGGCATTGAGGCGTTGGCCTTCCACGGCTGGGGAGGCACCGAATTGTCCGGCCGACACTTCCACGTTGTAGCTGCGGAGGGCGAGGACCACTTCCGCCACAGTGATGTTGAAGTCATTGAGGCGGTCGATGTCAAGCCACACGCGCATAGCGTATTCCTTGGCAAAGCGTTCCACTTCACCGACGCCGGGGACGCGGGCGAGGATGTCTTCGACGTTAGAGGCGGCGAAATCTCCGATGTCAACATCAGACATGGTGCCGTCTTCGCAGACGAATCCTACCATGATCAGGTAATTGCGGGTGGCCTTGTTGACGAGTACTCCGGTGCGTTGGACGACTTCCGGCAGGCTGGCCAGGGCTGGCTGCAGTTTGTTCTGGACTTTAGTCCAGGCCACGTCCGGGTCAGTGCCGGGTGCGAAGGTCAGCTCCAGGCGTACGGTGCCGGAAGAGTCACTCTTCGACGACAGGTAGATCAAGCCGTCGAGGCCGGTCATTTTTTGTTCGATGACCTGGGTGACGCTGTTTTCGACGGTTTCTGCGGACGCACCTGGATAGTTGGCCATGATGGAGATCGAAGGCGGCGCCACGTTGGGGTACTGCGCCACCGGCAGATTATAGATGGCGAGGCAGCCCAGGAGCATGATGAAAATAGCGATGACCCAGGCGAAAACCGGCCGTTTGAGAAAGAATTTAGATAGCATGGCTGGTCTCCGCTTAGAGTTGGGCTGCTGGCTGGTCGGCGGCGGCCGGGGCGTTGGCGAGCGGCACTGGGGAGACGGCACTGCCGGGGCGGGCGCGTTGCAGTCCTTCGACGATGACGCGGTCGCCCGGATTCAGGCCGTCGCTGATCATCCAGCGGTTGCCGACCGCCCGGTCAACGCGCACTGGCTGTACCCGCACCGTGTTGTCAGCGGCTACCAGAAGGACGGCGGTTTCGCCTTTGCTGCCGCGGCTAACCGCCTGCTGGGGCACGAGGATGGCCTGTTCGTTGACGCCTTCGTCAATGACGCCTCGGACGAACATCCCGGGCAGCAGGATGGACTGCGGGTTAGGGAAGACCAGGCGGAGGAAGAAGGAGCCGGTGGTGGGATCGACGGTAACGTCGCGGAACTTCAAGGTACCCGGCTCGGCGTAGACGGTGTCGTCTTCCAGGAGCAGGGTTGCCTCGCTGGTTGTGCTGCCATTGCGGGTCAGGCGTCCATCGCTCAGCCGGCGTTGCAGCTGCAACAATTCGGCAGTGGCCTGGGGCACGTCAACATAGATCGGGTCAAGCTGTTGGATGGTGGCCAGGGGTACGGGCTGGTGGGCGGTGACCAGGGCGCCAGTAGTGACTGCCGAGCGGCCGATGCGACCGGAGATAGGCGCTGCGATCTTGGTGTAGGACAAGTTGATGACGGCGACCTTCAAGCCGGCCTCGGCATGAGCCACCGCCGCTTCTGCGGCCTGGATAGCGGCCTTGGCGCGGGCGATGTCGGCCTGGGCGCTGACAACGGCGGCCTGAGCGCTTTCAATTCCGGATTCCGCCTGCTTGAGGGCTGAGGCAACGTCGTCGAAATCCTGCTGGCTAACGGCCTTGCTGGCTAGCAGTTCGCCATAGCGCCCGGAGCGTAGGCGCAGGGGTTCGGCATTGGCTTCAGCGCGATTCAGGGCGGCCTCGGCAGCAACCAGGGCGGCTTCTGCCTGTTTATTGGCAGCGACGGCCGTGGCCTGGTCGGCCCTAGCGGCCAGAACAGCGGCCTCGGCGTTATCGCGGGCGGCGACATAGCTCTCCGCGTCGATTTCATACAGGATATCGCCGGCCTTCACGTCGCTGCCTTCCGTGAACAGGCGTTGGCGGATGATGCCGCTGGCCTGGGGGCGAATTTCCGCCACCAGATAGGGGGAGGTGCGGCCCGGGAGTTCCTTTTTCAGGATGACGGCCTCGGTCTTGACTTCCAAGTAGGCGACTTCCGGCGGGGGTGGCGGCGGGCCGGCTTGGGCTTGTTGCTGGCGGCACCCGCAGGCCGACATGATTAAGGCGAGAAGAGGCAGGCAGAACAGTAGCGGCCATTGCAGAAATCCGTCTCGACGTGACATGGATGTTCCTTTTTTCTTGGATATGACATTACGTGCGTTACGCATAATAATAAGCAGGTTATGGATGGTGGACTTCGCAGCCCAGGGCGCGGAGCGTAATCCTGTCCAGAATGGCGATGTACTCGGGGGTGATGTCGCCGCCGGAACGCTTTTTCAACCAGTAGGCAGCGAAGGTATTGAGCAGTCCTTCCAGGGTCAGAGCCAGGAGCAGCGGCTCCTCATTGCTAAAAACGCCCTGGTCACGGCCGCGGGCGCAGATGGCGCAGAGTTCCTCGAAGTAGCGTTCGTGATATTACAAGTATTCCGGGGGCATCACCAGCCCTGGGTTGAAACTGCCCCTGGGCATATTCTCCACGACGACATGAATCAAACCCTGGTGACGCTCAAATTGGCGAATCCGCAGACGGTTCAGCAGCCGAACCGCCAGAGCCGGGTCTGGCTCAGGAACAATCTCGCGCTGAAAATCCTCGTAGCAGGTTACGATGATCGAGTGGATGACCTCCTGGTAAAGCGTCTCCTTGTTGCTGAAAAAATTATAGATGGTGCCGACCGAGAACTCGGCTTCGCGGGCAATTTCCTCAATGGTGGCGTTGAAATAGCCCTTCTGGGCAAAGATTTTCTCACCGGCGGCTAAGATGTCACGACGGTGCTGGCTGCGTTCGCGCTCCTTGCGCGACAGACCACCATTCAAGTCATCCGGCGTTTCAGTCATGACCAGCCCTCAAGAAAAAAATAACAGACGCGATGAATTATAATTCAGTCCGTGAATATAGATTCAAACGCAGCGTTGTCAAGGCGAAAAGCGCAAAAAAGTCAAGAAATGTCAGGAATTTTCAAGGGGAAAATAAACGGCAGTGGACTTTAGTGGACAGCGGAGCGAAGGCATGGGAGGTTGCCTGGACTGCCTGCGGCAGACACCTTCTCGATTCCCTCTAAGTCCCTCTTCGCCAGGGTTTAGCCAAAGCGAACAGCAGCCGGTGGAAGCGGTCGGCGTTGATGAACATCTGCTCGGTTCGGCGACAGGCTTGGAATTGCAGGGCTGGGGAGCGTCCATGGCAGTGGTCGAGCATGGCGACGGCGTAATTGACGTCGTCCTGGGCCAGCGTCGTCCGCTTATTGGCGGCGGCATGGCAGCGGGCAGCGGCAAGGGTGATAGGATAAGTCAGGCAGAGGGCTTCCAAGCCGGTGAAGAAACTGACATCATAGTATGCTGGGCCGAAGAACTGGGTACATTCGAGGCGTACGTCGAGGAATCTCCGGTAGGGTTCCCAGATGCCATCGTCGTCCAGGGCGTTTTGGGGCGGGTTGAACAACTGCACTCGTCGCAGGGGCAGGTCTGGGTGCTCCTGGCCGAAATGTCTCGCATTGCCGAAGCCAGCGATTGCTGCGGCAGTATGGGCGGCGCGGGTCAGGCGTGTTTTGATGGAGCGGTCGAGGAATTCCTCATCACGGCGCCAGTACAGGCAGAGCCATTGCCGGAAGTGGGCGCGTTCCGTGGCGCTCAAATCAAGGCAGGGGCGGTCGTCAAGAATGGAGCGGATGGAGCGCAGCAGGCTCGGCATGACTTCCTGCATGGTGGTGCCATCGTTAAGAAAGGTATGGCCGAGCTTCCGGGTGCGTTCTGCCAAGGCGCGTAGGCAGCAGGCGCAGTCGGTGATGGAGAGAGAGGCGTCTTGCAGCAGTTGGCGGGCTGCGTTGATGATCAGCTCTACTGCTGGCCGCAACAAGCCATTGAGCTGCGCCGGGGAAAAACCGTCGCCAAAGCGAAGCTCCTGGACGAGTTTTTCGATGTCGCTGCGCTGGTCGCGAATAGGCGTGCCGTGGTTTTGCAGGACTGCAGGGCAGTCCATGCGGGCGAGGACCGACACTTCGCCGGGAAAGGTGGAGACGATGTTGAAGGGATAGCCGCGGCAAGTCAGGGCTTTTTGGTCAAACCCGAAGCGGCGATGCATCCGGCAGGCGCCGTCTTGGCCTAGGAACACGCAGGCGCCGTCTGGCTGACGCCGGAAATACGGGAAGCCATGAATGGTGACGGCGAAGTCAGACGGGACGTCAGGTTCGTCGCCCCAGTCAAGCGCTTTAAGGCGGTCGATTTCCTCTGGGCGCAGCAGCACGTGAAAGCGCCGGCAGCAGCGCCCGCAAAGGATGCAGCTGTAGCGCTGCTGGTTCGAAATCGTGATTTTCGCTGGCATGGCGCGTGACGTTGGCAGTCGAGGCTGACGGCAGGAACGCGAGGTCATGCGCCCTGGGCAGATTGGAGCTAAGAGTTCCCTCCCCCAGGGCGAGGATGTCGCCTGCGATTACGGGTTGATGACGTCGAAGCCGGTCAGGGGGCGGAGGACTTCCGGGACGACCACGCTGCCGTCCGCCTGCTGGAAGTTTTCCATGATGGCGCAGACGACGCGGTCGGTCACGCCAGTTGCCGAGATGGTGTGAACAAAGCCGCGGCCGCCGTCAGCGTCCTTGAATCTGATATTCAGCCGGCGGGACTGGAAGTCGGTCAGGTTGGTGTTGGAGGTCACTTCGCGGTAGGCGCCATAGCCCGGGTACCAGGCTTCGATGTCATATTTCTTATAGCCGGGTGCGCCCATGTCGCCGACGCAGACATTGACGACTCGGTAGGGGATGCCGAGTTGCTGGAGGAGGTATTCCTCATTGTCAAGGCAGATTTCGTGGCACCGCGGCGAATCCTCTGGTTTGCAGAAGATGATCTGCTCGACCTTATGGAACTGATGCACCCGGAAGATGCCGCGCGACTCTTTGCCATAGCTGCCGGCTTCGGTGCGGAAGCAAGGCGTGAAGGCCGTGTAGCAAAGCGGCAGGGAGGCGCCGTCCAAGATTTCTTCGGCGTGATAGCCGACGATGGTCTGCTCAGAGGTGCCGATCAGGGCGAGGTCTTCGCCGGTCAGGTTGTACGCCTGATCCTCGAAAAAAGGCAGATAGCCGGTGCCGAACAAAGTCTGGGACTTGGCGGCGCAGGGCGACATGAACAGCGTGAATCCTCTCTTGACCAGCTCCTGCTGGGCCCAGAAGAACATCGCCTGTGCCAGCTGGGCGCCCTTGCCTACCCAATAGTAGAATCCCGACTGGGCGACCTTGGCTCCGCGGGCGGTGTCAATGATGCCGAGCAAGTCGCCTAGGGCCTGGTGATCCCTGGCGGCAAAGTCGAAGCTGGGCTTGCCGCCGACCTGCCTGAGTTCCTGGTTGTCCGTGTCGTCCTTGCCGTCAGGGACGTCTTCGGACAGGAAGTTGGGCAGCCAGGCGAGCAGATCGTCAACCTGCTTTTTCTGCTCGTCCAGTTGTTTTTCCAGCTCTGTCAGGGTGACTTTGAGCTGTTTGACGGTTTCCCTGGCGGCTGGATTCGTTGGGCATTCCTTGCTCAGGCGGTTGCGCTCAGCGCGGAGGCTTTCGACTTCCTTCATCGTGGCCAGACACTGTTGATCAAGGGCGCGCAATTCATCGATATTGACGTTGCAGCCTCGGCGCACGGCGTTTTCTTTGACTAGTTCGGGGTTTTCGCGCAAAATTCTAATGTCGATCATAGCATGTTCTTTCCTGATTGGAGCAAAATTTAGGAATAAGGTTAGGACGCATCGCCGGCCAAGGCTTTTCGGGCGCTCACCAGCTTATTTTTTGGCGTCAGCGGCATTGACGAGGGCGAATTTGATGGTGGTCTGGGCGACGGTGAAGTCGCCGACCATGAAATGCCCGGTAGCGATGCCGAAGGTGCCTTTCGGCTCGCAGGCGACCTGGATGGCGAGCTGCTCGCCAGGCAGGACTGGCCGGAAAAATTCGGCTTCGTCAACCGACATGAAAAAGCCGATGAGCCCATGGAACTGCGGCTGCGAGAGCATAGTCGCGCACCCCAGCTGGGCGCCGCTCTCGATTTGCAGGTAGGGAGGGTACAGGGACGGCCTGGCCGCCTGGATAAGCGGATCGTTGCCGGTGATGTTCTTATAGCCGACCGCGCTGTTCATGTCCTCCAGGCCGTAGGCTTTGTCAATGAGCATGAACGGCTGGCGGTGGGGGATGTAGCGCAGGATGTCAAGCGGCTTGAAGACGCTGGCTGGCGGATTGGCGAGAAACGGGCAGGGATTGAGATTGGGCGGCGGGTTGAACCAGGCCTCGTCCCGCCGAATGAGGGTGATGAAGCCGCTGGAGGCCAGGTTGCCGTCGTTGACCCGATTCTTGATTTCGAATTCGACTGAGCCGTCGTCATTTTTCCGATGCACGGCGCAATGGATGCGCAAGGCCATGCCGGGAGTGACCGGAGTGCGGAATTTGATTCTCCGCAGACTCTTGACCGCAATGATGCCGTCGCCAGGCGAGCATTTCTGGAAAAGAACCCGGCAGGTTTGGGACATGGCGGCAACCTGGAGCATGCCCGGCAAAACTGGGTAGTCAGGAAAATGGCCGACGAAGACGTCCTCGTTGAAAGAGACCATCTTGACGCCTTCAGCAGTCATGGCGTCCCAATTGACCGTGAGCTGGTCAAGCATCAACAGGGGCGCTTTGACGGACAATAGCTCGCTGAGCTGATCGTAACGGTAGAACATAGATATGCAATGCTCCTTTTGGTTGATAAACCCGCAGCTATTTAAGATATTGGCGGAGCACGATAATGCAAGGTAGAAAGTGGCAAAGGCAAGGGGGAACCGGACAAAAAAAACCAGGGCAAAGTTCGCCCGAAGGACATAGTCGGATTTCGTGAGGGAGGCGGAAAGGGCTGTGGCGGCCATTTTTTTCATCAAGGCTGGAAACAGCCATGCGGAATCAAAATTAGTTCGTGAGCCTTCTCCTATTTTTTGAGTTTTTTCAAGCCGTGGACAAAAATAGTTCGCGGCTTTTTTTTGTCCGGCTTTTCT
>Ga0209723_1001945_pt1 | contig 29683 bp, 18 predicted proteins | sample BiotimSIPDNA_2_FD_185750 | JGI IMG/M metagenome (GOLD analysis project Ga0209723, IMG submission 185750) | Anaerobic biogas reactor microbial communites from Washington, USA - Biogas_R2 time_0 SIP DNA (SPAdes) (version 2) | ecosystem: Engineered > Bioreactor > Anaerobic > Unclassified | place...
GGATCAGGCCCGCGCGTTTCGCCTCCTGGATATTGACGCCCAGCTCGGCGGCCATGATGCCGGCGAGATGGCACACTTCCAAGGAATGGCGCAACACATTCTGTCCGTAGGAGGTGCGGAAACTAAGGCGGCCGAGCAGCTTTACCAGTTCGGGATGCAGTCCGTGCACATCCGCCTCCAGGCAGGCCTGTTCGCCGCGCTCCTTGATGGAGGCGGCCATCTCCTGGCCCACCTTTTCCACCATCTCTTCGATGCGCGCGGGATGGATACGCCCGTCTTCGATCAACCGTTCCAGGGTGATGCGCGCCGTTTCGCGGCGCACCGGGTCAAAACCGGACAGCACCACCGCTTCCGGCGTGTCGTCGATAATGACGTTGATGCCCGTGGCGCTTTCCAGAGCGCGAATATTGCGGCCTTCACGGCCGATGATGCGTCCCTTCATTTCATCATTCGGCAGGGGCACTACCGACACGGTGCTTTCCACAACGTGATCCGCTGCGCAACGCTGCAGGGCTTCGCCTATGATCCAGCGCGCTTTTTTCTCCGCGTTTTCGCGCAGCTCGTCTTCAACACGCTTGAGTTCCATGGCGCAATCCCGCTTGACTTCCGTTTCAAGACGGGTGAACAGTTCTTTCCTGGCGGCGTCGGCTGTCATGCCCGCAATGCCCTCCAGTTTGGAAATCTGCTCTTTTATCGCGGCGTTCAGCTTGGTGCGCTCTTTCTCATTTTCTTTTTCCCGCTCAACCAGCTGCCGTTCCTGGGCATTGAGCGTGGCCGCGGTTTTGTCGAGTGACTGCGCGCGGTTATCAAGACCCTGTTCCTTCGAGGCGAGCCGTTTTTCGATGCCGGCGATTTCCTTGCGGAGTTCGCGCCCTTCGTCTTCCAATTTGGCGCGCAGGTTGATTTCGAGTTCTTTGAGCGCGGTTTTGCCATCCCTGATGTGCGCGGCGGCGTCCCGCTCAGCGTCGGAAAGCAACTGGGCCGCTTCACGGCGGGCGCTGCTCAGATAGCCGCCGGCGCGTATTCGGGTGTAGATAAAAGAAGCGAACACCCCCAGTAGAAGGCCAACAATCAAACCTATCGGTAAATAAAGTACCATACACAACCTCCCTACCCATTAAAGGGATTCAAAATTCTCCTGTCACAAATGACGGCAGGGAGGTATGAAAAGGAAAACCCCTACGAAACACAACGCATTACCGCGCAATCACCTATTTGGGGTCGTACAGCAGCATGGTTGGAATGTGGGGCTATCTTATGGAAACCGCAGGGCCGCGGCGTCTCTATTCTATTTGCAAAGAGCGGCTTTGCCATTCATACATCCTGTCGTCACAACACAAATCTCAAGATGCCGTTAGTATATCCGAATAAACCCTGTCCTGTCAATATTTTATTTAGTCTTGTTCAGGCACGAATCTTCAATAAATTTAAAGAAATCTACTATAATCTCCCTGCAGCAGGGCAGGCGTAACATGCTTCGCATTATGGGGACACCCCTTAAGGGAGCATATCCAGCCCATGCGCTTTGCACGCGCGGCGCATTCTTGCGCTCTCACAATCTTGCCTGAAAATAAATCCGGCGGAAAATAAGAGTCGGATAGAATTGTGTTGGGGTTGTCACAAACCATTACACAGGAGGTTAATGGATGTAACGCACTGCAAAGTCACATGTTGTTCATGCTTTTTCATGCCGGGTTTACCAACAAAATCGCACCCTGACAGTTCACAGTCGGCATACTGAAGCGCGAACAACTACCTGGTCTTCATCATTCTGCGGAGGAGGCTTCGTCTCACAAGGCCATGTCCCTGTTATTACGGGGCGTGAGGCCGATGTCACATGCGTCCGGCATGGCACCCCCCCGCTGCTCACTGTTTTGAACCGCAGGCGAATGACCTGTACAATACAGCCCGATGCGGGAACCCCGTTAAATTTACATACCTACCCCTACTTGGTAAGCGGTTGTTATTTTCTATGAGCAAAAAAAGAATCGGTGTTATAGGCGCAGGCCACCTCGGTTATCATCACGCACGCCTTTATCGGAACATGGTCGGTGTTGAACTCGCAGGGGTGGCGGACATTTCGGCGGCAGCACGCGACCGCATAGCCCGGGACTTTGAGGTTCCGGTCTACGAGGATAGTCGGGCATTGCTGGCGGCGGGTCTGGACGCGGTATCCGTGGTGACACCGACAGGCACCCACGCGGAAATCACGCTGGCCGTCTTGGAAGCCGGAATTCACGTACTGGTGGAAAAACCGATGGCCGCCACTGTGGAAGAGTCGCGCGCCATGGTCGATACCGCGTGCCGGATGGGCGTCCTGCTGCAGGTCGGCCACGTTGAACGCTTTAACGGCGCCGTCAAGGCCCTGTTCGAGTCCGGCATCACCCCCAGGTTCATCGAATGTCACCGGCTGAGTCCGTTTTCCGGGCGGGGCGGCGATGTGAGCGTTGTTCTCGACCTGATGATTCACGACCTCGACATTGTGCTTAAAATGACCGGGACAGACCTTGTTCAGGTGGACGCGGTGGGTGTGCCGATTTTTTCCGACCAGGAGGATATCGCGAATGCGCGCCTGCGTTTCGCATCCGGATGCGTTGCAAATCTAACGAGCAGCCGTGCCTCCATGGAATCAATGCGCAAAATACGCATCTTTGACCCCGAGGCCTATATATCAACGGACTACAGCGCCCAGCAGGTGCTGGTGTATCGCAGGAAGCCGGGCCCGCCGCCTGCTGGTGGCAATTTCATGGACCAGATTACCGTAACGGCCTTGCCTGTGTGCAAGGATGAGCCCCTGAAACTGGAGTTGGAAGCCTTTGTCAATTCAGTCGGCTCCAATCATCCGCCCTTTGTGTCCGGAGAGGACGGATTGCGGGTACTGGAAGTCGCCTGGCGCATCCTCGAGGCGATTCGGGGGCAGTCATGAAACATGTATTCTTGATAGCGGGAGAGCCCTCCGGGGACATGCACGGGGCGCACCTGGTAGAGGCGCTGTGTGCCGCAGACCCGGACTTGCGCTGTTCAGGCCTTGGCGGTCGGCGCATGGAGCAGGCGGGCATGGAACTTCACTACGATCTCGCGGCCGACGCGGTCATGGGCTTTGTCGAGGTGCTGCGCAAGGCGTTGCCGTTGCGTCGTCTTTTCCTGGACACGCTGGCCCGAGTGCGCCGCGAGCGGCCCGACTGTGTTGTGCTTATCGACTATCCGGGGTTCAATCTTCGCTTCGCGAAGGCTGTGCATGCGTTTGGCATACCGGTGGTTTACTACATAAGCCCGCAGGTCTGGGCGTGGAAACGCAAGCGCCTGGACACGCTGGCCCGCGTGGTCAGCCGGATGCTGGTCATATTACCATTTGAGGAAGATCTGTACCGCGACAAAGGGGTATATTGTGTTTATGTGGGCAATCCGCTACTGGATGAGGTTGCGTCCAGCCGTGGATCGCACCCCGATGAAGAGGACCGCCTGGTAGTCGGCCTGCTGCCAGGCAGTCGGCCCCAGGAAATTGAACGTATCGCGCCGGTCATGGCCGAAACAGGCGCCGTCTTGCTGGAAAGCTACCCCGGATTACGGTTTTTGACCCCCTGTTTGAATGAGGAGCGGGGGGCGCAGATACGGTCTGCCATGGGGGGGCTTCCGGTGGAAATTCTGGTGGGTGGCATGCACGAGGTGTTAGGGCGGGCGCGCTGCTGCTTGGTGGCCTCGGGAACCGCCACCCTGGAAACGGCTTTGTTTGAGGTGCCCATGTGCATCGTCTACCGCGTCAACGCCCTGAGTTACTGGCTGGCGCGGCTCCTGGTGCGCATCCGGTTTATCGGGCTGGTCAATATCTTGTTGAACCGGGAAGTCGTTCCTGAATTGATACAACACGATGCCGTCGCGGCCAAAATCGTTCCCGTAATGCGGGAATTGATCGAAGACACGGAGACGCGCCGTCTGATGCTGCTCAACCTTCAGGAGGTCAAACGGCGCCTTGGGCCACCGGGCGCGTCCGAGCGCGCCGCGGCGGAGATTCTCGACCTCATCAACGGCCACTGAAACGTCTCGCACCTCTATTTTCCTATATCCTCCGTTTCTGGTATACTCTGCCTCAATTCACGGGAAACGTGGGCACCAAAGTGCTATGAGGCGCCGTAACCCGCAGGCCCCGGACCTTTCCCCGGGTATTCCTGTTCTTGAAAAGGTCTTATCCCAAAAAGAATATGAAACAAGATACACTCTACATAACAGCCGAAGGGCTGGAAAAGATGAAAGCGGATCTGGCCGCTTTGCGTCAACGACGCATTGTTGTCGCGACGGCCATTGAGCATGCCCGCAGCCTGGGTGACTTAAGCGAAAATGCGGAGTACCATTCCGCCAAAGAGGAACAGGCGCTTGTTCACGCGAAAATCCACGACCTGGAAGATAAAATAGCCCGCGCGGTGGTCCTGGACAACCAGGAACGCGACACCAGTAAGGCCTTTCTGGGTGCCACGGTGCGCGCCATGAACCTGAATCTAAACAGCGAAACCACGTTCATGCTGGTCGGTCAGGCCGAAGCGGATATCATGCTCGGCAAGATATCCATCCAATCACCGGTGGGGAAATCTCTGCTCGGCAGGGCCGTGGGCGAAGAAGTGTCCGCGCAAACCCCCGCGGGCCCCATGAAGTTTAAACTGCTCGAAATCAACTACGAATGACACGAGATTTTCTGCCGGGTCGTGCGTCGAAATCATACTCCGAAGTGCACGGGTAGTGGAGTCCGGCGGATCGCAGTAAGGCGGCCGGCTTCGTTCCTGTGCCGCCGTCCAGGTTTTCATAACGGAAACGGAACTTATCATGCCCAAACGTACGGACATCAGAAAAATAATGCTTATCGGCAGCGGACCCATCGTTATCGGGCAAGCCTGCGAATTCGACTACAGCGGCACCCAGGCCTGCAAGGCTCTCCGCGAAGAGGGCTATACCGTGGTGCTGGTCAACAGCAACCCGGCGACCATCATGACGGACCCGGAAACGGCGGACAGGGTCTATGTGGAACCGCTGACCGTGGATTTCCTGGAACGGGTCATTGACCGGGAGCGCCCCGACGCCCTGCTGCCGACCGTGGGCGGGCAGACCGGACTGAACCTTGCCGTGGCGCTCGCGGAACAGGGCGTGCTGCACAAGTACAACTGCGAACTGATCGGAGCCAAGCTCGGCGCCATCAAGAAGGCGGAAGACCGCGGCCTGTTCAAGGAGGCCATGGAGCGGATCGGGCTGGATCTTCCACGCAGCCAGGTGGTGCATTCCGTCGAAGAGGCGCGCACCTTCGGCGAGTCGGTTAACTATGCGGCGGTCATACGGCCCGCCTTTACCCTGGGCGGTTCAGGCGCCGGCCTGTCCTTCAACAAGGACGAATACGAACGCGCTGTGGCTTACGGGCTGGACGCCAGTCCCGTGACCGAAGTCCTGATCGAGGAATCCGTCATCGGCTGGAAAGAATATGAACTGGAAGTCATGCGTGACCTCAATGACAATGTGGTCATCATCTGCTCCATAGAAAACCTTGATCCCATGGGGGTACATACGGGCGACAGCATCACGGTGGCCCCTGCGCAGACGCTCACGGATAAGGAATACCAGGTCATGCGCGACGCGTCAGTGGCGATCATGCGCGAGATCGGCGTGGATACCGGCGGGTCAAACGTGCAATTCGCCGTGTGCCCCGAAACGGGCCGCATGGTGGTTATTGAAATGAACCCGCGCGTTTCGCGCAGTTCCGCGCTGGCCTCGAAGGCGACCGGGTTCCCGATTGCCAAGATCGCCGCGAAACTTGCCGTCGGCTATTCCCTGGATGAAATCCGCAACGATATCACCCGGGAAACCCCGGCGTCCTTTGAGCCCAGCATCGACTATGTTGTGACCAAGATCCCGCGCTGGGCTTTCGAGAAGTTTCCCGGCGCGCAGGATACTCTTACCGTCCAGATGAAGAGCGTCGGCGAGACCATGAGCATCGGGCGCACCTTCAAGGAGTCGGTGCAGAAAGCAATCCGGGGCCTTGAAATCGGGCGTTTCGGCCTGGGCTGCGACGGGAAGGACAAGGTGGAAAGCGCCCAGACCTTGGCCGCGCTGCTTGACCTGATGAAAACGCCCACGCCCAAGCGCATTTTCCAGGTGACCGAGGCCCTGCGCAAGGGCGCATCGGTCCAGGATATTCATACAGCCACGGGATACGACCCCTGGTTTATCCGTCAAATGCTTGAAATCGTTCAGGAAGAAGAGGGCTTACGTGGCAATCCACCTGCGGATGCGCAGGGGCTGCGGCGCGCCAAACAACTGGGCTTCAGTGATGTACAGCTGGCCGTGCTTTGGAATAAGACTGAAGACGAGGTGCGCGCGCTGCGCCTTGCCCGGGGGGTAACCCCGGGTTACCGCCTGGTGGATACCTGCGCGGCGGAGTTTGAGGCCTACACCCCCTATTACTACTCCTCCTACGATGGGGAGGACGAGGTGAAACTCAGCGACAAGGAGCGTATTATCATCCTGGGCGGCGGTCCCAACCGTATCGGCCAGGGCATCGAGTTCGACTACTGTTGCGTGCACGCGGCCTTTGCGCTCAAGGCCGACGGCTATGAAACCATCATGGTCAACTGCAACCCGGAAACCGTTTCCACCGACTACGATACCTCGGACAGTCTTTTTTTCGAACCGGTCACCTTCGAAGACGTGATGAACATTATCGACCGGGTCAAGCCGAAGGGGGTTATCGTGCAGTTTGGCGGCCAGACCCCGCTGAACCTCGCGGAACGCCTGGAGGCCGCGGGCGCCCCCATCATAGGCACCTCGCCGGACCGGATCGCGTGCGCCGAAGACCGGGAGCGTTTCCGCGCCGTGGTGGAGGACCTGAAACTGCTGCAGCCGGACAATGACGTGGCGGTAACCTTTGAAGAAGCGGAAGCGATCGCGGAGCGTATTGGGTATCCCGTTGTGGTGCGGCCCTCTTTTGTGCTGGGCGGACGGGCCATGGAAATCGTCTACGATCGCGGCTCCCTGCAGCGATATATGGCGAGCGCCGTGGAGGCCTCCCCGGAACGCCCCATTCTCATCGACAAATTCCTTGAGGCGGCCATTGAAATGGACGTGGACGCCATCAGCGACGGTGATACGGTGGTTGTGGCGGGTATCATGCAGCACATCGAAGAAGCCGGGGTCCATTCCGGCGACAGCGCGTGCATTCTGCCTCCCTACGACCTGCCCGAGACCCTGATCGAGGAAATCCGTCAGCAGACCCGGGCGCTGGCGAAGGCCCTGCATGTGGTGGGGCTGATGAACATTCAGTATGCCGTGCGCGAAAACAAAATCTACCTGCTCGAAGTCAATCCACGCGCATCGAGGACCATTCCCTTCGTCAGCAAGGCCATCGGCGTGCCCCTCGCCAAAATGGCGGCGCGGGTCATGGCGGGAAAGACCTTGAAGGAACTGGGGTTTGCGCAGGATCCCGTCCCCACCTGCGTTTCCGCCAAGGAAGTGGTGCTACCCTTCATAAAGTTTCCGGGCGTGGACATTCTGCTCGGACCGGAGATGCGTAGCACGGGAGAGGTCATGGGTATGGATACGGACATGGGGCTTGCCTTTGCCAAAAGCCAGTTGGCGGCCGGAAACAGGCTGCCCATGAAGGGCAAGGTCTTCCTCAGTGTGAATGATCGCGACAAGGACAAGATGGCGGATGTCGCGCAGGCCCTGCACCGGCTTGGATTCCTGTTCGTAGCCACCCGTGGCACGGCGGCGCGCCTGCGCGCGCTGGACATCCCTGTGGAGGAAATTCACAAAGTCGGCGAAGGCCGCCCGAATATAGTCGACCTCATCATCAACGGCGACATCGCGTGGATTATCAACACGCCCCTGGGCATGAATACCAAGGAAGACGAGCGCGCCATCCGACGTACCGCGCTGGAAAGAAACCTGCCCACGATGACTACCCTGGCCGCGGCCCGTGCCGGCATTGCGGCGATTGAGCGCATGCGGGTGAGTGATCCAAAACTGCTTTCCCTGCAGGAATATCACGCCTCCCTCTGAGGTGTTTATCCCTTGGCAGCCGGGCCTCCCGCATGTAGAGGGCATTGCGGTCCGCGAATCAGTTTTTTTCCGGCATTTCAAATTTGCATAACACGGGCATGTGATCCGAAAACTTGACGGGGCAGACCTTGAAGTTGTGCATCTTGATTTCCGGACTATGCAGGATAAAATCCAATTGCCGGGAGGGCGTAATGCTCGGGAAGGTGGGCAGGCCCTTCTGGTTGGCATTGACGAGGTTGGTGGCCGCCATGAACAGTTCCAGCTCGTAATCCCCCCAAAAGGCGTTGAAATCGCCCGCCACAATTTTGGGTTTTTTCACGGAGGCGAAGAGGCGGTGCAGGTCGCCCAGTTGGCGTTGCCTGTGGCGGAACTTCAGGGACAGGTGGACCAGGAAAATAACAAAGGTGTCGAACTCCAGTTCGATGACCAGTTTTTTAATGCCGGTTTTGAAGAAATGAAAGTGGCGCGCCATGATGGCCTGATTGGTGATAAAGGCGTTCCCCTGGCTTTTCAGCACGGGCATGCGTCGGACCATTGATTCTTCGCCGTACTTGCTTTCGTAGACATGGCTATACCCGAGTTCCTGGGCAATCCACTTGGCTTGGTTGGTGCGCCCGGATCTGTAGGAACCTTCGTCTACCTCGACAAGCCCGATAATGTCCGGGTGTTCCTGCTTGATAAAACGGACGATACGTTCCGTGTTTTTCAAACTGGGAAGGAAATATCCGGTAAACGGCAGCGGCAGGTGGTATCCCACGCCGGCACCGGTTCCATAACGGATATTATATAGAAGGAATTTGACCTCTTTGGCCATGTCCTGAATCTGCTCTGGTTACGACTGTCCGCATAGTGTTCTTTGTAGTATAACGACAGCAATACGCAAGAGGATACAAAAAAAAGAATAATCCCCGCAACAGCGGACTGTTGCGGGGATTTTGTTCATCTGTCACTTAGGACGGTGATACCGGTTCCTTAGAAGGAAATTTCCGTTTCCAGGAACACGTAGTCGTAATCATCGTCTTCATTGCCCGGCCAGAAGGTCAGGCCGTTGTCGGCGATCAGGGCGGCATTCAGGCCTTCCTGGCCGAAGAAGTGGGCGTACCCGGCGCGGATGGCCAGGTCTTCGCTGTATTGATAGTCGGCATAGAAGCCGATTTCCCAGCCGAGTTCATCGTCAACACCGAAATAATCCTCGTCCGCTTGATAATAGGAACCCACCAGTTTCAGTTCCAGGGTTTCCGTTACCATGGCCTGCATGCCGAGGCTGTAGACCAGGACATTGGACAGGGCGGTCTGGTCGATGAATTCGCTGTACTCCACATTGGAGAAGAGGCGGTTGAAGGGCATGTCATAGTCGTTGGACCAGCAGCTGTCGTCGGGGTCGCCGCCGCCGAGATAGGCGAAGCGGGCGAAAATGCGGGGCTGCCAGCTGGCATCGAAGGTATAGCCGAGTTCGGCATTGATCGCGAATTCGTCGTAATCAACGTCCGCTTCACCGAAGCCGAAGGGGCAGGCCGAAGGCACGCCGTCCACTTCGCCGAACTGGTAAGCCGCTTCAAGTTCGAAATCAAACCCGCCAATCACACCAGCTCCGCGGAGGCCAATGGTATGCAGGTCAACGGTCGTGCCGTCAATGTAGTTGGCCAGCAGGCCCTGGTCGTCGCGCACGAACATCCAGTAAGCGTCAAGCGTGACATCCTCGATGCCGAGGTAGCTGCCATAGAGGGCGTACAGATCAACGTCATCATCGCCGAAATCGCCATAGGATTCCGCCAGTTTCGCAGCGATAGCGTCAATGCTCACTACGTCGTTGGCGAAGGTCAGGCGCAACGCGTCAAAGGACAGGCCGGTAAATACGGCGGAAACGTCCTTCACGCCGACGAGGAACTGGTTGCCAAGGGTGATTTCCTGGCGGCCAACGCGGGCGGTCAGCGGGGAGCCCCAAAGATTGCGGGCTTCGATATAGGCCTGGTACAGGTCGACATTGTCACCGCCGCGAAAGTCGCTGCCGGTGAGATATACGGAGCGAAAATCTTCGCCCCAGACATCATAGGAATCCAGTTCGATGAAGGCGCTCACATCCTGGGTGAAATCGGCTTTCACATTCAGGCGCGTGCGCTGTTCAACGTAACTGGTGTCGCCAATGCTGTCCATGCTGAAATAGTTGCCGCGGATGCGGAGGCTGCCGCCGATTTCGACATTCTGCAGTTCGGCAAAAGCCATGCCGCCAAGGCTGGCGATAAGGGCTACTGCAAGTAAAGTTCTAAAACGCATAGGGTAAACTCCTTAAAAATATCTTTAACATTAAGTTACAGTTCCGCATGCCATGACTGACAAGCCTGCGGAATGCTCCCTGTTCACAGGAAGCTCTTTATTTACTATGGTAAAACTCACGGTATGACACACAGAGCGGATTACGCTTCCCGAGGTATTCATCCCTCCTTTCGACTCTGGATAGTGTGTCTTTTCGTGATACACAGTGCATTGCTATTCGGCAGTGAATTTTGTACAGGAATCACCTCTCCAACATACATCCACAACCCGATGGATCTACTATAACACAGGGTTTTCTTCAAGTCAAGTTGTACCTGCAGTAGCCGGGACTCCAAAAACGAAGTTCCCGGCACGGGATATTTAATATTTGTGCAACCTTCAGCAAAACCCCTGTAATGCGTTGCTTTATTCCCTGTGTAACAAGGAATCGAGGTACCAGTCGGGGGGCTTTTTGTAAGGTTTTCTTGGGGAACTTCAGGTGAAGAATGCGTATTGGGAGTATGGACGGGATGGACAAGATAGACAGGGAAAAAGTCCATAATGCCCATGCCGTCCATGACTCCCGAAAACACTATCAGCACCGGGATCGTTTTTCCCGCTGCGGACGAGCCACAGGAAAGAACGATAAATCTCACCCCTGTCTGAAAGTCAGCCCGTCGCCATCGACATCCACGAGGACCTTGTCCCCGTCGCTGATTTCGCCCGCAATAATCTTGTAGGCCAGTGGGTCGAGCACCATCTGCTGTATGACCCGTTTCAAGGGGCGTGCCCCGAACACAGGGTCATACCCGCGTTCGGCGATCAGGTCCTTGGCCGCGGGTGTCAGTTCCAGTTCGAGGCGGCGCTCGGCGAGGCGTTTTTCCACCAGACCCAGCTGGACGTCCACGATCTTCCGGATGTGTTCCCGGCTGAGGGGATGGAAGACAACGACTTCATCGAGGCGGTTCAGAAACTCGGGCCGGAAATGACCGCGCAGCAGGGCGCGCACGGCTTCCGCTTTTTCGGCCTCGGTGCCTTCGGCCGCATCGAATACCGCGCTGCCGATGTTTGAGGTCATGATGACGACCGTGTTCCGGAAATCCACGGTGCGGCCCTGGTTGTCCGTGAGGCGGCCGTCGTCCAGCAACTGTAGCAGGATGTTGAACACGTCGGGGTGCGCCTTCTCGATTTCGTCGAGCAGGATGACGCTGTAGGGGCGGCGTCGCACGGCTTCCGTCAGCTGGCCGCCTTCCTCGTAGCCGATATAGCCTGGAGGTGCCCCGATGAGCCGCGACACGGCGTGTTTTTCCATGTACTCCGACATGTCGATGCGTACCATGGCATTTTCATCATCGAACATGGCCTCGGCCAGGGCGCGGGCGAGTTCGGTCTTGCCGACGCCGGTGGGCCCGAGAAAAATGAACGAGCCGATGGGCCGCTGCGGTTCCTTGAGGCCGGCGCGGGCGCGGCGCACGGCCTCGCAGACGGCGCCGATCCCGTCGTCCTGGCCGATGACGCGCAGGCCGATCTGCTTCTCGAGGTGCAGCAGTTTCTGCATTTCCCCTTCTAACAATTTGTCGACGGGAATGCCGGTCCAGCTTGACACGATTTTGGACACGTTTTCTTCGGTCACCTCTTCGCTGAGAAAGCTGCCCTGCTTTTGCACTTCGGCCAGTTTGGCGGTTTCCTCTTCCAGCCGGTGCTGCAGTTCATTCAGCTTGCCGTAGCGGATTTCGGCCACCTTGTCATATTGGCCTTGCCGCTCGGCGATTTCCTCCTGGCGTTTCGCGTCCTCAATTTGGGCCTGCAGGTTGCGGATGGCCTCTATGCGTTCCTTTTCCGTCTGCCACTGGCTTTTCTTGGCGCTCAAATCTTCTCGCAGCTCGGCCATTTCCGCTTCCAGCGCTTCGCGCCGTTCCCGCGCGCCGCGGTCCTTTTCCTTTTTTAGAGCGAGCTGCTCGATTTCGAGCTGGCGCAACCGCCGCTCGATAACGTCGATCTCGTAGGGCATGCTGTCAATTTCGATACGCAACCGCGAGGCCGCCTCATCAATGAGGTCGATGGCCTTGTCCGGCAGGAACCTGTCGGCGATGTACCGGTGGCTCAACGTCGCGGCGGCTATGATGGCGTCGTCGCTGATGCGCACGCCGTGGTGCACCTCGTAGCGCTCCTTCAGCCCGCGCAGGATGGCGATGGTGTTCTCCACGTTAGGCTGGTCCACGTACACCGGCTGGAAACGGCGTTCCAGGGCGGCGTCTTTTTCCACATGTTTTTTGTACTCGTCCAGGGTTGTGGCGCCGATGCAGTGCAGTTCGCCCCGGGCCAGGGCGGGTTTCAGCATGTTCGACGCGTCCATGGCGCCTTCGGCCGCGCCCGCGCCGACGATGGTGTGCATCTCATCAATGAACAAGATAACTTTGCCCTCCGCCTCCTGCACGGAAGAAAGCACCGCTTTCAGGCGCTCCTCGAATTCGCCGCGGAACTTGGCGCCGGCCACCATGGCCGAGATATCCAGCGCGGCGATGCGCTTGTTCTTCAAGCCCTCGGGCACGTCGCCCGCGACAATGCGTTGCGCCAGCCCTTCGACAATGGCGGTCTTGCCTGTGCCGGGTTCACCGATGAGGACCGGGTTGTTTTTCGTCCTGCGCGACAGCACCTGGATGACCCGCCGGATTTCTTCATCGCGTCCGATGACCGGGTCAAGTTTTCCCGCCCGGGCCAGCTGGGTCAGGTCGCGGCTGTATTTTTCCAGGGCTTCGTAGGTGGATTCCGCATTCGGATCGGTGACGCGCTGTGTGCCGCGCACGTCTTTCAGCGCTTCCAAAACGGCCTGGGCGGTCACGCCGAGGTCTTTCAGGATACGCGCCGCTTCACCGCCGGATTCGAGGATGCCCATCAGGACATGTTCGGTGCTGAGATACTCGTCCTTGAGGCGTTGCGCTTTTTCCCAGCCCGCGTCGAGCGCCTTATTGGCGTCGCGGCCCAAGCCGGGCTGCTGCATGCCGCCGCTTGTGCGCGGAAGCCGCTCCAGGGCGGCCTCCGCTGCCCCGGCCACCTGGTCGGGCGGCACACCGATGCGCTGCAGGATGGACGCCACGGCGCCCTGCTCCTGTACGGCTAGCGCGCGAAGCAGGTGCAGCGACGTGATTTCCGGGTGGCCGCTGGAGGACGCTCGTTCCAGAGCGTCTTCCAGGACTTCGCGTGTTTTTATAGTCAGTTTGTCCATTCGAATCATGATATTTCACTCCTTTTTGCCTAGAGACATACAAGAAGCGTGCCAATGAAAAAACGTGGGGAAAGTACCTATTTGTGAGTGTGGGAGGGTTTATCCTGTTTCGTTATGGAATCAGGTGTGTCAGAGTGAAACAGGCAGAATCGGCGGTTTAGGCTTAACGGAGGGAGTTTTTACGCAGTTTGATTTTGTCGACTTTGCCGTTAGGAAGCAAGGGCATGGTCTCGTGGAAACGGATTACCCGGGGTATCTTGAACTGGGACAAGGAGGCAGCGCACCACTCCTTGAGTTCATTCGCGGATGTTTTTGTGCCCGGCACGGTTACTACATGGGCGTGGGCGACCTCATCGAACACATCATCCGGGACCGCGACCACCGCGGCGAACAGTACGGCAGGGTGGGATTCCAGCACGGTTTCGATTTCGCAGGGGAAGGCGTTTTCCCCGCCGCTCTTGAACATTTCGGAGCGCCGGCCATGAAGCGTCAGCACGCCATGCTTGTCCATGCTGCCCAAGTCGCTGCTGTAATACCAGCCGTCCTTGTCCAGCACTTCTTCCGTCAGGGCGGGGCTGTTGAGGTAGCCTTTCATGAGGAAGGGCCCTTTCACGGCCACCTCCCCGACGACCCCGGCCTCGACCGGCTTCCTGTCGCCGTCCACAATGCGTAATTCGCAGTTGCGATAGGGCAGGCCCACGTTCAGGCGCATGGATTCCATCGAGTCGCCGGGCCGGGTAATCGTTACAAAGCCGCCCATTTCGGTGGCGCCGTATCCGGTCAGCATGTGCGCGCCGGTTCTGCGGCACACTTTTTCCAGCGCTTCCAGCAAATCCTTTGACGCCGCCGAGCCTCCCCATACGAAGGTTTTTACCGAGTTCCAGGAGGTTTTAGCAAAGGCGGGATCGCGGATTTCGAGCATGTACATGGCGGGCACCTGCCCGATCATGGTGATGCCTTCCCGGTCCACAATTTTTAGGGCTTCTCCCGCGTCGAAGCCCTCCTGCATTACCAGGCACGCCCCCGAATATACCGCGCAATACCCGATTTCCACATCCGCGGCGACATGATTGATGGGGAAATGCAGGAGGATGCGCGTGTCGCCGGACAGGCCGAGCAGTTCTTGTTCCTGCTCTACATTGCTGATGATGGAACGGTGGGTGTGCAGCACTCCCTTGGGGAAGCCCGAGGAACCGGAAGTAAACATGAGCAGCGCTTCATCGTCGGGCGAAACCTGCGCCAGCCTTTCCTTAAGCGGCGCGTCCATGTGCGGCCGGGGGTCCGCCGTAAAGGCGTCGAAGGAAAGTGTGCCGCCGGGGGCGTCCCCGATGACCAGAATTTCCTGGATGCAGGACAATTCAAAACTGAAGGTCAGTGCGCGTTCGACCAGGTTGGCATTTTCATGGCGGTCCTGGGTGATGAGCACGGTCGGACGGCAATCCCGGAGAATGCGCCCGGTTTCACTGACAGAGAAACGGGGAGAGAGGCCGGTCCATATGGCCCCGATTTTGGAAGCCGCCATGAAGGTGATGATGAACTCGGGCCGTGCCATGGAGACCAGGGCGACGCAATTTCCTTTTTCAACGCCCAGTTCCAGGAGGGCCCGGGCGGTGCGGTCCACCGCTTCGACCAGCTGCGCCCAGGTCATGCGCAGGTCGCCGAATACGATCGCCTCCGCATCCGGCTTCTTCGCGGCCCATTTATCAACATATTGCCACAGTAATTTCGCTCGCTTGTCCATTAAAACACTTTTCATGTCGGTGACGCGCGTCAACCCCCCGCAGGATAGTTCTGACGGAGAGGTTTCCTCTTCGCGCCTATTTTACCTTAAGGCGCGGCCACAGTCACACATCCGTCACTAAGCGCCGCCTTGCCCGCGCTGTTCCGCACGATGAAATGGCATGCCGTGCCCCGTTCTTGCGCTTCCCTGTCCAGTAACTCGACCGTGATATCTGTGCCCGGCATAACCATGCCCGTAAAACGGCACCGTGCATTGAGCACGCGACTGGGGTCGTTGTCCGCTTCCAGCGCTATTATTTCGCGTACCGCCAGGGCAAGGGTGCCGGTGCCGTGGAAGATGATGCCGGGGAGCCCGACCATTTGGGCGAAGGCGGGCGAAATATGAATGGGGAAATGGACGTCGGCCAGACCGTCATAAATGTAGGAAGCGAGCGGGGATATCGGCAAAGTTCTGGACCAAAGAGGCTGAGCGTCCTTTGGCGGCGTGTGCACGGGAACGGTGTCTTCGCCCCGGCCCTCGTCGGTGCATTTCACCCCCCGCAGGATGCCGCCGATGCGTTCCACAAACACGGTGTCGCCCCCCGGATCGCGCGCGGTATATTCGAGAATCAGGTGTGTGCCCGCACGGTGGGGGAGAATGGCGGCGACGACTCCTTCAATGTGCAGCCGGTCGCCGGGCCGCATGGGCTTCAACCAGTGCAGCGCTTCGCTGAAATGGACCTGTCGCGCCAGCACGTCCACGGGAAAATCAGAATCGCCCCAGAATTCCGCCACCCGCGCCGAGATTCGCCAGGTGAGGGAAATGGCCAGCATGGGCGGCGCCATGATTCCCTCCGGGCGCGTGTCGTCCAGGTATGCGGGGTTCCCGTCGCCGGTGGCGGCCGCGTAATACATACATTGCTTCGGGGTGATTTCCACGTCAATGGGACGGCATTTGACACCCACATACTTGGAACTGATCTGCATAGGATTCTCCGGGACGTGATTTGCGCTTTATTTTGGGCAGATTTCTGTTATACGGGCTTTCGTCCGATGCTGAAATACCGGAATCCGTTGGCCTCCATGATGGCGGGCGTATACAGGTTGCGCCCGTCAAAGATGACCTTTTCACGCATCACTTCCCCCATGCGCGCGTAGTCCGGTCGTCTGAATTCATTCCACTCGGTCACGATAACCAGGCCATCGGCGCCTTCGAGGGCGCCGTAATACTTGGCCGCTATGGTTATGGCGTCGCCGTAGCGGTCGGCCAGTTTGCCCGCCGCCACAGGGTCGTACACGGTCACGGCGGCGCCGGCCTGACACAGACCGTCAATGATAAACAGTGCGGGCGCGCCGCGTATGTCGTCGGTGCGCGCCTTAAAACTGGCGCCCCAGAGGGCGATCTTCTTTTCACAGATGCTGTCACCGTAATAGTCGAGTATCTGGCGCAGAAAGCGCGCGCGGCGGCCCTCATTGACGGCGCGTACCGCCGATAGCAGGTCATGGGGCACCTGGTGTTCGGCGGCCAGGCGTTCACATACCGCCAGGTCGCGGGGCAGCCCGGAACCGCCGAAGCCGATGCCCGGAAAGAGAAAGGTGGGGCCGATGCGGCCGTCGGCGCCGACAGCCTCCCGCACCTCGGAAATGTCCGCGCCACATGGCTCACAGACATCCGCCAGCTGATTCATTACCGAGATGCGCGTGGCCAGCATGACGTTGGTGGCGTATTTGGCCATTTCGGCGCTGCGCGGGCTCATGACCAGCAGGGGTTTCCCGGTCCTCAGGAAAGGCCCGTACATCTCCTTCATGATTTCGTTCACCCGGATTTCCCGGCAGCCTATAAGTACCCGGTCCGGGCGCAGGAAATCATCGACGGCCGAACCTTCTTTCATGAAATCGGGATTGACCACGACATCGACGGGATGTCCGGTATGGGTATGGAAAATCTCTTCCAATTGTTCCGCGGTGCCCGGGGGGCAGGTGCACTTGTTCACAATAATGCGGTAGCCGTCCATGGCTTCGGCTATGTGGCGGGACACCTCGAAAATGCCGGAAAGATCCGTATTCCCCGCTTCATCCGCGGGTGTGCCCACGCACAGGAAGATCATCAGGCTGTCCCGGATCGCGTCGCCAAGATCCGGGGTGAAGGAAAGCCGTTCCTCCTCCATGTTGCGGATGATGAGCTCTTCCAGCCCGGGTTCATGAATGGGGGGAATGCCTCGTTTTAACAATGCGATCCGGTCCGCATCCCTGTCCATGCAGACCACGCGATGGCCGTTTTCTGCGAAACAGGTGCCCGTTACCAGCCCCTGGTATCCGGTTCCAATAATGGCGATTTTCATGATGATACGGCTCCTGTTTCCTGCTTCAGAAACACCCCCCTTCCCCCTTGTCAGGAATACCTGCTGTCTCCTGATCTCATACTAGCAGGAATGCCCGAAAAAGTGCAAGACGAACGTCATCCCTTTCGCGCCGTTACCCGTGCTGTCGCAAGGAACAATAAAAGAGCCGCAACGGTCAACGGGACAGGCGAAAAATCTTCAGCAACTTACACGCTCTACACACCTGCCGCAACGTGACCGCTACGACTCTACATTCATGCCGCCTTTTCGGCGCGCACTTGACCGCACTGGCTGATTGGGCGCTTACAACGCCACCGTCCCACTCGGGACATTTGCAGGGCGCGCTTCGAAAAGGCCTGGCTCGCACCACGACTCCCGTCGTGTGCACGGCCTGCTCAATCGCGGATACGCCCTCGCGTTCCATGCGGCATATCTCCTCTTTTTACCCAACCAACATTCATGCGGGTGATGCCGCGCCAGAACGCCTTGACGTTCCACAATTATTATACCACACATTGCGGAAAAACAAGGGGATTTTTTGGGGGGTTGAAGAGGGTGGAAATGTCGCTTTGGAAGAGTCGAACCGGGTCTGACAAAGTCCGACACTATCTGACGAAGTCGGACAAAAAGTGCTGGTGAAAGCGGTTGTTTCCGCTCATAGCGCACACACGACGCGGAACCCGACATCATGGACGGCCTGGGATGCTTCGTAGTGGTTGCGGAAGGCGGAACGGCCCCTCTTGGGACAGTCAAGCCAGGATCCGCCGCGCACGACTTTGCGCGTTCCTGATTCGTAGGCGGAGGAGGTCCATTCGGCCACGTTGCCGTGCATGTCGTGGAGTCCCCAGGGATTCGGCGTGAAACTGCCCACGGGAGAGGCTACGCGCCAGGTATCGTCGTAGCGGGTGTCGGCGGGCCGCCAGGGCGGCAACGCATCGGGCACGTGGGGGTAGTAGACCGTATGGTGGGTGACGTCCGAGAAGTTGGCGCAGGCGCTGAAGTCGCTGTCCAGCGTGCCGTACCATAAGGGCGTTGTGGTGCCCGCGCGGCAGGCGTATTCCCATTGCGCTTCCGTGGGCAGGCTGAAGTGTCGCCCGGTCTTTTCCGTGAGCCATGCGCAGAAGGCCGTCGCCTGTTCCCAGGATACGCGGACCACGGGCTGTTCGGGACGGTTCAAATCGAAGCCCCGTTCATCGTCGCCGAACTGGTAGGCCTCGCCTGTTTCCAGTCCGCTGTCATGGCCGGGATCAAAGCACCGATATTGGCGATTGGTGACTTCGAAACGTCCGATGAGGAACGGCGTGTCAATAGATACGATCCGTGCGGGCCGCTCATTCGGATAGCCCCGGTCGGCGCCCATGAGAAATTCGCCCGGTTCCACGTGTGTCAGTTCGAGATCCACTCCGTTTCCGAGGTCCACGCGGACAACAGGCGCCCCGGCCGGCGGTTCCGTGGGGCTCACGCACATGCTCTCATTAAAACCAAGGGGCATGCAGGATTCACGGTTTCCGGCTGCCGGTGGCGCCTCGAGGGTTGCGGCGGGATGGATCGCTTCTTCGTCCACGTCAATACCCGCATAACGGTGATGAAGTTCCCTGCGTCGTTCCGCGCCCTGTTTCGCCGCGGCCAGTTTTACCGGATCCGAGGCGACCACCTCCTGCCAGGTGCCATGGAAGGGTGCATTCAGATCGATCCAGGTAATCAGCCGGTCCCATGCCTCCTCGCTCAGCGTTACGCCGTAATGGCCGTCGCGCAGCAGTTGCACCAGCGTGCTGGTGTCGGCATGAAAATCCCGGGGCGGCAGCAGGTGGGCGTCGCTCTCCAGCGTGGGTGTGTGCACCCAGCGCCGCAGTTCCATGTACGATGGCGAGAAGTGCATCTGGAACGCCGACGGGATACGTTCGGCGGGCCGGGCGGTCAGGTCGATATTGGCGGCGCCGTTCTTAAACGCTTTGCCGTCATGGCAGTCCACGCACCAGGCATCCAGCACGGGCTGCACTTCCCGTTCAAAGGAAAAGCCCCGTGCCGGGCCGTACCACGGTTTGACGGCGGAAGGCTCCCTGCGGAAGGCTTCGCGCGCGCCGTCGAATTCGCCGAGGGTGTTCTGCGGCTCGTGGCAGCCCGTACAGGAGAGCGTCTCGCCCGGCGCCGCCGTGAGCCAGCTGCGCATCAACGCCACGGCCTTGCCTTCCCCGTCCAGGGGCTGCAATGAAATGGGGGTGCATGCGGGCATGCGGAAGTTCGCGGAGCCGTCCTCCTCGACGGGAACCGTGCCGATGATCCGCTTCACGTCCCAGGGTCCGTCCAGGCCGACCCGGTCCGGTTCGCAGCCCATGCCATGGAAGGTGTAGGTATAACCCACCAGCCGCAGTGACTTTACCGTACCCCGGGGCACGCCCGCCAGTCCGGGCCCGCGGTACACATCCGTCAGCATGACCACGGCCTCCGTATCGTCCGGGTCAGTCTTATCGGGTAGTATGGGTGGCCGGGGCGTCTTTCGCCAGGGGACGGGTTCGAGGAAGGCCCAGCCGGGTTCCTCATGGATCAGAACGAAGTTGTCAAAGGTGTCCACGAGGTAGATGCCCCAGAGCGATGACCGGGACGGCTTGCAGGAAACTATAAAATACGTGTCGTTCAACGGGTAGGGATGCAGGAAACGGGGCCAGGTGGCCGATACCAGGCCGTCCAGGATGACCGGTTCGACCTTTTCCCCGTAACCCGGAATACGTTGCACTACCCCGTCGGCTTCGCTGCGGCCGAGGGCGGGGTCCAGCAGGATCAACTCCCCCTGGCGCGGCGCGTCGTGGTGTCCCCCGGCCACGGCAATGATTTTTGTCGGATGGTTCGGCACAGGCCGGGCATAAAAAAGAGACGCGGGCCAGAAAGAATTGCTGCCGTAATATTCCATCTGCCCGCTGCCGTCCGGACCTGAATGAAACAGAATGCGGGTGAAGGCGTGGGCGATGTCGGCATATTCCCAGCGCAGGTAGAGCAGGCGTCCGTTGTTCAGGACCGTGGGGCACCAGTTGTGGTCCTGGTCATTGGTCAGGCGCCGGATCCGGCCGTTCCGCTCCAGCAGATACAGGTTGGCGACCTTGGACCGTCCGCCCACGCAGGGCACGCCGATAAAAGGGGCGGTGGAGGTGAAGACGATGCGTTCATCCGACAGGTAACACGCGTCGTAATTGTGTACGTCCGGATCGTCGATGAGTGGGAGCGGTGCAAGCGTTCTGGAGGTGAGGTCAAACTCCGCAATGCCCCAGCGCCCCTCGGCGTCCGGCATCGACAGCAGCAGTTTTTCGCCGTCGTAGTGCAGGTCCATGTCGCCGATGAAGCGGTCGCCCTCGGGACGGAACAGCAGTTCGGGCTGTCCGCCTGTTGCCGGCAGCGACTCCAGGGTGTTGTCATATCCGGTCGGGGCGATGTCCGTGTTGCCGTGATAATTCATGGGCAGGCCCGGATTGTCCGCGCGCCGCCGGATGACGAGGAGGCGTTCAAAATCCACCAGGGGGTTGGCGAGCAACGCCCGCCGCTGGAGTGCCTCGAAGCGCGCCACGACGGGGGCAAGGGCCTCCTTCCCGGAGTCCTGTGCCAGCCGGTCATGTTCCGCTTGCAGGGTGTCCAATTCGGAAAGATAAGCGCTACCGTTTATATAGGTGCCGGGAAAAGATTGCGAAAGGTCTTCAATGGCCATGCGTAGCGCACGCCATCGCGGTGTGGCAATACCCGGTTCGTCAGGAAAGGCCGCAGGCGGATACTTGGTGGGTATGACGATGGGCCGCCAGTGTTGTTTGTCGCCCAGGTAGACCAGCAGGTTGGCCGTGAGCCGCAACAGGTTGGCGCGGTAGGTGTTTTCCAGGTCGGCATAGTCGGGCCAGCGCCAGCCGAAGAATATCATTCGCCCGGAACCCACGGCGTATTCCACCAGCGGCCGTTCGACGCCGGCGGGCGTGTTGCCCAGCACCATGCCCTCGGCGGGCCCGCCCCAATAGAAATCCGCCACGGCGGGACAGCCGCCATTACTGAGTCCGATACGCCCATTCGTTTCTGTCAGGCCTGTAAAGGCCGGGTGGGAAGGCATTTCAGGCACAAGGAACGCGGGATCACGGTGATGTTCGAGTTGGTGCCGCTGGGAACGCACATGGGGTTCCAGACCGCAATAATCCATCATGCCCACCGCCCCGCCAGAAAATAAAACACCGCCGCCCTCTTGGGCGAAGGCGCGTATGGCCTGCAGGCCCGGACCACCGTGAAGCGGTGTGCGGTCAATAGAATCGCCCTGGTGGTGCCAGACCACATCAAACTTCGACAAGGGACAAAGCACGCCGGTGTTGTCCACAAAGCCGCCTGTGCCGTCGTACGTCAGCAGCGCGGCGTCGCCGAGCGTTTTGGCCGCTTCCCATGCCGCGATGTTGTGGGGGCCCATCGCCTCCGGACTTGGTTCTGCGGCCAGGAAAGCGATCTTTACGGGCGGGGCCGCGTGGGATGCCAACCCGGCCAGCATGAAGACGTACACGAATGGAATAAACTGTCTCGCGTTACGTGAGTGTGACAACATCGGCTTTATCATGTTCAAGAGCATAGTCGGAGTACCAAAACCATCTGTCAGGGGAAACTATCCAGAAAATGCATGCTATCACAGCGTCTGGAAGTATTCAACTGGTATATGGTTAGGACCACCGTCCTGATTTGTGTCAGACAGGTCGGACGATGTCGGACGGATATGTCTTGTGTGTGTTTCCTCCTTTGGGCTTTGAACGGCCCTTTTGTTATGCTATTTCCGCTTCAGCGTCTTTTCGGGCGGGAGTTGTGCCGGAAAACGTGGGTGGCCATGCGAAGGCGCGTGGTATCGGCCTTGGTGAAGTTTTCATTTCAGACTCGGGAAAATCAGTTATGCCAATCCTGTTTTATAATACGCTTACACGCAGCAAAGAAGAATTTAACGCTATCAAGCCGAATGAAGCGGGCATGTACACCTGCGGCCCGACCATTTACAACTATGCCCATATCGGCAATTTCCGGGCGTACATGTTTGAGGACCTGGTGCGGCGTTACCTGACGTTCAGAGGATACAAGGTGACTCACATCATGAACTTGACGGACGTGGAGGACAAACTGATCCGCACCTGCCGCGAAACGGGCAAGTCGCTCAAGGAAATCACGGCCCACTACGCCCGCGCTTTTTTCGAGGACATTGACACCCTGGGCATCTGGCGCGCCGATGCCTATCCCGCCGCCACAGACCATATTCCGGAAATGGTGGACCTAATCAAGGCGCTTCGTGAGAAAGGGCACACCTACGAAGAAAAGGGCAGCATTTATTTCAATCTCACCACTTTCCCAAAATATGGCCGGTTGAGCCATATGAACCTGGAGGACTTAAAAACCGGGGCTAGCGGTCGTGTGGACGCGGATGAGTACGAGGCCGAGGAGGCCCGGGACTTCGCCCTGTGGAAGGCCTGGGACGAGCAGGATGGCGATGTGTACTGGGAAACGGAATTGGGCAAAGGCCGGCCCGGCTGGCACATTGAATGCAGCGCCATGAGCATGAAATACCTGGGCCCCCATTTTGACATCCATTGCGGCGGCATCGACAACATGTTCCCCCATCATGAAAACGAGATTGCCCAGTCGTGCTGCGCCACGGGCGCACCCTTTGTGAACTACTGGCTCCATTGCGCGCACCTGATGGTGGAAGGCCGGAAAATGGCCAAGTCGCTGGGCAACTTCTACACCCTGCGCGACCTGCTTGCGAAAGGACTTGACCCCCTGGCCATTCGATACACCCTCATCGCCACCCATTACCGCCAGCCAAGCAACTTTTCCTTCGACGCGGTGGCCGCAGCCTCCCAGGCGCTGCGCCGCATCCGGGATTTCCGCATCCGGCTCGAGGAAATCCACGGCGAAGGTGACGAACTCTTGCAGGAGTGCCGGGACTGCGAGGCGGAATTCATTGCAAACATGGATGACGACCTGAATATTTCAGGCGCCTTGGGCGCCGTGTTCAACTTCATCCGCGATGTCAACCGCAAGATTGACGACGGTGGTGTAGGCAGTGCGGGCGCCATCCATGTCCTGGACCTGCTAGACCAACTGAACCAGGTCACCGGCATATTCGCGCCGCCCGTGGAGGATACCGTGCCCCGGGAGGTGCTGGACCGCGTTGCCGCCCGGCAACAGGCCCGCCGCGAGAAGCGGTTCGCCGAAGCCGATGCCATTCGCGACCAGCTTTTGAATGAAGGCTGGATTATTGAAGACACGCCCGACGGACAGCGGGTGAAACGCGTGTAAGGGACGTTGTTCCGGAAGCGGGGACACCTGCGGATGGTCAATGCTCAGCTTCGCCTGAAAAAGGTTTAATTATTGACAATCGGAGAAAGGCTGGCTGTGAAGATAACGGTTTTTTCTCCGTCATGGATGCCGCGAAAAAATATCCGGCATATTGCTTGACATTGGTGATTTTTATTTGCTATACTTCCCTTCTGTTTGTACGCAATCCCTTTCTCTGCGCAGGAAGTGTTGCGCAGAAATCCCGTTATTACCCGATATAACCCTTGGTGTGGAGATAGTGTTTTGCCTACGATTAATCAATTAGTGCGTAACTGCCGGAAGAAGATGGAGAAGAAGACCAAGTCGCCGGCATTGAAAGCGTGCCCCCAGGCTTCCGGCACGTGCACGCGTGTTTCCACGCTTACGCCGAAGAAACCGAATTCGGCCTTGCGCAAGGTGGCCCGTGTCCGCCTGAAAAACGGGATGGAAGTCACGGTCTATATTCCCGGCGTCGGACATAACCTGCAGGAACACTCCCAGGTCATGATTCGCGGCGGTCGTGTGAAGGATCTTCCCGGTGTTCGTTACCACCTTATCCGTGGCGTCTTGGATGCCACGGGCGACATGGGCGGCACGGCATCGGTCAAAGACGAAGGCGGCAAAAAGCGGCACATGGGTCGCTGGGTCAGCCGCTCCAAGTACGGCGTCAAGAAACCCAAGAAATAATCAGGCAATAAAATTGCGGGCGCCACGGGCGCCGCATGGAAGATAAGGTCAATAAAGCAATATGTCAAGACGGCGTGAGATAGTCAAACGTAAACTGTTGCCCGATCCGAAGTATGGAAGCACCACGGTGGCGATGTTCGTCAATACCATGATGAAGTCCGGCAAGAAGAGTATTGCCGAGGGTATCGTGTACGGCGCATTTGACATTCTGAAAGCCAAGGTGCCGGATCAGAACCCGCTGGCGGTGTTCGAAACGGCGGTTGACAATGCCAAGCCGCTGTTGCAGGTCAAGTCGCGGCGCGTCGGCGGCGCCACCTATCAGGTGCCGGTTGAAATCGCCCCCGCAACCCGCACCGCCCTTGCCTTCCGTTGGATCATCGAGTTTTCGCGGAAACGCGGCGAAAAGACCATGAAACAGAAACTGGCGGCCGAGCTGTTGGATTGCTACAACAGGCAGGGCGCCACAATGAAACGTAAAGACGACACGCATCGCATGGCGGAAGCCAACAAGGCCTTCGCCCACTTCCGCTTCTAGGCGGGCAGGCGTGCTTCGGTTTAAAGTATGAAGGAATTGATTATTACATACGATGGAGAGTGACGCGCCGCATCGTTAGCGATTCGCGCGCCGCCTCTGTCGTGCATTCAGACAGTTGAATCAGGCAGAGTGTAGGGCCAAAATTCCGAGAACAACGGACAGTACTTCTCGAGAAGCGTGAATTGTTAGCGTAACGGTGGACACATCATTCTTGCGGTCATATTCCGGCGTGCCTGGTGCGCCGGCGGTGAAGAAAGAGACAGAACGTGCCCCGTAAAGTAGCTATCGAGAACATGCGTAATATCGGCATTATGGCTCATATTGATGCCGGCAAGACCACCGTCACCGAACGGCTCTTGTACTACTCCGGCCGGGTGCATCGCATGGGCGAAGTCCATGACGGTGCGGCTACCATGGATTTCATGGAGCAGGAGCGGGAGCGCGGTATAACCATTTCATCTGCCGCCACAGCCTGTGAATGGAAGGGGCACCATATCAATGTTATTGATACCCCCGGGCACATCGACTTTACCGCGGAAGTGGAGCGGAGTCTGCGCGTGCTCGACGGTGCCGTGGCGGTATTTTGCGCCGTGGCGGGAGTCCAGCCCCAGTCTGAGACGGTCTGGCGCCAGGCACAGCGTTATCGTGTGCCGCGTATTGCCTTCATCAATAAAATGGATCGTGTCGGTGCGGATTTTTTCAAGGCCGTAACCAGCATGACGACCCGCCTTGACGCCCACCCCATTCCCCTTCAGATGCCGATCGGCGCTGAAGACCAGTTTGTCGGCCTAATTGACCTGGTGGACTGGCAGTGCATTATGTGGGACAAGGACGGCGAGGACAATCAGCAGATCGTCACGGAAGTGCCCGAAGCGTACGCCGAAGAGGCGCAACTTCATCGCCATGAGCTTATCGAGGCGGTCGCTTCCGTGGATGAATCGCTGATGGAGCGGTACATTACCGACGAGCACACGATCACGAACGGCGAACTGAAAGCGGCGATACGAAGATGCGCGCTGGCTTCCAGGCTTACGCCCGTTATCGCCGGAACGGCCCTACGCAACAAAGGCACACGGCTTTTGCTGGACGCGGTGGTGGATTACCTGCCTTCGCCCCTGGACATGGGGGAATACGAGGGCACGAAACCACGCCAGCCCGGGAGAACCGTGAAGCGCCGTCCGACAGATACCGACCCGTTTTCCGCGCTGGCCTTCAAAATCGTCACCGACCCCCATGTTGGCCGTCTGACCTTTGTCCGTGTTTATAGCGGCGTGATCAAGGCGGGGCAGCAGGTGGTGAACGCCCGTACGGAGAAAAAGGAACGGCTTGGCCGGCTCATTGAAATGCATGCCGACGAGCGTACGGACATTGAAGAACTGCACGCGGGCGACATTGGCGCCGTAATCGGATGCAAGGACACGACCACCGGCGACACGCTGTGCGACCCGAAAAAAGTGGTCGCGCTCATGTCGGTGGACTTTCCGGAGCCTGTGGTTCATATCGCCATTGAAGCCAAGAGCAAAGCCGAGCAGGAAAAACTTGCGCGCGCACTGGTGAAACTGTCGGATGAAGACCCCACATTCAGGGTCCGGGTCAATGAGGAAACCGGCCAGACCATCATCGCCGGGATGGGTGAACTTCACCTTGAGATCATCATTGACCGCATGAAGCGCGAGTTCGATGTCGAGGCGAATGTCGGCAAGCCCATGGTGGCCTACCGTGAAACGCTTCAAGGCCGCGCTGAAGTGGAAAAGCGTTTTGTCCGGCAGACGGGCGGCCGTGGCCAGTACGCGCATGTCGTGTTGACGCTGGAAAGCGGCAAAACGGGCTCAGGATTTGTCTTTGAAGACAAAACGGTCGGCGGCGTGATACCCAAGGAGTATATTCCGGCGGTGCAGAAAGGCTGTCAGCAGGCCGTGAACAGTGGTATTGTCACCGGGTATCCCATGGTGGACGTGAAGGTCACGCTGACTTTCGGGTCGTACCACGAAGTGGATTCTTCGGACATGGCCTTCCAGATCGCCGGTTCCATGGCGGTGAAGGAAGCCGCGCCGAAAGCGTCGCCGGTGTTGCTGGAGCCTGTGATGAAAATGGATGTTATTACGCCCGATGAATTTACGGGCGATGTTATAGGCGATTTTGACCGACGGCGCGGCCGGCTGATAGGCATGGAAAGCGAAGGTAACACGCAAATAATTCGCGCCCTGGTGCCGCTGGCTGAGATGTTCGGATATGCCAATGACCTGCGTTCGCGGACGCAGGGCCGTGCAACTTATGCAATGGAATTTTCGCGCTATGAACCGGTGCCGGTAAATGCCGCGAACGAGATTATGGAAAAGATGGGCAACGCGTTCCGCTTTCAGGCGGGCGCGCGCTCTTGAAATAAGTCGATAACGCAACAGAGTCGGTGTTGTGCCTTGCGGCAGCCGTAAGCGGCGCGGCAGGAGTGCGACATAACCACGAGCGCTCATGGGGCGCCGTGTGAAGGAGAGAGCCACCATGGCGAAGGAAAAATTTGCGCGCACCAAACCGCATGTGAATGTGGGTACGATCGGCCACGTGGACCACGGCAAGACGACGCTTACGAGCGCGATTACCCGGGTGCAGGCCAAACTGGGCAAGGCCAAGCTTATAGAATTCGGGATGATCGACAAGGCGCCCGAAGAACGCGATCGTGGCATCACAATCTCCATCGCCCACGTGGAATACGAGACGGACGCGCGCCACTATGCGCACGTGGACTGTCCGGGCCACGCGGACTACATCAAGAACATGATCACGGGCGCGGCGCAGATGGACGGCGCCATCCTGGTGGTGGCTGCGGACGACGGCCCGATGGCACAGACGCGCGAGCACATTCTGCTTGCGCGCCAGGTGAACGTGCCGGCGATGGTGGTATGGATGAACAAGGTGGACATGGTGGACGATCCGGAGATGCTCGACCTGGTGGAGATGGACCTTCGGGACCTGTTGAACAAGTACGAGTTCCCCGGCGACGACATTCCGATTATCCGCGGTTCCGCGCTGAAGGCGATGGAAGGCGATCCGGAGCACGAGGCGAAGATCGTTGAACTGCTGGAGGCGGTGGACAATTTCATTCCGACGCCGGCGCGCGCGCTGGACAAGCCGTTCCTGATGCCCGTGGAAGACGTGTTCACGATCACGGGCCGCGGGACGGTGGTGACGGGCCGCATCGAACAGGGCGTGGTGAAAGTGGGCGACAAGGTGGAGATCGTGGGCATATCCGAGGAAATCCGTGAGACCACGGTGACAGGCGTGGAGATGTTCCGCAAGTTGATGGACCAGGGCGAAGCGGGGGACAACGTAGGCCTGCTTCTTCGCGGCATTGACCGTGAAGACGTGGAGCGCGGCATGGTCATCGCAAAGCCCAAGAGCATCAAGCCGCACAAGAAATTTGAAGGCGAAGTGTACGTGCTGACCAAGGAGGAAGGCGGCCGTCATACGCCGTTCTTCAACGGGTACCGTCCGCAGTTTTACTTCCGCACGACGGACGTAACGGGCGCGCTGGACCTTCCGGAAGGCGTGGAAATGATCATGCCGGGCGACAATGTGCGGATTAATGCGGAATTGATCATGCCCATCGCCATGGATGCGGAACTGCGTTTCGCCATCCGCGAAGGCGGCCGCACGGTCGGCGCCGGCGTGGTAACGAAAATTCTGGAGTAACCGTCCTGCCGGCATTCCCGAAGGAATGTTCGTCAAACGACAATTGAATCCGCGCGGCATCCCGCCCGACAGTTAAGGCGGGATAGACGCGTGTTACGAGAACGACTTCGTGCAGGGGTGTAGCACAATGGCTAGTGCAGCGGCCTCCAAAGCCGAAGGTTGGGGGTTCGAGTCCCTCCACCCCTGCCAGTTTTATAGTGATAACGTATTACGATGGTGCGTGTACCTTTCAGGCACAGGAAGAGACTATGGCAAAGCAGATTACCACAGCCGATGCGGGTCCGGGCTTTATACAACGAATCCAGATTTTTTTTGAAGATATCATCAGTGAGCTGAAAAAAGTCACCTGGCCCACCCGGGAGGACCTGATGGCGTCCACCAAGGTGACCCTGTATCTGCTCTTGATTATGGGAATCGTCACGTTTGTGTTTGACCGCGTATCCGCTTTCGCGGTCATGCTTATTTTGAATTTTGCCAGCTAGGAGAATCTTCGTGGCGGAAAACGATTACATAGACCAGCCGGTTGCCAATTCCGGAGACATTCCGGGGGACGAGCCGGAGTTGGAAGACGGCTTCCACCTGAACGAAACGCCACAGGATGGCATCAAGCGCCGGTGGTATGTGCTGCACGCCCATTCCGGCCAGGAAGGCGCCGTCAAGGAAATGTTGCTCGCCCGGGCCCAGCAGTTGGAAAATCCGAAGTGGCTTTCCAATGTGTTTGTGCCTATTGAACAAGTAGAGGTGGTGAAGTCCGGCCAGAAGCGTATTTCCAAGCATAAGTGTTTTCCCGGTTATGTTCTTCTGCAACTGCCTGAACATCCTGAAACATACGCCGAATTATGGCATATGATTAAAGACACCCCCAGCGTAACCGGCTTTATCGGCTCACGA
>Ga0209723_1001947_pt1 | contig 29679 bp, 22 predicted proteins | sample BiotimSIPDNA_2_FD_185750 | JGI IMG/M metagenome (GOLD analysis project Ga0209723, IMG submission 185750) | Anaerobic biogas reactor microbial communites from Washington, USA - Biogas_R2 time_0 SIP DNA (SPAdes) (version 2) | ecosystem: Engineered > Bioreactor > Anaerobic > Unclassified | place...
AATACTGTCTGCACGGGCAGAGTCTTTCAAACCATCCCTTGCAATAATTGCAGCCATACACAAAGCTTTTGGAATATAAATCGAATCTTTCTCTTCACTTTCATCAATGATCAAAGCCATAAACTGATTATATGCCGAATCTGGTTCATCAAGCTCAAACAGGAATACTTCACCTATTTTAAAATCTGTTTCAGTTTTCAAGCTATCGTTTTTTTCGTCCCTTAACAACCTTAATTTTTCCATTGCAGAAAGGCGTATTCCGGCATTTTCAGCACAGGCAGAATCTCTCATATTTGAAGCCATAGTAAACATGGTTTCAGCTTTATCATAATTCTTGAACTTTTTCTGATAAATAAGCCCCAACTGATAAAATGCTTTTGCAGCAATACTCGACGTATCCGATGCGACATTAGAGCTGTCAATTCCAGCTGTTATTCTTTCATATACCGCAATAGCTTCATCAATCCTGCCCATTTTCTCCAGAATTAAACCTTTCTGGAAAAGAATCTTATCTATATAGTTATAATATCTTCCATTCGAATACATTTTATCACAAAGTTCTATAGCCTTTTGCAAAGAATCAATTTCGATATAACAATTCACCAATGCATCATCCATTTTATATGATTTCAACGGATACTTTTTCTTTCTTGGGGCAGTTTCCAAAATGCTGATAGCTCTGTCATACTGTTTTAATTCAGAGTATAATACAGCAACCCGCAACAAAAGATCCAGTCTGACTTCTTCACTCTTTGCAGACTTTAAAGCTTTTTCCAGAATAGCAATCGCCTGAGCACGTCCTTCACGTCGAAGCGAAATATCAACCAGTAATAAACTTATACTCTGATCTTTATTAAGATAAGGGTATTTTTCAAGAATCATATGAATCATGTCTTCTGCTTTCACCAGTTCATCGGTTTCTATATATGCTTTTGCCACATACAGATACGATTCCGGAATAAAAGGACTTGACGGAAACTCCTTTTGCAATTGTGTAAGCCTCCCGATAGCCTTTGACATCATTTTTTTATAGAAATAAGCTTTTCCCATAAGGAATAGTGCATCATCATGCCACTTTATCCTTTTTGAATAAACATCAATAACCTTAATAGATTTTTCAATAACACGTTCATACTTTGAAGAAATATCGTCAGGTGGCGTAACTACAATACTGTCGGGATACTGTTTAAGTATCTTTTCATGAGCAGCATAAGCCTGGCGAAATGTCAAATCTGCATTATAATAAGTATTAAAATAAGCAGAACACTGTAAAAAGCAGAACACTCCAACCATAGAAACCAGGCAGGTTAAAGAAATCAGCTTGTTTTCGGATTTTTTCAAATATTTCATACTTTTCTCTTATCTGAATCTATGCATGAATAACAGTTACTCTTACCATATCTATCAGGAAAGTTTTACCACTATTAAGGTATGTAGTATTCTCCATAAAATACATCCTGTTACTCAAAGGAAGAAAATTTGACTAAAATGCGGTTCTTCCTTCAATCACCTTGTAAAAAATTGTATTTTTGAAATCAGAATCAAACATTTTAGCCGGAATAATAATGTAAAAAATGTTACTGACCGCCAGAATCTGCAGAACAGATATACACGATAACTAAATTACAAAGCTGAATCGTTTCCGGGTCAAGTATCACGCAAAAGAGCAGATAACAAATAAACGAATTTTGAAGATTTTGCGAATTATAAACCTTAAAAACATTCTTCGGATAACAACTTTTTCATTATTCCGGTACAAACAGCTATTTTTAATAAGTTCAGCATTCAAGGAAACAAGCTATCAAAACAAAGATTAAAAATCAAAATCAGTATTCTATTTTTCTGTTAATTATAACTGCCTGCACGCTGTTTGCCGATCAAAATCCTGCAGATATAAATCAAACTGTACATAAATTTTCTTCTGTGTCTGATAGTGAAATAACCAATGATTCTGCCCTGTTGAATGATTCTGCCCTGTTGAATGATTCTGCCCTGTCGAATGATTCTGCCCTATCGAATGATTCTGTTCTATCGAATGATTCTGTTCTATCGAATGATTCTGTTCTATCGAATGATTCTGTTCTATCGAATGATTCTGTTCTATCGAATGATTCTGTTCTATCGAATGATTCTGTTCTATCGAATGATTCTGTTAAAACAACCGGTACCAAAACCCCAATAGACTCTGTTGCTTCAGATTCACTCAGTATTGAGATTTACAAGGATTCGCTTCTGAATCTGGAATATGAAAGAATACGGCTGCATGAAAACCACAAATACTATGAAACTCCATTTAATCCTTTTCATGCATCTTTATCAGAGATATTCTCCAGTGACGCCACTGCACCATCAGAGTTCCTTTATCATAATCCTCTGTTTACCTCAGCGCGTTTTGGCCTTTCCAGTAATATCAACAGATCCCTTTATTACGGCAATACAGCTCCCATCAACAGAATCAGTACCGGAAAGCTTCTCTATTCGGCAAATTATCATCTGTTCTCAGGTACAGATCTTTACAGCAGTACATTCATTTCAAATATGTATACCAATAATCGTGGATTGATAATGTTCAATACGTTCCCGGATAATTTTACAGTTCCCGAAGCTGTAGCGTTTTGGGAGAATGGTGTATTTGATGAGGATATCCTTAATCTGCGGTTTTCCCGTATGTTGTCCAGGCAATTAATGGTAAGTATTTTTTCCACATATCGTCATTTTAACGGAAAAAAATTCAGTCACAACAGACAAAACATCTACAATTTCTACAATTCCATTTTTGATTCTTCAAAGGTAATGAACAATGGATACAATCCTCTCACAGATGAACACACGGTGGGTGTTTCTGCTGCATGGAAAGGCAATAATGGGAATAAAATTGATCTAAACTTTCTGTATGGAGACTTATCCAATGAAATCGCATTGGACAGGACTTCCAAAATCGACGAGATTCCGCATGCCCTTGTTAACAGATATCCCCTTTTCATAGAAACCAATACTTCATGGAAACTCCCTGGAAAGTTTTTCCTTGATCTTGACGGTGCATATAAAAATGAACCTGTAGTTTACACCTCACCGGAATTGATTGAACAGAAGACAACCCCGATCCGAAAAGATGGACTGGTAAAAGATATCGAAGCTGCCGCCCGAAGCGGTCATTTATTTAATGATGACTCTCTGGGAATAAAAATTGAGCTGAAACGCAACAAGAAAGAATTTTTCGACAGCAGCAGTTTTCTTGGCTGGCAGAATCGCTACGAATTATTCTATTCTCCAAACTTTACATTGGGCAATATTGAGATAATGCCCGATTTAGGTGCAGGGTGCGCATTTAATTACTGGGAAAAAAGCCTGACACCCGTTCCTGTATGGCATGCAGCTCTAAAACTAAAAAAACACAACCACAAAATACGTGCCTTTGTTGAATACGATTATATCCCTTTCCCGGTCTCTCTGGATTCTATTTCTTTAAGCCAGGTACTGGCAGATCAGTATATCAAGGCTGGTGCAGAATATCTGATTAACTGGAAACTTTTTGGGCTGCTGCTTGGTTATCAGTTTGTTCATGGTGTGGATCCTATATCCGTTATCAACTCCTGGCCGTCCGGATCCATTCCTTTTGAACAGCCACAATCGGTCTTTATAATTGCCCCAAGATTAAGCTGGAATGGATTAAAATTTGGTACCAGCGCCATGCTTTCAGACAGTAAACCATTCATTAAATCTCACACAGAACTTTCTTATGCAGCACATCCTGCTCACACTCACGAATACATCGACATGAAACTTTCTCTGGACTATTGGAGTGAACGGGATACAATCTACTTTGCAGGATTTGACGACTGGAACAATCCTGTATACAATTTAAGTTTTGAGATTGCAGCACATATCAAAAGCTTCAGGCTTTTTTACAAAATAGACAATCTTCTTAACTTTAAATATGCTTATGTACCAGGATACTACTCTTCAGGATTGACATTCAGATGGGGATTCAACTGGTTCATCCAGAAATAAGAAACTTTTTGCGATAAACTTTACCATTACATTCGATTATTAAAAAGTAAACTCCAGGAACGATTCTTTTCCCTCTGCCTGCATTACGACAATCCCATTCAAATTCAAACGGTTCGGCCGGCTCCATAAACCGGTTTTCCTTCCACACAAGAGCACCATCAACAGACCGAACCGACAATCTTATATGGCTTTGTGATTTCCCGATTTTCGAAAGGAATTTTACTTTTAATGACATGTCCTTTTTTATGACCGTAGGATAGAGGTGAAATTGAGATACAGGTATCTCCTCCAGAAATATCACTTCAGAACACTGCCTTGAACAAACAAGAACACTTATCGTATCAGATGTTTTATAACCGGGTGCTTTTGCAAAAATTTCTGCTGTAATCTCTTTATAATGACCAATTCTTATGTTACCAGACTCATCTGTATTCTGTTCGAGATATTTTTGTTCACCTTCAAACCTCATAAAAACGGTTCCGGCAACATCCTGATTTTGTTTATTACGAAGCGAAACAATTACTCCCCCGCTGTCGTCGTCAATAATTATTTCTCTATATGCTGGTGTTGAATCTATTGATAATGTGTAACGTTTTCCTGAAAATACAAGGCCTATACTTACAGGTAAATTTGCTTCTTTTATCAGCCCAGCTCCTTCATGATCTGTTATCCCCAAAGAATCTCCAGACTGATTTTCAATAAGAACATGTCGGATTGCGATACCCGAAGAATCTCTGATTTTTACAAATATCTCATCATCCTGCATACAGGATAATACTGCATTTGGCAAACCACGACCATATTTGTTATCAATTGTGTCCTGATCCGGCAGCAAGTGACAATACCGATAAAGCCTTGAACGTACCTGTGATGGCTCAAGCACCGGGTGTGTTTGCCTGATAAGAGCACAGATACCACTAATAAAAGGGGTAGAAAATGATGTTCCTGTTCCGAATCTGCCATATTCCGAAAAAGCAGATCTGTTTGTAACTGCAACAGCTATATTCGTACCCAGAGTCACCAGATCCGGTTTTATCCGTCCATCATAAGTAGGGCCGGTGCTGCTAAACCATGTAATATGCCGATCTGAATCAACTGAACCTACAGCTATAACACCATATGCATCAGCAGGAGCACACAATGTACCCGATTCAGACGACCCCTCATTTCCTACTGCAGTTACAATTAAAACGCCTCTTCGAATTGCCATTGAAGCGGCACGGGATACAATCGCAGTTTCACCATCCAGATCTGAATAAGAATAATCACCAATAGTATCATATTTACCATCACGCCAAATAATAACAGAATCCTCAAATCCATCACGATACCCAAGAGAACTTGACACGATGTCCACTCCAAGGCTCTCTGCCCAAACCAGCGCTGCAACCCAGTTATCCTCTTCGGCATGAATTTCACGTTCCATATACCCTTCTGAATATGTATCCTCTGTTCTTGCGAGTACAAACTGAGCTCCCCATGCTGCACCCATGAAATTACCCGGATCATATCCGGCAACCAGACTCAGTGTACTTGTCCCATGATGATCATTTGTATAATAAGGGTGTGCAGTATCACTGCAAACCGAATCTGGATCGAAAACAGTATTATCGTTGTCTATAAAATCCCTGGTTGCTTTTATGGAATTATTATCACTGACATGGTTAAAACATCTGTGATCAAGTCGGAATCCGCTGTCAAAAAAAGCCATAAGTACTCCACTACCGGGCGCTGCTTTATTTTTAAACTTGATCAGATATTCGTGTGCAGATGTAATTGAAGCCATGTTTAATTGACCAAAGCTTAAACCATAAATACTGTCTCGGTCGGCAGCCTTTTTCTCCAGATATTTTCCTGATTTTCTTTCTTTTCGCCTATAAACTCCCACTGGTTCTATTGATTTTATAAAAGGCAGTCTGGAAATTGCTTTGATTTTTCTTGAAGAAACAGAAAAGCTTGCTGCATTTTCCCACTTATATGCATGTCGCAACTTCCCCCCCAAAGTTTCAACACTCCTTATATAATCCTCTCTTAACGGCAAATCCATGTTATCTGAAGAAATATAACCTGCAGCTTTTCGAAGTGCGAGCGCACGGCTGCATGCAGGGTCAGAAGATCCGGAAACCATCCCTTTATCTGTAAAGTATATCCAGATATTGCAAACCGTATCCTTTCGGAGAACATAATGAAGCGATTCAGATATTTTGCCATTCGCCTGAGATACAGTCAAAAAAAAGGACAGATAAAAAAAGTAAATGAAACAGATAGTTTTCAGCAAAAGTTTCAATCCCCCCTGCATAAACCGGTCTTTTTGCCTGGTTAAAATGTGTCAATTGGAAATGTGGGTTGTTATTTTCCTGGCAATTATTAAATTACAGATATTTCTATATTGAAAAGGTTTTTCCAGGAATTTTTTGATGTTTATGATATTGTTTTATTGATTGGAAATATCACTCCGTCAAAACAGTTGCGATCCGGACCATTATTGCGCAATAAAACAGCAGTCTCCTGTATTGCTGCAAACATGCTCTCTATCACAAATTACCCGTTCCACCAGAAACTGCCATTTAAATTGTTACACCTTACGACCGGATCTATTTGATTCTGACAATTTCGATTCTTCTGTTCTTTGCTCTCCCGGCAGCAGTTTTATTATCTCCCACAGGGCTTGTAGGGCCAAACCCAACAGCACTAACCTTTTTACCTGAAATTCCTTGAGATAAAAAATACTTACGAACGGATTCAGCTCTCATTTGTGATAATTCCATATTACGTTGATAACTTCCAACACTGTCTGTATGCCCCCTGATTTCGATCTCGACTTCAGGATACTGTTTTAATTGCTTGACTATAGGTTCCAGATACTGATAAGAATCAAACGACATCTCAGAACTTCCGGTACGGAAAGAAATTCCATGTACGATCTGATGTTTTGGAATATCCGGTTCACTTTTTTTCACTGTATCCGGACAGCCATCATCATCTTTGTAATTATTAAACGTTTCTGGTTCATTGGGACACAAATCCTTAAGATCGGTAATTCCATCCTTATCATTGTCCAGATCCGGACATCCATCTTCATCTTCAAAATTATCAAAATCCTCCACATCATCAGGACACTGGTCAACAGAATCTGCAATTCCGTCATTATCGTTATCCGGATCGGGACACCCATCATCATCTTCGTATCCATCATAATCTTCAGGCAATCCCGGGCATTGATCCTTTGTATCTGGAATCTTGTCATCATCATTATCCGGATCTGGACACCCATCATCATCCTCAAAACCATCCTTGTCTTCAGGATCATTTGGGCATTTATCGTTTATATCAAGTATACCGTCACTGTCATTATCCGGATCCGGGCATCCGTCTTCATCCTCAAAACCATCCTTGTCTTCTGGATCTTTCGGGCAACGATCCTTGTCATTCTTTATTCCATCCCTGTCATCATCCTGTACTGTCATAAAACCGTTCCATCCAAAAACAAACTGCATTCCATAACGTGGATTTGGTGCAGTAGAGTATTTATAGTTTTCACGATTCCAGTTCAGGCGTGCATGATTGGATTTAGACGAAAGAGAGAAATCTCCGGAAAACATTATATACATTCCGGAAGGAGTGCTAAGTTTTACACCTGGTGATACAAAAACCGGATCATTTGCAGGATTAAAAGACGTTGAAAAATTACTCCACCTTGATTCTCCATAAAAATCGACAAACAGGGAAATGAAATCTGCAGGCAAATACTCCATGGCAATACCACCAGTAATGGTATTTCTCCGTTTTTCTTTAGACAGATTACCAACAGCACCGACATTGGTATGGATCTGAACCGGTACCTTTTCCCAAACTTCACTTATATCAAAAGACAGTAATAACTGAAGCTTCATTGAAGCGTTTTCGGATGAATAGAATGATTCAGCAGGGTTTATCTGCTTACCTTCGATATAGTAAGGATGCCTGGGAAACAAACCATTATTTTTCATTCCTACAGGTATGGTAGTTGCAAAATAGAATGCCTGAGAAAAAACCTTTGTAACAGTGGGGATTTTCAGTTTTGTAGAAAACTCCAGGTCCCCTATACCACCGCTGTTAAGCCCCTTGATACCCGACCAGTCGTAATAAAACGGGAAACTCAAGGCAATATCCCAAATTGAAAGTGGACCAACAGAAACAAAGATATTGGATGAAAACAGCCTGGCTGGTTCAAGTTCGACTGATTGCACCACGTTGTTGTACCTGTCCAGAACATTACCAATCACACCAGAGCTGACCTGTCCCTGAAGATAATCTGACGATTGTTGAAAACTGATTCCAGCGCCCAGATTTATTGTTGCTTTCCCATGAGTATTTGCTGTAAAGGTACGAACAACTCCACGTTCCCCATTGGAATTAAAAACTGCCATTACCGGACAGCAGATCGAATAAATAAATAGCCACAATACAGTTATCAGTTTTCGTGTCATTTTTATCATTCTCCTTAACAAAGGATTTTCAATCGATTCTATGAATTTCTATCCTGCTATTTAGTTTTCTACCATGAATTGAAGAATTATCAGCTATCGGCTGAGTATCTCCCTTACCAACAGTTCTCAGTCGGTCTGAAGAAATTCCTTTTTGTATTAGATATTTACATACATTTTCGGCCCGTTCTCCCGAAAGCTTTAAATTGAGTGCTGATTTACCGGAATTATCTGTATGCCCCTGAATTTCAAGTTTGATTTCGGGCCAATCGACAAGCGATTCATATAATTTATCAAGGTTTCTTGTTGATTCGAGGTTCAGAGCAGTACTCCCACCATCAAATTTAACACCCTGAAGAATAACCCGCCCACGTTGTATTTCCCTGGATTTTGGTTTGCTTTCAGGGCAGCCGTTTTCATCTTTTATCCCCGGATCATCAGGACATTTGTCCAATGAATCCGGAATTCCATCCATATCATTATCTATATCCGGACATCCGTCATCATCTTCAAAACCATCAATATCCTCGGGAATATTAACACATTTGTCCAGAGAATCCACAATACCATCAGAATCGTTATCCTCTTCAGGACAACCATCATGATCATTAAAACCATCTCTGTCTTCAGCAAGGTTGATGCACTGATCCAGAGTATCGGGTATACCATCATTGTCGTTGTCATAGTCAGGACATCCGTCTTCATCTTCAAAGCTATCAATGTCTTCAGGACTATCGGGACATTTATCCAGAGTATCGGGTATACCATCATTATCATTATCATAATCCGGACACCCGTCATTATCCTCGAATCCATCAACATCTTCTGCATCAAAAGGACATGCATCATCTTTATCCGGAATCAAATCCTTATCAGAATCTAAAGCGACAGCGCCTCTGCTCCACCCAATCTGAATCGAAATCTGCCATGAAGGTTCAAGCTTTGTATTAATTTTACTGGATCCTTTTTCTGAATAATAGAAGATGTCTTTATTGGAAGACAATTTGAAACTGCCTGCGAGTGTAAATGAGGCACCTGAAAATGTCTGAAATGTTATTCCCGGTGTAATTCTGAAAGGATCTTCAGTAATTTTAAATTTGTTTTTGAGGTTATTGAATCTTGTTTCCGACTTTATTTCTGTAAAAAATGTAAAAAAGTCAACTGGAACAACTTCAAAGCCAGCTCCCAGTATAAATATTTCATCAAGGTTTTTGTTATAAGTAAACCTTACACCTGAATTTAAATGAAACAGAAACTTGTTTAAATCCAGAGTCATAAGTGCAGCCAGTTCAGTTTCAATTTTTTTTGAAGAATAATGTGCGACTGGATTATCGATATCTGAGTCAATAACTGGACTGTAATCAAAATAATAGGTATGCCTAGGAAAATAACCGTTTTTTATGGTTCCGGTTGGAAAACTGAAGGAGGAAAGAAGTGCTGCATGAAATTTTCTTTGCCTTCCTGGTATTCTGATTTTTAATCCGGTTTCGATATCACCAATACCAATTTGAGAATTCTGTGTAGCAAGGATATCCAGATAGACAGGAATCATTAAAGAAATGTCCATAAAATTTGTAAGCCCGTATGCAAAATTCGGTCTGAAAGAAAATAAAGCTGCTTCAGGAAAAGATGTATCAGTAACCATTCTTCTAGAGAGCGAATCCAGATACAGATACTCAAATGAACCCATATAGGTATCATCAGAACTAAAATCAGCCTGAATACTAAAGGCAAGTCTTGAAAAACCAAGAGTTTTTGCCGAGTATAAATTTGCCAGCCCAACCTGACCGAACCGGTTAACAATCGGATTTTCATTTGCATTTACTTTAACAAAACCGCTTAAAAACAACAAAAATACTATCAGTTTTTTAAATACCATCATCTCTCTACTCATATAAAACAAACCTGCATAAAAAAAGGAGAACCTTTAACCAAAATAACTCTTTTAAAAAATGTTTGGCAAATTGATCTGCTCAATATTTACCTTTAAATTTTACAGTCAAATCTATATAATTTCTTTATAGAAATGTACTTTTTCAGGGGCATTTATGCATATTAATGAACAATTGAAAGATCGAATTACCCATTTATCCAATCTTCCGACTCTTCCTCAAGTTGCATCAAGACTGATGAAAATAATAAATGATCCCCTTACATCATCAAGCGACGCAGCTTTTGTTATTGGACAGGATCTGTCTTTGTCGGCCAAGGTATTACGACTTGCAAACAGTGCTTTTTACGGAATACCCAGAAGCATAACGAACTTAAATAATGCAGTAGTGATTTTGGGCCTTAAAGTTATTAATACACTTGTACTCAGTTTAACAGTTTTCGACCTTTTTCCGGAAAGCCGTAGTTCTGCCGCACTATTTGATAGAAAAGCTTTCTGGTTACACTCATTAAGCTGTGGCGTTGCAGCAAAATTACTTGTTTCAAAAAGTAAAAAACTTATACTTTTTGATCCTGAAGAGGCTTTCTGTACCGGCCTTCTTCATGATATCGGCAAAGTAATAATGGAACAATATTTTCATGAAGACTTCCACGAGGCACTAAAAACAGCAAAAAACGAGAATCTACCTCTGTTCAAAGCTGAACAAAAAATAATGGGCTTTGATCACACAGATGTAACACAATGGCTCACCCAAACCTGGAATCTTCCTTCGGAAATTCATCTTCCGTTAATTTATCACCATAAACCATCCAAAGCTGATACCCACCAGGATATAATCTTTTTATGTCATTTTTCAGACTGGCTCTGTTATGAAACAGGCATGGTTATAAACAAAAAATATCCTGCTCCCGATCTTGATCCAGGATCAGTAAACATACTTCAGATACAACCTGATGACATCGTTGAAATAAAGAAAGAATTAGACATAGAACTTAAAAAAGCATCCGCTTTTTATGAACTGGCAGCAAACGGCTGAATAATTGATTCTATATTTACCATGGGTAAAGTGTATCCTGGTCTCTGCTTAACGATCATGTTCGAAAACCTGTTCGAACATGATCAGTTTATCTGATCAGTGAAGCAGAATGTACTGTGCACTCTTAAAACATGATTTATTTATAGGTCAATCAGGCAAGATTCAATCTGTAAACTCATTCATACCTCCCGGTATTTCATACATACTTATTGTTTTTGCCAACAAATTTCAGGTCAAATGCTATATTTATATTTGTATTCACTTTTCATATACAAAGACAGTTTTTCTCAATGGAGCTTAATATGGACAATATAAAATCAAGGGATCTTATAATTTTTGGAGTTTTGCTTTTTAGCGGGTTATCCATAGCTGGAGTATGTATAGGCAGAGGAATGTATAAAAGCCGTACACATGACAGGTATGTAACAGTTAAAGGGCTTGCAGAACGTGAAGTTGAAGCGGATCTTGCAATCTGGCCCATTACATTTTCAGTTACCGGAGACAGCCTTAACAACATAAACAGGGAAATAGATAAAAACAGAACTGTAATAATAAGTTTTTTAATCAAAAATGGTTTTGATTCATCAATGATCTCCCATTCTCCTCCTAAAATTACAGATACAAAAGCCGAAAGATACTATGGTGAAAAAGTAACTCATCAATACCGGTATATTGCGCATACAACTGTAACACTTCGTACCCAAGAAGTAAAAAATGCGAAAAATGCGATGGAGAAAGCCGGTGATTTAGTTTCTTCTGGAGTAGCTATTTCTGAACAGAACTGGAATAATTCTACAGAGTTTATTTTCACGAATCTTAATGGTATTAAACCGGAAATGATTGAAGAGGCTACACAAAACGCGCGTGAAACAGCCCAAAAATTTGCTCAGGACAGTGGAAGCAAAATAGGAAAGATAAGAAATGCATCACAGGGTTTCTTCTCTATCTCCGACAGAGACAGAAACTCACCGGATTATAAAAAAATAAGAGTTGTTACGACTATTGAGTATTATTTGATCGATAACTGATATTAACATCATTATCCCTAAACTTACTACCAGAATACAACAAAACTCGGGTAAAGAAATCATTACCGTTTAGATAAAATGAAAATAACAGGCAGTATACATATACGATTAGCGGATGTGTGTACGATTATTTGTAAATGAACTTAATCTGTTCTTAACACATCAAAATCCCTGTCTCGCATTATCGTTTTTTTCTCGTCTGGTCCAACTTTTTGAAATGCCGATTTAAAAGTTTGCATAGCCAACCTCACTCTGCCCCATTTTGTACAAAGTCTTGCTTACACCGAATACTGGCATGCACTCCGTTTTTTTCATTTCAGAAGATCTGATAACAAACAGGTCAGATTCACCTAATATCCCAACCTGTTATTTTTGCAACAAGTGGAGTGAGCTCATTTGCAATTTTTTTGTGATCATTAATGTCAGGGTGCCCATACAACGCATTATTTTCTGTTTTGAATTCAAAATAAAAAACATCTTTTTTCCCCTGAGCCTTCTGACTTTCCACAATACTCTTTATTCTTGGTATAAGAGTGTTTTCGGGCCATATGGTAGTTGCGCAACATATAAATTTGACTCCCGGATGACAAACACGCATCCGGTCAAGAAAAGCAGTATACACAGAATCAAAAACTGATGAATCCGCATAAGGAGGATCTGCCTGAAAGTCATTGATACCGATCCCAATTACGATTACATCCGGTTTCCATGAAGAGAATTTTACGTTTGGTGAATTCCCCGACTTGTTCATTGGTGATATCAGCAGCTTATCATAATAATATAAAAGCTCTTTACCTTTATCTATACCGTTGAAATTGCGTACAAGCCCTTTCCCGGAATACGCATTAATTTGATATTGTGCGCCAAACCTATCGGCTGTTAATGGCCCAAAGGCAAGATTCGTGTTGGTTAATGAAAAAATAACTGAATCTGTCTTTTCAACTGCACACTCTCTTCCCTTATACTCATTTGCGAAACCTGCTGTATATGAATCTCCTACAAACTCGATTTTCCGTGAAGGGACAGGGGGCGGATCTTTAAGGTTTTTACCTTTATCCAGAATAATGCCGTAAAAAACTGATGAAGTAAAATTTGATTCGGTCCTTTTTTTAAGGATCAGCAAATGAGTAGAATCCTCAAGCCCGCTAACAAGTTCAACAGTATCCTTTTTGCTTCCGACAATCACTTTTGCTGTTTTTTTGCCGTCAACAAACAGATCAAAACAGTTTTTACCTTCGAGAACCGCGCTGCATGAAGTTCCTTCAAAAACAAATTGTAAATAAACACCAGGCCAGTCAAAAACTGCTTTCTGCTGATCAGAAAAGTCAAAACGGCCAAAATACTGAATCTTTGGATTGTCCGGAGTAATAAAATTCATCGAATACACCATGGAAAAGATGGTTAGAATGAAAATATAATGGATTTTATTCATAAAAAATATCTCCTTCTGTAATATATTAAACGATTTAATTATTTTTGATACTCAATTCCATAAATACCGGAATTGTTTTTCATTATCTGCAATTCAGAATTTTCAAAAAACAGGATTTCAGTTATCAAAACAAGTCAAAACAACTAAAGGAAAAATTACCACAATAAAATATTTATAATAAAATCAGCCCAATGTTTTCCAAACCCTTTAATTTTCATGTCCTGTTCGCGATGCATCTGTTCATTAATCCAGACTTGGTGCACTACTTAGATCATACCATTTCTGAATAGTCCATAATCCTTCGTCATCCTTACGAAGCAAAAACACCTGTTGTTCAATTGAAGCAGTATATTTTTCGGCTCTTGTTTGACTAACAGTAACTGTAATAATGAATTCGCCTCCACTTGTCAGGATTTCTGCGTAAATTGTATCATTATCCGATTCAACAATATAATTTATTTCTGATATTTCGGGATAAGTTGTAAATTCAATGTTCACATTATCACCAAACATTTTTCGATGACTTTCAATTTCCTGTTTCTGTGTCCAGTAAAAATAGTTCTGTGCCGTATTGACATGAACCATGAACTGATCTGGCCTTTCCGAATGAGAACTGTTATACTTTCTTTGATACATGCTCTCAAAAGAGGGCGCAACATAAAACCGGTATGATTGATCTTTAGGAAGCAGATCAATAAAAAGTTCGATGCGTTTGTTAATATAGGATTCCACCAGTTGATTAATTATCTTCTGGGGGTCGGTGCGCCGCGATGAAGAATGGTTCGGTTTGCCTGATGGTGGTAAAAACGGATTATCACAATAAAGTAAAAGTGATACAAGAAAAAGAATAACTAACAGAATATGTCGCATACTCACCATAAATCAGTCCAAAGGTGCAAAGAATGATTTCGCCTCGCTTGATGGTATATCAGTCCAGCTTGCAATATACCATGACATATCGATTTTTACTATTCTGAAATTGGATATCCCGGAGTAAGCTGCCAAATCATACAAACCCGGGATAAAAACTGAATATTCAAAATTATTGATAAAAATTGAATCACCCTGTATTCGGCGTTCACCACTACCTTTACTCCAGATAACGCTGTCGATTTCCAACTGTTCAAGCCAGGTTATAAGCCTGTTTTTTGTATAGTGTACATGCTCTCCGGAGTTAATATCCTGATAAAAAAAGTTATCACTGAACAGTTCGTTAAGATTTCCGGGATTACTGAACCTGTACCCAGTTCCTGCAATCAGAGATGAAAAATTGAACGGATTTTCTTTTGTAGATTCTTTTGAAGGTTTCTCGAATTCATCTCTGGGAGAAAAAATACCACATCCCGTTAATATTAAAATACAAAAAAAGAATACCTTTTTTAAAGCTTCTGATATCATTACCAAAACCTGCCTTCAGCTATAAAAGTAATATCCCAATTCTTTTTAAAATCCCATTTTGAATCATCTTTGGTATTGATTCTCCTTCCCACCGACATTTGCAGTTTCAGTTTGTCTGAATAATGGGTTAATTTCATTGATGGTTCAATGATATATCCATTGCCCAGATCTTCAATAATGTAGCTGTCAGACTTGAAATCATAACTTCTGTAATAGATATCACGAAATGAACAACCTGAAGAAAAAGAGATCTTGTCAAAATCGATCTCAACTCCAGCCTGAATCAGATAATCGATTGTCTTGCTTTCTATAGCATAATATTCTGCTGAAATTTCTTCCTCGAAATACTCTTTACCATACCATTTTCCAAAATCACTGTAAGTTTCGATCCACATTCCTGTCAGATGAAAATTTTCTTTTATTCTCCATTTTGTTCTCATCACCGAAGATACTCTTCGGGAATACGGCGGAGGATCAAAATAAAAATCGAGGGTATCCTTATGGGCATAAGAAAATTTATAATCGGTGATATCACACTCAGCATACAGTTCTTCATCAATACTGAAACGGTTATTAGAATAGAAAATACGACTCCCTATTTTATAACCCTGGCGTATTCTGCTTTCTCCACTGCGTTCTTTGCGGTAATAATACGAATAGGTTTTCTTGTAATCACCATAAAGTTCAAGGTGAGCCTTCTCTTCTTCTTTGTAAAACAAACCTGCATGATGAAGAATTCTTACATTATCACTTTCGTTGTGGTTCCAGACTTTTTCTCCACCATTAAGATAATAATTTTTATACATTCTGGCATCCCTGTTTACTCCCAAAGCGTAATCAAGAAAGAAATTACGTGGAAACTTAATCAGAAAATAATGATCAGTTTTCGAAATGATACTGTTTCTGTCATTTACATTTGCTTTTATCTGCATGTTTTCAATTATTGCCTGACTATCTGCAATAACCTGTGTATTCAATGCAGTTCCCAATTTTTTTGTAAACAACCAGTTTTCATCTTCCCAGGCGATCTCAATACCGCCACTGTAGTCAAAAAAATAGATATCTGATGTGCTTAACTGAAAATTGATAGTATTTGCAACTGTTTTTACATCATTAAGAGAGAATCTGTCTGAAGGATATGAAATTGATTTGAGATTAAAACGGTAAAATGCTGCTGGAACAAAGCCAAATCGCTCTTTCATTTTTAAACCGGTTGCAGCAGACATCGAATGATTTATGTTCCAGAGTGTAGGCTTATAAATTGTATTTCCCTCACTCTCTCCCAAATACAACTCTTTTCCATTGGAGAGAGAATCACCAGCAAAGACAAATATTGAATCACCGCTCTGAAGCTGTTCTGCTGCAAGAACCGACCCCATTATGATTCCAAGTCCGTTGTTGTTTATACTTCTTCCAATTGCTTTAATATTTAAATAAACAGGAAAAAAAATCAGTTTTTGTGAAGGATCTCCGATTTCACAACCAGCATATAACCCCGGATCAGAGTTAAACCCGGAAAATCCTGACCGAAAAGCTGCTTTTGAAACGTTTTCATTCCAGGTATTAGCACTGACTCCGGCTCTAACTGCGAGTGGAATCTGGAAAACTTCAGCTCTTAATACCGGACCTGCATCCAGCTTTGATTGAAATACTCCTCCGGATTGTCTTTTATTGTAAACAGCAACCGGCATCCAGTCCAGTCCCAGCCACATATTCTTGGATTCGAAGTGATTAAAGAGTATACTCCCCGATAGATCAAGGTATTGATTTCTTGTATTCATATTATAATTTGAAAGCACGTAGTCTGCATTTTGCTCCATTTTGTAGCTTGAATTACTTTTTTGCCATTTTATCCTACTCTCATTTTTGAGCATTTCCAGTATCGTAATGCGGTTTGAAAGAGATAAATAACTGGAGTCGTTTTGTGATTCATTACCAGCCTGCTCTGGAACCGTAAATACTGAAGGCCACAGATTACTCTGCGAATTCGCTGTAAAAGCAAAATGAAAAAAGAGCATTAAAAGAAAAAAAATACTTCGCTTCATAATCGTTTAAATAATTCGAGCCATTCATCAGCACCAAGATCCTCTGGCCGCGATAATGGATTCAGGCCCAAATCGATTAAAATTTTAACTATTCTGTCTTTTTCTTCACGTGTATCACCAAGAACATTGGCAATCTGTTTTCTCCGTTTTGAAAAACCTTTACTTACAAAAGCAAAGTAATCATTCCATATTTGGACTTCAAGCTTTAAATCAAGATTTTTTTCAATAATAATCTGAAAAACTGATGAATCTACCGATGGTTTCGGGAAAAATGCACCTGAAGGAACATGAAACAATAAACGCGGTTTTCCAAAAAAACCACAGAAAATTGTTAAAAAACTGTTAGTTTTTTTATGTGCAGAAGAAACGATTCTCTCCGCAACTTCACGCTGAACCATAAAGGTGCATGATATAATATTATTTCCATATAATAAAGTTTTTTTTATTATCATGGCACCAACTGAATAAGGAAGATTACCAACTACGTGCAAAGGAAATCCGGCACGGGAAAAATCAAATGATAGAACATCTTCCTGATGTATGCAAAAAGAACCATTCCCAAGTTTTTTATTCAAAACATCGACTGCTTCAGGATCTATTTCCACAAGATGAAAATCTGGAAACCGTTCTTTTAAAAAAATGCTAAGTGCTCCCTGCCCCGACCCTATTTCCAGAATACTCTCATTACCATGAGCAGGAACCGAATAAGCAATTCTTTTTGCATAGGTTTGGGCAGTCAGAAAATGCTGTCCAAGATGTTTCTTAGGTTTCATCTTTACAAAATACCTGTGTACGTGTTATTTGTTCTAATACTGTCCATAGTATTAATTTTAATAATACCTGAATAGTTACGATTACCTTGAGCGAGTCTTGTTCGCAGACATTTGCATAAAGGGTTCCGATAAAGCCTTTTATGCACCAGATGTTCCTTTCGCAGGCTCGTCGTCAATTATCGTCTCCATTTAGGAAATATATAATCCGACCTTATAACAGCAGCCCAAGGAGATTAAAAATTGAAAAAATCTTTATTATCCATAATATTTATTATTTTCGTCAGCACTTTCTTCGTAATCAACTGTGATCGTAAAGAAAATTCTTCAGTGCAAAAAAACCAGGTACAGACAACCAAAAATATCAGATCCGTACCTTTCCAACCGCCTCAGGATTCATCAATTACCATAGAGCAGATAAAAGCCTGGCTTGCATGTAATCCGATTCTTGACTCTCTTACGATCATGTATTCCGATTCTTTTAAAACCAAAGACCCAAAACTCAGGATGCGATACCAGAAAGATTTTACTTTAGCACAAGATAAAATTTGTGTACTTTCAGGTCTCAGCGGAGGTTTTATTGAATACAAATGGATTCTGACAAATATGGGTAACCCAAAGAACAAACCGGTTCTGGACTCTGTTAAAGTAGAAACTAATTAAAATCCTGTTAACAATAATAGATGTATCTTTCTGCTTGTAAAAATTACAAGTGTATTGTAATCAGGTTATTCTTTTCATTAATGAATTAAAATGGCTGTTCACAGATTTATTCTTGGCAGAAATTCATCAAAAAACAAGTCCACCCCAAAGCGAAAACGCAAAATGCCCACTGTTTTCCAGAACATCAATTTCACCTTTTGCATCTACAAAAAATTTCCCGAACGGATTGAAATTCCATAATAGTGCAGGTCTTAAAAACCATTCTGTTCCTTTACCGAGAAACTGTTTTTTTGTACTATCACTAAATTTATCTACATTTTCCAACTGGTGCTGGAAAATGTCGGTTATTTTACCTCCTCTGACATTCTGATTTTTCCCGATATGGGTAAAACCAATTCCGATTTCGTTAATCCGGTTAAGTTGAATCATCGCAGAAGCAACTATAGCCTGAGTGTTTGGACCAAGTGGCGAGCCCAGACATTTATCAAAATGTAAAAAATTATGACTTCTACCATAAAAATGGGTATAAACCCATGGTTCAACACGCGAATACTCTGCACCAAGTATCAGATCACGGTTCCAGATGTTGCCAAAATATTGCATTCCTGCTGTCAGTGCCCATTTATTTCCCAGATCATCACTGAATATTTTCCATGGGGAAAGAATATCATCAAGAAAAAACTCCATATACCATCTGAAATTTGCAGGCCATCTGAGGTTCATATCAAAAGAGATTGCAGCATTATCCTTATCACCCGCATAATGTTCAACAAACTTGAAGGGTACAAAAGGTATCAGATAAGTCCATTCCCATCCACGCTGTTGATGTGCGTATATTGGTGAGATCTGGTTTGAATCATTTAATGGTTCAGTAGTAGTGCTTCCATAAATGATCACCTCATTAATTGCCAGATCCAGTCGTGATTGCAATAGTTTCGAGCTTAAACGGTGAATATAAAGGTATTTACGTTTATCTTTCTGCGATTTCAGTAATCCTGCAGTATGGCTGTACTTAATAAGATCAAGATCTGCAGATGCCCTGAAATAGGTAATTGGCGGAGTATTTCCCGACATGGTTAAAGGAAAATGGACTGCTGGCCCCATTTTAATATAGTCAATAGCTGTCTCCAGAGTCACCCATCCACCATCATAACGTATTCCCCCACGAGGTAGATCTGAAGAACGAACATGGCTTTCAAGTGTTCCTCTCCCATATAGGTTGTAAGGTACTCCCTCATACGGTTCATATGAGCTGGGATTAAAAAGAGTATCCGAACGATACTCTGTCCAGACATCAATTGAAGAGTAAAAAGAGAATTTGTTTATATTACCGGTTAAAGTTGGCCTGAAAATACCCTTTATTCCAACAAAGGCGCTGTCTGAAAAACCTGGCTTCAAATCACCCAAAAGCCCCAGATGAATTCTGAAATGGATATCTTTTTCAGAATTGGACCATTTAATGAGGCCCAGACCCGGATTATAATATTTCATGGCTCTAACAAGCCGACTTTTTTCTCCATTGGACAAGTCCCTCGAACTGGCAGTTAAAAGAAAATCATAAACTGCCCCATAATCAACCGGTTGATCGTAGAAAATCTGAGGTATTTCCAGATCATGACATGATGCCAATCTCCGGATCAACTGATCAAGATGACCGTTTAAACGCAAAGCCGGAGAGTATCTCCCATATATGGAAAATGAAAATATGAAAACAACAATCAAAAATCTTCTCATAATATGTTTGCTTTCCTGTCTCCCTGTAAATTTCGTTACTTCTATTTCCAGTAGCGAAATCAGGACAGGGAACTAAAAATCAGTTTTTTATTTACTCAGTACCCCAGTCATTTCTTTTATGTTCTTTTTTATATGTGGTATTTCCAGGTAAGGTTCTGGAATATCAAATTGTCTAAAATCCTGTGCAGATTTGCAAGCTTTATCCGGTAATCCAAGCTTATCGTAGCTGCATGTTATTATAGTATAACCAGCTACCAGATCCGACCAATTTAAGGGATCTCTTTTTTTACTCAAATCAACAAGCTTTTCAGCAAATCGGATAGCTTGTTTATACTGACCTGTCCACATAGAAATCAAAGCACGTATCCTGAGAAACATAGTATTGTCAGGGAAAACTTTTAATACAGAATGTGCAAGTGAATCTGCACTTTTAAACTGTTTTTGCTCAATAAGTATCCAGCAAAGAGAGTTCTTGGCAGCATAATTGTATGGAAAATCAGCATTTAATGCTATATTGATATTTTTGATTCCCTCTTTTGTTCGTCGCGAAACAAAAGGTACCCATCTGAAACTGGTACTCAGATAATAATCAAAAACACCGACCCCAAGATATGCTGCATAAAAATCAGGATCAGCCTTACACACTTCTCTAAGTACAGATACCGACTGAACTGCGTTTTTAACTGCATCAATCCATTTTCCTACTTTCGCCTGCATTATACTGATTCCGCCGCTTACATTAGCAGCATAAAACACACACATCAGCGAATCTTGCCCGGAAAGAGTTTCCAACCTTTTATCAAATTCAGTTTTGACATTTTCGGCATAAAGCTGAAAAGCGTCATTTTCAATGATATAGGATTCGTAATCCAGAATCTTTGTCTGTTCAACAGCGAATTGCAGATAAAGGGCATTATTATCCTGTGGATATTTTTGGCGATGCAGTTCTAATAAGTTTTTGGCTCCTGCGTAATCCTGTTTTACAAGAAGCACCAGAGCCGAATCGATCATTGAATAATTACCGGAAGCACTAAATACTGGCAAAACACCAAAAACAAGAACAGCACTTACTAAAATAGATTTAAAAATGTATTTTTTTAACCCCATGTTTTCCTTTAGAAACGAGATGTCATTTTTAAGTTCATATCAAAATACAGCATTGCACATCAAATAAGCAGTAACAAAAAATGTAATTTTTTTCTGAATTTTCCAAAATTGTCTTCAGATCATAATGGTTGTATTTTATATCGCAGACTAAATAAAAAAAAGAGAGTTATCAGGTGAATCGGGCAGTTTCCAATATTTATCCATCAAAAAAACAGATTTCACGTACTTTTGGATTAAAAGCAGACACTTACGAACAAAATGCTTTGATACAAAAAGAGTTGATCAGTTTAATAGCTAAAAGAATGAAAATCCAGTGTGGCAAATTCTGGGCAGATCTTGGCTGCGGTACCGGATTATTAGAAGATACCCTTGATAATTCTATAAAACGCCAGATCGCTGCAATTGATATCTCTCTGAAATCTCTGTTGGTTGTAAAAAACAAAAAATTATCCGGAGTTTCACCAGTATGTTCAGATATCGAAAAGCTGCCTGTAAAAAACAGTTCATTGTATGGAATTGTTATCTCTTCAGTTCTTCAATGGTTTCCCGATAATTTAAAAACGGTTATCGGATCTATGGCTGATTTATTAAAAAATAAAGGTACATTACTGTTTGCAGTTTTTTCATCCGATTGTTTTCGTGAACTTATTTATGTTCAAAAACATTTTCAAATCGAACCACCTGTTATATTACCAGATATGAAAACCCTTTCCGCTCTCCTGCAAACAAAGAATCTTGCCACAATTGAATTTGAAGAGTTTAAAAAGACGCTCTATTTTTCCTCAGCATTTGATCTGCTTGGTAGTCTCAGTTCAATTGGAAGTACAGCCATAAGCGGGAAACGGCTTACAAGAAAGAAACTTAAAGAGTTTTGTACAAAATATGAGGATATGTTTGGTTCTTCAGAAGGAGTGCCCCTTACCTATCATGCGATTGTCGGAACAGCTATAAAAGAGAGTTAAAAAATGAGTGATAACAGAAAAAAAGGGTTTTTTATTACAGGAACTGACACAGACATCGGCAAAACGTATATATCAAGAATTCTTGCAGATACTCTGGCAACAAAAGATTCTGTGACATATATGAAACCTGTTCAGACCGGCTGTAAAAGGAATAATCATGGTGATTTATCGGCTCCGGATTTTGAATATGTAATGAGTGGGAAAGCCATTTATTCGGGCACATACGATCAACATATTCCATACAGGTTTGAACCTGCCTGCTCACCGCATCTTGCAGCACAACTGGCCTCAGTAACAATCTCCATTGACCATATCAGCGAATGTTTCAGCAAAATCTCGCATCAAAACACAATAACTATTGTTGAAGGGGCGGGAGGTGTTATGGTTCCTTTGAGTGAAAAAGACAGTATGGCAGATCTGATGCTTCATTTAGGACTTCCTGCAATTCTTGTAACTTCTCCGAAGCTTGGTACAATTAATCATACACTGCTTTCACTAAATGCTTTAAAAGAAAAGGGAATCAAAACTGCAGGAATAGTTATGAACAACTGCGGTAATGAGCCCACTGATTTTATTTATCATGATAACATAAAAACGATTCGGGACTTTATCAGGCCACTCCCCTTTCTGGAAGTCCAATATGAATCAACAAGTAACTCTATTGAAGGATTTTGCGATGCAATCAAAAAGCTCATTTGACCGGCTATGGATGCCATTTACCAGTTATCAGGACTGTATTGATAATCCACCCAGAATAATTGAATATGGATCTGGAATCTATGTGTTTGATAAGGAAGGACGCGGGTATATAGATGCAATCGGTTCATGGTGGGTAAATATTTTCGGACACAACAACCCTGAAATAACAGATGCAGTAAAAAAACAGCTTGACAAAATTGAACATGTAATAATGGCAGGTTTTATCTCTGAACCATCCCTTGAGCTTTCCGGGCTTTTAGGTTCAATTCTTCCAAAGAATTTAAGCAGGATTTTTTATTCAGATGATGGTTCGACATCTGTTGAAGTAGCGCTCAAAATCGCACTTCAGTACCATGCACTTAAAAACAGTCCCAGATCCGAATTCGTTGCTCTGGGAGGAGCTTATCATGGAGACACTCTGGGTGCAATGTCGGTAGGAATGGTTCCTCAGTACCATTCGCTTTTTCATGAACGTTTCAAAAAACAACATTTTACAGATTCACCATACTGTTATCGCTGTCCGGCAGGAAAAAACTGCTCTTCATGTAATGCGGAATGTATGGATTCTCTTCAGAAAATACTTGAAGAACATGGAGAAAAGATTGCTGCATGCATTTTTGAACCTATGGTACAGGGTGCCGGTGGAATGCGGATCTATCCGGAAAAAGTGCTTAAACGGATTTTTTCTCTTTGCAAACAATATGATATTCTGACAATTGATGATGAAGTTGCGATGGGATTTGGACGAACCGGAAAGATGTTTGCCTGTGAACATGCAGGAAAAACACCCGATATAATGTGTCTGGCCAAAGGCCTTACAGCCGGTTATCTGCCTCTGGCAGCAACTGTTGTAAATGAGAAAATATTCAAGGAATTCCAGGGTGATTACAAGTCTAACCGTACATTCTTTCATGGTCACTCATTCACAGGCAATCCACTGGCATCTGCTGCCGCATGCGCATCAATGAAACTATTAACAAACAATAACATTCCTCAATCACTGAACAACATAATCGAAACATTCAGCAAAGGCCTTTCAAATTTCAATAAATTCGACATCGTTGGAGATGTAAGATCGATTGGTATGGTTGGAGCAATTGAGCTGGTAAAGGACAGAAAAAACAAGGAGAAAATTCCTGCAGATCTGAGATTTGCTCATAAAGTTACGCAGAGAGCTCATAAATACGGACTTTTAATCAGGCCGCTTGGTGATATTATCTATTTCATGCCGCCGTACATTATTACTGAAGAACAGATTGAGAACATGTTCTTTTTAACTGAAAAAGCCTTGAAAGAAACGATAGATGAGAACATCTCCGATTTACGATAGAATAAACAGGACTCTTTCTGCCCGAAAGGCAAACTCTCAATTCAGATCTATCCCGCAGTATACGGAACATGAAAAATCAATAGATCTGTCTTCAAACAGCTATCTTTCACTTCATGCGTGTAACGAAATCCGGAGAGAAGCCGCCATGCTGATTGAAAATCATCACTGGGGCAACCTGGCATCCCGTTTGGTTGAAGAACATTCTCCTCTTTTTTGTGAACTGGAAAAAGAGATTTGCAACTGGAAAGAAACCGAAACTGCTCTTCTTTTCAATTCAGGATATGCTGCCAATCTAGGTATTATATCAGCCGTATGCAGTAAAGATACCGAGGTTTTCTGCGACAGGCTTAATCACGCATCCATTTACGACGGAATCATCCTTTCTGGATGTAAATTAAACCGTTATAGTCATAATGATATGAGCGATCTAAACAAAAGACTCGAGCAATCTGTTTCAAAAGAAAAAATGATTATCACAGATACTGTTTTCAGCATGGATGGCGACAGGGCGCCACTTTGTGACATATGCGAACTGGCAAAAAAACATAATGCCATGGTTATGGTTGATGAAGCACATGCGGCAGGAATTTTCGGAAAGCAGGGAAACGGAATGGCTGATGAACAGGGTGTTGCAGAATTTATCGATATAAAAATGGGAACCCTAAGCAAAGCAGTTGCCGGTCTTGGCGGGTTCTTTGCCGGAAGCAGCCTTTTAAAAGATTATTTTGTAAACCATTGCAGAAGCCTGATCTATTCTACTGCTCTTCCCCATTCTGTATTGGCCTTCAATCTTGCATCAATACACTATATCCGGAATAATCCGAAAATCGGTAAAAAGTTGCTTATATTATCACAAAGATTCAGAAATTCCTTAAAGAAAATCGGCTGCAATACACTGAACTCGACAACACAGATAATTCCGTTTGTTACCGGAAATGAAAATGAAGCAATAGCATTATCCGGATTTTTACGTCAGTATGGAATTATTGCTCCTGCAATCCGGCCACCTACTGTTCCAAGGCAATCTGCACGTCTGAGGTTTTCTGTTCACCTTGGGTTTGACGAACAGCAACAGGATTTTGTAATTGACAAACTTTTACAGTGGAAAAAGCAGAATGGATAGAAACTGGATCGTTCTTGGCGGATGGGGTATAAAACCTCAGATTTTGTCTGGTATTTTTGGGAATAAGGCACATTATCTGGATTCAAATACTGTAATGCCCGAGCTACTTGACAAAGACGGAGCCTTGAAACCGGACTGGAAAAGTATAATACTGAAATACTGGAACAATTTTTCAAATAAACCGTTACTGGTTGCAGGATGGTCTACCGGAGCTGTTATAGCAGCATCAATAGCCAACCTTATTAATCCCGATTACCTTGTACTATTGTCTCCTACGCTTTGTTTTTGTCGTAAAGGGAACTACAGATTGGGAGTACGCAGATCTGTTCTTCAGTCGATGATAAAAACAATTAAAACCAATAAAGAGAAAGTAATTGAGGATTTTCTGAAAGCATGCGGGATACACGGTAAATTTGAAGTCATATATTCAGAAACTGAACTTATAGCTGGTTTAAAGTTTCTGGAACAGGCAGACCTTCGTTTCGAAAACAAACTGCCATCAAATTCAATTGTTGTCCATGGTACAGACGATTTAATAATTCCTGTTGATGCAGGAAAAGGTTTTAGCGAACAGTTGAAATGCAGTTTTTTTGAAATTAACGGGCCACATGCCTTTTTCAGTTCACAATCGGAAAGTGATAGTGTTAAAAATCTAATAAATGAGATATTTTTTATTGACAACATTTAAATTATTACCAAAATCGGACGATTAATTTACAGCTTGTCCCGCAGTGCGGGAATGAGCTGCGAGAGCGCATTGAACAGAAAGGGTTTATGGCTGTGAAAGTCATATTTACTTTCACCTTTGTCGTTATCGTAATCGTGCACGAATGGATATTAAACGTTCTGGATCCGATTCTTTTGTCAATCTCTGCAAAGCGATCGCGTAAAGGAATCGTCTGATTTTGGTATTACAAAAGGAGTTTTTGATGCAGGCATTTTTAAAAGCATCACAGCTTTTTGACAAAGCAGTTAAAGGTTCCATAGACCAAAATGATCTTGATACCATTATTTCATGGCCGGATGAAGAGCTTTCGGTGTTGTTTGCATGTGCAGATCAGGTTCGCAGAAACAGTTTCTCTTCGCAGGTTGACCCATGCACAATAATGAATATCAAATCGGGCGGATGCAGTGAAGATTGTGCTTTTTGCGCTCAATCTGCCCATAACAACACATCTGTTTCTGTAAAGGCACTGGCCAGCCCCGATGAAATCAGAAAACAGTGTGAATATGCATTCAGGAACAATCATCCATTCTGTGTAGTCTCAAGTGGCCGCCATTTATCAGGTGATGAACTAAAACAGATAATTGATACTCTTAAAGAATGCCCCGGAGAGAAACATGCCTCTCTAGGGATCTTGAGTGAAGATGAGTTCAGGATGCTTGTGGATGCAGGTGTGGTATGTTATAATCACAATCTTGAAACCAGCCGTTCTTTCTTTCCACAGATCGTCTCGACCCATACCTGGGATGAACGCGCCCAAACCGTAAAGCGCGCCAAAAAAGCAGGATTACATGTATGCTGCGGCGGCATTTTTGGTCTGGGAGAATCGTGGGAACACCGCAAGGAATTCTGTTTACAGTTAAGGGAACTCGATGTTGATTCAATCCCTATCAATTTTTTCAATCCTGTTGAAGGAACCCGCACTCCGGCACCCAAAGAAACCCCTCTTCAGTTCCTGAAAATCATCTCCATGTACCGTCTGGCTATGCCCAAAAAGGTAATTAAAGTCTGTGGCGGACGCGAATTCCATCTTGGAAATCTTCAGTCAATGATGTTTTTTGCAGGAGCAAATGGATATATAAGCGGCGGATATCTTACAACCGGTGGAGCAGGAATAGATAATGATGACCAGATGATAAAAGCATTAGGATTAACAAAAAGAATAAAATAGATTATACCTGGTTTTAGAAGATAGATTCGGTGTCCCCAAGTGGGAGAAAAATATGAGAAACAGAAAAAAGTTGTAAGTATTTCTTTTCCGGACCGGAATTCGAGTTTGCTATCGGTATCGGAATCGTTGACAAATTGGAATCCATACCAAACGGCGTACCGGATGAATTTCTTGCCACTAACAAAGAAGATGTACCTGGAAGAGGACTACTGTTTGCCGGAAGGCTTGAGATTTACCAGAAAGGGATCGATATTCTTCTTGAGCAGTTCTCTGTTCTGATCAAAAAATTTCCAGACCTTACCCTTACGATTGCCGGAGGCGGCAAGGATCGTGTCAAAGTTGAGTTACTGATCAAAAAATTAAATTTACAAAATAATACCAGGATCAAAGGCAGGGTAGATATATATGAACTAAAATGTCTTTATTCCAGTTCATATATTACTGTAATACCTTCGAGGTATGAATCGTGGGGCATGGTCTCTCTTGAATCACAGGCCTGTGGTACACCTGTAGTTGCATCGAACATACCTGGATTACGTCAGACGCTGAAACACCAAAAAAGCGGGTTTCTGTTTAATAATACAGATGAACTGATATCATATATCAGTTCATTATTGAATAACAATAAAATGCATGAGCAGATGAGTCATGAAGCGCGGAGATTTGCATCTGGATTTACCTGGAAGAAACAGGCTGTTCGAACAAAAGAGTTTATGGAAAAATTAATCAGGAGATAATTAATTATGCAAAAACCTTGTGTTATTTGTAATATCATAAAAGGTATCGAATTCTCCTGTATCGTGTATGAAAATAATGACTGCATAGCATTTCTGGATAAACGGCCACTTTTTACCGGTCATACGCTTCTTGCACCAAAAGTGCATATTGAAACCATTGCAGATCTTTCTACAGAACTTAATTGCAAACTGTTCAGTATAACCCGAAAACTAAGTATTGCGGTTCAGAACGGTACCGGTTCTCAAGGGACATTTATTGCAATCAATAACAAGGTGAGCCAAAGCATCCCCCATCTTCATATCCATATTGTGCCACGAACAAAAGGTGACGGATTAAGAGGATTTTTCTGGCCCAGAAAAAAGTATTCCGGGGAATCGGAAATGGATGAGATAAAGGAAAAAATCAGGCAGGCATTATGAACAGAACATTTGTAATTCCGATAACCAAAAATGCAATCTGGCCATGAAAAAGCTTTCTTCTTTTGGCTAACCTTCCTTTGTGTATAAGTGCATCAATTTATATAATGCAGATAATATTGTACCAATTAAAGTTGCATACTATAAAGAATTTTATGCAAACTACTATTTCTCTCTTCTTCTGGATAAGAAACACAGATAAATTTACATGCTTATGGTTATATTTTGAGATATATTTATTATATTGTAATAATGACAAGTCTTATTATGATTCATACCTCGTCTACATACAAAATTTCAAATTGGCACTATAAATTTTAATTCTTAACTGATTGCAGGAGGACAGGTTTATGAAAACACTATATCATGGTGTACAGTTTAAATGTATAGCAGCCATAGCAATGGCATTCCTTCTTATGAATGCTATGAACATTGATGCTCAACAAGGAAATGATGGGGAAAAAACATTCCCACACGTAATAAATAAGGAAGAAAGAGATTTTTTGCCTAATGGATACCACTATGAAATGTGGAAGTTGGATCCAGGAACTGTGCAAATGACTGTATATAATGATGATGCAAAGTTTAGAGTGGAATGGAGTAATATTCGTAATTTCGTAGCCCGTGTTGGTTTGAAGTATGACGAAACACAGACACATGATGAGATTGGGACATTCACCGCTGATGTAGCATTTCAGAAATCGGGATTACAGGGCGATGGTATTGCATATTATGGTATATATGGGTGGACGGTTGACCCTTTAGTTGAATTTTATGTCATGGAGGACTGGGAAAACTGGAGACCAACAGCAGGGGATGGTAACCACCACTCCAAAGGCACAATCAACGTTGACGGTAGTCAATATGATGTGATAACACGGCAAATGCATAACCAGCCGTCCATTAAAGATTCTGCATCCTTTCCTCAGATCTTC
>Ga0209723_1001948_pt1 | contig 29677 bp, 34 predicted proteins | sample BiotimSIPDNA_2_FD_185750 | JGI IMG/M metagenome (GOLD analysis project Ga0209723, IMG submission 185750) | Anaerobic biogas reactor microbial communites from Washington, USA - Biogas_R2 time_0 SIP DNA (SPAdes) (version 2) | ecosystem: Engineered > Bioreactor > Anaerobic > Unclassified | place...
ACAAAGGCAAAGGTCTATTCACTCAGAGCCGAATGCTTTAAACCCAATTTCCCCCTGGGGTTAGGGGTAAAACGTGCGGAGCACACCTTTAAAGCGATTTTTTTTGAGTGTTTGATATTTCGTGTGAAGGAAATATTATGAGGTATGATTTAAATCTAAATTCTTTTTAATCGTTTTTACTATTGAAGGAAGATTCTCAATTCAGGTAGGTTTTTAAAATACTTTCAGGTTGGCAGGAATTTCAATCTGGCGATGACGTTTGCGTACCGGAAAAGATTTCACGATAGTGAAATGTTTCCGTTGAAGCGGAACGCAGTGGAGCGGAAAAAGGTAAAGCAAGCAGGAATCACGCAGAGCGTGATTAGTTATTATTTAAAATATTGTATAACAATATTTTAACCTTTTTCCGTTTTGAAAATGTATACATTTATGTATACATATATTTATAATGTATTGATAATTAATTTTAAAATGTATACATTCGTGTCTACATTTTATTAATTATGGAAGAAAATACAACAATACGAGTAGAGAAGGTAGATAAAGATTTACTCGATACTTTAAGGAAAAGAGACGGTATTTCGTCAAATATAAAGTACTTTAAAGCAATGGTAGAATTTTTTAATTCTACTGGATTGAATCCTTCCGAAAAAGTAAAATCTACGTCTGGGGAATTAAAGAAGCTTCGTGATGTAGTTGTTTCATTTACCCGTACACAAGAAGAAAAGAAGCTTGACCCGATAATGAAAACACTCGATGAGCTTACGAATACCTTACTTAATTTTCTTAAATCAGAAGCTCTACGTAAGCAAGATTTTATAAAATATATGGATAGTCTAAATTTAAGTAATTCTGGTGGAGCCAACATTGTGAATAATCAGAGAGCAAAAGAACTATTCAACGAATTTATTTCGAAGATGAATTCTAAAATGAGTGGTTATTCTGTAGATAAGAAAACCGTACAACATTACAAGAACCAGTTTGAATCTTTATAATATTCTATGTACGTAAAAGTCCACGGAACAAAGGATTATGTTAAGGGGAATTCCCAGGGGTGTAAAGACCTGGTAGATTATCTTAATAAGGAAAACGAAGGTAAAGAGTTGTTAGACCGTGAATTTTTCTTTAATCAGCACCAGGAACATATAACCGACACGAAAGTAATTGATGTAATTGATAATAATCACAAAGGCTTAAAGAAGGCTGATGCCAAGTTTTATATGATAAGCGTTAACCCTTCCGAACGGGAATTAAAATATATGGCAGAATTGGCTACCGGAAGGAAGATTGAACACATTAGCCAGATGACCAAAGTTGAGTTGGAGCGATATAATTCCCTTTTTAAAGATTATGTTAACAAGGTTATGGACGAGTATGCTAATTCCTTTAACCGTGGAATTACAAAAGACAACCTGCATTATTTCGCCAAAATTGAACAACAGCGAAAATATAAAGGCTTTGAGCGTGAAGTAAAAGAGAATCTTGTAAAAAGTGGAGATTTGAAACCTGGTTTACAAACCCATGCACATGTTGTTGTGTCTCGTATGGATGTGGAACAGAAAATAAGTTTAAGCCCACATTCCAAATCAAGAGGACACAGTAAAAACCACAAATTAAACGGCAAGAGCGTTCAACAAGGTTTTGATAATGTTGCTTTCAAGGTAAACTCTGAAAAAGTATTTGATAAAACCTTTGGTTATAGTAGACAAATCCAAGAAAAGGCTGCGTACAGGATGTTACAGAACAATGCTTACAAGGTTCTTGGATTCAGGAAGGATGTTAATATGGGGAAGGCAATTATCAATCAAAGAGCTTTGGAGTTTTTTACAAGGCAATTGGGTGAAAAAACTGTTAGTGCCTTAATGAATGCCAATCCTTACTTAAAGGCTGCCTATAAAGCTGTGAGACTAGCTAAACAGGGTATTGATATAATTCTGAAAATATAATTAAATCAAATGAATATAATTGAAACAATCTTAAAGGCTGATGTTGAAACTAAGGTATTCATCTTACTTTCATTGGTGTTTTTAATATTTGTACAGTACAAATTATTTAAAATCCGTCTAAAGAAGCTCCGAAATTTTCTTATTTTTTTATTGCACGTAGCTTTTGGAGCTTTATTATACTTTGTCTCAAAGTATCATTTCTTGGTCCATATTTCGGTCTATGTGCTGCCATCACTTATTATTGCTGGTTTGATTCATTTTATAGGTACAATCAATTTTAAAGCAAAAAAACAGCAAACGTATAAATTTTATTTTCGGACAGTAAGAGGTACAAAAGTTATTATTACTAACATTTTCCGTCATATTGCTTTAATTGGTGGTGCTGGTTCTGGTAAGACAAGAGGCTTTATAAAGTGGCTTATTATGCAGATGGCTAAATACAATTTCAGTGGTCTGATTCACGACTATAAGAAATTTGATTTGGCAAAGACAGCCTATACTCATTACCTTGATTCAAACGTCCAGTTTAAGGGAATAAATTTTTTTAGTTTAAGACATTCTTTTCAGTTTAATCCAATATCATTAAAAGCAATCCCTGCTCCTGCATACGCCAATGAAGTTGCCCATACGTTTATAGTAAACTTATCCAAAATGACTAAGACTACAGACCCTTACTTTGTTGAAGCGGCTGAGTCTTTACTGGCTGCCGTAATATGGAAATTCAGGGAAGATATTCCAAATAAATGCTATTTCCCTTATGTAGCAACGTATTTAATGCTCGCAACAACTGAGCAGGTAAATGACTTCTTAAGTACTAATATGCAAGCTGAATTATTAGCATCTCCTTATAGAAAAATAATTGCTAATGAGAAAGGGGCAAGCTCTATAGAATCAACACTTGCAAATGCTCTTAGAAAAGTAGCTTTACCTGAAATATTTTGGGTTCTTTCCGGTGATGATATTGACCCGGAGTTGAACAACCCCGAATCGCCAGTATTGCTTTGCATTACCAATACTATGAAGCTTGAAGCTACTTATGCGCCCATTATAGCAATGATTATTGACGTTTGTTCCAAGTCAATGAGTGAGCCTAACAAAAACCCATCCGGTGTAATTGTAGAAGAAGGCTCAGTTATTTATTTACCCAGTTTGGCAAAAATGGCAGCCACCCTAAGAGAGTATCTTACCTTTGTTCTGTTTTGTATACAAGATATAACACAAGGCGAGCTTCTCTATGAACGATTGGGAATAAAATCTTTATTGGGAAACTTAGGTACGCATATTTACGGCCGTGTTATGGATATGGAAACAGCAGAAAAATATGCTAAAATGTACGGACGTTTTTTTAAGCGATTTACCAGCCGAACGAGAAATAGTTCGAGTCTTGGAGCTAAAAGTTATACTGAAAGTGAGAGACAAGTTTATGTGAAGGAACCGGAAGAATTTTTGCAATTGGAACCTTTTCATTTCTTTGGATTGGTAGCAGAAGGTAATGTAAAAAAGTTTGATGAAACCTTTTTAATGTACGATGAAGAAGAGTTTGATATACCTGAAGTAAAAGATGTAACTCCACAAATGGTAAAAGCAAATTTTGAAAAGGTTTACAATGAAATTAAGATGATGTTATAAATAGCTTATAAATAAGCAATTAAATATTTTCTTAAAATAATTCGTAAATTTTTTATTATAAAAGTTCTACTATATAGTAGAACTTATTATATTTGTACCCATACTTAAACTTAACCGATTCTTATGCGAATTTTTACATTGTTTGTTCTTCTCTCGTTTCTTACAGTGACGATTCAGGCGCAATCTATAAGAAAATCAGGTTCTAAATATGTGAGCATAACCGCCTCGCAATTAAAATATGGGAATGATTTTGGGCTTCAATATGAGCAGTATTTTTCAAAAGGTTTTTCTTACTTCTTAAAAACTGTTTATGAAAAATCAACGGTTGAACTTACATCTTATAATACATACAGATTAGACGTTGGCTCATATAAGAGCATTAGTTCATCTTTGGATGACCTTTATTTGAATATTGGTATTGCAGGTTATCTTGGCCAGCAATTTATAACAAATGAATATTATCCACAGGAAGAAAATTTCGTTTATGGAATCTATTTGAATCCTAAAATCGAGTATTTTATTATAGACAACCTCTCCCTGGCTCTTGGATTATCCACATATTTTGATTTTAACAGCGATTTCAGAAATAAACATTATTCATATAGCTTAACCTTATCTTATCAACTATAAAATGTATTGTCATGAAAAAAATTTTCGTCCTTAATGCGTTATTAATTATTACGTCCTGCTTTGCTTTTGCAAGCGATTATTATTTTGACGTTGCAAATCAATTGTGCTTAGACAACCCATCTACAATGGTAAGTGAAGAACCAGGTTTCGTAGATTGGCGTAAAATTGAAGTCATTGACCTTTCAGGAAATATTATCGCAGAAGGTAGTAGTACATTCGATTTAGATTATTCCGACGTAAATAGTCCTGTTATCACTAACAAAGGACTAGAAGGACAATATAATGTTAGAAGGACAATACGTTATTGTAATAGGCGTGCTTTAGGCGTCTGTGTGGATTGGAATGTTATTACGGATGAAGAACTGGTTACTTTTTATGCAAACCTTTCAGAATCGGAGATTATTACTGATTTATCCAATGTATGTGCTGACGCTGTAACCACCGTTGAAGTTAATATTGACCCCGATGCTGATTTAAGTTATTGCTATTTTACATATCAGTATTTAAATAGTGCCGGCCTATTTACACGTAACAAGCAAATTACTAGACATGGAAGGAATGTATTTGAAATTGATTGGGACGAACCAGGTTCCAGTTGGGATGATAACTATTCAGGTTCGATAAGGATTGAATTAAAATGTATGTCCTCTTTGTGTGGACTTATAACCAATGAAGTTGATATTATTACATGTACAGGTGTTTTGAGTGCGCCACCCGTACCGATGGGCTCAAGTTCAGTTTGCCAGGATGCTTCTGTTACTTATAACATAAACCCTATTAGCGGGGCAACACAATATGATTGGGAGTTGTCTCCGACAACAGCAGGAACACTTTCGGAATCTGGGACGAATGCTACAGTAAATTTTTCACCTACATTTTATGGTTCGGCACAGGTAAGGGTAAGGGCAAGAAATTGTGGTTGGAGTAATTTTTCATCATGGAAAAATATTACTGTTACTCAATTACCAGCACAAGCAACAACACCAAGCGGACAAACAGTTGTTTGCCAGGGTTCACAAAACGTTGCTTATACAACAAGCGCAACAAGAGCATCGAGCTATACATTTTCAATTAGTCCATCAACAGCAGCTTCAATAACTGTTTCTGGCAGTACTGCATACCTTGATTTTTCAAGTAGCTTTACAGGAAATGCTACCTTATATGCCACAGGTGTTAATTGTGGTAGTGGCCCGGTATCATCGGGAAGAACAATAACAGTAAATCCACTTCCAGGAACAGCAGGAACACCCACAGGAAATAATTCTGTTTGTAAGGGTGCAGCAGGTGTTAGTTATTCAACAACAGGGGCTTCAAATGCATCATCTTATACTTGGCAATTATCCCCTTCAACTGCCGGAACAGTTTCAGGAACCGGAACAACCGGAACAGTCACATTTGCATCGAGTTTTTCAGGAGCAGCAACACTCAGGGTCAGGGGTGAATCTTGCGGTTCAGGTAATTGGTCTAGTCCATTGACAATTAATGTGGCTAATGATTTGGGAACACCTGTAACACCTTCGGGAACTGTTGAACTTTGTCAGAATCCGGCCAATACAACTTATACAATATCTTCTTTGCCAAACGCAAGTTCTTATGTTTGGGAGCTTTCACCTACTGATGCAGGTTTAATATCTGGAACAAGTACATCGGGTACAGTAGATTGGAGTTCATCGTATAATGGTACTGCAACCGTCCGTGTAAGGGGTGTTAATGGTTGCGGTTCAAGCGCATGGTCAAATAATTTATCTATAAATATTGCACCATTACCAGGAACTTGCGCTCAACCTACCGGGACATCAAGCCGTTGTCAAGGTTCAGGAACTTCAAACTATACTGTAGGCAGTGCAGACAATGCAACAAGTTACCAGTGGGAATTATCGCCTGCAGGTGCAGGTTCTGTAGCAGGGTCAACAACAACCGGAACAGTTACATGGAATGCAAGTTATACAGGTACAGCAACCGTCCGTGTGAGAGGTGTTAATGATTGTGGTAATGGTGCTTGGTCAAGTACTCACCAGATTACAGTAAATCCATTGCCTGGAAAGGCGGCTACTCCTATTGGAACAAATTTCACTTGTCAAGGCTCAATAGGTCTTAGTTATTCAACTGCCGGAGCCGATTTTGCAACTGGTTTTGCATGGGAAATATCACCTGTTACGGCTGGTATGCTTATTCAGAATGGCACACTTGCGACATTAAACCTTGATGAAGATTTTACAGGAACAGTTTCTATCAGGGTCAGGGGTGTAAGTTGCGGGGCTGGTGCGTGGTCGGATAATTTAAGCTTAACTGTTGCATCTTCTATTGACAGCGCAAGCACACCCACAGGTGAAGTGGAACTTTGCCAAGATGCAGCCAATACAACTTATACAGTTTCTGCTATTGCTAATGCCCAAACCTACGAATGGAATTTGTCCCCGTCAAGCGCAGGTTTAATATCAGGAACAAGTACAACTGCAACAGTTAATTGGAGTTCTACATTTAATGGAAATGCTTCTATTTCTGTAAGAGGAAGAAATACTTGCGGAACAAGCAACTGGTCAGTTCCATTGGTTGTTACTTTAGACCCATTGCCTGGGGCTTGTCCTGTACCAACAGGTTCTACTTCTATTTGTCAGGGAACAACTTCTGTTTCTTATTCTCACACTGGTTCTTTAAATTCTGATAGTTATATCTGGGAACTTTCTCCTTCAAATGCAGGAACTATTTCAGGAAGTGGTACAACTGCAACAGCTAACTTCAATTCAAGTTTTACAGGAACGGCAACCATCCGTGTGAGAGGTGTTAATGGTTGTGGTAATGGAGCTTGGTCGGATAATCTACAAGTTTTGATTAATCCATTACCAGGGAAAGCATCCGTACCGATAGGCACAAGTTCATTATGTCAGGGAACAACGGGCGTAGCTTATAATACTTTGGGCGCAACATTTGCTTCAAGTTACGATTGGGATATTTCACCTTCAACGGCTGGAACATTAGTAGAAAATGGTACAAGTGTTACAGTAAATTTTGCTGAGAATTTTACCGGGCAAGCTATTTTAAAGGTTCGTGGTTTAAGTTGCGGGGCTGGTCCGTGGTCGGATAATTTTACTATTAATGTCATTCCAAGCCTTGACCAACCATCATTACCGATTGGTGATGTTGAAATTTGTCAAAATGCACCAAATACAACTTATACAACATTGAAGGTTAACGCTGCAACTTCCTATGATTGGTCAATTTTGCCTGTAAGTGCTGGTATTATAATAAACTATGGGGATTCTTGTGCTGTCAATTGGAGTTCTTCTTTTACTGGCGATTTAACATTGAATGTGAGGGCGTATAATACTTGTGGTTACAGCGAGTGGTCAGACGAATTAAATATTAATGTTTCACCGCTTCCGGGGAAAAGTTCAATGCCTACGGGTCCTTCTTATTTGTGTCAGGGTGGAGAAGTTCAATTACATGTTGATTCAATTCAGAATGCAACACGTTATAAGTGGGATATTTTACCATTAAACGCATTTAATTTTGCCAGTGATTCAACCCAAAACAATGTTTCTATTTCGATAAGTGATAGCTATTCTGGTAGAATTTATTACAAAGTATATGGTGAAAATTTATGCGGACTTGGTGAAGTATCTCAAAATATATTTCTGGATGTTCTTGAATCTCCTGATGTGCCACAACTAACAGTTGATTCAGTTAATTGCTATGGTGAAGATGTAAGTCTTTTTGTTACAAACAACTTTGGCAATTTTACAACAAAATGGTATGATTCACAGGAAAAACTTTTAGGTTCAGGTGATAACATTAACTTCTCAATAGATGATAATACAGGCTTTGTTTACGTCCAGTATAATAGTACAAATGGATGTAGTTCTCCATTAACAAAGGTCTCAATGAATGTTCCACCAAAGGTTATTGCTAATTTCAGTGCACCTATTACAAGTATAAAAAATGGTGAAGCAATAACATTTGTCAATGAAAGTAGTTCCAATGCTTCTACTTATTCATGGGATTTTGGGGACGGATTGACAAGTAAGCTAAAATCACCTGTACATAGTTATTTTAACAATGGGAAGTATGATGTAAGGCTCACTGCCTATGATAAATACAATTGTTTTAGTTCTATGCTGAAAGAGGATTTGATTAGTGTTTCGGAAACAGGTGTATTATCAGTTAGTAACATCAAAATATTAGGTATTGACATATATCCTAACCCTTCTGATGGTCTAATAAATATCAATACCGAGAAATACGATTTGGATAATGAAATTGATATTAAAATTTATAATAGCTTAGGTCAATTTGTACTCCAACAAACGCTTAATACAGGTTCTGTACAGTCAATTGATTTATCGGATAGTAAACCAGGTTTGTACATCCTACAAATTACTGTAAACGACTTTACAAACTCTAAGAAAATTATTATTGAATAGGGTGTTATGAAGAATTATTTGTTTTTAATATCAATTTTCTTGCTGTTTTCCTGTGATGATTCAGTGGACATCCACATGGAAAACAATACGGAACCTGAAATTAAGATACGTAGATACGGGTCAAATCATGAATTTAAGACTTCTATATCTGATTCATTCAGGATTAGTTCCGATGCATATATTTTTGAATGTCAGATACTCGATGAAGTTGATTACAAAGACTTGGCTTATGATTACACTTTCAGCTTTGGAAGTGGAAATTTTGAGTTTATCAAAGACAATCAACTCGCATTTACACCTGATTATACAGGTGTAAATGTATTCAATATCAAAGTTACCGATGTATATGGTGCTGAATCTTTTGCAAACGCATCTATTTTTGTCTTTGATAATTTACCACCAGTTGCAAAGCTCTCAATAACTGAAAAAGAAAATTATTATGAGTTTGATGCTTCTGAAAGCTTTGACCCGGACAAAAATTATGGCGGTTATATTATTCAATACAAACTTACGATAAATGGCACGCAGCCCATTTATCGTAAAGAGCCTATAATCAATTTTCAAGGTTTATTTATTGATAACCCAACAGTTGTAAAATTGGCTGTTCAGGATAATGATTCAGCCTGGTCGGAAGAAATTAATCAAATATTATATCCTTAAATTTTAAAATTATGAATAAACGGTATTATTTAACTCTTTTACTTTTAGTTGGCTATTTGCAAAACACATTTTGCTATTCAGTAAGTGAATTTGCACAACAGCTTAAAACTTTCAATTCAAGTTATATTTTGCCCCTTTTGGGAGCAGGTATAGGTATTTATGCCCTTGTGAGTGGTATTATGAGAATCGGAAAAATCAGAAAAGGCGGGGAAGAACAAACCGATGCAATTATGAACTGGTTAGGTTCTCTTATATGGCCAGTTGTGGTAGTTGTTATTGGTGAGGGTGTAGTTTTAGCGTTTTCAGCAATCTTCGGTTAATGAAAGAGTTTGAACACGATAAAACAAAGGACATAATACCACGAATATTAGGGGGACTATCAATACCTGTGGGAGTTTTGATAATCTTCTTATGGATTTTGTCAATCCCCCTGATATTTATACCTCAGTTTAATCCGTGGAAAATTCTTTATTCTGCTTTGTTTGACGCTACGGTTTACACGGTGGCAGCGTTTGTTGACGTTTCAAACAATGGAATTCATAATGTAATAAAGATGTTGTTTTCCAAGAATATTGAGGCTGTTAAGATTAAACATTCCAAATTTTTAATGAAATCAGATGATTCTAAGTGAAAAGGATATAAATCCTATATATGATATTGATAACAATATGGTTTTGGGCAATAATGGAGATATTTCATTTTTGTTTGCTTTGGGGTTGCCTGAGAAGTATAGCTTGGGAGAAAAGGATTTTGACCAGATTCATTTAGACAGGTTTCGTTTTTATTCTATGTTGCCTTCCAACAGTGTAGTTCATAACCAACATATTTACCTTAGCCGAAAATTTGAAGGGCTTAAACAAAACTCAACCTTTCTTCAAAAAGCTACCAATAAATATTTTACTGGCCGTGAATACAATCTACACTTGCCCCTTACCTATATTACCCTGACAAATTTTAAGAGCCTTAAGCGAAATTATTTAAATGCAGGGCTGTTTAACTCCGGGGTAATTAAACATGATTTAAACCGTATTGAAAAATTTTCCCGTACTGTTGAAAGAGCTACCACATACATGAATAATAGTGGTTACATTAGTTACGAACCTTTGGAAGAATCTTTCATCAATAATCTTATATTAAATTACTTAACTGGTTTTAATGGTCAACGTTTGACAGATATTGAATTTAGGCCTGTATTTAAGATTGGGGACAATTATTTCAAGCAATATGCTGTCATTAATACAGATAATCTTCCTAATAAGTTTGTAAACATTATTGAAGATAGGAATTACAGTTCTCCTGACCATCCTTTTTATAAAAGCTTCTTTGAACTAATCGGGTTAGAATTTGACTGTAATCATATTGTAAACCAATATGTATATCTTGACGACCATAAAGAACATTTAAAAGAACTTGAAGACAGGGCAGACAAACTTGAACAGTTTTCTAAATTCGGTCGGGAGAATAAAACAGGGGCAAAGGAAATTGAAGAGTATATTGACCAGATATACAAGGACAGCTCTACACATTTAATGCGTTCACATATTAATGTCCTTGTATGGTCTGACAACCTTAATGAACTAAAATTTATTGATAATAATCTTGTTTCTGCTTTAAAGCAGTTGGATATTACGCCCTATTATCCTACAAAAAACGACCACATTTATTATTTTATTTCCAGTATTCCTACGAATGCCGGAAGATTACCTCGTCAGGAAACATTCAACATTGATTTGAAAAAATCAATTTGTTTTGATATTACCGAAACAAATTATCACAGTGATGAACAAGGGATTGTGCTTAATGACAGGTTAACCAATCTTCCAATCATTAAGGATGATTGGGACGAACCCTACAAAACGAAACAAATTACATCCAGGAATGCTTTATTGATTTGCGAAACCGGAGGCGGTAAAACATATCTTCTTTTAAGCCTTTCCCGTCAATACATTGAGAATGGGGATAAAATTGTTCTTATTGATTTGGGGGGTGCATTTGAAATACTTTCCCTTTTATACCCAGATAAGGTTGCTTATATCCGGTACAAGGAAGGAGAACCGCTCGGATTAAATCCTTTTCATATCGATTCGGCCGAAGAACTTACTTCAAGTAAAATCGCTTCACTGGCTGATTTCGTTTCTGTATTATGGTTACAGGGCGAAGAATTATCAAAGCACCAAAGAGTTTCCCTGCATAAATTGATTGTAGATTACTATGAGAATTTTTCAGGACCTTATAATTTTCCTACATTTTACAATTACGTAAAGAAAACTCCGAACATTCTTGAAAAACTTGAAATTCCTAATGAACCCGATTTTTTTGACTTTAAGTCTTTTATTCATGTTTGTAGTGAGTTTACCACAGGTATATTCAAGTATTTTTTCAATGAGAACAACAAAGCTTCTAATGTACATGAAAAACAGGTAGTTGTTTTTCAGCTTGATTCCATAAAAAAGAATAGTTCTCTTTTGCCAATTGCATTTATGGCAATTCGTGATGTAATAGATAACAACTTATTTACTACAACTAATTCCCGTGTTCGGGTTTTTTGGGAAGAAGCTGCAGAGCATTTGAAAGATGAAAGTATGCTCAGGACGATAGAATTTTATTTTCAAACTATACGTAAGTGGGAAGGGCAAATGTTATTGGTATTACAGACTATTGATAATATTCCAGATAATAAAAGTGGTAAAGCTATCATCAATAACTTTCATATTCTTTATATTCTTCATAAGAAGAATAACATTTATGATTCTGAAATTTCCCGATTAAACTTATCTGAACATATAAAGTACCAGCTACTTTCTTTACGTTCCAATTTTACCACTCCTACCAAGCGTTACACAGAGTTCCTGTTTAAACTTGGGACAAAAGCCAATGTAATGCGATTGGAAACACCCCCGGAAGCTGATTTTGTCTTTGTATCCGAAAAAGACGATAAAGTCCCTGTTTTGGCAGAATATGAACGTACTGGCGATATTGAAGTTGCCATTAATAACCTCGTAAAACAAAAAGGATTATGAAAAAAATCTACTTTATAATTTTTGTATCACTTCTTTGCAAATTGTCTAATGCTCAATTTGTGGTGGAAGATCCTTCCCTTATTGCCCTAATGACCCAACTGAATGCGCAGGTTACTACAAACCAGTTAACAAATCAGGTAGAATTTGTCGAACAGACAACTACACTTGCGAAAACCCTTGAACACATGAAAGAGGTTAAAAAAAAGCTGCAGCAGGTTAACTCTCTTTTAAATGAAGCCATCTATTATAAAGATTTGGTTAAAACTCAACTCCGAATCGTTAAATATCAAATGGATTACATTGAAAATATTAAAGCGGATAAGAAAGTTACAGTCAAAGAACTTGCCACGGTTTCTGAGATTTTTACGAGTATGCTTTCTAGGACACAAAGTTTATTGTCTTTTGCAACCGACCTTTTAACCGATTCTAAATATGAAATGAGCGATTCGGACAGGCTTGGTCAGCTTAAAAAAATAAGTGAGGAAATGACAGGCATTTTCAACGAATTAAACATGACAATAAACAGTTTCAATTACGTGCGCAAACAAAAGGATTTGGTAGACATCTTAGAAAATTGGTAATATGATTGATGTTGAATTTACAAGAGAAATTTACGAAAAGGCGGCCAGCAACGACCTTATTAAAAATTTAAACCTGGTTGCCCAAAGTGCAGTCGGTATAGTTATTATGGTTACTCTTTTAGCCAAGATACTGACTAAAAGAGTTGGAACCCATGAACAGGACGCTTTAAAACCTTCTGATTTTGTCAGACCTGTTTTATTAATGGGTTTGGTCTTTACCTATACATACTTTTTAGATTTTTTGGATTTTATTACAGTTGGTTTAGAAAAGTTTATTCATTCAAACACTCCCAGTGATACGGGTTACGATAAAATTGTATTTGGTGATTTTGCAAATGCAAAAGAAGCAACAGAGGATTTGGGCGTATTTGATTCAATTGCCTATTACTTAAAGCTTATCTACAATAAGCTTACCCATCCTGGTATATGGATAATGGAAGATTTTAGGCTTATTTTTTACGGGATAGATAAAATTATTTATGGAGTTGCTTTGCTTTCACGGGCTTTTAAACTCTATCTTTTACGTTTGACAGGTTCTTTTGCTATCCTGGCATCCATGTATCACAGATACGAAGGCTTTACAGCCAATTGGGTTAAATGGTATGTGCTTAATTATGTTTGGGTAGCACTATTATTCGCAATCAACTATTTCTGTGAAATTGCTTTCTGGTCTATTAAAGAAGTCAAATTACAAGGCGGGGCAGATTCTTATGGGTTTATCTCCACGCTTTCATATATCGCTATACTTTTTGTAAAGATTAAACTTTACAAACGTTCTTTTGATTGGTTAAAAGGTTTATTCTCAAACGGCTAAAATAAATGGATAAATTTTTAAAGACATATAAGGAAATTCAGGTTGCTTCACGTTCGAAGTCAATTAAGGTTTTTAGTATGACCATTATTGTGGTGACCCTGATAGTTTCTTTTTCTATTGCTTCTGTCAGAATGTTTTCTTTGGCTCAAAAAAACACCCAGATACTTGAACATGATGGACGGGTCAGGGCGCATAGTTATATAAATCCCGATTCTGCGAACATCATAAAATGCCAGGCATTTATGGAGGAATTTTCAGAGCATTTTTTTGAATTTTCACCGGAAGCAAAAGACATTGAAAAGAAACTCACTTATGCTTTGGAACTTGGGGATAACACTCTTAAGACTGCTTATCAGTGGTTCCTATCCAAAAACTGGTATTCTGATATAATAGGCAATAATCTTAAACAGACTATAAAAATTACAAAGAACCATCCTGTTTTACAGGATAATTATTTTAAGGTTTATTTTGAAGGTATTGTTACCCTTCGAGAGCTTGGCGGTTCTGGTGAAATGATACATTATAACCTGAAAGTCACTTGTTTTGCTGTACCACATAAACCAAGTTACCCTCAATTTAAACAAGGTCTGTTTATTGAAAATTTTAGGTTTGATATTAAAGAAATGGATTAGTTATGAAAGGGAATGTAGTTTTATACGCTTTTTTTGGATTTATGGCTTTAATTGCTGGAGGTGTAATCTTTGCAATTGTTAAGTTCGGTTCAAATACCTCAAAAGAAGATGAATTTTCCTCTATTGATATAGCTGATGAGAGGCAAATGGTAAGCACCAAATTTGAGGCCTATAACGCCCAATTTCAAGATAGTATTGTTTCCGTTCGTGATGAGAACGTAAAGATTAATCTTAAGAGACTTTGGGGGGGGAAGGTCGAATCTGACCAGGATAGTTCAAAAGAATTGAGTGAATTGTTTAATGAAGTATTGAACGAAAACCCTCAAACTAATATCAGCAATACGAGCCAATCATCCAAGACCAATAGTGTACAGGCCAATTATACCCCACCCAAAACAACATCAAATTCAAATAAACCTAAATCGGTTCAGCCTATTGAAAATACAAAAGAAAAGGAAGATGAAAAGCTTTCTTTTGAGGAAAGATATCCTCAAAAGGATGGTTTTAATTCTTTCTCAAACAGCAATAATGTAAATTCTGCTAACAACGAGGTTATTAAAGCGGTAGTTCATTCCAAGCAAAAGGTACTGAACAATACACCTGTTAAGTTTCGAATTACCCAGGACGTAATGATTAATGGTACTTTGATTCCAGAAGGGACTTTTATCTCAGGAAAAGCTTCCCTTTTTAATGACAGGGTTAAAGTTGATTTTAAAAGTATTGTACTCGATGGAAAGATGGTACCTTTTGAATATTCTGCATATGACCCCGATGGATGGGAAGGCATTCTTGTTCCCGGTCTTGTTGTCAATGAGGCAGCAAAAGACCTTATTAATCAAACAACGTCAAATACAAGCGCACGTATTACAGTCCCTATCGTTGGCAGTGTTGCCCTTAATACTGCTCAAAAAGAAAACAATAAGGCTACAGCTACGCTTGCGCAAGATTATCCTGTATTTTTAAAAACTAAGTAATTATGAAGCTCGTTTTATCGCTTATATTCGGTTTTCTTTTCTCATTGGCCAATGCTCAGATTCGTATTCCTGTCAGTTATTTCAAAAATGTTAACCTCATTTTTGATAATACCATTGTGAAAGGTGATGTTTCTTCATCAAACATATTTGTTTCCCAGGATGCCAATATTTTAAAAGTTGGTGCTTCCAAACCTTTTAATGATGAAACCAGTATCACTGTTTTAACCGATGATAATGTTTTCTTTACGTTTCTTATCACCTATAATGAATCGCTTACCCAGCTAACTTATTTGATAGATGATTCTTTAGGTATAAAAATTCCTTACACAAAGACTAACGCTGATGATGTTGTTGAAACCCATTCCGGTGATATTGATGCCAAGCGCTTAGACAAATTATGTGAACTTGTTTATTCGGCCGAACCTCTTTTTAAGGAAATTGGTTATTCATATAAGAAAATTTCCGTTGAACTTGCCGGGATTTGGGTCAACAATGATTTATTGTTTTTTAAGCTTCTTATGTCAAACAATTCCAATATTTCTTATGATATATCAAGTACCAATCTGTACATTAAAGAACGTACAAGGCTTAAAAAGAGCAGTACCCAACCTATTGAAAGAAACCCGGTTTCCAATTATGGAAACCCATCTATTCCACCCAAATCTGATAACAATATTTACATTATGGTGTTTGATAAGTTTACAATTTCCCATGATAAAAAACTTTTGTTGGAAGTTGTTGAAAAAGATGGAGGTCGAAAGATTGAATTTGAAATTGTTAAAGACCTTATAATCCGGGCCCCTGTTATCAATTAATTCATTTTTACCTTATTTTTGTTTCTTATGTATGATATAATGGAAAACGAAGAATTTAAAGTACTTACATATAACCAAGCACTGGAACTCGTTACCCCAAAAATTTTAGAACTTATTGGAAACCGTAAACTTAAAGCATTTTGCAAGAAAAACGAGTTGAATTACAGGGTTGTGGTGATGATGTGTTCTGATACTAATACTCGTGAATTTCCTGATGTTTTACACCAGCTTCTTGAAATTTTTGGGTACAAAGCTGAAAGGGAGAAGGCTTTTAAGGTCTTTAATATTTATAATAAATAATTTTATGTCGCCGTTGACCAAGGGGGCTTGTCTTAGATTGGGGTAGAACCAGTATAGTAGTGTCGCCATTAAGCAGTCTCGATGTTGATTCCAGGTTTGCTTTTTGGTGACATTATTTGCTGGCCGACTAACTGAAAATTCCATGTATTGGGGACACTTTAGTTTTCTGCAGTTCATCCGGAAGTGTGTTTTTGGGGACATTAATCCTTTCCTGAAGCCAGGTTAATTTCGTTTTTTGGCGACAATAAAAAGTTGTACAATATTCTTTATGAGCTTTACTGCATAAAGCCACACTCGAAAAGAAAGCCCTATCTATTGTTCATTTAAGGTAAAAAAGGAGCTTCACAAGGTCGCTCTTTTTTCTGTTTATATTTTCCCTGAACAATAGGATAAAACTTCCTTTTCAATCCCCACACACAAGGCTAATCCCCACCCTGCCCATTAGTGGTAAAAACTGATTCTTTTCCATGCTTAGATACACATTACTTATTCACTAATCCGGGCGACCCAATCCGGGACGCTCCCGGAACGTTCCTAAGTAAAGAGTATCTTAAGCCGCACAAAAGATACTACATGCACCATTTTGAGAATGGCACATGTAGCAACTTTTCTTTGCCATCCCGCAATCAGTTTTTCTATTGTTTACCCTGAACCACCCCAAACCCCTCAAGGGGCTTTATGCCGTGGGTGTGCTACGCACCAGTTGTTGATTTTTTACTAATCTTCTTTCAAAGTCCGGTTCTATTCCGTTCGTCCCTTTTGTCCCAGATACGTAAGCCCCACCCCGAATGAGTCCCATCACAATTTCGCTGGCGCAAATCTACAACGGGCATTCCCGCCACCAAATCTTTTTTTAAAAATCTCCACCCTCATTTTATAAGGTGTGCTGCGCACCTGTTTTATTTCGGGTAGTATTTTACCACTCTTTGCGCTTTATGTTATATGATATTTTTAGTTGTAAAGCGCAAAGAGCTTAAAAAAAGTTTTGGCTCTGGTCATTCAATCCCGTTGTGTGATGTTGCTGGCGAAATTGCGAGAAACTCATTATACGGGGATGTGGCTCTTTGACGTACTGGAACAAAAGGAACAAACGAAAGGAAAGAATGCACTTTCAAATAAGGTAAAAAATATATGGCTCAAAAGCTCAAAATCTAATACCAAGGATATGTTTGAAAATCAGATAGTTAGTGTTCCACGTGGAACATAAAAAGCTGATAAACAGATATTTAAAATCATTTTTTAATCATTTAAAATCTAATTAGTATGAAATCATTAAACAAAATTCAATTAATCGGTCATTTAGGTATTGACCCCGAAGTTAAAAGTCTTGAAAATGGAAAGATTGCCCGTTTCACTTTGGCAACTGATGACAGTTACAGAGACAAACAAGGCAATAAAGTAGAACAAACCGACTGGCACAATATAGTTGCCTGGCGTGGCCTTGCTGAAATCATAGAGAAGTACACAAAAAAAGGTTCTAAAATCTATGTTGAAGGCAAATCTAAATCCCGGTCATGGGAAGATAAGGAAGGACAAAAACGCTATACCACTGAGGTAATTGCCGAAAGCTTTATTCTACTGGACAAGAAAGAAAGCGAAGATTAAATATAGGCTTATGAATGCAGAACAATTTAAGCAATGGGCTAAGTCCAGAAACATTCAGGTTTTTGATAAGCTCGAAAACTTCATGATAAACCAAAAAGTAACATACACCAACGAATACGGTGTTTCTTTTGAAGATAAAACAATAATTGGTTTTAGCTCTCCTAATTCGTATGGAGGGTGTGTTTTTCTCGATAAAGATAGTTACTGGTTTCCTGTGAAATTAAGTCAAATAAAATAAAAATAGGGTGGTGCTGGAACACCGCCCTACTTAATAAAATCAATGTTAAACATCAATTTTATAGCTATGAACAAAAATAATAAGAAATTCAGTCTTTATGAAGAAACCACAAAGCAAATAATTGAAATCCTCGAAAGCCACAAGGCAAGCGGATTTACTAACAACTGGTTTTCTACCCGTTCCGATATTTTCCCCATAAATCCCATATCAGGGACTAAGTACAGGGGAATTAATATTTTTTATCTGTGCTTTATTGCGGAAATGAAAGGGTACAGCCAAAACCGATGGGCAACATGGAACCAGATAATTGAACAAGGGGGAAATGTTAAAGAGAATGAAGCTAAAAACTATACCCGTGTTACTTATTTCTCCTTTGTCTATAAAGACGAAAGGGGCAAGGATGTAACGAAACTGGTAAACGAGATTCTAAAAAAAGGCGGTGATATCCCCGAAGGTGTAAAAAGTATCCCATACGACAAGTATTATCGGGTTTATAACCTTGACCAATGTGAGAATTTGCCCGAATCGTTGTATGCAAAGCAAAATACGCTATGTTTCTCAGAGTTTGACAAAGACGAACTGGCAGAGGAATTTTTAACGCTGACAGAAGCCAAAATCAACTACGTAGAAAATCATATACCTTGTTACCGTGCTTCAACAGATGAAATTATAATGCCACTTGCACGGCAATACAAAGGTAAAGAGCATTATTATTCTGATATAATGCACGAGCTTGGCCATTGGACAGGTCACCAGTCCCGATTGAACAGGGAGAAAAATTACAACCGTAAATCAAAAGAATATGCTTTTGAAGAACTGATTGCCGAACTCTTTAGTGCTTTTGTTTGCGCTGGTCTTGGGTTTACTACTCAAATCACAAACAATGCAGCATATATTGAAAGCTGGCTTACCAACTTAAAAAGTGATGTAAAATTCGTTTACAAAGCTTCAAAAGATGCTCAAATTGCTGCCGAATTTGCACAAAACAGGGTAGAGGCAAGATATACTGTAAACGCCCTTAAAGAGGCTAAAAAGAATAAATAATGTAAAAGAGGGGGAAACCCCTCTTTTTCTCTAAATCAAATGATATGGCAGAGATTAAACTATATACCAATTCATATTTATTAGGTCTTAATGGCGGGGATTTAAATAAATATAGGTTCAGGACAACGCCAGAGGGACAGCCGAAACTTAACGAAGTAGTAAAAAGAGGTGACATAGTAATAACAAATTACGATACGGGACCTTATAAAGTGGTTAAGGTTTCGGGTCCTTACACACATCATACGGGTTTAGGTTGGGAATTTACTTTACCCGAATCTTACACAATTCTTTGTTGTAAGCCAGAGGATAAATTCCCATTGCCTAAAAACTATCAACATTACTATCTCAATGAACTTGTTTTTATTGACGGCAGGATTTTACATCTGTTTGAAAACAATTCAGACGAAGTAATGATAATTGAAAAGTCAAACAATGTCATACCTGACTTTTCAAATGCTATTCAATTGTCAATCTTTTAAATCAGGAATCATGAACAAAGAAAATAAATATCGTGTGAACTTTAATACAAATATGAACCCTTGTATTTTCCGAGATATTGACGGCAGTACGAATTTTATTGCTCAGTTTGGTATCGGTGAGAAGGAAGAAGAAATAAACGACCTGTTAAGGGCAAATGTTTGTATGAATGCGCTTAATGAAACTAGCGACAACCTTTTAGGCTTTGTAAAGCCCATTTCCAAAGCAGTTGAGACCCTTAGACAGATTAAAAACGATATTGAAATGGCAATGAGCGGAGAATGGGACTATACAAGCAGTACAGAAGGTTTTACCGCTATCATTGAATCTATTGACGAGGCTTTAAAGAATTTTAAAAACGCCTAAGACATTGAAAGATATTAAAAAGGTTCTTTTCATAGCTATTTGCCCGTTCTTTTGGTTTGGTAAGCTTTGCAAGCTTACCACGCCTGAACGGCTTACAAAATGTACCATTTTTGAACCAAAACAACTGCTTATGGTGTATTTTGTGGCGACATTGATAACAGGAGCTGAGCGACCATCACACCAGAACCGCTGCGCTTGTGTCGACATTAAATTGTTCTGCAACTAATCCGGAAGTGTGTTTTTGGGGACATTAATTTATTCCTGGAGAGAACATCGAGCTGATGAATGGCGACACAAAAACAATAAAAATTAAATTTGTAACTAAATTCTTACAGTCATGCTAAAAGAAATAAAACTTAGAGACCTTACCGAATCTGACAATAAAATGTTAGATACACTCAGGAAACTGACAGGGAAAGGTCATAACAGCCAGGCAGTTTTAAAAGCCTGTTATAGATTGCTCGAAAGAGAAAATGAAGTTGACGAACAGCGAAGGTATATTGCCGAACTTGAAGGTAAAATAAACCGTTTTGAAATGTATCTGAATGATTATTTTCGGGCTGAAAAAGGGCTTAAAGAACTTTTAAACAGGTAACAATATTTTTGTTTTACAGATACATAAGAAATTGTATTATTCTTATGTATCTTATCAATCATATTAAACATATTTACTATTTTTTAAGTTTGTCGGTAGTTGACAAAACCATGTTTTACATTTGAAAAAACTTAATATTATGGATTCAGTAATAACCAAAACAAAAAATTACGTAACTACAAATGATGATAAGTGCATTGCCCAGATAATGGCGATAGCTGAAAAAGGTGGGTTTAGAATTTATGTAGCTTGGGAATGGGAAGAACAAGCTAAACAAGGCGCTTTTGGCTTTTGTAAATCAAGAGAGCTTTATCAGGAAGTAACAAAAGAAGCTATACAGGAAACGGCTAATTATGGTTGGGATATTGGTTGTACCGGAGAAGAAATAAAAATATTTGCTAATCTATTTTAAAATATGGATAACTATACAAAACGTTTACTGGATAGGTACAAAGGTTATTTAATTATTGGCGTAATTATAGTAATTATCTCTTTGATTCTTGATTTTTTTGGAGTTATAAATATAAGTTAAATAATTATATCTCATTTACATAAGATTTCTTACTAAGTATAGTAATCTTACTAAGTATTGTATATTTAGTATAAAATAATATTTTTGTAAAACATAAAATTCATATCATATGATTACAATTGCTCTTATCAATAACAAAGGCGGGGTAGCAAAAACAACATCCACCGCAAGTATAGGTGCTTATATGTCATACATTGGCAAAAAAGTGTTAATGATTGATTCTGACCCACAGGCGAATCTTACAGCGCATTTCAATTTTAAAAAGGAGGAACAAACCATCTATACTGCTTTTAAGGATTTTAAAGAGGACCCGGAGAACGCTAAATTACCATTGCTAAAAATCAACGATTGTTTGTACCTGGTTCCAAGTGAACCGGATTTTGAAAGAATCCGGGAAAATGTTTTCAATTATGCTGAGCCTAATAGGATTTTGCAAAGACTTTTAATGCCATTTAAAGAGCATTTCGATGTTTGCCTTATAGATTTACCACCTGCCAAAGATGTGTACGCTAAAAACGCTCTATTTGCTTGTGATGGTGTATTGATACCTATACAGGCATCAAAATTTTCTCTGGACGGTGTAAACAGTCTTGTTTCATTCTTGATGAAACTAAAGAAAGAAGGCTTTCTTAATTTTGAAATCATTGGTTCTTTCCTGTCAATGTATGATGAACGAAAGTCAATTTCAACGGCAGTTAAAGACGTTGTTGCGGAGTTTTTCAAAGAAAAAATGTTCTCAACAGTAATCCGTATCAACACGGATATTGAGAAAGCCCAGGCGAACGGAGAAGATATATTTATGTTTGCCAAAAACAGCAATTCTGCTGCCGATTATGGAAAGTTAACCGAAGAACTTATGAAACGGATTAACCTTAATTAGTGATTATGAAAAAGAAATTTGGGAACCTGGGCTTGGATAGTGCTTTATCTTCTTTTGTTACCAACAGCAAAAACGAGGAAGAAACACAATTCAACCCTTTAACAGATAAAAAACCAAAGAAGAAGGATGAACAGGAGAAGGAAGAAAAGCAGGTTACTAATGATTCTAAGCCAGCAGAACCAGTAAAAGAAGTGCAAAAAGAAACTTCTAATACTGTGATTGAGAATGTTTCCGAAAAGCCTGTTAGCTTAAAGCCTAAAACAATTAAGAACGTTTCAAATTTTTTAAATACTGGAATTCCAGACGATTTTAAACCGCATTCTGCGCTTTTTTCAAGTGGCCAACTGGACGAGCTTCGTAACCTGGTTAACTTCAAGAAATGGAAGGAGACCCCAAAATTTACTATTCAAATGGCAATTTTTGAAGCAATTGAAAATTTGCTTCAAAACAGGAATCCCGTTAATGAGTTCCCAGACGACTTCATTACTTATGCCCCTGCTTTTTCTGAAACGCAATGGCAAAGGTTAGAAGAATTTGTTTCCGAGATAAGGTTCAAACAAAAAGGACAGTATGCTTTAAAATATGCCATTTATGAGGCTATTAAGATGTACTTGGACAATAACCCGATTAAATATTAAACAATCAGAATATGGACATAAAAAAGACAAATAAGAGATTCAATAATAACCAGATTGTTTTGCGAAACAAATATTTTGGGGATGCATTAAACGGATTATCTTCTTCCGGGAAATATGAGGGAGACTACGACAAACTTGTGAAAGATGCCTTTGAAATAGCTGTAAAGGCCGTTGATTATCTTTCTGAACATGAAGCAAGTCAGCTAAATATTTTTTCAAAATTGTTCAGGTAAACTTAAAGATGATGGATAAGCAAGATTATAGGCAGGTTTTAGGACAGGTCTTACATCATTTAGGCGTTGAGATTGAATTGGGAAGTATTGATATTCATAACAGCGATAAAACACAAGGACTTGCACTAAATTATATTGGCCAGATATTGAAAGGTTCTGCTGATGAAGATAAATTGCGAGATAAAATAAGTCAGATACTCGATTTGGATTTGAATAAAACGCATATCCTTGAAATATCGCAAGAATTACTTTGTCATGATTGGAAAGAACGCATTACCTTACTTAAAAACAGATAATAAAATTGATTTTGGTGTCAAACTTTAGTATATTTGTATCACCTCATGCAAGGAACGGGCAACGCTGGGGAGCGACCCACTAGCGGCCTCTGAGGTCGACGAGTGAAAACTCATAAAACAAGGTGGCTTTTGTCCACCTTTTTTTATTTCATGTAACCAGGTATGGTTACAATTCGTTATATACTGGTATATAATATCCAAATTATGAAACGATTTTATCTATTTGCCGTTGCAGTTTTGTTGTTCTTTGGTTGCGAAGAATTAAATAACATTGTTGAAAATACTGCTCCTTGTGATTTTCAAGTCGGAGAGACTTTGACAAATGAAGCGGTTTCAAACGGCTTACAGTGCGCTTTGCTTAAAGGTGTTGATACGGCAACAACAAAGCTTTCGGCGTTAAACGGATATTTTCTGGATGAAGTTGTTAAATTATATCTTCCTGATGAAGCCGAAACCCTTATAAATGGCCTCAAAAACCAAAAAGTATTAGGAAGCAATCTGGGCGAACAAGCATACAATCTACTGTTAAAAGATATTTACGAGGATTTAATACTTAGTCTTAACAGGGCTGCCGAGGATGCGGCCAGTTCAGCAATAGATATTTTTATTAATTCTATCATGGATATTTCATTTGACGATGCAATGAATATCCTGAATGGTCCTGATACAGCAGCTACGCATTATTTACGGGTGAATACCTACTCTGACCTTAAAGGTAGTTTCTCCCCTATTATTGATGAATCTTTAAATAAAGACCTTATAGGGGACTTAAGCACCAATGAGATTTGGGGAAACTTCGTTTCATCGTACAACTCGATTACAGACAATATCGCTTTTCAACTTCTTAATGTTCCGGTACTTCCAGATGAAAGCTTAGGCGAATATGCCACTGGGAAAGCACTTACAGGACTTTTCATAAAGGTTGCCGATGAAGAATACCTTATCAGGCAAGATGCTACACACCGGGTAAATGATATTCTTGAAAAAGTATTTGGGGATTAATTCTCTTTGAGCCAACGGTATTTTATACTTGTAATAATTTTTCCGTAAGGACTTCTGGGTTCTATCTTTCCGGTATCTTTTAATTTTACCGTTGCAACATATTGTAGCATACTTTTAGGATTGTCTCCATTAAGTACAACCTGCTTTATGTAGACATCATATTTCTTGGAAAACAGCGTATTCTTTACAAGTATTGAATCTATGATTACTTGTGTTTTTACATCGTTGTTTTCTTCATAAAATTTAAATATTTCTTTCTCTTTGTACAGTTCCCTAAGTCTTTTCCCTTCCTTATCTTCAATAAGGTACATAGCATTATCCATGTTCTTCTGATATGTTTCCTTATTATGGCTTAGCAAAAATTGAAAGAATAACTGGATATGACTTGTTTCGCTGTAACTGGTTTTATTTCCAGATAGGTTTACGATGATTATTAAAGCTACTAAGCATGCTGCTAGTGCAATTACAGTTTGTATATTTTTTTTCATTAATTACTTTTTACACAAATCTACCAAAATTAAATGATATGGCTACTTTAGTAAATATTTCGATTTTACTTGCTTAATATTCTGTACTTTATAAAATTGTGCTGTCTGGTATCAAATTTGTATTTTTGTACGTATAGATTAAAGTATTTTAATTTGAAAACATAGGATAAAAAGTGTACATATAAAATATTTAGGGCTTAATCTCTTGTAACTAAAAATCGCCAGTTTTTAACACAACAAAGAGAGTAGGTATAGGCGTGGTCTGTGCTACTATGTTGTGTGGGTGTCTGGCGATACCTTAGTTGCAGGTAGTTTCAGTACCACGCTTTTTTATCTGCAATATTTTTATATGGTGAAATTCTTACAATACACACAGAAAAGGGTAGCTCAGGCAATAAAGAGCATTACCACACTTTCTAAACATGGTGATTTTAATTCCTGTACCGAAAAGGAAAATATTGAATGTTGTAAACGAGACCTCGAAAAAGCATTTAACATGCTTGATTTTCTCATTGAATTGCATTCAGGGGGAAATGTTGATTTCGCTGGATTTATAGAGGAATATTATAAAAGAAGGTCGAATCAGAAAAATGAGGTTGTTAATCGTGTAGCAAAAGGCCATGAAATTGAAGAACTTATTTTTCATGCATTTGGTCAGGTGAATTGATTCTTTTTTGGCGACAACATTACCCGGAGCTTGACGGTCATCACCCCGGAACCAGTGCCTTAGTGTCGTCATCATAGTTAACCGGCCAGCTCAATTATAGTTTTTATTGGGGACATTAATGTTTTCCTGGAATGGAACTGCAGTTGGATTATGGCGACAAAGGCAAAGGTCTATTCACTCAGAGCCGAATGCTTTTAAACCCAATTTCCCCCTGGGGTTAGGGGAAACACGTGCGAAGCACACCTAATATTTTTGTGACCTTTCACTCCCAAAAAAATTATTCAGAACTCCAAATAGAATTATTTGTTTTAAATATTGTTGATATTTTACACCATTATAGTCATTGTATTAAATAATATATTACTACATTAGCGCAGTAACAATATTTATTTATGTCAAACAACAATTCACGATTAGCGTCATTGATACGGCAAATGAGAGCCTATCGAGGAGTATCCCAGGAGCAACTTGCCCAGGCTTCAGGGATTAGTAAATCATCAATCTCAAAATTGGAGCAAGGCCAGCTTAATCCGAGTATTAAGACGGTTCAGGCTATATCTGAATCTTTAAAGTGCAAATTCACCTTTAACATCGAGCCTATTGATGAAGAATAACAATTTTAGAATAAACCATTAGTATAGAAAATGCCCAGAAAAACAAAAACGGAAAATAATCAAGTTCAACAGTTAGTAATTCAGTTTGAAGAAATAGTTGAAAACCTCGGTATTCCTGCCAACTACGATTTTTCTAAACTGAAAAAATTATATCTTCCGAACAATCCGCTTACCGATTTGCCTTTGTTTTTACCTTCAAAAACAAAAGCTGTGAACGCTTCAAGGAAGCGGTTTAATGAGATTATGAACGGTAAGCCAAAGGATAAATTACCTAAGATTGATGTAGACAGCTTGGTTTATTATGCCGGGAACTTTACCATCAAATCAGATATGGACTATGGCCTTCCCGATGAATTTGACGGACAAGTTTTTGACTGTCTAATGATGCTTATTTCAAAAGAATATGTAGAGAAAAGCAAAGTTTTCAAAGGTTATAGGATTGATGAAAACATAATAATGAATGAGCTTATACGAAATGGGCTATACAAGAGAGGGGGTAAGCTTTATAATCGTATTAAGTATTCTTTGAACAGGATGTTTCATACATCCTATATTATCAATGAGAAAAGTTTAGGACAAAAAGGGGAAATCAATTATATCGAGATTCTTTATAAGCTTGTAGATGGCATTTACAGGAAAGGTAAGAAATTCGTAGATAACAACGGAGGATTGCAGTATCTTGACCATACTATTGTGATGCCTCATTCGTCTATTATTAGCTCAATTGAGGAAAAGAAATATTTCATTGTGGCCAATGAAAAAAGATATGCCTTAAATCGCTATTTGTCTAAAGTTATCTATGATAAACTTCATGTTGTTGTTTACGCTCAGATTTTTTCCAATTACAAAGAAATTTTTATAGCCCAGAAATTCAACTCTTATCCTTATTTTGCTGTGGGATATGAGAAATTCTGTACAAAAACAGGAATACCCACTCTTACAGAAAGTGAATTAAGACCATCCAAGGTTAAGACACAGTTGGAATCTTATCTTGCTGAATTAAGGGAGCAGAAGGTAATTGTAGATATGGAGACCGAGAAAAAGAATAATTCTGATGATATAAATCTTGTGTTCATTTTTACCTGGGAGTTTATTGACCGTGTTTTTGAGATGGCCAACAAATCTATGAACAGTCAAGGGATTGATAAAATAACCAATGAAATGATTCAGGCATATTACTCCAAGATGGAAAAGCAAATACAATCAAAAGAAATAAAAGACAGGATAAGAGCATGTTGTTAGAAATTATTGTTGTGACCTTTCACCCCCAGACATATTTCATTATAACAAGAATCCCTGTATTTTTCTCAGCAAAACAGGCCAAAAAACGGAAAATTTAACCGCTTTTAGGAAAAATTTTAACTTGTGACCTTTCACTCCCACTAGTTTTATAAGGATGTACGTAGACCTGGATAACTTTTCTATAGATATTACGCTTTTTCGGTGTTAATATCCCTGTTTAACATCATTAATTTTGTGACCTTTCACTCCCAAGATTGTGACCTTTCACTCCCAAGATTGTGACCTTTCACTCCCAAGATTGTGACCTTTCACTCCCAAGATTGTGACCTTTCACTCCCAAGATTGTGACCTTTCACTCCCAGAAAAAGCCTGAAACCCTTCTACAATAAAGCTTTTCAGCTCTCTTGTATATCTTATTGTATTTCTTTCTTATATCTTTTAGAATATCTTTTTAAAATAATAATGTAAATCAAAACAGTTAATTTGTTAATAAGGTATAGGAAAAACCCTCAAAGGAGTTCGCTATCGCTCACAAAATAATTTTTTCCTATCAGTTTGCCCCCCAACCCCCCACAGGGGGAATTTGGGCTCTGCCCAAACCCGGGGTTTAAAAGCATTCGGCTCTGAGTGAATTTATTTTTACTTAGTCTAAATATCAATTGTCGTTTTTCAAATAAATTTTTAAATTCCGCGACGTATTTAATAATGTATATATGTGTATATAATACCATTTTTACTGCCATACTGACAGAAAAACGAATGCATATTCATACATTTTGCATATTTCTTACTTTCAGTAAAAACTATTGCGCTATATTTTTTATTGAAAATCAACCCTGGCGGGAAAAACAGGCGTTTTTCCTATCATGCGGTTTTGGTCGCATAAGTAGCGTTATGTTAAATAGGATTGACCTGTAAAATTATTTATAAAAACAAACCTCAGTACCTTACTTTGTGGTCCAGGTATGAAACATATTGTTTCATATTTATGAAGTTGACCGGGTGATAAGTGAATATTTTCCCCTGGCTGATATAATAGTTTTCTTTTTTTAAGGCTTCATTGAAAGAATAAATCCCAATCGCTTCATTCCCGACATATCCAATAACATTTTTATTGCAAATAAGGAGCTTGGCCTCACATTCAAGTATCCTTTGTTCCTGCATTCCATCCTTCACAACATCCGGTGATGCTGCATACTGGTTAGACACCGTGTCGTATATTTTCAGTAATTTTAGTTCTTGCTTTGTCCATCTATTCATATTGTAAAGATAATGGATTTTCGTTTCTCCTATGGCATCGAGCCAAAGTCGAACCGATTAGGATTTGGACAGTGCGTAAACATAATTTGATTTAGGCAAAGTTAGAAATTCACTCAGGAACGCACAAGGTCAAGCCCTGCGGGTTTTTTAAAAAATCTCCACCTGCCGCAGGCGCAACACAGGTAGTATTTTTTAAAAAAACCTTGCACTTATCCTTCGCTGAATTTCAGTTGTGGCCATAAATCAAATTAATGTTTAACTAAAAATCAAAAATATGAAATGTGAAAAATGCAATGCGGAGTTACAACCTCACTGGAACTTTTGTACAAATTGTGGCAAACAAGTGTATAAGGACGTTGTAAGCTATGAACCTGATTATGACCCGAACGATTACCCGGAAGGTTTTGACCCGGTTGTTTGGGGTTTGGAAGGGTAGGCGTATGCCTGCCTTTTTTCTTATTTTTAACTAAATTACTATTGATATGAAAAAAAGAGATTATGATGTTCCGAATTATAAAGGCAGCTATATAGAGCAAGGCACTTCTGTTTTGCGTAACAAGCTTGATATTAAAGATGAAACTAAGATATTCCTGCAGGAAACTTTAGGCTTTGCCAACGCAGAAGAACATTTTCTAAACTCACTTACAAAACGTACCAGGTTCACGTCCAAATACATTTGCAATATCCATAAAATGGCATTGGGTGAAATTTATTACTTCGCAGGAAGGTACAGGACGGTTGACCTGTCAAAAGCTGGGCATAACTTTTTCCCACATCCATATATAGCAACTGCAATGCAGTACCTCGAAAAAGAGTACCTTATTAATTTACCTGTAAATTATTCATCAAAAGAAAAACTGATTGAAGATATTGCTGTAACACACGTTGAATTTATACATATTCATCCATTTAGGGAAGGCAATGGCAGGACAGCAAGAATATTTGCTAATCTAATATCAGTTAGAGCCGGGTATGATAAACTGAATTTTGAAAATTTTAGAAGGGATTATTACCAAAGATACATTGATGCCCTGAACAAAGGAGACGATAAAGACTATTCAGGAATGATTGAAATTAT
>Ga0209723_1001950_pt1 | contig 29644 bp, 31 predicted proteins | sample BiotimSIPDNA_2_FD_185750 | JGI IMG/M metagenome (GOLD analysis project Ga0209723, IMG submission 185750) | Anaerobic biogas reactor microbial communites from Washington, USA - Biogas_R2 time_0 SIP DNA (SPAdes) (version 2) | ecosystem: Engineered > Bioreactor > Anaerobic > Unclassified | place...
CAGGGCACTGGAACGGCTGACCCGGGGATTAACTTCGATTACAAAATATCTCTGGGAAAAAGGATCCAGAGCATATTGGACATTACACCCGCCTGATATTTTTAGATAGCGGATGATCTTCATAGCCGAGTAACGCAGCATCTGATATTCTTCATCAGTCAAGGTCTGGGCCGGTGCCGCCACAATGCTGTCACCGGTGTGTATACCTACCGGGTCCATGTTTTCCATACTGCAAACCGTTATACAATTATCATTGCTGTCCCGCATCACTTCAAATTCAATTTCCTTAAAACCGCTGACACTTTGTTCGATCAAAACCTGTCTTATGGGACTGCTTTTTAAGCCCTTGGCAGTGATTTTGCGCAGTTCACCTTCATCGGCAGCATTGCCGCCGCCGGTTCCGCCCAGAGTATAGGCGGGCCGAACGATTACCGGGTAACCGATTTTATCAGCGAAATCCACTGCTGCCTGTATATCTTCGACAATAGCGCTTTCTGGTACAGGCTCACCGATTTCTTCCATGGTTATTTTGAATAATTCCCGGTCTTCGGCCCGGGCAATGGCCTCCAGGGGCATGCCCAGCAAAGGCACCCCGTATTTATCCAATATGCCGGCTTTATCCAGGGACAGAGCCATATTAAGCCCCACCTGTCCGCCCAGATTGGCCAGGATCCCGTCCGGGCGTTCTTTAATTATGATTTTTTCTACATTCTCCAGTGTTATTGGTTCCAGATAAACATGATCAGCTATATCTGCATCGGTCATAATAGTTGCCGGGTTGCTGTTTAGCAGGACCACTTCGATGCCCTCTTCCTGCAGCGCCCGGCATGCCTGGGTGCCGGCATAGTCAAATTCTGCCGCCTGACCGATTATTATGGGACCGGAACCAATCACCAGTACCTTCTTTATATTATAATTGCGGGGCATTCAATCTTCCTCCATCATTGATCGATTCTTCCATCAGGTCATAGAACCGGTCAAAATAAAATCCCGTCTCACTATAGCCCGGATATCCTTCCGGATCGAACTGCAGTGAAAATATCGGCAGATCCCTGTGTTTGATACCTTCGATACTGTTATCATTCATACTGACCAGTGTAACTTCCAGTTCAGTTTTATCAAGACTGTCAGCATCGATATTATAACCATGATTCTGGGTAGTGATATATACCCGGTTATTTTTAAGATCTTTGACGGGGTGGTTGGTGCCGCGATGACCAAAATCCAGTTTGTATATTTCAGCACCACTTGCCAGGGCAATGATCTGATGCCCCAGGCCGATACCCATCAGCGGCTTCTTACCGATGAGATTACGGCAGGTTTCGATGACATAATCAATGGTTTCCGGGGAACCTGGTCCATCTGATATGAAAACACCATCGGGATCCAGTTTTAATATTTCCCCGGCATCTGTGCGGGCCGGCACTGCGTAAACTTCCATATCACGCCGATTAAAGGATTCGATCACCCCTCTTTTGGTGCCCAGGTCCAGCAAGACAACTCTTTTGCTGCCGGAACCAAATCTCATGATATTTCTACGGGTCACAAACTGCACCTGATCGCCTTTTAATCCCTGAACGGCCTTGGCGGCCCTTTTTTTCAGCCAGGGCAAATCATCTATATTGTCAGTAATTACCCCTCCCAGTGTACCAGCGCTGCGCAGGACACGGGTCAGAGCCCGGGTATCCACTTCTGTTAAAACAGCTATTTCGCTTTTGTTCAAAAAACTGATCAAATCCATATCCATTTCATAATGGCTGGGAAAATCCGTGGCCTCCCGAAGGACCAGACCCTTTACCATTGCCCTCTGGGAAGCAAAACTTTTTTCATTCAAGCCCACATTTCCTACCAGGGGATAGGTCATGACAACTATTTGTCCAAAATAGGACGGATCTGTAATGATGTCCTGATAGCTGATCATGGCCGTACTGAAAACCATTTCACCACTGCTCAATGTGCAGTCATTCAATAGTTTACCCGAAAATATCCTGCCGTTTTCTAAAACCAGGTATCCTTTCACTTATTTTCACTCCTCAATGATAATGCCATTTTCTGCTACGATTTTGCCGTTGACTATGGTCATATAAGGCCAGCCTTTAAGCGTCCTTCCGCCATATGGTGTATTCTTTCCTTTGGAGTAAAATTTCTTCGGGTCCACAGTTTTAACAGCAGCGGGGTCCAGTATGGTAATATCAGCAATATCACCGGCTCCTATACTGCCTTTGTCAATGCCCAGTACTTCTGCCGGCCCCACCGTAAACAATCTTACCATTTGTTCCAGGGTAAACTCTTCATCGACAAGGCCCATAATTAAAGGCACCGCTGTTTCCAGACCGGAGATGCCATAAGCAGCTAATTGATATTCACAGTCCTTGGCTTCCAGTTCATGGGGAGCATGATCGGTGACGATGCAGTCGATTGTCCCATCCTTGATCCCGGTCAGCAATGCCTGGACATGTTCTGTCGATCTTAATGGCGGGTTGACTTTGGTGTTGGCATCATATGTCCCGGTCACTTCATCAGTCAATGTCAGATGATGGGGGGTCACTTCGCAGGTCACATTCACACCCTCGGCCTTGGCTTTCCTGATCATTTCCAGGGTACCTCTGGTTGATATATGGCAAATGTGAATATGTCCTCCCGTCAGCTGGGCTAAAAGAATGTCCCGGGCCGCCATGACTTCTTCCGCAGCTGTTGGTATGCCTTTGAATCCGTAAAAAGTAGAGAAAAAGCCTTCATGTATCTGTCCATCCCGGGACAGACTCAAGTCTTCACAATGAGATATCACCGGCAAATCAAACATTTTGGCATATTCCAAAGCATTGCGCATGATTTCAGCTTTTTCCACCGGTTTGCCGTCATCTGACACCCCAACACATCCGGCCGCGATCAAATCTGCCATTTCAGTTATTTCCTCACCGGCCTGATTTCTGGTTATGGCTCCAATGGGCAAAACATCAACAATACCGGTCCGGGCTGCGATCTGACGTATATAGGCAGCCACTGCGGCATTATCATTGACAGGTTTGGTGTTGGGCATACAGCAAACGGTGGTGAAACCCCCGGCTGCCGCCGCCCTGGTCCCGGTGGCGATTTCTTCTTTATATAAATAGCCCGGGTCCCTTAAATGGACATGCATATCAATAAATCCCGGACAGACAATTTTACCGGCGGCGTCGATGACCTGGTCGTTCTTCCCCGGTTTGAGGCTGGCCCCGACAGCGTCAATTATCCCTTTATTTATCCGCACATCAAAATTCCCATCGATATTGTTAGCCGGATCGATAACACGGCCGTTTTTAATTAGCAATCTCATCTCGTGTCCCTCCCGCCATCAGGAATAATAAAGCCATGCGTATCGCCACTCCATTAGTTACCTGTTCATTGATCAATGCCTGGGTGCCGTCAGCCAGTTCACTGGAGATTTCCACACCGCGATTCATAGGACCCGGGTGGAGTACCAGAACATCTTCCCGGGCTCTTTTAAGTTTCTCCCCATTCACCATGTATAAATTGGCGTATTCATCCAGGGTGGGGAACAAACCGGAATGCTGCCTTTCTTTCTGGATTCGCAGAATATTCACCACATCTGCTCCTTCCAGGGCTTTTTCCAGGTTATAGAAGCATTTCACCCCTAGCTTATCTATCTCCGGAGCCATTAATGTGGAAGGCCCCACCACCCTTATCTCACAGCCAAATTTACTCAGTCCGTAAATATTGGAGCGGACCACGCGGCTGTGGAGGATATCGCCGACGATTACCACTGTCAATCCTTCCAGTGTGCCTTTTTTCTCTCTGATGGTGTATAAGTCCAGCAATGCCTGGGTCGGATGTTCATTGGAACCATCCCCCGCGTTGATGATCCTTATATCAGTATTCCGGGCTACATAATGGGGGGCCCCGCTCATTGAATGCCTCATCACCATAATGTCAAAACCCATTACTTCAATTGTTTTGATGGTATCCCGCAGGCTTTCACCTTTTTTAACGCTGCTGTTTTCTACCGTAAGATTAACAACATCGGCACTGAGGTATTTGCCGGCGATTTCAAAGGAGGTCCTGGTCCTGGTGCTGGGTTCGTAAAAAACTGTTGCCAGGGCTTTGCCCCTTAATGTCGGCACCTTTTTAATATCCCTTTTGATAATGTCTTTCATGGGTGCCGCAGTTTCTAAAATCAACTCGATTTCTTCTTTGCTCAGGTCTTTTAATCCTAATAGATCTTTCTTTTGAGCCAGTATCATTTCTGTATTTATCCCCCTTTCTTTGTTTATATAAAAAAGCCTCCCCTGGTTTAGCAAGGAAGGCTTCAATCCTTTTCCCTATCTCCCTTGCCAGCCTCTCGGACCAGTTTAAAGGGTTGGTATCATTCTATTATCTCCTGGATGATAACTGCGTCCCGGTCATCAAATTCCTTGACTAAAACCGCTACGCTTTCCAGGCGGGAGGTAGGGACATTCTTCCCTACAAAGTCTGCTTTGATGGGAAGTTCCCGGTGCCCCCGATCTATCAGCACCGCCAGTTGTATGCTCTGAGGACGCCCCAGGTCTATCAGGGCATCAAGGGCCGCCCTGATGGTTCTGCCAGTGTATAATACATCATCAACCAGAACTATAACCTTGTCATTGATATCAAAATTCACTTCTGTCCGGCGGACCAATGGCTGGGAAGCCATTGTGGTCAGATCATCCCGGTATAAAGTGATGTCCAAAATACCCACCGGTACTTTAAATCCTTCGATTGCTTCAATATTTTCTGCCAACCTGTCGGCCAGCGGACCTCCCCGCCGGCGGATACCAATCACCGCTACATTTTCCACGCCTTTATTCTTTTCGATAATCTCGTGGGTAATGCGGGTCAGGGCCCTTTTGATATCCATTTCATCCATCAGAACATGTTTTTCGCGCAGTTCCAATTTTTAAACCTCCTCCATGCCGGGCATAAAAAAACCTACCATATGGGCAAGGCAACGGCAGGCTGACAGTATATATCGTTGGCCTTGCTAACCTCACAGGGTCAACTTAAAGGAACTTTACTGATATGATTCTAAACAATGAGAAATAATATGTCAATTTGTTTTTTCCATATTATTTAAAATATCGTCAAAATATTGGGGGACCGGGGTTTGAAATACCATAGGCTGGCCTGTCACCGGATGAACAAAGCCCAGGGTACTGGCATGCAGTGCCTGCCCATCCAGATCAAAATGTTTTTTCCCCGGGCCGTATAAAGGATCACCAACAACAGGATGACCGATAAAAGCGAAATGTACTCTGATCTGATGGGTCCGGCCTGTCACCAGTTTAACTTTTACCAGGGAATAATTATCGTAACGTTCTAAAACCTGATATTCACTTACAGCTGTTTTGCCTTCTTTAATAACGGCCATTTTCTTACGGTCTGTTTTGCTGCGGCCAATGGGTGCCTCGATTTTGCCCAGTTTTTCGCTGATCACCCCATGGACTAAAGCGGTATATTGCCTTTCCATTGTTTGTTCTTTGATCTGGGCCGCCAGATGGCGGTGGGTCACATCATCCTTAGCCGCCACCAACAAGCCGGAAGTATCCTTATCCAGCCGGTGTACTATGCCGGGACGCAGTCCCCCATTGATTCCGGACAGTGTTTTTATATGGAATAATAAGGCATTAACCAGAGTATTGTCCCAATTGCCATGAGCAGGATGCACCACCATGCCCTGGGGCTTATTGATTATAACCAGGTATTGGTCCTCATAGACAATATCCAGCGGGATATCCTGGGGCAATATCTCCAGTGTTTCAGGTGCAGGAATATTAATGATTATTTCCTCCCCTTCTTTCACCCGATAACTGGCCTTGCATATTTCTCCATTAAGGGCGATCTGCCCTTCAGTCAACAAAGCCTGGATGGCGGAGCGGGACATGTATTCCAAATACTCCGTTACCAATTTATCCAGCCTTTCCCCTTCCATCTCTTCACTGACGATTAATATTTCCTGTTTACCCATTTGTTTCTTCTTTCTCCTCATATTTAAAAGTATAGATGATCAATAAAATGCCCCCGATGACGATAGCCATATCGGCAATATTAAAAACCGGCCACCAGCCCAGATCAAAAAAATCCACTACATATTGATAGAGAAAACGGTCGATAAAATTTCCACAGGCCCCCCCGGTGATAAGGCCCAGTATAATCTGCATATTAAAAGGCAGGGGGTGTTTTAAATTATAATAGATGACAGCAGTCACCACCACCACTGCGCTAATGATGAACAGCCAGGTGCTGCCGTCAAATAGTCCGAAAGCAGCACCCTGATTCTGCACATAGGTCAGGTTCATAATGCCTTTTATAAAGGGCCGGCTTTCCCCCAGGACCATATTGTTTACCACCAGCCATTTGGATATCTGATCGATAATGATCACTGTGATCATGGTGAACCAGAAGCGCATTTTCATATCTCCCCTATCTCTGTGACAATATCTTCATTTTACTCTGCTCATGGGCCAGCCATTCCAATTCATCGTCCAGGTGTTCCAGCAGTCTCAAGCCTTTACGGGCAGCCATTGCTGTAATAAAATAATCTGCTATATGGGGATTACTGGGCAAAAGGGGGCCATGGATATATGTACCGATCAAGTTCTTATACTTTATCCCTTCACTGCCGTCCTGCCCATTATTGCCAAAACCTTTTATAACTGTGCCGAAGGGCTGTAAAGAACCAGTTTTAAGCCAGGTCCTGCCTCCATGGTTTTCAAAACCGACCACACTGCGTTTTTCCCCCTCTATTTCCGTCTCGATAAGGATATTGCCAATTAAACGTTCATTCTGGGCTTCGGTGTAAAAATCGAAAAGGCCCCATCCTTTTATGGTATTACCGCTGTCATCTCTATAATAACTGCCCAGCAGCTGATAAGCTCCGCCCACCAAAAGAGCCGGCACACCATCTTCGATCACTTCCTTAAAACCCTCAGCTTTTTGCAGAAGATCGTCACTGACCAGCTTTTGTTCCCGGAGTGAACCACCGCCCATATAAATCATATCCATCTCCTGATAATGAATATCTTCATTCAGCCGGACCGGGATTATTATACATTTATAACCATAGTCCCTGATCCTTTTTTCCAGGCAGATCATATTGCCCCGGTCACCGTAAAGATCCATCAGATCCGGATACATATGGGCAATTATCAGTTTTTCCATAAATCCTCCTTGAGCCATCCAGCTTTTATATCAATTGCTGCCTGCTTTGCTGCGCTGATATTCCGGCGGGGCTGCCAGCATCTGTTCCTGCATCCGGCTCAATATTTTTTGACATTCAAACAAAGCCGAATAAGTGCAAAGTATATAAGCAGTTTCACCTTCCCCGGCCAGAGTCCTTTGTATTCCAGAGTGCAGATCGGATACTATGGTAATATTATCCGGCTTTATCCCCGCATATTTCACCCGCAAGGCCATATCAGCGCCGCGCAGTCCGGCACAAATAACCTCTGTTACTCCGGTATCTGCACTGGCTATTATCTCCGCATCTGCATCCCATATCCAGGAAACATCCCTTCCATCGGCAGCATTATCATTTAAGACTATAAAAAGATTCTTAGGCCCCGCCTCCCGGGTCATCATCGTCAGGACCTGGTTAAAACCAGCCGGATTCTTTACCAATATCAGCAGACAGGGCTGGCCATTGATAATAAATTTCTCCATTCGTCCAGCCTGGGGTTGATGTTTCATTATGGCATTCTTTATGACAGGGTCGTCAATGCCTAAATACCTGGCTGTCGCAGCTGCAGCCAGTATATTATATGCATTATAAAATCCCTGGAAAGGGCTTTTAATTTGCATTTCATCGATTTTGAACTCGATTTCCGGAGTCATCCGCAGGTCATAGGCGGTATAATCCGCCATCGGGTTTTTATTATTGCAGGAGGGACAATGATATTTCCCCAGCTGGGCATAATAACTGAGCCGGTAATCAAGCTCATGTCCGCAAATCACGCAATATTTGCCCATCTGGTCCAGGCCGCCAGTTGATCCCTCATAATCTGCCGGGGCAAATCCGAAGAATAAAGCCTTATTTCCCGTTTGTTCCTCAAAGTCTGACAAAAAGGGGTCATCTGCATTCAGTATCAGTTCAATATCCCTCTTATTTTTCAGCGCATCTTTGATCATATGGATGGCAGCGGAGGGTTCTCCGAACCTGTCCAATTGATCACGAAAAAAATTAGTGATCAAAACTGCCCGGGGTTGAATTTCATCAAGGAGCAAAGGTATATTGGCCTCATCAGTTTCCAGTATCGCATAATCAAAATACCGGCGGCGGAAGAGACCGGCAGCGGAAATAAAGGCGGTGGTTATGCCGGTGATTAAATTGGCCCCCTCCTGATTATGTACCAGAGCTGAGCCATTTTCCTGGATGATGGCCGCCATTATATTGCTGGTGGTGGTTTTTCCATTGGTACCGGTAACAATAATAATCCCCTGTTTTATATTGCCAGCTAATTCTGACAGGACAGCAGGATTAATCCTGCGGGCAATACGCCCGGGAAAATCTGTGCCCTGATTTCCTGCCAGGCGGCTTAACACTACAGCTGCTTTACCAATAAGCAGGGCCATAAATAACCGAATTTTCATTTTGCATTCCTCTCCGCCCTATGATCAACTAATAATTTTTCTTCATACCAAAACTGGAGTATGCCGGTGCAACTCCAGTTTATGTCATTGATTTTATTATATAGGATAAATCTTAAATGCTGAACCATGAACCAACATCCAGAAAGCGGCGGGGTCGATAGAACTTTTTCGACAATAGTTCTTCATATATTTCTTCCAGCTTCAGTGCCATGTTCTGGGATGATAAAGCCTGGGCTTTAAGCAAAGCATTATTGCTAAAATACTGATATAGTTTTTCATCCTCCAGTACTTTTAGAATGGCTGCCGCTAATTCATCCTGGTCCAGATCGGTCAAAATACCATCCTTCCCATCATCTACCATCTCATGCACACCGCTGGCTCTTACTGCAACAACGGGGAGCCCTGCTGCCATCGCTTCTATCAGTACCAATCCCTGAGTTTCCGTCAGTGAAGAGAAAACAAAAAGATCAGCAGCATAATAAACCTGGACCAGAGTTTCATAGGGAACGGCACCGGTAAAAACAATATCTTCCCCCAGTTTCAGGCCCAGATGGACAGCCAGCTTCTTAAGATGTGCTTCCTCGGGACCCTGAGCAGTAATTGCCAATGTGGTATGGGAACGTTCTTCCAGTACTTGCTTAAAGGTTTTTATCAAGAAATCCAGATTTTTCTCTTTGGTCAGCCGGCCCACAAAGAGCAATATTTTGTTTTCCGCCGGGATACTATAATTCTTCCGCAGCCAGTCACCATCCAGGTGAACAAATTTATGCAAAGGAACACCAGTTGGTATTACAGATACCGGTGTTCTGATACCGTAGCCACTGAGCATTTCCTCTATTTCCTGCGCCGGAACCACCACATGGTCACAGTCATTACAAAATTTACTGCTGTATTTTACCGTCATATCTTTGGCGAAATCCTGGGCAACGGGCAGATAATGCGTATATTGCTCATATAAAGTATGGTAAGTAAAAACAATGGGCAGCCGGAATAGCCTGGCATAGTGCATCCCCACCCGGCCCATTATAGCCGGTGAATGAACATGAATTATATCCAGGCGCAGTCTTTTAATCTGCTGGCGCATGCCGGGCAGTATAGGTATTGCCAGGGTAAAATCCGGATTGGTCGGTGCCGGGACGGAAAGATACCGGAACACATCAGGTTCTTCTTCATCATAATGAGGATAATTGGGGGCAAAAATATAAACCTTATGCCCCAGCTTTTCCAGTTCAGCTTTAAAAGTTATGATCGAGGTTACTACCCCGCTGGTATACGGTTTATAACTATCTGTGAATATTCCAATGCGCATTTTCAGCTTTCCTTTCTGGTCTGGTTGGAGTTCAATAAAGCTATACAGGAACTATTTCAGCCTGATTAAATTGTTTTAAAATATCTAGATAAAAAATATTATTTTCTTACACACATTGATAAATTATTCTTCATAGAATTCATAACCTGCCACCGTGAAAGTCCGTCCAAATTCCAGTGCTTCAGCTGAGTTATCAAAGTTCTCCTGTAATCTTTCGGCAGTGCCATCAGCTTCCCTTTGCCGGGCACAGGAAGAACATAGTTCGGCAGCCGGCAAACGTTCCATACGGGCAGCTTCTATTTCGTTGCCGCAGATTTCACAAATTCCGTAAACACCTGTCTCAAGTCTAATCAAAGCCTGTTCAATTTTATTCAATTCAAACTCCATCAATTCCAAACTGGCATAATCTTTTTCCCGTTCAAACAGCTCCGAACCCAGGTCGGCAGTATGCTGATCATACATGGAGAGGTCCCCGGTCATTTCGGCCAGAGGGACCCGGAATTCTTCCTGCCGCTTGTTCTTCATAGCCTCGATTCGTTTTTTTTCCTCCAGGAGTTTTTCTTTATAGTCCAAAACTACACCTCGTTCATCAAAAATATATTATAATGGCCCCCACCCGCAGCTGCATCTGCACAATTTCCACCAGATCAGCAATAAATTGTCCGATCAGGGGAATATTTATCAATATAATTCTTTGCATGAAATAAATAATAATGGCTGCCAATATGGTAAAGCCTATTGCCGTACCAAAACCACGGGATATTCCCTGCAGAAAATTTATATACAGCAGACGGCGAGGGTTATTTAACATGTCAACATATTCAGCCAGTTTCATCTTTTCCATATTAATAGAAAGTTCATCAATCCTGGCCGTTAAAAATTCCAGCTGGTTCTTTCCCTCTTTTTCCGGTACTATCCTGAATTTCACACTACCCCCCTCCTGTCTGTTAATAGTTATTATTGCCATAAAATTATTATAACATTCATTTACAGACAGCTTCCGGGGTTAAGCAGAATTCCCGACGGTAAATTATACTTGTTAATTGTTCAGGGCATGGATGGGGGCAGGTATTCTTCCCTGGCGCTTGATAAAGTTTTCCGAGGAAAAACTATTGGTAGCCATGACCGGAGCCCGGCCCAGCAGCCCGCCAAACTCCACCCAATCACCGACTTTTTTTCCCGGTGCCGGGATCAGGCGAACAGCAGTCGTTTTACGGTTTATCATGCCAATTGCCGCTTCATCAGCAATTATCCCTGAAATAGTCGCGGCCGGCGTATCACCGGGAATGGCAATCATATCAAGGCCCACGGAACAAACCGCTGTCATGGCTTCCAGTTTGTCTATGTTCAAAGCCCCGGCCACAACAGAATCCATCATGCCGGCATCTTCACTGACGGGAATAAAAGCACCTGACAAACCGCCCACATTGGAAGAAGCCATAGCCCCGCCTTTTTTCACCGCATCATTGAGTAAAGCCAGGGCAGCAGTACTGCCATGTGCTCCTACTTTTTCCAGCCCCATCGCTTTGAGTATTTCCGCTACACTATCACCCATTGCCGGCGTAGGAGCCAATGACACATCGACAATACCGAAAGGCACATTCAGACGCCTGGAGGCTTCCCTGCCAGCCAGTTCACCCATGCGAGTGATTTTAAAAGCGGTATTTTTAATAATATTGGCCAGATCCCCCAGACTGGCCTCCGGGTGCTCTTTTACCACATTCAGAATAACCCCCGGTCCGCTGATCCCTATATTGATAATCGATTCAGCTTCACCAATGCCGTGAAAGGCGCCTGCCATAAAAGGATTGTCCTCGACTGCATTGCAGAAAACCACCAGTTTGGCACATCCCAATCCATTTTCATCCCCGGTGAGCTCTGCCGTTGCCTTTATTATATGCCCCATCTGGTAAACGGCATCCATGTTGATACCTGCTTTGGTTGTGCCTATATTGACGGAAGCGCAAACCCTTTCAGTAACAGCCAGGGTTTCCGGTATGGCCTCCAGCAAAGCCCGGTCTCCATTGCTAAAACCCTTGTGGACCAGTGCAGTAAATCCGCCAATGAAATTTACACCAACATCCTGGGCGGCCTGATCAAGATAACGGCCAATGGTGACCATTTCCGCCGGGGAAAGTCCATTGCCGACAATGGAAACCGGGGAAACGGCTATCCTTTTGTTAATGATGGGGATCCCATAGGTTTTTTCAATTTCATCCCCCACCTGAACCAGGTTCCGGGCATATCCCTTGATTTTATCATAAACTTTCTTGCCGGTACTCACCCCATCGGTATCCCGGCAGTCTTGAATATTGATCCCCATGGTTATAGTCCTTATATCCAGTTTCTCCGTTTGCAGCATAGAAACCGTTTCCAGTATTTCTTTAGTGCTGAAACTAAAGGGCATAAAGCCACCCCCTTATATATGATAAGGGGTTATGTCGATGGTCTTTGTTATCTGGCATAACCCCTGCGTTATCAAATTCGGTGCATGAATTTGAAAATATCTTCATGCTGCACTGTTATTTCAAGATTTAATGATTTCCCTTTATCCTGCAGCATTTTTTTCAGTTCCCCGACATCCATCGGACTGGCAGCGATATCTGCCACCATTACCATGGTAAAGAACCCTTGCAATATCGTCTGACTGATATCCAGGATATTGACATCCTGTTCGGCCAGGGCCGTTGATATCATAGCCATTATCCCAATCTGATCGATACCCAGGACAGTGATTATTATTCTTTCCGTTTTTTCCACAGCCGGGCCCCCTAACTCTTGTTTAACCTTGCCACAACATCACTGCACCGCTGGCATAGTGCTATTTCGTCACCAGCCGGCATTTCTTCAATGATCCAGCAGCGTTCGCATTTTTCGCCGGCGGCTGCCTGCACCTTGACCCCGATTCCGTCGACATGTTCCAGTTTAACTGTCCCGTCAAAACCATCTGCTGCCGCTATTTGCACCGCGGAAACAATAAAAAATCTGGCCGGGTCAGGGGTGCTTTCCAGCAGCTTGATCCATTCTTCACTGGCATAGATGGTGACACTGGCCCCCAGGGAATGACCGATAACTTTCGCCACCCGGGCTTCTTCCAGGGCCTTGGTAACCACTTCACGGACCTGGAGCAGCTTATCCAGCCTTTGTTCCAGTTCAGTATTGACATATTCATCATTGGGCAGAGGCCATTCCATCAGCTGAACACTGTCAGGCTGATCCTCCTGCCTGATATGACTCCATATCTCCTCACTGGTAAAGGCCAGGACTGGTGTAAGAATAAGTACCAGTTTATTGATCAATTCAAATAAAACAGTCTGTGCTGCTTTTCTCTCTGGATCGTCGGGCAGGGAGCAATATAATTTGTCTTTTAAAATATCAAAATAAATATTGCTCAGTTCAATGGTACAAAAATTATGCACCGAATGAAAAGCAACATGGAATTCATATTGCCGGTACGCCTGGGTGACCCTGCGGATCAGCTTATCCATTTTATGCAATGCCCATTTATCCAGGTCAGTCAGTTTTTCATAGGCCACGGTATCTGTTTGGGGATCAAAATCAAATAGATTACTGAGCATAAAGCGGCAGGTATTACGGATCTTCCTGTATGCTTCTGCACTTTGTTTGATGATATTATTGGATACTGAAACATCATTGCGATAATCAGCTGAAGAAACCCATAGCCTTAATATATCTGCTCCCATCTGGTCGATCATCTTAAGAGGGTCAACAACATTACCCATAGATTTGGACATCTTACGGCCCTGTTCATCAACAGTAAATCCGTGGGTAAGCACCTTGCGGTAAGGTGCCGTCCCCCTGATGGCAACAGCTGTTGACAGGGATGAGTTAAACCAGCCCCGGTGCTGGTCACTGCCTTCCAGATACATATCTGCCGGCCATTCAAGCTCTTCATATGTTTCTAAAACCGCCATATGACTGGAACCGGAATCAAACCATACATCCATTATATCAGTTTCCTTGCGGAAGGTTTTTCCCCCGCAATCGGCACATTCCAGTCCCGCCGGGATCAGATCCTCTGCCTTCCGGGCAAACCACACATCAGAACCAAATTCACCGAACAATTTACTGATATGGTCGATGGTACCCTGTGTAATAATGGGTTTATTACATTGCTCACAATAGAATATCGGAATGGGAACCCCCCAGGTACGCTGACGGGAAATACACCAATCCCCACGGTCTTTGACCATATTATAAATGCGGTCCCTTCCCCAGAAGGGTATCCACTCCACCTTATCGATGGCTTCCAGTGCCGCCTGGCGGAAAGAATCAATGGAAGCAAACCACTGTTCAGTGGCACGATAAATAATGGGATGCTGACAACGCCAGCAGAAAGGATACTGGTGGTCGACCCGGGAGGTTTTAAGCAGCATCCCTTCAGCTTCCAGCAGCTCTATTATGGCTTTATTGGCATCATTGACCTGCATGCCGGTAAAAGGTGCCGCCTCTTCAGTAAACCTGCCGCTATTATCCACTGGCGAGATGACTTCCAAACCGTATTCTTTTCCCACAAAAAAGTCATCCTCCCCATGACCGGGCGCCGTATGTACACATCCAGTTCCAGCCTCCAGTGTAACATGCTCACCCAGCACCACCAGGGAATCTCTTTCATAAAAGGGATGACGGCAAACAGCCCTTTCCAGTTCAGCACCTTTAAATCCCCTGATTATCTCATAGCTGTCCCAGCCCAGTTCTTCTGCAACCTTTTCCAATAACCCCCGGGCCATTACATATTTGCCTTCGCCGGCATCAGCCAGAACATAATCCAGTTTGGGGTTTAAAGCAATACCGGTATTGGCTGGAATCGTCCAGGGAGTAGTTGTCCAGATGATGACAAAAGCATCTTCCGGAATAATTCCTTTGCCATCCTTCACCGGGAATCTTACATAGATGGAAGGTGAGGATTTATCATTATATTCTATCTCGGCTTCAGCCAGAGCCGTTTCGCAATCATAACACCAGTAGACTGGTTTTAAGCCTTTATATATATAGCCTTTCAAAGCCATTTCACCAAATACTTTTATCTGGATAGCTTCAAATTCGGGTTTAAGGGTTATATAAGGATTGTCCCATTTGCCCCTGACCCCCAGCCGCTTGAAGCCCTTTTTTTGAATATCAATATATTTTAAGGCATAATCACGGCAATGCTGCCTGAACTTAACCACATCGGTTTTATTCCTGTCCAACCCCATCATTTTAATGGCTTGTTGTTCGATGGGAAGTCCATGGGTATCCCAACCTGGGATATAAGGAGTATCAAACCCCGTCATGGAATGGAATTTGATAATGATATCCTTTAAGACCTTGTTCAAAGTATGGCCCAGATGAATATCCCCATTGGCATAAGGCGGCCCATCATGTAATATGAATTTTGGCCGTCCCTGGTTTTTTTCCTGTACCCGGGCATAAATGTCTGTTTCTTCCCAGTTTTTAAGGATCTCAGGTTCCCGTGCCGGCAGATTGGCCCGCATGGGAAAGGTAGTCCTGGGTAAATTCAAAGTATCATCGTATTTTCCCTTACCCACTCAAATTTCACCTCATTCAATAATTCTTTTAAACAAAAAAACCTCTCATCCCCAGGGACGAAAGGTATCTTCCGCGGTACCACCCTTATAGCATCAGTGTCGATGCCTCTTAAAACTTTTAACGCAAGCAACGTTCAATCCTAATTAATTTCGGAATGAAAGCTCCCAGGTGATTTTCAGCGCCGCTGCAATAATCTGGCTCACACCATTCCAGACTCGCTTGATATTTGCTGTCCCCGCCTACTGTCCTGTTCCCAGCTGATCATATGTCAACTTTTTAAAATCTTATTAATTTTATCATACTGTGCCAGGGTAAACAACTATTCATCACTACTGCCCACCAGCTTTAGTGTCAATACTACCGCAGGCCGCAATGGCACACCCCGCATTTACGCGGCTTCGCCTCACCCCTCACGCCTACCCCCTCACTCTTGCCCTTAGTCCATTATTCTGGCACATAATCCATTAATTATACATTCGGAGCAGCCAGGGTTACGGGCGGAGCAAACTTTACGGCCATGACTTATAAAAAGATGATGGGATTCGCTCCATAGTTCCATGGGGATAAGTTCTTTTAAACCTAATTCGGTTTTTTCCGGATTCTTGGCCTTTACCATGCCGATCCGGTTCACTACCCGATGCACATGGGTATCGACCCCCAGCCCGGGCTTATTAAATCCGACTGCTAAAATTACATTGGCTGATTTACGTCCCACACCAGGCAGTTTCAATAATTCTTCAAACACATCGGGTACCTTGCCCTGATAATCTTCTATCAATACCTGGGAAAGTTTCTTAATGTTCCTGGCCTTGGTCCTGTACAGTCCCACACCATAGATCATCTGTTCCAGTTCTTTTTCATCCAGTTCCGCTATTTTTTCCGGGGTCCGATACTTTTTAAAAAGCCGGGCCGTAACATTGTTGACCTGATTATCGGTAGTCTGGGCCGACAATACCACTGCAACCGTCAATTCAAAAATACTGTCAAAATTAAGACTGGTTTTAGCATCCGGGTATTCTTCTTGTAAAATGCTGATAATTTCAAGTGCCTGTGCGGGTTTGATGATGATACACTCCTGATTCCAAGATCATTCCTGCCTTAATAGGCAGGAAATGATCATAATAAATAATAAAGAATCTATAAAACTTTGCTTAAAAAAGATTGGGTCCGTGCATTTTGCGGGTTATCAAAGATCTGCGAAGGCAAACCTTCTTCGATTATCAGTCCTTCATCCATGAATAGTACCCGGTCAGCTACTTCGCGGGCAAATCCCATCTCATGAGTGACGACAACCATTGTCATCCCCTCCAGGGCCAGTTCTTTCATTACTGCCAGGACTTCCCCCACCATTTCCGGATCCAGACTGGAGGTGGGTTCATCAAATAACATGGCCTTAGGCTGCATAGCCAGAGCCCGGGCGATTGCTACCCTTTGCTTCTGCCCCCCTGACAACTGGGCCGGAAATACCGCAGCTTTTTCCACCAATCCCACCTTGCGCAGCAATTCCATGCCCAGGTCTTCCGCGGTTTTCTTGTTCATGCCTTTAATGCGCACTGGGGCCATAGTGATATTCTGCAGTGTGGTGCGATGGGGAAACAAATTAAACAGCTGAAAAACCATACCCAGCTGCTGACGGATTTTATTTATATCTGTTTGGGGATTGGTCAATTCCTGGCCATCGATGAATATCTGTCCCGAATCCACCTGTTCCAATTGATTGATACATCTTAAAAAGGTGCTTTTGCCTGAACCGCTGGGCCCGATAACACATACGACCTCTTTGGGCTTAATATGGCAGTTGATGCCTTTTAATACTTTCAGCTGACCAAAACTCTTATGCAGATCCCTTACTTCAATCATTCGGTTGCCAGTCTCCTTTCGGCAAAGTCACCCAGTACAGATAAAACCTTGGTCATGACCAGATATATCATGGCAACACCACCCCATATCCATACGGCTTCATAATATGTGGAATAAACCAGGCGTCCGCGATGGGTAAGCTCCTCGGCAGCTATTGTCGAAACCAGTGAAGTATCTTTCAGCAACATGATAAATTCATTGATCAGCGGTGGAATAACGATTTTATAAGCCTGGGGCAAAATAACCATCCACATGGCCTGTACATGTGTCATGCCCAAAGAGCGTGCCGCTTCCATCTGGCCCTTATCAACGGCCTGGATGCCGGCCCGGACGATTTCGGCAATATAAGCACCGCTGTTTAATGAACAGGTAATAACCGCCGCCTGAAACGGTGCCGGCTTATCCATGATCAAAGGAAGCACCCCAAAATACATCAAAAGTATCTGAACAAATAAGGGGGTGCCCCGGAAAAAATCAATATAGATCGCCGCGAAAAATCGCATAAGGCGGGATCCTGACATTTTGAACAGGCCAAAAAACAGTCCCAGTATCATACCAAAGGCAACTGATAAGGCCGTTATTTTCAATGTCAAGAGGGCGCCTTTAAGTAAATAACCCAAATGTGATGTGAGGATGACATATCCCCTGATGCCCGTCAGATATTCGTAAATGCTAAAACCGGTTATTATATTGATTGCTGTAACAAACATAAATATATCCTTTTTTTGTCATAATTAAAGCGCGGTTGCCCGCGCTTATTTTCCCGGGGCTAAAATTAATTATTCAAACCATTTGGCATAGATTTCATCATATGTGCCATTATCCCTGATCTTTTGCAAACCATCATTGAGTTTATTAAGTAACTCGGTATTGCCTTTTTTAACGGCTATGCCATAGTTGTCTTCAGCAGCAAATACCTCGCCAACTGTTTTAACTTTGTTACTGCCTTCAGTGTTCACATAATACATGGTAACGGGATGGTCATTGATGACTGCATCGACAACACCATTTTCAAGTGCCATATAGGCTTCGCCGGTACTATTAAATATGCTGACTTCCGTAGCCGAATTCTTTTCTTTCACGCCATTGGAGGCATCCGCACCGGTGGTGCCGATCTGTGCAGCAATTTTTCTGCCTTCCAGATCTTCCAATCCTTTTATTTCATTATTATCAGCTTTCACTGCCACGATGAGACCGGCCTGAAAATAGGGTTCGGTAAAATCGATTGATTCTTTGCGCTCATCGGTTATAGAAATGGCGGCAATGGCGCAATCGATCTGTCCGGTTTGAATCGCTGGTATCAAAGCATCAAAGCCCAGACTGTTAATTTGGACTTCCATGTCTTCTGCATCAGCAATGGCCCTGATCAAATCCATATCAAAACCAACATATTCACCTTTTTCCATAAATTCCATGGGAGGAAAGGTAGTTTCCGAACCAACTACCAATTTAGCCCGGGCATCATTAGAGTCTCCCGCTGGCGGTGCATTATTATCAGCTTTATTGCCACAGCCTGCTGCAGCAAATACCAATCCCATAATAAGCAATCCCGATAAAATCAACCTCATTTTTTTACCCATTAAATCTACCACTCCTTCACTTTTCGCCTTATCTTTCCCGCGTTCATTATAACGCTATTATAGCGAGTTATAGTTTAATCGACAATGTTTAATTCAAATATTTTGTATAAAACGAATCTGATAAAAACCGATTCTCCCTACTGCCCCGGTGTTTATGCTTTCACCGACAGTATAATTATTCACGAAAAATATCCGCATTGAATTATGTTTACCCCGGTCGGATAACCTAATAAAAAGGAGCTGGTTAGTTGTCATCCTTCGGCACAAGAACCCAGGCAGAACTGGCTATACTTCTGGTTGCAGCGATTTGGGGTGCCACCTTTGTAGTTGTAAAAGAAGCCCTGGCCGATATAGGCCCTTTTTTGTTTTTAGGCATTCGTTTTATAATCGCTTTCCTGGTTTTAGTCCTGCTTTCATTCCGTGATATAAAGCAAATCAAGGCCTCCACCCTGTCAGAAGGCAGCCTGATGGGTTTTTTCCTCTTTATCGGTTATGTTTTTCAAACCATGGGGTTAAAATACACTTCCGCATCCAATGCCGGTTTTATCACCAGTGTCAGTGTGGTTTTAGTACCCATTATTTATGCGGTCATTAACCTTAAACGGCCGTCATTTATAACTATCTTTACCGCTCTTACCGCTGCCATTGGGCTCTTCCTCATGGCGGTAAAAGCCGGTTCATTTACCCTGGCCTATGGTGATATCCTGGTATTGGTCTGCGCTTTTGGTTTTGCCTTCCATGTGGTCTTTGTAGCCCGTTTGTCCCATCAGCATAATCCGGTAGCAATAACCGGGGTACAGATTCTTTTCGTGGGTGTGGTATGTTTTATAGCAGGGATTTTTGCCGAACCCCTCCCCCCTTATTTATCCGCCAATACCGCCGTGGCTATTTTCATCACCGCTGTTTTTGCCACAGCCCTGGCTTTTTTGATCCAGAACGCCCTGCAAAAATACAGCACCCCGTCGAGGTTCGCCATTGTACTGGCCTCAGAGCCAGTTTTCGCTGCCCTGACCGGTTATCTGTGGGCCGGTGAAACTTTTACTCTGCGTACATTGACCGGGGCAGGATTGATCCTGGCAGCCATGCTGATATCAATACTGGTCCGCAGACCAAAAGATCCAGTTGGTCCCAGTCATTAGAGAGTGTATAGTTTTTTGATTTGAATGTGCACAATAATTATTGTCGTCAGACAGGTTTGCTGGAGGATGTTTATCCGTCAGTGCGTAGTGCCGGCAAATATTTCACTATTGCAAGCCAAGCCTGCTTAAAAGATCTTCCCTGGTGATTCCGGATATTTCAAGCAGTTTATGGGAGGAGGTATCGCCTTTTATTATTGATATATTTTTTTTGGGCAATGCCAGCAGCCGGGAGAGGTAATCTATCAGCATCTTATTGGCCTCTCCTTCAACGGGGGGTGAAGTGATTTTTAATTTCAAACGGCCTTCCTGGACACCATTGACCATGTTTTTAGCTGAACGAGGCTGTACTTTTACTTCCAGACGGATCCCGCCGGCTGCTTCGTTTAGATTAAGTCCATGGCCCGGCATCAGGGTTCCACCTTTTCAATGCTGACCATGATTTCTTTCATGTCCCGGCTAAAAAAATACTCCGACATTTTTTCGACCTTTTCCTGATTCTTTTCCAGTATTTCCATCTGGGCTGCCACCTGGCCCTTCAGCTCAAGGTTCAACATATTCAGGCGTTTGATAACATCCTGATACAAAATAAACACCTCTGTCACTTTACCCCTGGCATCAGATATCAATTTTTCCGCTTCCAGCTGGGCATTGGTCTTAATATTGTCCGCTGTCTGCTGGGCCAGGATCAGGCTGTTGTTAATTGATTCTTCCATTTTTCTATATTTGCTCATTTCGTGTTCCAGCCGCTGGATGGCTTCTTTAAGCTGAGCATTTTCTACAAATAGTGCTTCATAATCCTCGGCAATGATTTCCAGGAATTCTTTAACTTCCTCCTGGTCAAAACCACGCAATGCTTTTTTAAATTGCTGATTGTGGATTTCCATCGATGTAATCAAATATTGACCCCCCTCACATATAGTATTTAAAACTCTGCCGGCAATGCAGTTAAGCCGCCGGGAAACAAATCGATAATTGTCTTATAATCCTTCGCGTCCAAGGGCTGGTGTTTATTGACCCTATCAATAGCCCGCCGGTAAATTGCTGTTACCTGACCTAAAAGCTCCGGTTCATATAAATGTCCGTCAATGCGGATATATCGCAAACCATTACTGCTTAATAAAGATAAATAGTTATAAAGGCACAGATCAAAGGGATAGTAAACATAATTCCTGCAATCATGATCAGTCCGCACAAAATAGGCTTGTCCCTTTTTATCCCGGAGCTGATAAGGTGCGGCGGTACATTTGATCCCGCAATGGCTGCCCTCGGAGTCGATAAAGCAATAATCGGTTATAAACCCGCATAATGGACCCTGCACCATTACTTCCACCTCAGCTTCTTTCTGCAGCAAAGAGGTCAAGCTGTCAATATCCAGTTCAGGTGATGCCGTTGTCCTTGTCATTCCCTGGCTGGCAGCAAGACTGGCAGCAAGATGGTTGGTTATATTTAATCCAGTTCCCCCCATCATCGGCCAGCCCTCGTTCTTAAACAAATGGAAACTGCCGTAATCATTAAAGACCATCCCAGCTATTCCATTGCCTGCATATTTTGAAATTGCCGAGCTGATGCGGTCTATGTCCTTCTGGGCCGCTATACGGGGAGTTTCCAGCCACACCGGTACCTTTTCCCCCCTGGCCCAGTCAATGATCTCCTGAAGCCGGTCACCACTATTTCCATCATCCTGCTGGCGATATTCTTCACTGCCGATGATCAGTTTATCGGCACCGTTTTTTACTGCTGCAACAGCGCCGGCATAAGTGTTTACTTTTACGCTCAGCTCCTGTATCCCTTCTGGGGAAATCAAATCAATCTTACCGTCCTTTGCTGCCAGAGGTTCAGTAAAAACCAGACGGGGCAAATCAACGGCCTGGCTGATAAAAGCAGGTTCCCGGCTGCCGGTGATATCAACATGATCTTCCCGCAGGGTTTTTCCAATGCTGCCAGCGGTGAAATGCCTTATTTTGTTTTCTTCCAGTGCCGCCATTCCTTCTGGATCCAGTTCATACCCTTCCTGATCACTGATGATCCGGTCCAATGCCTGACGATAGGTTTGAACCAGATGACTTATATATTTACTGTCCCTCATCCGGCCTTCGATTTTAAATGATACCACCCCGGCAGCAATCAATGCCGGGAGATATTGATAAAGACATAAATCATTGCTGGCCAGCCGGTATTGATAATCCCCTCCCGAGGCCAGAGCATATTGCCAGCGGCAAGGTTTGATACAGCGCCCTCGATTGGAGCTCTGACCGGCCATGAAACTGCTTAAATGACATTGACCGGTGTGGGATAAACATAGATCACCATGAATAAAAAACTCTATTTCCATTGCCGTTTCCCGGTGGATGGCGCCTATTTCTTCCAGGCTCAGATCTTTTGATAAAATAGCCCGGGTAAAATTCATCTCCTCCAGATAACGCACTGCCGGCAAATTGCCTATCCCCATCTGCACACTGGCATGTAATGGAGTGGTCAGCCCCATTTCCTGGCATATCGTAACAATGCCCATATCCTGTACGATAAAACCATCCACACCATAATAATCCAGATTAAACAGATATTCTTTTATTTGCTCAATTTCTTGTTCGTTATATAAACTGTTAATGGTTATATAAATCTTTTTATTATTCTCATGCAGCCAGGCTGTTGCTGCCTTGATTTCTTCTTCGCGAAAGTTGAACTCTGGTCTCAGCATACGCATATTAAAACCTTTTCCGCCCAGATAAACGGCATCAGCGCCTGCCGCAGCCACCTGCTCCAATGCCTCCCATTTTCCCACCGGTGCCAGAAGCTCAATTTTATGAAAATCCATAATTTAAAACCCCATTACATTAGTACCATTACTAAAACCTGATGAACCAGTCTCTGAGCGATACTCAAAACAAAAATAACCAGAATAGGAGAAAAATCTATGCCCCCCATCACCGGGACCAGATTATAAAAAGGTCTCATGACCGGCTCGGTGATGTCATAGATAAATTTAATAATGGGCTGATTGCGGTCATGTCTGACCCAGGAAAGCAATACCTTGATGATAACCAGCCATATTAGTACCTGGAATGCAATATCTACTGCTTTGATTATTTGGTAAGCTGCAACCGTTGACAAAATACTTCCCCCTTCGTTTTATCCATTGAATTCCCCGACCTTTTGAAAAGCTCTTTGCACTGCTTCTCGATATGCTGCTTTGACCTCCCGGCTTTCCAAATGGCAGATGGCAGCCTCCGTTGCACCACCGGGCGTTGACACCTTTTCCCTGAGAACCTCTGGAGATTCACCGGTTTTATCCAGTAATTCCATACTCCCTCTTAAAGTCTCAACAATCAGAAACTCCGCCAGCTGGCTGTCCAGCCCTAAGTCTTTGGCCCCATCCCGTAAAGCTTCGGCAATATAATAAAAATAAGCCGGTCCGCTGCCGGAAAAAGCGGTAATGGCATTTAGATAATTCTCTTCAATGATAATGCATTTGGCCATATTAATAAATAATCTTTCCGTTATTTTAATATGCCTTTCATCAATATAATTGCCGCCTGAAATAGCAACAACTCCCATGCCTGCAAGACAGGGAGTATTGGGCACCGTTCTTACCACCGGGATTTGACCGATCAAATCCTCCAATGATTTTAATTTTATTCCTGCAACAATTGAAACCAGCAGCTTGTCATTGCTCCAAAGTGCTTTTGTGTCTCTCAACACATCCCTGGCCTGCTGCGGTTTCACTGCCAGTAAAATAATATCACTGGCTTTAATCAGTTCTGGAATAGTCCGGTGTTCTGCTTTAAATTCACGGACGAATAATGCTGTCCGTTCCTGGTTGATATCATTTATCAATATATCTTTAATGCCAATTTCTCTGCGATCAGACTGTCCCTGCACAATAGCATGAGCCATTTGACCGCCTCCAATAATACCCAGGGTCAAGGGCACTATTTGCCCCCCCCATATGTATTAAACACGCTGCCTTTGCGGGGCAGGCGAAGATCTTTGGAGATTTCAACATTGCTGGGGGTAAATATAAAGATGGTTTTACCCACCTGCTGGCTGTGTCCTTCCAGTGCATAGGTAGTTCCACTGACAAAATCAACAATTCTTTGTGAAATATCGGGGGTAGTGTTTTCCAGATTCAATATAACCTGCCGCCTGCTTTTCAAATGGTCTGCCAGAGCCTGGGCATCATCGAAACTCTCCGGTTCAGCTACGATCACTTTCATACCCTTGTTGGTATGTATGCTTACCACATTCGGTATCCCGCGAGGATTACTCTCACCATTTTCAATGATTTCCAGCATCTCTTCGTCCAATTCAGTATTATCCACACCAAACCAAGCCCAGAATTTGTCCATTAAACCCATAACCCAACCTCCTCATCATAATAATACTGTTCTATCTTCAAACCTGGTATCAGGTGTTAAATAGGGAACTGCCAATCCTTATTATATTGGCCCCTTCTTCAATAGCTATTTCATAATCCTGGGACATGCCCATTGACAAATACTTTAGATCGCAATGTTTAAAACCCAGTTCTGACATGGTTTGACGAATTCGGTACATTTCCTTGAAAATGCTCCTGATCTCATCAGTCTCGGCCTCCAGTGGAGCCATGGTCATAAAACCTTTTATTCTGATCCTTTTCAGCTGGCCGGCATCAGCCAGAAAATCTTTTACTGCCCCCGGTTCCAGACCGTATTTTTGTTCCTCACCGGAGATATTGACCTGCAGCAAAACATCGGTTTGTTCTTCTAAAGCCCGACTGGCTTTATTGATCTCTTCTGCCAGTCTCCACCGGTCCAGGGAATGGATCAGGCTGGTTTTGCCTATTATTTCTTTGACTTTATTGGTTTGCAGATGTCCTATAAAATGCCATTTAACTTCTGGCAGACCCTGCTGTTTTAAAACAATTTCCCGGGTGCGGTTTTCCCCGAAGTTTTCTATCCCCAGTTGGTGTGCTTTTTCAACGGCTGCCATATCAACGGTTTTGCTTACTGCAACCAGCATAATATCGTCAAATGTCCTGCCGCTCCTTAAAGCGGCCTCTGCAATACGTCTGTTGATTCTAGTAGTATTTTGCTTTAAATTATCCATAATTGTTTTATTTATTCTCCCAGATATTATATTACCATAGTTTGGGGCTTTTATATAATATAATCTGCCTTTTTTATGGTTTTTTATCCATGCTTAAAAGCAGGGGGGCAGGGATTGGAGTGGCGGGAGGCGGAAGGCGTGAGGCGAAGCCGCGCAAATGCGGGGTGTGCCATTGCGGCCGGGCAGTAGGCGAGCCATGGGGACTGACCGTTTGTCCGCAGCGAAGCGGAGCCGAAGGGAAGACGAAGGGTCTGTCCCTGTGGCCTTTAGGGCAGTTCACCCCTGTGCCTGATCACCCCGAATAATATGGGCATGGTTTTCGTGGTGCAGGAGCAATCATTGTATTCCGGAAAAGCCCGGTCTTCTGTTAGTGGTATGGCGAGAGGATGGACTCTGAAAAAAGGTTTTTACTGTAAAGGATTCTGGTGGGGGGACCCTCGCCTTTATCTCTTTTCCTCCACACAAGGATCTGCTCCTGCTGTTATAGAAAAGCAGAAAGTGGAAAGTGGAAAGTTGAAAGTCGGAAAAAAGGTGAGGCGGGAGGGGTGAGGAGTGAGGCGAAGCAGCGCAAATGCGGGGTGTACCATTGCGGCCGGGCAGTAGGCGAGCCATGGGGACTGACCGTTTGTCCGCAGCGAAGCGGAGCCGAAGGGAAGACGAAGGGTCTGTCCCTGTGGTCTTTAGAGCAATTTACCCCTGTGCCTGATCAACCCGAATAACATGGCATGGTTTTCGTGGTGCAGGAGCAATCATTGTATTCCGGAAAAGCCCGGTCTTCTGTTAGTGGTATGGCGAGAGGACGGACTCTGAAAAAAGGTTTTTACTGTAAAGGATTCTGGTGGGGGGACCCTCGCCTTTATCTCTTTTCCTCCACACAAGGATCTGCTCCTGCTGTCACATGCAGTTAGGGGCGATTGAAGTAGAAAGCTGACGGCACTACCGCAAGCCAATCACTGCGGCCATTCTGCCTGTTAAACCCCCGGCGCCCCGATAGGAGAAAAACAGGTCCTGCCGGCATCTGGTGCATAATTCGCAGACAATGATGTTATCAGATTTAAGCCCAGCTTTTTGCAGCAAATAATAATTGCTCCGGGCCAGATCCCAAAAAACGCTCCCATTTTGCTCCTGCAAAACATCCTGGCGTTCATGGAACTCTCCACCGACCTGGTCGGCCAGGTCCCGGCTGATTTCGAAACAACAGGGCCCTATGCCTGGTCCTATGAAGGCCTGGATGCTGCCCGGATCCACCTGGTATTGCTGCTGCATACCCTTGACTGCCTCTATAGCAATTTTCCCCATTGTGCCCTTCCAGCCGCTATGGACCACAGCAATTATTCTTTTAAGGGGATCAAATAAAAATATCGGCAGACAATCGGCAAAAAACAAAGCCAGATATAGGCCGGATGTGGCAGTTATCAAGCCATCACAACCCGGCAGGACGGTGTCAAATTTCCGGGCCCCCCTGCCTCGTTCCGTATTGTCTACATTTGCGATTCTGTTCCCGTGGACCTGTTCACAGCAAATCAAATCATCACTGGATTTACCCCATATATCCATTAGTTTTTGTCGATTAAGAAGAACTGTTTCTTTATCATCCCCCACATGGAGGGCCATATTAAGCGAATCAAAGTGGTCCCGGCCTGCCCCTTTATGACGGCTGGCAAAAAGCATATCGACCCCCTGTTGCTTCCACCCGGGTATCGTAATGAATTTTATCCCGCCTGTTTCAGACCATTGCCAGTTCTGCATTTGTCCTGTCTCCCTTTTTTAATTTATAATGTTCCCATGGAGGTGTATTGATTTGGATTGTCCCAATTGTAAAATCCCTTTGAATGACGACTATCATTGTACAGCCTGTAACTATAATGTAAACGACGCTGAGTGGGTCATTATAAAAAAAGTTTACTCTCCCCAGGAATTGATCATACAAAGCGTATTAGAAGCGTATGGGATCCCGGTTAAAGTCCTGAGCAGAGAAGTTGCCCAGCTGCCGGTTTCCATTGGGCCCCTGGCAGAAGTGAAAATCGCCGTACCAGCCAGTGAAGCCGATACTGCACTGCAATTATTGGAAGAGCTGCCCGATGACCTGTAAGCCTCTTTCAACAATATTCAGCGTTTTTCCTGCCTGCTCCAGGTAATATCATCAAAAACAGCGAATATGTCTGTATTTGTGATTGTTATGCTTTGACAAAAAGCTATTATGTCGGTGACTGTAATTAATTTTTCTTCTTTGGGTCTAACATAAAATGGATGGGTGATATTGTCGAAGTGAAATAATCCTGCCATGAAACCATGCTAGTCGATTTTTTTCAGCTGTTCGATGGTGCTGATGAAACTGTTTAAATCATTGAACTGGCGATAAACAGAAGCAAAGCGGACATAAGCCACTTCATCGATTTTTTGCAGCCTGGCCATGATTTTTTCGCCTATTTCCACACTGGGCACTTCCCGATCAAAATTATCCCGCAATTCCCTTTCCAGGTCAGTTACCAGCAAATCGATCTGCTCCGCACTGACCGGCCTTTTTTCAAAAGCCCTGGTCAAGCCCCGGATTATTTTCTCCCGATTGAACTGTTCCCGGCTGCCCCCCTTTTTAATCACCAGCAAGGGGCGTTCTTCCAACCTTTCATAGGTGGTAAATCTTCTTTTGCAGGCAATACATTCCCGTCTTCTTCTGGTAATGGAATTATCCTCATTGGAGCGGGAATCTACCACCCGGCTCTCATCTTCATTACAAAAAGGACAACGCACCTGCATCCCCCTTTCCACTGATACTGCAGCAGCCTGTCTGCCCTAATTATGTCTAAAAGCGCGGTAAAATGCAAATTTAAAAATTAATACAGGTCGTCACCATCTATATGATCCTGCCGATAAGCGTCCAACTCGTTGACTACAGGAACCTCAACTAAAATAACATCACGGCCGATACGGATGATTTTATTCCAGGGGACGGTCAATTCCTCCCGTTTGGAGAAAATAAACCCCCGGGACCGACCCGGCAGGACCAACCCCAGGACTCTTCCATTATCCAGATCCAGGTCAATATCAATTATATTGCCCAGTTTCTTGCCATCCAGGATATTGATAACATCCCGGGCCCGCAAATCAGATATTTTAATCATGTTCTCACCTTCTTTGCCAAACAATAGGTCCATTTTTAATATATGAGAAGCAAAGAAGAATATTGTCTTGATTTTTAAAATTCCTATTATAAGATATTCAATTTTTCATTTTGTCGCTGCCAGTAATACCTGTAATAAGGGTTACCTTTTATAACCGGCTTTATGCCCTTCCCGGAGTGGATGGTCCTTTCCACCAGATCCTGTTCGTTTTTCACCGCATAAAGCATGATTTCCAGCAATTTATCCTCGGAAACATCCTGACCCTGAATATCATTTACCTTTTGCACCAGATCATCTTGCAAAATATCTCTTTCCTGATAGTACTGTTCCATATCCGGGATCTGGTTCCTTATAACCATGCGATGCAGAACTTCTCTTTGCATCCAGTATTCGATTGCCTGGTTTTCTTCATCCTCATTAAATGTGAGCGGTTCACCATCAATAAGCCATAAAGGCTTGAAAACTGATAAACATGGTGTGGAACAGCCCGTTACCCAGTACATGCAGTTGTTCTCCCTTAAAGAAGCCACATAACTGCCGGTGGTATGGTCACCGATGACCCCCCCGCCGTGCATGCAGACACTTTTAAGTGTTGCCCGGTTGAATTGCCGCCCATCAACTTCCGGACGATGGGACCGCAGGACACCCATCAGATCTTCAGCTGTGATATCGGGCTTATTCATTTCCATGCAGGCCAGTGTCCCGGCGCATCTGTTGGCGGAACCGCTGAAATGGGTATATAAAGGGTCACTGTAACACCGGGAAAAATCAAACTTTTGCCCCGCTTTACACCAGCCTTTGGCCCGGGCATGCTCCTGTAATCCGGGATGGGACCTGTCAATATTTTCACCAATCGTCAAACCATTTGAAATACTGCGTACATCGGTTACTTTCTGTGCCGCCCAGTATTCCCCCGCTGTTTCCAGCACCCAGGCCGAATGGGGATCCGCAATCAAGAAGGAGTTATGGTAAGTAAAAGGCTTTTCAAAGCCACAGTTGCCCCCCTGTCCGTACCGGGCTAAAAGGCTGATCATCAATTCCAGTGCCTCATCGCTGGTCTGGCATCTTTCCAGGGCCAGGCGCACCATATCCATACCGATGAGACTGGCCGGACCATATTTTTCCCGGGTGAAAACAGCCTCATTGCCAATGTTTAAGCCAAATTCATTGCAGCCCATCTCACAACCCCATATCCAGGAGGGCTTAAGCAAAAAAACCGCATAAGTTTCTTCTGCCTGATCGATTTCAATATAGGTCAGCTTTACTTTACTGCCTTTTTTATAGTTTTTCCGCGGTATCCTTATCATAATATGGGGTTCATTGGGCTGGCGGTCACTATTTTTGGCAAACAAAACATCTTTTTCCCGGGTGGCATTACTCAAGGCTGCCAGAGTG